>Ga0187867_10000549_pt1 | contig 33243 bp, 29 predicted proteins | sample June2016WEW_13_1_FD_132976 | JGI IMG/M metagenome (GOLD analysis project Ga0187867, IMG submission 132976) | Peatland microbial communities from SPRUCE experiment site at the Marcell Experimental Forest, Minnesota, USA - June2016WEW_13_10 | ecosystem: Environmental > Terrestrial > Soil >... | reverse complement strand
TCCTCGATCATGATGCCGGCAACGCCGGCGGTTTCCAGTTCCTGGATGGTGCGCATCACGTTCAGTGCGTTGCCGTAACCATGATCGGCATCGACCATCAGCGGCAGCTTGCCGGCACGATTGATCCGATACGCCTGCGCAGCGAATTCGCTCAGCGTCAACAAGATCAAATCCGGATTGCCCAATACGCTGAACGAGCCGATCGAGCCGGCGAACATGCCGACCTCAAAGCCCAGGTCCTCGGCGATGCGGGCGGAGATGGCGTCGAAGACGGAGCCGGGATGGAGGCATTGGCTGCCGTGGATGACGTGTTCACGGTAACGTTCGCGGCGATCGGTCCAATGCATGGTGTCCTCCCTGGTCGGTTGCCGGAAGGGTAGAAGCGTTCGGGCTGGGTGGGAAGGGATGGCGGGGACTCCTGCCAGGGCGGCGCCGCGAGGCCGACAGCAACGCCTTCTCGGCCTGGCGGTTCGAGCGGACGTTGCGCATCCTCCGGCGGCCTGGCATCGTTCCGGTTCTGGCTGACGCTGGTCTCGTGCGAGCATAAATCGCGCCTCATACGAGACAGCGCGAAAGGTCAACCGTGGGTGCAATCGCAGATTCAGTTGCCGAAGTATTCTGTTGCCGAAGTATTCTGTTGCCGAAGTACTGGGCATCCGAGCGACCGGGCCTCTCCCGCTGATGTCGGCAGTCGAAAACGGATTGCCGTTGACGGCGCTGGACCGGGTGGTCCGTTCGGTCGCCCCGGCCGACAACAAATTCGCCTTCCGAATTATCCCGCGTGCCACGCTCGCGCGGCGGCGCAAGCTCTGGGCTACCGACAGGGGCCGGACCGGAGGCCGGCTGTCCGCCGAAGAAGGCACACGCCTCGCACGGCTTGCCAGTGTCTGGGCTTTGGCACTTGAAGTCTGGGGCAGCAGCAAAGCCGCGCGTGAGTTCTTGTTCGCGGCGCATCCGCTGCTGCACGGCCGTCGACCGATTGACGTCGTACTCGAAAACGAACTCGGACGGCCGGTCGTGGAAGGCATCCTCGGACGGCTGCAATACGGATCGGCGGTGTGACGGCACAAACGCTGGACCGGATGCTGACCGCGTACCGCATTCGCGATCCGGCAGGCGCGTATCCAATTTTCGATGCGACCGGGTCGAAGCTCTGGCCCGGGCGCTGGAACACCGGCGCCAGCCCAATGGTCTACACAAGCGACACCTACAGTCTGGCGATGCTCGAGAAGCTCGCCCATGGCAACGGCCACGTGCCGCCCAATCAGCACTGGATCGCAATAACCATCCCGCCCGGCGTGTCGTACGAGATGTTTTCGAGCGCGCATCACCCCGGCTGGGATGCCGAGGACTGCCGTGTGGCCAAGGCTTTCGGTGCGGCGTGGCAGCAATCCTACCGCTCGCTGCTGCTGATCGTGCCAAGTGTGGTGGCGCGGATGGAGCGAAATGTGTTGATCAATGACAGCCACGCGGACGTGCGCCGGATCACCAGCAGCCTGCATCAGCCGATCTGGTGGGACAGGCGCCTTTTCCCGGCACCCACAGCTTCCACCGGGGTGGCTCGGCAGCGGAAGAAGGCGTAGGCAGGCCGCATCAACGTGGGGTAGCCATGACCGGTTTCAACACATGTCTGTTATACGCTGGCCCACTATGCGATCTCTGGAGAGGACGTTCAGCACCGCTGCGCGCCGACGGCTGTGCGCCGTCTCAGGCGCCCCGTAGATCTGCGCCAGTTTCCAACAATGGGCATTGGTCTATATAGCGGCGCCACCTATTGCGGAAGACCTCTCACCGTCGTCGACTTCCGGGCGAGGTTAGGGTACTCCAGAGTACCCGAAAAGCGCCGCGAAAATCTCATGTCGAACGCTTCCGCAGAATTCCATGATAGGCAGGACCATGTAAGCAGCCACGTCGCGCACTAAGAGGGACCAAAGAAATGGTAGAGGGAGATGCTGAACCGGTCTTGGCGCTTGAAGTCGAACGGCCGCCGGAGATTTTCATGCCGCCCCCTCCTCCGCGGCTTACGCGTTTCTACGGCAACATTGACTTCGCCAAAGACGTCTTTCGGACGAAATCGATCGCTTTCGTTCACGTCTCCCTTATGAACGATCCGTTTGATCCATACTTCGAGTTCGTCACCGATTTCGAGGGTCGTTATCCCGCTATTCTTTCCTGGATAGAAGCTAATCACGGGGCCAAGGAGGTACGCTGGTTCAAAAGTGTCATGCCCTATCAGTCATGGAGAAATTCCCTGAGCGGCATTAAAAAGAGGAACGCAAATCTCAAGGAAAATTCCTTTCTCCTGTGTGCTTCGGCGCCACTCGCAGACTTGGAACCCGCGCATAATCTTTATATGTGGGGCCACTACTGTTCAGGCCATCGTGGGGGGCGATCGAGTTTGACGCCGAAAGGGTCGCGACCAGCGTGGTCGAGCACCAGACTAAGAATCATCCAGACTGGCCAAAGGATCAGCGCGTTTGGACCCCCGTGATATACCAGGACAAAATCGATAGACTGACGGCGGCCGACCTTCATGAGTTTCTGAAAGCTCCACTCGGGCGAGAACTCCAGACCAAATTTGCATTCCACCTAAATACAGTAAGCCGGCTCAAGAGCACAGTTTGGCGGCCGGAACAGGAATGGCGCCTCATGTGGCACAACGACGAGTTGGAGACGAAAATATATAAAGTGCCAATTCTGCCTGGGGCGGTCCGCCGCGTATTTATTGGGTTGCGTTTGACGGACGATGTCGCAGCACAAATTGCTGCCGAGTGTCGGGCAACATTCCCAGAGGCCGAGGTCCTAAAGGGATCAGCGCGCCCTGGTGAGTTTGCTTTAGACTTTCGACCCGTTCGATGAGCCGCGGCTGCCGCTATCGAGCCTGGACCGAGCACAACCCGCTTAGGCCTTCGCACTGAGCCGGCAACGCAGCACGCCCTCCCATCGACGATCATCCAGCGGTTTGAATAACTCGGCATCCGGCGCTCAGGCTGCGGCAGCCGCAAGTCGGGTTCCCGCCAGAGCCGGCCTTGAACCTCATGTCCAGTTACGGGGCGAGGTACTCGGCAAGCTGACTGACCGGTTTCCACCCAAGACCGTCGTCAGTTGGCCTCCACCGCCATGACCCGTCGGGATGTTCAAGGGGCCGCGAACCGTGTCGCACCTTCCCGCCCGAGAACGCCCAGGTTATTTTGACAGGACAACGGCAAGGACCCGCACCCATGCACGTTCTGATCGTAGGCGGCGGCATCGGCGGCCTGGCAGCAGCACTGTCGCTGCACGCCGCCTCCATCCCCTGCACCATCTTCGACCAGGTTGAACAACCCCGGGAACTGGGCGTTGGCATCAACACCCTGCCCCACGCCATCAAGGAACTTGCCGTTCTGGGCTTGTTGCCGGCACTGGACCGCGCCGGCATCCGTACCCGCGAGCTGATCTATGCCAACCGTTTCGGCCAGGTGGTGTGGCGCGAGCCGCGTGGCCTCGAGGCCGGCCTCGACACCCCGCAATTCTCGATCCATCGCGGCAAGCTGCACACTGTGCTGCTGGAGGCCGTTCGCGAACGGCTCGGCGATGACGCGCTGCGCACCGGCTGCCGCCTGATATCATTCGCTGAGCGTGGCGATCGAGTCCAGGCGCACTTCGTACAACGTGACAGCGGCGCCGCGATCGTTGCCGATGGCGACGTGTTGGTTGGCGCCGACGGTATCCACTCCACTACCCGTGCCGCGTTCTACCCGGCCGAGGGCCCGCCGGTCTGGAACGGCACCATGCTGTGGCGCGGCGCTGCCGACTGGCCGGTCTACCTCGACGGCCGCACCATGGTGATCGCCGGCGGCATGGCCGCCAAGTTCGTTTTCTATCCGATCCATTCCGACCCAACAACGCCAACCCGCCGCTTCACCAACTGGGCCGTCATGGCCCGCACCGCCGATACCTCGGGTACGCCGCCGCGGCGCGAGGACTGGAACCGGCCCGGCGAATGGTCCGAAATCGAACCGTTCGTGCGCGACCGCTTCCGGCTGGACTTCGTTGATCCGCTGGCGCTGATCCGCGCCTCCGGCACGTTCTACGAATACCCGCTGTGCGACCGCGATCCGCTGCCGCGCTGGTCGTTTGGGCGGTCGACGCTGCTGGGCGATGCGGCACATCCGATGTATCCGGTCGGCTCCAACGGTGCGAGTCAGGCGGTGCTCGATGCGGTCGCACTGGCCCGGCATTTGGCATCCGGCGCACCGGTGGCGGAGGCGCTGGCTGCCTACGACGCGGAACGCCGGCCGATGACGACGGAGGTCGTGCTGAACAATCGTAAAGGTGGTCCTGAGCGCGTGATCGACGTGCTGGAAGAACGCGCGCCCGACGGTTTTACCGACGTCGACGCGGTCGTTTCCCGTGCCGAGCGCGAGGCGATCGTGCGTGGCTACGCCTCGATGGCCGGGTTCGCCCGCGAGCAGGTGAATCGCGCCCCTGATCGCCCGAGGTGAGGTAATCAGCCGGGTGGCGGGAGGAAGTTCACCTCGTGCAGGCCGGCGAGACGGACCACCTCACCCGGATCGGGCACGTTGTTGATCGCGAGAAACAGGTCCCACAGCCGGCGGGTGGGGGCGACCCAGAAGACGCAGGTGATGTTGGCATCGCTGTGGTTGAACAGCCCGTGCGGGATGCCACGCGGCAGGCGTATCAGGTCGCCGGCCTTGGCGGTCGAGGACTGGCCGTCGAGCAGCAGGTCGAACTTGCCATCCAGCATGTAGATGAACTCGTCCTGGGTGGGATGGATGTGCGGCGGCACGAATGTCCCTGGCGGCAACAAAGCGTGCCAGGAGAAACTGCTGTCGGTCACCTGCAGCGGCGTATAGGTCTGGCCGAGGATGTTCCAAACGAGACCATCTACACTGCTACCTTGTGCGGTGACGCCGGCAGTCATTTCGGGCGGGTTGGGCATGGCGGGGGTTCCTTGCGGTGGGGACGACCGATGCTATCGCGTTGACGCGGGATGTCACGTGCCGGGGCCGGATTATTTCAAGGATAGACCTGCCCTGGCGGCATTGCCCGATAAGGGTCGTCGCGACTGCGTCGATCACCTGGCGGCCCTGTTTCGTTGACAACGTGATCTCGCTTGCGCGGCGGGATTAGCATCGTTCCATACCGGGAAACGCGCCGCGGAAAATTAACCCGGTCTTAGGTTAGCGTTGGCAGATTCGCAGTCCGATGACAGGAAGGCGTGGTTGCCTCTCGCTCGGTGGCGCCTGGAAAATATGGTGTATAGTGTCACTTGACAGGATACAGAAGCGAGGGTATGCTATCCAATGAAGCTCAGGAACGTGATCCACAAGGGGCTTCGGCGCTTTGTCGAGAACGGTGACGCTTCTGGGCTGCCGGCTGCCGTGGTACCCAAGATCGGCAAAATCGTGTCCTTCTTGCAAGATATGTCCGAGGAGGAAGAGTTGCATTTGGTCCCGACCTGGAAAGCGCATCGGATGACCGGTGACCGCCGAGGTGCCTGGAGTTTGTTTGTCACGCGAAACTGGCGCATTACGTTCCGGATTGATCAGGAGTCGATTGAAATTATCGATCTCGACTATCAGGATTATCATTAGGAGTTCACACCATGTCTTCGGGGCCAGGTATTCGGATGAAGAGCCCTTGCCATCCAGGAGGATTTATCAAGACCGAGATCATCGAGCCGCTTGGTCTTTCCGTGACCGCTGCCGCCGTTGTGCTGGGTGTCACGCGTGCCGCTCTGTCGGCGTTCCTCAACGAACGGTCATCTCTGTCGCCTGAAATGGCGATCCGGATCGAAAAAGCGTTCGGTTTGTCGATGGAAACGCTGATGCGAATGCAAAACAGCTTCGATATTGCCCAGGCGCGGAAACGGGAGGGGGAGATCGATGTTGCCCGGTATGTGCCGAAGATTGCTGATGCGGTACGACGGGAGAGTGTTTGACAGGCCCGTAGATAGAGGTGATATCAATCTTGTATGGCCTCGATTTACGATAAGGTTCGTGGCCGCGCGAGACCCTGGTCAACCGCTTCTGTCGTTTGCCTGTCGATCTGAGTCCTGTCAATTGGTTCTGGCACATCAAGAACAGGTCGAACTGCGAAGCACGGCAGAATTGTGAGACGGATTTATCCAGGCGAAGCGCCCACTGATTGCAGACCTCGAGTTCTTCTGTAAGGTTCACAACTCCAGACTACCGCACGGACGAATTGTCTGCCGGATCCGTTTGGTCCATCGAATCGCGCAAAGCCGGTTCGCGAACCCATGCAACACGAGATCGACACACAGAACTGCCAGAACAACCCCGCTTGCTTATCCCCATTGTGCGGCGCAACATGGAGGGCACCCCTCCTGTCCCGAGCCACAAATGCCCCTGCACGTCGCCCTCACCCACCGGACGTCCTACCAATACGACCGCCTCGTCCAACCGGGCCCACAAACCATCCGCCTGCGGCCCGCGCCGCATGCCCGTACCCCCATCCTGTCCTATGAACTGAAGGTCGAACCGAAACCGCATTTCCTCAACTGGCAGCAGGACCCGCAGGGCAACCATCTTGCCCGTGTCGTGTTCCCCGAACGCATCACCCATTTCGACGTCACCGTCGATCTCGTTGCCGACATGGTGACCATCAATCCGTTTGATTTCTTCCTCGAACCCGACGCCGAGACCTGGCCGTTTCCCTACGACCCAACGCTGGACAACGAACTCGCGCCGTTCCTCAAAGCCGATCCGGCGGGACCCGCGCTGACCGCCCTGCTGGCCAGCATCCCTCGCGAACCAAAGCACACCGTCACCATGCTGACGGAACTGAACCAGCGCATTCAGCAACAAATCGAATACGTCGTCCGCATGGAACCCGGCGTGCAAACGCCCGACGAGACGCTGACCATCGGCCGCGGCTCCTGCCGGGACTCCGGCTGGCTCATGGTGCAATTGCTGCGCCACCTTGGCTTCGCCGCCCGGTTCGTCTCGGGCTACCTGATCCAGTTGGCCCCCGACATTCGGCCGCTCGACGGCCCGCAAGGTCCGCTGGCCGACTTCACCGACCTGCACGCCTGGGCCGAGGTCTACCTGCCCGGCGCCGGCTGGATTGGCCTGGACGCTACCTCAGGCCTGTTATGCGGCGAGGGCCATATCCCGCTCGCTGCCAGCCCTGATCCCACATCGGCCGCTCCGATCAGCGGCTTGGTGGAAAAGTGCGAGACCACGTTCAACGTCGAAATGACGATCCGGAGAATTCTGGAAACCCCGCGGGTCACCAAGCCCTATACCGAAGCCCAGTGGCAGGACATCCTCGACAAAGGCGCCGCTGTGGACCGGTCGCTGGCTCGCGGCGACGCGCGTCTCACCATGGGCGGTGAGCCGACCTTCGTCTCCGCCACCGACCTCGACTCGCCCGAATGGAACACCGACGCCACCGGCCCCACCAAACGAGCCTACGCCGACCGATTGCTGCGCCGGTTGACGGCCCGCTGGACCTCCGGCGCCGCCCTGCAATACGTCATGGGCAAGCAATATCCCGGCGAGCAACTGCCCCGCTGGGCTTTTCACTGTCTGTGGCGTGCGGACGGTGAACCGGTCTGGCGCGATCCTGCGCTGTTCGTGCCGGAACATGAAACCGACAACGCCACGCCAGCTGAAGCCGCGGATTTCGCCGGCCGCCTGGCAGAGCGTTTGCAAATCGATCCGAGCCTGGTGATCCCCGCGCACGAGGACGTGCATTATTACCTCTGGCGCGAGCACCGCCTGCCCGCCAACGTGGTGACCGAGGACGCGAAATTGCTCGACCCGATGGAACGCGACCGGCTGGCCCGCGTGTTCGGGCAGGGCTTGCAAAATCCGGTCGGCAGTGTGCTGCCGTTGCGCCGCGTGCTGGATAACGGGTCGCGCCGTTGGCAATCCGGCAGTTGGTTTTTCCGTGCCGGTGCAATGTTTCTGGTTCCCGGCGACTCTCCGATTGGCCTTCGCCTGCCTCTGGACAGTATTCCCTGGGCTGACGCCGAAACGATCGAGCAAGAGTTCGAACCCGATCATTTCGCCCCGCGCGACCGGTTACCGCCGCGCCAGGCCTTCCTGCACCGCCGCATCACCGACACCGAGCGTGACAGCGGCATCGAGGGCTTCCGGCCGGTGACGCAGGAACTCCCGGTCATCGGCAAGGGCGAATCTGGGCTGGTGCGGACGGCGCTGTGCGTCGAGCCGCGCGACGGCAAGATGCACGTCTTCCTGCCGCCGTTGTTTGCTGTCGAGGACTGGCTCGACCTGCTCGCCGCCATCGAGGAAACCGCTGAGGAAACCGGCCGCCGCATCGTGCTGGAAGGCTATTTGCCGCCGTCGGACGAGCGGCTGACCACCTTCTCGGTCACCCCCGACCCGGGCGTGATCGAGGTCAACGTTCACCCCGTGCGAACCTGGTCCGAACAGGTGACGCAGACCGAGGAACTTTATGAAGAGGCCCGTCTCGCCGGCCTCGCCACCGAAAAATTCGATCTCGACGGCAAGCATGTCGGCACCGGTGGCGGCAACCACGTGGTGATGGGCGGGGCCTCGGCGGCCGACTCGCCGTTTCTTCGCCGTCCGGATCTGCTGAAATCGTTACTTGGGTTCTGGCATAACCACCCCAGCCTGTCGTTCATGTTCAGCGGGCAGTTCATCGGTCCGACCAGCCAACACCCCAGGATCGACGAAGCAAGGCAGGACAGTCTCGCCGAACTGGAGATCGCGTTCGCGCAAATCCACCCGGGCGTGGCAGTGCCGCCGTGGATGACCGATCGCTTGTTCCGTAACATTCTGACCGACATGACCGGCAACGCGCATCGCACGGAATTCTGCATCGACAAGTTGTACACACCTGATTCTGCGTCCGGCCGGCGCGGCCTGATCGAGTTCCGCGCACTGGAAATGCCGCCCAGTACGCGTATGGCGGCAGCCCAGATGCTGCTGATGCGCGCCGCTGTCGCGGCCTTCTGGGAACAACCCTACGAGCGGCAACTGATCCGTTGGGGCACCCGCGTGCACGACGATTTCATGCTGCCGCATTTTGTCGAACGCGATTTCGCCAGTGCACTCGACGAATTGCAGGCCCGCGGCCATGCGCTCGATCCGGCGTGGTTTGCGCCGCACCTGGCGTTCCGGTTCCCACATATCGGGTCCATCGCAGCGCACGACGCCGAGGTGGAATTGCGCGCCGCTTTGGAACCCTGGCACGTGCTCGGCGAGGAAACCGGCGCCGCCGGGACCGTGCGTTACGTCGACAGCTCGGTTGAGCGGGTGCAGGCGCGGGTGACCGGATGGATCGATGAACGTTTTACCCTGGCCTGCAACGGTCGCGCAGTGCCGCTCAATGCCACCGACCGCGAGGGCGAGTTCGTCGGTGGCGTCCGCTTCAAGGCGTGGAATCCGCCAAGCGCGTTGCACCCGACGGTCGGCGTCCACGTGCCTCTGGTGTTCGACATGTTCGACCGCTGGAGTGGCCGTTCGCTTGGCGGAATGAGTTACCACGTCGCGCATCCCGGAGGCCGGCATTACGAACACCGCCCGGTCAATGCCAACGAAGCGGAAGCCCGCCGGCGCGCGCGGTTTTTCCCATTCGGTCATACGCCCGGAGAGATGCCGGAGCCGGTCGAGCATCGTTCACGTGAACATCCACGCACGTTGGATTTGCGCCGGGTGTGAGGCTGCAAATCCCCCGCTGCGGTGCATGCTCACCCTGTGGGAAACTCGCAATGACCGCGGCCGGAAACTCACATGACAACGGTGGGCCATAGGGCAATTTGATCGGAAGGCGCCCCGGGCGCTGGCGATGCAGGGACAGACCACCCGCACTTTACACGCAAGGAAGAATTGCCTCAGTCTCGCCGCAGGCTTCCACCGAGGGAAGCCAGGCTGCGGATCCTCGGGCGGCATCGCAGGGGGATCCGCAGCTGCAAAACAGTTCGGACCAAGGAAGGAAACGTCACTAATGGCCAGCCCACCAATCTCTGCGGGCAGCGGAGATGGCTCGACGATGAGCCGCTCCGCAGATGGACTCTCCACTCGTATCGCGACCGAAGCGGAACAACTGACCGCGCGGCTCGATCGCCTGCCAATGACCCGCACGTTGTGGATCATGGCAATCCTGCTCACCTTCGGCGGCTTCTTCGACGGCTATGCCATCGGCCTGATCGGCGCCCTGGGGCCGGGATTGTTCAAGGCGGGAATCTTTACGGCGACCACTGTCAGCTTCTTTGGCATGACCGGGTTCGCCAGCTTCGTCGCCGCGCTGTTCGCCGGCTTCTTCGTCGCCACGCTGCTGGTGTCGTATGTCGCCGACCATTTCGGCCGGCGCGCCATATTCGCTTACTCGCTGCTGTGGTTCGGCATCGCCAACTTCATCATGGGCATGCAAACCACCGCCGATGGCATCAACCTCTGGCGCTTCATCAGCGCACTGGGCGTTGGCCTGGAGTTGGTCACGGTCGATGCATATCTGTCCGAGCTGATTCCCAAAAAGTCGCGCGGCGCCGCATTCGGCTTTCTCCAGGCGATGAGCGCCATTGCCTTCCTGGTATCCTATTTCCTGTCCTGGCAGCTGATCCCAACCAGCATCTGGGGTTATGACGGATGGCGCTGGGTGGTCTGGATTGGCTCCATCGGCGCAGTCGTCATTTGGTGGATCCGCCTTGGCCTGCCGGAAAGCCCGCGCTGGCTCGCCCAGCAGGGCCGGATCGAGGAAGCCGAGCAGGTGATGGCGCACATCGAAGCCCGCGTCACCGCCGACATCGGAAGGCCGCTGCCGGAGCCCGAGCGTCCGCACTATCAGGATCCGCGCAAAGGCAGCGTCTGGGAAATCTTCAGCCCGGGCTACCTCAAGCGTACGATCATGCTGATGCTGTTCAATTTCTTCCAGACTGTCGGCTTCTATGGCTTCGTCGCCTGGACACCGACCCTGCTGATCGCCAAAGGCATACACATCACGCAAAGCCTGGAATACAGCACGATCATCAACGTCGCCGCGGTCATCTTCCCGCTGCTGATCATGTTGTTCGCCGACTCGATCGAGCGAAAATGGCATGCCTGCCTGTCTTGCCTGGCGATTGCCTTGTTCGGAATCTGGTTCGCCAACGTCGACAGTACCTGGGCGTTGATCGCTCTGGGCGCCTGCCTGGCGATGTCGGCTCAGTGGCTTTCGTTCGGGCTGCATAATTACCAGGCGGAGCTCTACCCCACGCGGATCCGCGCCCGCGGCGTGGGCTTCGTTTACTCGTGGAGTCGGCTGAGCGGCATCCTGACGCCATTCTTCATCGCGTTCTTTTTGCGTGATTTCGGCCCCAATGGGGTGTTCGCGTTCGTTGCGGTGTGCATGGCGATCGTCATCGTGTCGGTCGCGACTCTCGGCCCGCGTACGAACCGGTTGGAAGTGGAGGCGATCGCACACTAAGCAGCGAGTCGAGATTTGGATGGGTGGGCGACCGCCCGAATGGAGCGCGAGCCGGGCCAGACCTACCGTCATGGCCCGGTATCCGCCCGGTGATGGCGTGTGATCTGCGAACGAAGGCGTATGGACCCGAAGACCACCACTCTACTGGTGAAGATCGTTGCCCTGTTCGATTCGCCAAACGAGGGGGAGCGCAACAACGCCTTTTCCAAGGCACAGGAATTGCTGGAAAAGCATGGCCAAAGCATGGCCGACATCCTGGAAGTGCTAACCACGCTCGGCGCCAGGCCGTCGGCCGTGGCCGACTTAGTGGATCGGGTGCAGGGCCGTGAAACCTCCACCAAGGCCGCGGACCAGGCGGTGCCGGGCAAAATGGAATTCCAGGCGCGGCCCGCACGACACCAGGGCGAGGCAGAATCCCGTGCCGATGTCATTGCGCGCTACGGCTCGGCCCAGGCCGCCCTGCAGCCCTGCAAGTGGGAGGCCTTGCTGCGAGACAGCGTCCGCGGGGGCTTGACGTTCCACGCGCCGCCGAATGAGCGCTGGACCAGGAGCGTATACGGCTACTCGCCGGAACAACCGGCCGGACCGGCACGAGATCGGGCAGTGCAGGCGATCGCGCGCGCCTATCCCCTGCCGACCAACATGCAGGACGCTCTGGCCGAACATGCTCACTGGGAACGGCGGGATCAGGAGTTGCAAGGTGTACTGGGAACCAAGGACAACACGTCCAGGCTCGATCTTACCGCTCATCTGCGGCGGGAGTTGGTACGCAACCTGATACGATCGGAACTGCCTGTGCATGGCGAGGCAGAGTTCCAGATTCGGCTGCAGTTCTGGATCGACGAGCGCCAAGAGGAACTCGACCGTACCACACTGGAGGAAGTGAAGCACCTCGCCGAGATGGTGGGCCGGGACCTGCGCAGTGCGATCGTACAGAGCGGCAATGCGACCTCGGTGCTGTTCGCGCGATGGGTCTGCGATGTGGTGGTGCCGGCGCTGCAACTGCCGGACCGTGGTCGCGCCGGTTCAAATCTGACGTTCGACGCCATGCTGCGTAACGCGATGCGGGCCGCACTGACCGATATCCAACCGTAACGCCGCGGCCGGGCGCGAGCGTATCGTTTGGCACGCGAAGCAGGGACGCGTTCCACGACGCTGGCCGGACCGGGTTGCGCTCGCCACGACAGCGGGGAGTGGCACCCGCTACCGCTCAAAACCTCGGTGCAAAAATGCAAACATACCAGGGTCAAAACCCAGAAATCGGGCCCATCAGGGCAGCAATAAGGTGTCCCAGCAGTGTCAAACCGGGATTAGTGGCCGGCCGCCATTAGCTCATTCACTCGACTGCGAAGCTCCGAATCTCGAAGCGCGCTTTGCGGTCTGACCAAGGACGTTACTTCTGTGACAAGTGCATGGATGTCAGGGTCTTCCGCGGCGAGACGTGTCAACGCAGCACCGAATCGAAACCTCTCATCGAGATCCGGCGGGCGGTCTCCGCGGGTCTTCGGATAGGCGAAGTCGGATTCTGCCGCACCCCACGGTGCCTCGAGCAACTCCTGAACTTCAGCGAAAAAAGCGCGCGCCAGACCATCAAGTGGATCGGCGAGCTCGCTTCGCGAACCGAGCAGGCGACCGAGCATTCTGGCTTCCTGAGCGGCGACGGTCATGCCCTGTCCGAACGCCGGATTAAACCGGCAAAGCGAATCGCCAAGTGGAATTAGGCCGCGGGGCCAGCGCTCAAGCCTTTCAAAATGCCGCCGTATGCTGGACGGGAACCGGAAGCGCACGATCTCGCGAACCTGCTTTGCGTTACGAATGGCGTTGTAGACGGTTGCAGTTCGCAACGTCCTGGCACATGCGACGAATCCTTCGATATCCTCCGGCGGTGTATCGCCATGGCGGCCGCCCAGGGCCACAATCCATCGATTGTTCTCGATGGGAATAATGAGCCCGCCTCGGCCGGTGTGACGAGGGTCCGGTAAATGTACCGGTAAATGTATAAGTCCCTTCCAGTCGCTCGGAGCATCCGGGGGAAATTCAAAAATGGCCGTGGAATAAGCTTCGTCGACGCCGATTTCACTCGTCTCGGGCGTCGCGTCACCAATGGACGCGAGCAACGACAGCGTCAGGACGCCGCGCCCCGAAGCGTCAACAATGACGTCCGCCGGAAGCGTCTCGAACTCGCCTTCTGCGCTTTCGCAACGAACAGCAGTGACCCGGTTTCCATCTGGCGCGGCAATGAACTCCGTCGCGCGGCAGCGCGAGCGCAATTTGACGTTGGGCGCTCGTTCGAGGGCGCGCCTTATCGTGAACCCAATCAGCGGTCGTGAGGCACAAAAATTGTCGCGGACGAGATCGCGCTGCGGAAACGGGTCATAACCCGGACGTTCCCACATAATATCGAGACCGGTGCGGGTTCTGATGGCTCCCGCGCGCTCAATATCCTCTTCGAAAGAAGGAAACAGCTCGGCGAGCGCTTTGCAGCCACCGGTAAGAAGCGCATGCGCATGCCGCGCCTGAGGTGTACCCCGGCGCGGGTCAGGTTTCCCGGGCAGGATATCACGATCAACAACCGTCACTTGCGCAAAATAATCTGCAAGCGCCTTCGCTGCGCTCAAGCCCCCAATCCCTGCACCAATGACAACGGCTTGCGTTCCGATAGGTTTCGACATTGCCTGCGCCTCATCCGAAGATAGCTGCAGGTTGCGGAAGGCTTGTACGATAGTCCAGAAATCGGCAAGCAAATCGCGAATTCCGCGATGTTCCCTGTCAACACTTCGTCGACGAGGCTCCAGACCACCACGGTCTGCAGCTGGAGTGGAAGCGGCCGCTTCGCGTGTGCTTTATGGGTTTTGACCCTGAGCCAGCCGGTCGCCGGCCACCTTGAACTGCTCGATCACGAAGTCGATCACCACCCGCGTCCGCGGCGCCAGGTACCGCCGCGACAAATAGATCAAAAACAGGTGCGAGCGGTCGGTCGGATAATCCGGCAGCAAACGTTCCAGCCGGCCGCCGCGGATGTCTTCGTGCACCAACGGTTCGGACAGCAGCGCTATACCATGACCCGCCAGCGCAGCCTGCCGCACGACATTGCTGGTCGTGGCCGTGAGTGCGCCGAGTACCTCGATCTCATGCGGACCGCCCGGTCCATTGAACCGCCAGCGTGCACTGCCGGGTCCGCTGTCATGCACGATACAGCGATAGCGTTGCAGCTCCACCGGTGTTGCCGGCGTGCCATGGGTTGCCAGATACGCAGGCGCGGCAACCAGCGTGCGGCCGAAGCCGCCGACCGATCGTGCCACCAGCGACGCGTCGACCGGTTGACCAACCCGCACCGCCAGGTCCAGCCGGTCCTCGATCAGATCGTCGAAGTGTTCGCGGATCACCAGATCGACCGTCAGGCCGGGGTAGCGGCCGAGCAAATCGCCAAGGCCGGGCGTCACCAGTCGGCCGCCGCCAGCGGTCAGCCCAATCCGCACTCGCCCGGTTGGCGCAGTGCGCTGCCGGCCAAGTGAATCCTCCAGCCCCGAGGCGGCATCGATCACGTCATGGGCGTGGTTGACCAAAGTCTGGCCGTCCTCAGTCAGGCTCAAATGCCGCGTGGTGCGGTGGAACAATCGGACGCCGAAATGTTCCTCCAACTGCCCCACGAGCCGTGTCACCGCCGAGGTGTTGACGTTGCTCTCGCGCGCCACAGCGGAAAACGAGCCGGTTTCCACGACGCGGACAAACGTTTCCAGAGCGTGCAGCATATCCATGTTGCGGCCATATTAAGCCCAGATGACGAATCCAGGAATTGGGTTATGCCGGAAAAATGACCGCTGCGCCCCAAACCACGATTGTTCTCCGGCGAAATCGCTGACGCGGACTGCGTCCGTATGCAAAGATCGGTAGAACTTTCCGGTCCGACCGGTGGTTGGCCACCGCACCCGCAACAGCCCATGGACAAAACACATGTCCAGCGGGCAGGCTCCGCGCCAGACGCATGAACGAGACCATGAACGACATTCAGCCCCTCGATGAGATGGTCGACGGCGCCCACAACGTCCGCCCGCACTGGCGTGGCGTGTTTGGCAGCATATTCAGCCTCGGCCACGACATCCTCACCGAGCGCGCGCAACTGCTGGAACGCGCTTTCGTCGAGGAAGGCATCACCGCGATGCTGCCGGGCGAGCAACCGGTGAACTGGCGCTGCGACCCGATCCCGCTAATTCTCTCGGCCGAGGAATTTTCCGCACTCGAAGTCGGTCTGGCACAACGCGCCCGGCTGATCGATGCCATCCTGGCGGACGTTTACGGACCGGGAACGCTGGTGGACAGCGGAGCGATCCCGCCGGACCTCGTTTACGGCAATCCGGGGTTCCTGCGCCCATGCCGGATCGCTGGATCAGACCGCGCTCCGCCCAGACATCTGCATGTTTACGCGGCCGATCTGATGCGTGGGCCGGATGGGATCTGGCGCGTCATGGCCGACCGGGCGGATCAGGCACGCGGCCTCGCCTATGCGTTGGAGAACCGCCGTAATCTGGCGCGCATCGTCCCGGAAATCTTCCAGAACCAGCAAATCGAGCCATTGCGGCCGTTCATGGAAACCACCGGCGAGGCGTTACGCGCTTTGGCCCCCGGCGGCGAGGGAGGTGCGGCGCTGCTGTCCGGCGGCCACGCCGATCCGCTGTGGTTCGAGCATGTCCTGCTGGCTCGCGAGCTGTCGATCGGACTGGTCGAGCCCGGCGACCTGACCATTCGCGGCGGCATCGTTTACCTGAAGACGCTCCGCGGCCTGGAACGGATCAGCGTGTTGTTTCGCCGCCAGGTGGGCGCACGGATGGATCCGCTGGAACTGCATGGCAGCGGGCCCCCTGGGCTGTTGGACGCGATGCGCGCCGGCTCGGTGCACGTGGTGAACCATCCCGGCTCCGCTCTCGCCGAGTCCCCTGCCCTTGCCGCCTTCCTTCCGGGCCTTGCCCGCCAGATCCTCGGCGAGGATCTGTTAACGCCTAGTCAGGCCACGTTGTATTTGGGCGATGGTGCGAATTTGCGCACGGTGCTGCGCGACCTGCAGGGCTGGGTCATTCGCAACGCCACCGATGGCGGTTCGGTGCCCGTCGTGCCGGAGCATCTGTCCCGCGAAAAGCGCGCCGAGCTGGCGGCTCAGGTGACTGCAAAGCCGGCGCATTATGCGGCGCTGATGGCACCCACGCCGTCGGTGGCTCCCTGTGCCACGCCAACCGGGCTGGAACCGCGGCCAGTCGTGCTGCGGATGTTCCTGGCGCATGACGGCACGACGTGGCGGGCGATGCCAGGCGGGCTCGCGCGGGCGCTCACGGATGAGGATGCCATCGCCGGACGGCTGCCGCGTGACGCCGTGTCAAAGGACGTCTGGGTGCTGCCGGACGAGTTTGCCGCGAGTCGTTTCGTGCCGGCACTGGACACCCGGCCGTTGGAAATCCGCCGCACCGCCGGCGATCTGCCCAGTCGGGTTGCGGATAATTTCTATTGGCTGGGACGGTATCTGGAGCGGATGGAGGAGGCCGCCCGCCTGCGCCGTGCCTTGATCCCGCGGGTGTCGCGGCCCTCAGCCAGCCCGCATGAACGCGCCGACATCGAGCTGCTCAGCGCCTGTCTGCACAAGGCCGGCATGCTGCGGCCGGAGGACACGTTCGAACACGGCACCGCCTCCCGCAACGCCGCTCTGTTGGGCGCGTTTCGCGCGGACGGACCGATGCGGCGGCTGCTCGGGAGGGTTGCCAGCCTGGCGGGGCAGCTGCGCGACCGCCTGACCGGCGAGGTCCACACCATCCTCACCCGTTCCCTCCATTCACTGGGCGAGGCGATGAACCGGTTGCCGACCGACGGCGATCCGCGGGCCGTGGAACGCGCCTCGGCACTGACCACCGATATCCTACAATTTTCTGCCGCCATCGCCGGCCTCGCAGCGGAGAACATGGTGCGCGGCGGCGGCCGGCTGTTCTTCGATTTCGGCCGCAGGGTGGAGCGTGCGCATGCCATCCTGGAGCAACTGGGAGCGTTGTTGGAGCAGGCCCCGGGCGCGGTGCAGCAAGGCCATGTCGAGGCGGGTCTGCAGCTCGCATTGGAGCTGCGGGATTCCGTGATTACCTATCGTACGCGGTATCTTGCGGTGTTGCAGGCGGCTCCGGCATTGGACCTGATGTTGGCCGATGAGGCCAACCCGCGTGGGCTGGCCTTCCAGTTGCTGGCGATGCGGGATTTGCTGCGGCAGATCACCGAGGAAGGCGATTCGTTACTGGGTTCCGTTGACCGTGCACTGCGCGACGCGCGCGAGATCGTGACCGACGTGTTGGCGGCACCGAACCAGATGCAGGCGGCGGGACGGCTGACGGAAACACTGTCGACGCTGGAACTGGCGATCGAAGCGATCGCAGATCGGGTGTCGCGGCGATACTTCACGCTGTTGCCGATCGCCCGCAGCCTCTCGGTGGACGCGGAACCGGCGAGCTTGCCGGGCGCGGCATGAAGTACCGGGTCAGCCACCTCAGCCGGTACACGTACGGCAGTCCGGTCGACCTCGCCGCGCATCTGCTGCACCTGCGGCCGCGGCCGTTGCCGTGGCAACAGGTGATCTCCGATCGCATCGTTGCGGAACCGGCAGGGGCCAGGCGGCGCGACGCGGAAGATCATTTCGGCAATGTTGTGACGTGGTTGTTCCTGGACCGGCCGCACGCGGACTTCATTGTCACGGCGGAATCGGTGGTCGAGGTTTCGTACCCTTTACCGCCTGATAAAACCCCTGCATGGGAAACCATCGTCGAGGCGGCGCATAGTGTCGCAGCCGGGCGGGCGGCGGAATATCGTTTCGATAGCCCGATGGCACCGGCGGTTGCGGAAACCCGGGAATATGCCGAGAAGTCGTTTCCGAAAGGCCGGCCGGTGCTGGAGGCGTTATGCAATCTGAACACTCGAATTTATAAGGAATTTCGTTTCCGCTCCGGTGTGACGACAATTTCGACGCCGGTCACTCAGGTAATGAAACGGCGTGAAGGAGTCTGTCAGGATTTTACCCATCTGATGGTCAGCGCACTCCGCGGACTGGGCTTACCGGCACGCTACAATTCGGGATATATTCGCACAAAGCCGCCGCCGGGCCAGAAACGGCGGCAAGGTGCCGATCAGTCGCACGCCTGGGTTGGCGCGTGGCTCGGGCCGGAGCATGGCTGGGTCGATCTGGATCCGACCAACGGCATCGTGGTGCACGAGGAACACGTGCTGCTTGGCTGGGGCCGCGATTACGGCGACGTGAGCCCGGTGCAGGGGATTATTCTTGGCGGAGGCGTGCACCACCTTAAGGTCGCAGTGGACCTGGAGCCGGAGGAAACCGGGTAAATTCTGGGCGCGCTGATTGGACTCGGGAGCCAAATGGCACGCCTCAAATTAACTTATTGTATCACTGGGGCCGTCTGACTGTGGCTCGTTATTTGTTTGCGGACAGCATCGGTACCGAACTGCGGAAAGCCCCGAGCCCGCGCCACCGCATGGTGCTCCGTTCTTATCTGCGTTCATCCGCGTTCATCCGCGTAGCGCCGAATCGGAAGCTCGATTGGCACTGTCGTTGTTGGTGGTAAGTTAAGAATTTAACCGCAGATGAACGCAGATGAACGCAGATAAGTTCGGATTGCGCCGGTATGGTTAATTCGGTCTGAATCACACTTCGAGGCAGGCTTGCCTGGATTATTTATTAGCAACGGAATCGTTTGCACCACGCGGTTATTCCCTGGGACGGGTAATGATCCAGATGGTGATGTCCCACGCGTTATGGATACCCGCCACCATCAGCACCCCGACCGCGAAAGCCAACGCCGTACATCCGCTGTCCAGGCGCAACCCAAACGCCACACCCGTTGCCGTTTCAAGCAGATAGCCGACCACCGGGATCAGCAGGTACCAGATCCGATCCTCCAGATCGATCGCTGCAACAAGGAGGCTATCGCGGACCGTATCGCGCCAGATCAGACCGCAATAGACAAGGCCAAAGGTGCCGCAGACCAAAACCAAAAGACCGAACTGCAGCCAGCTTTGCAGCGGAGCCAGAACGATCAGACAAACCGCCAGGATGCCGCTGAAATGCACCACGCTTGCTGACATGAACACGCGCAGCGGCGCGCGCCGGTTGCTGGAGAACACGCCGGAGCCAACGGTTGCCGCAACAAACAACAGGCCAACGAGGGTGGCCGATGCGGTGCCGAGCAACGAATAGAATTCGTGCCAGCGGGCCATGGCCTCTGCCAAAGGCATGGCGTATTGCTCAAGCATCTCGCGCCTCCACATCGAACCGGTCCACGTCAAATCAGTCTGGCAATCACGCTCGCCGCCAGGCCGGCCAACGTCAATCGATGCTCAGGCACGGAAACAGCCCGACGCGCGCTGTAGTGCCAAAGTTGCTTGTCAAACCAGTGATGCGCAGGGGCGTTCGTCGTTGGCGTCGTGCCGGTACAGCGCTTGTGCCTCTTGCTGGCGTTACCCGGCCAGCAGCAGCGGGACGCCGATCCCCAGCAGCGCGCCCAGGAAAATCACCCCGAAAATCGCACCCAAACGCCAGAACTGGGCCGGCGTTATATAGCCGCAGTTGTAGTACGGCAGCGCGGCTCCGGTCGCGTAAGGCGTCAGGATCCCCATGATGCCGGTGGTCATCGCCAAACCGATCGCCAGCGTCGCCGCAGACAGACCGGGGATCGCCAGACCGGCGGCCAGCATCATCGGCATCATGGCTGTCGTGTGCGCCGTCAGACTGGCGAACATGTAGTGCGAAACGAAGTAGATCGACACCAGGCTCATCAGGATCAACATCGGCGACAGGCCACCAACATGCATGGCGGTATAGTCGGCGAACCATTTCACGAAACCCGCCCGCGACAGACCGTCAGCCAGCGTCACCAACGTTGCCAACAGCACGATCGTGGTCCAGGCGGATTCATTACGCGCCATGTCGCCCCAGGTAACCACTCCCAGTACCAACATCAGCGACAGCACCAGAAACGCCGCCAGGGTCGGATCGATCACACTACCGCCGAACACCCATAGCGAAATCGCGCCCAGCACCAGTACCGACAGAACGGATTCTCGCCAGCTGATGCCACCCATTTTAGTTAGTTCCGTGCGAGCCCAGATGGAGGCTTCCGGACTTTGCTTGATCTCCGGCGGGAAAAACACATAAGTCAGCAGCGGCAACGCCAGTAGCAGAGGCAGCGCGAACGGCAACGAGGCACGCATCCAGTCGCCATAACTGATCGATACATGCGCGATCCGGCTGATGAAATCGCGCGCCAGAAAATTCGGTGCGCAGGCCGTCATGAACAACGTCGACGTCACACAATCGGCGGCAAACGTTGTCCACATGATATAGCCGCCGATCTTGCGCGCCGAGGCATCGTGCGGATGGGAATCGTACAGAGCCGGCAGATTGTTCACCACCGGAAAGATGATGCCGGCGCCGCGCGCGGTATTGGATGGCGTGAATGGCGCCAGGATCATATCGGCAAAGGTAGTAGCATAACCCAGGGTCAGGGTGCGCTTGCCCAAAGCGCGCACCAACAGCAAGGCGATGCGGCGGCCCAGACCGGTCTTCTCGTAGCCGAGGGCGAACATGAAAGCGCCACCGACCAGCCAGACCGTGGTGCTGGCAAAGCCGGACAAAGCCCAGTTGACGCTTTGCGTGGTGACGTTGAAGCCGGGTTTCGCGAGATCCGCGGGACCAAACAAGGTCCACCGCGACAGCACGGCCGCCAGGGTCAGGCCGACCAGGCCAACCGCAGGGTTGGGAATAGGTTCCGTCACCAGTGCGGCGATGACTCCGGCGAACAAAGCAAAATAGTACCAGGCATGCTGCTCGAGGCCGGGCGGCGGCGGCACCAACGCAATCGCCACGGCCAGCACGACTGGCACGACGGCTCGCCACCAGCCATGCGGCTGTATGATGACGCCGCTCGCCGGAGGTTGCGATGTTGCGACGCTGCTCATGCTCATGGCGTACTCCTTGCCAGGGTGCGCGCAGATTGCACCGCGCGGGCCGGGCTTTCATTGACATGCGTCAAGTCCCGGCGCCGTCGCCCAGGATGACCTTCCGGGGGATGCCCGCTAAGATTCAGCCGTTGCAACCGGGGAGGTCACGCCGATGCTGGAGATCTGGGGGCGCAAGACCTCATCCAATGTCCAGGCATTGATGTGGTGTGTCGGCGAACTGGGACTTGCTTACCGGCGCCACGACGTCGGCCACAAATACGGCGGCAACGACACGCCGGAGTTCCTGGCGATGAACCCGAACGGCACCGTTCCGGTCGTTCGGGATGACGGTGGCGAACCATTGTGGGAGACCGGGGCGATCCTGCGTTATCTCGGTACACGCTATGGCGACGCAGCGTTCTGGCCGACGGACCTGATCAGGCGCACACGGATCGATAAGTGGGCGGAATGGTCGAAGATCAATGTCGCGCTGAATTTTACCGCACCGATCTTCTGGCGGGTGGTACGTACCGCGCCGCGCGAGCGGGACGCCGCCGCGATCGCCGCGGCGCTGCGTTTGCTCGATGCAAGCCTCGGCATTGCCGAAGCCCAGTTGGCGCGGCATGCGTATCTTGCCGAGGACGCGTTCACCCTCGCCGACATTCAGCTCGGTCATGTGCTCTATCGTTACTTTGATATCATGATCGATCGCCGGGAGCATCGTGCACTGCGCCGCTATTACGACCGGCTGACCGAGCGGCCGGCGTTTCAGGAGCATGTGATGGTGTCCTATGAGGAACTCCGGGTCGGCTGACCCGATCCCGAAGATCACTTGTGCAGGCAGCCGACAACCCAGGCGACAAGCTGGACACCGTGGCGTAAGGTCCAACCAAATCGTGCAGCAAGGTTTGACAGGAGGAACGCGTGGCACATCCATTGATTTCCTGCGACGACCATCTCGATCTGGGGCAACTCCCGCCGGACCTCTGGCAAACCCGGTTGCCCACCGCGCTACGCGACCGCGCCCCCTTCATCACCGAACGCAACGGCCAGCCGGTCTGGATTTGCGACGGCAACGTCTGGGGCAATTGGGCCGGCAAGCAGCGCGATCCGAATGCTCCCGCGGCGCCGAAGTCGATCTACTCCGCGCTCGACCGCGGCGGCATGACTGACCCCTCCGAACGCCGGCCGGCCCATGCCAATCTGCGTCTGGAGGACATGGACCGCGATGGTGTCGAAACCCAGGTGCTGTTCGGTCCGATCTTCTCGATCAGCACCGAGGACCCGGTGCTGCGCGACGCCTGCTACGGGTCCTATAACGACTTTCTGGGCGAGCTGTGCTCGGCCGCACCGGACCGGCTGATCGGCGTGCCAATGTTGCCGGAATATCCCGAGGCAGCGACTGCGGAACTCTACCGCCTCGCCAAAAAAGGCGGCACCCGCCAGGTCAATTTGCAAATCGCCAATATCAAGGCCCCGCTCGACGATCCGGCCTGGGAAAGTTTCTGGACCGCACTGGAAGAGACCGGCATCATCCTGGCCTGGCACATCACGGTTTTCGTCGGCAAACCGAGCGACCGCAGTGCCGGCAAACCCGCCAGCGTGTTCGAAAATACCAAGTTCTTCATGGGCAACTTCCTGGAGCCGTTCGTCGACCTGTTCGCCTGGGGCATCCTGGAGCGGCACCCGAAGCTGAAGATCGTCATGGCCGAGGCCGGCACCGGCTGGTTGCCCTGGCTGGTCGAGGAACTCGACTACCGGCATTGGCGGTTGTGGGAAGCCAAGGAGTACTGGGCTGACAAGGGCGGCATCACACTCGAAACGAAACCGAGCGAATTGTTCCGCCGGCAAATCTATGCGACGTTCCAGGAGGATCACGTGGCGATGTCGCTGATCCCATTCTTTGGCGAGGGGCATTTGCTGTGGGCCTCGGATTACCCCCATCCCGACAGCGTGTGGCCGAACTCGCGCGCCGCGATCGAGCGGCAAATGCGGGATTTGTCGCCCGAGATGCGGCGGAAGCTGACGCACGACAATGCAGCGGCGTTGTACGGGCTGGCATGATCAGTCTGGCATGATCAGTGTTGCTGCGGCGACCGCATCCTACGGCCGATCAACAGCCACGGTCCGCGGCCAAACAACACGGGCAAACGCCAGACATGTGCGGTTCCGGTGATCAGGCGGCAGCGGCCTCCCTGGCCCGGCCGCCGATGACTGCCAACGCCTGATCGACAAGCAGCAACGTCGCCTCGTTCTGCCGGAACGCCAGCCCGAGCACGCCACTTTCGAAACGTACGATGCGGGCCAAAACTGGCCGATCCGCACCAGGCAACTCGATCTGCACTTCGGTCCCAGCCTCAGCCCGCACGCCGCAATGCAGCGATACGCCGCCGCGGGAAATGTCGACAATTTCCGCGCGTCGCACCGGATCACCCGGCAGGTGTAGCCCAGAGGATGCACCGTTTCCGGCGATCCGTTCGTAGCGGCGCAGGTTTACTTCGTCGGTGCTGGCCATGACCCGCAGGAATTCCGTGACCTCACTTTGCAACGAGTGGGCGCTCGTGGCGATGTGATCCGCGTCCGCCAGTACCTTCCGGCTGGTCGCATCGGTGTCCACCGCTATGCTCGAGACCTCCCGTATTGCGCTGGTGGATTGCTGTGTCGTAACGGTAACGGTCTGCACGCTGGAGGCGATCTCGCGAGTGGCGGTCGCCTGGCGCTCCACCGCCGCGGCAATCGCCGCTGCCACCTCGCTGACCTCGCCGATTGCCGCACTGACCGCGCGCACGGCACCGACCGCGTCGCTGGTCGCCGCATGGATCGCCGCGATCTGCGTCGAAATCTCCCCGGTTGCCTGGGCGGTCTGGTTCGCCAGCGCCTTCACTTCGCCGGCGACCACGGCGAACCCTCTGCCTGCCTCACCGGCACGCGCGGCTTCGATCGTTGCATTCAGCGCGAGCAGATTGGTGCGGCCGGCGATGTCGGAGATCAGTCGCACGATATCGCCCACGCGATCCACCGTCGTCGCCATGCCGCCGACCTTGGTGTCGGTCACGCCGGCTCGCTCCACGGCGGCATCGACGGCGCGGGTGGCACGTGCCACCTGTTGGCTGATTTCGTTGATGCTGGCTGACATTTGCTCCGAAGCGGTGGACACCGCGGCGAGATGCGCCGCGGATTCGGTTGCGCCCTCGGCGGCGCGCACGGCATTCTCACAAGTGCTGGCGGTGGCTTTCGACATTTCCTCGGCAATCGTCCGCATGGCCTCCGCCGAGCGTCCCAGACCGGTCATCACACCGGCCACCGAGGCACCGAATTCCTGGGTATGCCGATCCATGGCTGCCTGCCGGCGTTCCTTCATAACGTGCGCCGTATCGGCTGCCGCATCCTGCAGCCGGCGTGCCTCCTGCGCGTTCTGGCGAAACACCAGCATCGCCTGCGCCATTTGGCCCACTTCGTCGCGGCGATTGGCGGCGGGGATGGGCGCATCCAGGGTGCCGCCGGCCAGCAGGCGCATGGAAGCGGTCATTGCCACGATCGGACGTGCGATCCAGCGCCCAAGCAACAGCGCCACCACGATCGTCGAGGCCGCCGAGCCAAGCGCTACCGAAACGAACACCAGCCGGCCAAGCCGAATGTCCCGCCGCGCGGCGGCAACCAGGCTGATCTTTTCCGCCTCCACTGCCTGGCTCAGTTGCGTCTGCTGGACGGCGAAGGCTTCATACGCCTGTTGCGCGCTGCTCATGAAGATCAGCGCGTAGCCGGGGTTGCCGGCCATGCCGATCACCTGCTGCGCGGCGCCGGCGTAATCCTTCAGCGTTTTGGCGATGCCCAGAATGACCGGACGCAATGTGGGATCGGTGCCGATGGCTTGCGTCACCGCTGCGATTTGCGGCTCCAGCCGGTCGATCTGCTGGCCAAGTGCGGTGGCGATCCCTTGGGCCTTGTCGGCATCAGCGTCATTGGCGCCGACCGAGCTCAGCCGATAGAGCGTGGCGTGAATGGCCCCGACTTCCTGGCCGAGTCCGGCGACCATCACCGTCCGGCGAAACGCGCCTTCGCTCAACGCGTCGATGCGTTGCTCGTCGTGCGCGAGCAAAACGCCGGTATACAAGGTCAGCCCGAGCAATGCCGCCAGCATCAGCGCCGGGGCCAGGAACACTTTGACCGGCAACGACACGTCCTGTGGCCGCATGTTGCGTCCTCCTGGTGGTGCTACCGTCACTGCTTGTAGAAGCCGACACCGACCACGTAATCACCTTCGCGTTCGATGAATGACGACTTCTGCTCGATCTTTTTGTCCGCCGGGTCGACCCAGCGATAGTCGACCCAGCCGCTTCCCTTGGTCGTGGCGAGATCGATCATCTCCTGGTTGTACAGCTTACCGTCGGCATCGCGCAGACTGAGATTGGTATGGCCGATCATGTGGGCGTTGGCGCCATGCGCCACTGTGTTGCCGTCCAGTGAGCGGACAAAAACATAGAGATCGCGGTCGATGAACGCCCCATGCGGATCGTTGAACGCAGCGAATGCCTTGTCCGGGCCGTTCTGTTTCAGATAGGCGACGGCCTTCTCGCAAAGCGTCTTGGCTTCATCGGCGGTGCCGTGTTCGCCTGCACAGAGGCCGGCGGGCGATGCCAGGGTGGCTGCCAGTACGGCGGCGGCCAGGATGGTGCGGCGCTGCATGAGGTACTCTCCAATGGTGAACCGCCATGCAGTGTGGCGCGGAGAGATCAATAACGGATTAATGCAGACGGTCCGGTGCCTGCGCTGAATCATCGAATTGAGTGGCAAATCTCTTCACTGTCGAAGCCGAACGCTTACGAAATAGCGCAGCCATTGATGGAATAGACGAGAACCCGCGTCGTCTCTCCTTGCGCAGTATTTTCTGCACAAGGAGCACATCGATGCTGAACCCCCTCTTCCGCGCCGCGTTCGTTGCCTTCGGCCTGTCGGCCGGGATTGCAACAATTGCCTTCGCGGCGAACCCGGTGCAGACCGGCGAAACCGCGAAGGGCAAGACGCTTGTCGATGCCAAAGGCATGACGCTCTACACCTTCAACAAGGATTCCGACGGCAAGTCCGCCTGCAACGGACCATGCGCAGCGGCCTGGCCGCCTGTGACCGCCAGCGCCGGCGATACGGGCTCGAACGGCTATTCCGTCATCATCCGTGACGACGGCAGCCGACAATGGGCCTACCAGGGCAAGGCGCTCTACACCTGGACGAAAGACGCGAAGCCCGGCGACATCACCGGCGATGGTTTTCTGAACGGCGCCTGGCACGTTGCTCAACCCTGAGCGAACGGACGACGCCGGCGGCATGTGCCGGCGTCGTTCGACCAGGTGAGGCAACGGCATCATTGGCAACATCTGTCGGGCGCGCGCCTGCCTGAAGATGTCCGCCGCTTCGGCACTCGCGTTTAACAAGCTCGCCAGACGGGCGACACCCGATGGTCCGGACTGCATGGGATGCTCTTCCGTCGGTCATGGTCACGACGGCGAAGTAAAATGGCTTAATGCCATGAATTGCGAGCAGATACCGCGCCTCAACGGCGTCATCGCTCACCAGCCTGAGCGACGCCTGCCAACTCCATACAGCACCGCCAGAACCATGAAGAATAAACTGTGCGCGGCCGCGAACCAGACGATACCGGCGAGAGTGAGATGCGCACGGCCGGCGAATCCTTCGCCGGTCGCCGGCAATACAACGACGGCGTTCAACAGCCACATCGCGATCGTACAAATCGCGCCTTTGCGGATATCTCCCGCGGGCAGCATTGGTTCAGCCACAAAGCTGTAAAAAAGCGCCATCATCATTCCGGCGAACAGGTGGAACCCCGTCTGAAACAGCGGCCTGTCGGGGGCTGGCGCTCCGGCTCGCGACCATGCAGAGGCGACGCCCATTGCCTCGAGCGACCCGGAAAACCACGATGAGAGAAGCCGCAGCAGGCCCCCCTTGGCCGTGGCGAGCGGAACCAGATCTGCTGCCTTCAGCGCGAGCGTATTGAGGGCGATCGCAACGCCTCCGGAAATCAGCGCCGTTGCCAGCCGGCTCTTGAGCGCGCTCATGTTGTCCATGGCCGCTGCAGACGTCGCCGCTTCAAGAATATTCCGCGAAGGAAAATAATCGTCGCGGCGGAATAATCCAACGCGGCGGGCGTCATCGTCGTTCAAGGCACCTCGCCACCATCAGGAGATCGAAATCATGGGTAAACGCACCCGCTTGCCGGCGGCCATCATCGCCTTCACGGCTGCCTTGTGCGTCGTCCAGCTGATCCACGCCGAAGCGGAAGACCTGGCGCATCCAAAACAGGGTCCGGCCTCCGGCGCCGGCATCGCCTCGGCCGGACGATATCCCGACGAAGCGGCTTTCCTGGCGGAAAACGGCGCTGCAATGGATAAGATGATGGCCGGCATGAACATCAGGCCCACAGGCGATGTCGACGCGGACTTCGCGGCCATGATGATTCCGCACCACCAGGGTGCGATCGACATGGCGATGGTCGAGTTGCGCTATGGCAAGAACGAGCAGCTACGTCGCATCTCGCAGGAGATAATCGTCGATCAGCAGCAGGAAATCGTGGCGATGCGCCTGGCCCTCGGCCAACCACTGCCACCGCCGGCGCCAGCGCCGACGCAAGTTCCCACCGGCAACTCGTCCGCCGTTTCCACGCCCGGCCACGCGTTCACGTCGCCGGGATCGATGTCTCCGTCCATGAAGATGCAATAGGGGCGAATAGTCATGAAATGTCGCTTTTACTCAGGCTTGCTCGCGACCACGATGCTGGCCTGCTCGCTGCCGGCCCTGGCTGGACAGGCTCCCGGCGCCGCCGGCGACGCAGACGTTCCTGTCAGCCATCACGACCGCGTCTATGCGGCGGAGCAGTTCTCCAACACCGTCTCGGTGACCGACCCGGCCGACAACAAGCTCCTCGGCGTCATTCGCCTGGGCGATCCGAGCCCGACCAACTTCAGCCCGCTCTATAAGGGGCAGGTCCTCGTGCACGGCATGGGCTTCTCGCCCGACCACAAGACACTGGCGGTCGTCTCGATCGGCTCGAACTCGGTCACCTTCATCGACACGGGCAGCAACGCTGTTAAGCATACGACCTATGTTGGCCGCTCTCCCCACGAAGCGTTCTATACGCCGGACGGGAATGAGGTCTGGGTGACGGTGCGCGGCGAGAACTATGTCGACGTGCTCGACGCCAGGACCTTCGAAGCAAAGACCCGCATCGTGACGCCCGCGGGACCCGGCATGCAAATCTTCTCGCCCGATGGCAAATACGGCTACGTGTGCTCGTCCTTCAATCCCGAAGTCGACGTCGTGACGGTCGCCGATCACCAGATCATCGCGCGCGTGAAGCAGGCGAGCCCATTCTGTCCTAACATCGCGGCGACACCCGACGGAAAGCAGGTCTGGTTCACCCTGAAGGACATCGGCAAGACGCAGGTCTTCAATGCACTGCCCCCCTTCGACCTGATCGAGACGCTCGATACCGGTCCGATCACTAACCATGTGAACTTCGCTCACACCGCCAATGGCACCTTCGCCTACATCACGATCGGCGGCCTCAACGAGGTGAAGGTCTTCCGCACCGATAATTTCGAGCAGGTGGCGACGATCCCGGTTGGCAGCCTGCCGCACGGCGTCTGGCCGTCGGGAGACGGCACGCGGATCTATGTCGGCCTCGAGAACGGCGACGCGCTCGCAGCGATCGACACCACCACCAACAAGGTTGTCGGCAACATTCCAATTGGTCAGGCGCCTCAGGCGATCGCTTATGTTCCAAACGCGGTAACGCAAGGCGATGGTACTCAGAACCTGCAACCGCTCGGCCTCGCCGGCAACGCGGTGCACTTGTCGCTGGCGTCGACGACGCAACCGGCCAGGCCAGCGACCAGCATTGCCCTCTTCGATCAAGGATTGATCCAGGTAATCCAGGCCTCAGTCACCGGCCTCGAGCCAAAGAAGCCGTATCTTCTGGGGCTGGCGAACAATCCCAAAGGCACTGGCGAGATCGAACCGCTCGCCGCATTCATGAGCAATCCGGCCGGGTCCGCGATCGTCGATGCCGCGGGTCCGATCCGCCAGATCGTACTGGGCGAGGCGAAGGTTGAGCGGCGCTACCTTGTGATCTCCGAAGGAACGGTCGCCCAACCTGGCAAAGTCGTCCAGCTTCAATCTCGTTGAGATGGGGAGCCGCCCGCGCCGGGCGGCGTCCTCCTCCCAGGCGCATATTCTGGACCGACGATCATGAATGACATGGCAAGTCTCATCGAACCGATCATCCCGGCCTTGCGCCGTTATGCACGCGGTCTCGTGCGAGACCGCTCGACGGCCGACGATCTCGTACAGGATTGCCTGGAGCTAGCCGTCAGCCGCTGGCATCAGCGCCGCGTCGATGGCAACCCGCGCGCCTGGGTGTTCGCCATCTTCCACAATTTGTTCAGGACGAGGTTGCGCCGCATGGCCCGTCGACCGCTTCATTTCGCGATCGAAGACACCGACGAAAGTGCGCTCTCCGTTGACGCATCGCAGGACCAGCAGGTGCATTATCGCGAGGTACTGGCCGCTCTCGCGAAGCTGCCAGAGGAGCATCGTTCCGTGCTGCTCCTCGTGACGGTCGAGGACCTTTCTTATGCGGAGACGGCCAAAGTCCTGGATGTGCCGATCGGCACCGTCATGTCGCGGCTGTCACGGGCTCGAGACCGGCTTTCCGATATCATGGGTGTCGAGGCGCGGCCCCACCCGTCATACCCACCGCTGCGGAGGGTGAAATGACCATGCGGCCGATCACCGAGGACGACCTCCACGGCTTCGTCGATCAGCGACTCGAGCCGAAGCGCCTGGCAGAAGTGCGCGCGTATCTGGATGAGCACCCCGAGATCGCCGCGAGGATCAGTGGTTTTGGCCAGCAGCGGGACATGCTCCGCGCCGCGCTGGCGCCGATTGCCGAAGAGCCGCTGCCCTCGCAACTCAATCTCGCTCGCATGATCGAGATACAGCAACGCCCGCGGGGGGTCCCCTGGTGGGCTTCCGCCGCGGCGGCGGTGGCACTCGTCGTACTGGGCGGTGCCGGCGGCTGGTCCCTGAAGAGCATGTCGCTGCGACCGGCCGAAGGCGTCGCATCCCTGGCACGCGAAGCGGCGGACAGCTTCGTCGTCTACGGACCCGACCACGTCCGTCCGATCGAGCTCCACGCCTCGGAACGCGCGGAGTTGGTCGCCTGGGCTTCGCAACGTCTCGGGCGTTCAGTAACCGTCCCTGACCTCTCCAGCTCCGGCTATCGTTTCATGGGAGGACGCCTGGTCGCGACGGAGCACGGACCAGCGGTGATGTATATGTACGACGACGACCATGGGACGCGGCTGGTGATGCTCGTCCGGCCGATGGCGACCGAGCAAAATGCGAAAATGTCGCCGCTTGCCCAGGGCACCGTCAACGGCTTCGCGTGGGCTGATCATGGCATGGGCTACAGCCTCGTCGGATCGCCTCCCACTGAAGCGCTTCACCCGATCGCCGATGAGGCACGCCGCCAGATCGCGCACGATACCTAAGCTGTCGCCGCGGTGTGTCGCGGCACGCGGTCGACCAGGCGATATCGCCAATCGTGCGATGGCACCCGATCGTGGTGGCAATCACGCTACACCGATGTTCGTGCCGGTCCGACGCGTCGGCGATCTGCCGTCTACACCACCTTCTTCGCGTGCAACGCGGCGATGTCTGCCGCGCCATAACCCAGTTCGGACAACACCGCGTCGGTGTGCTCCCCGGGTTCCGGCGTCGCGGAGCGGATCGACCACGGCGTGCGGCTCAGTTCGATCGCCTGACCAATGACCTCAACGTCGCCCAGTACCTTATGCGCGACTGTGCGCGCAATACCGAGATGTTTCACCTGAGGATCGGCGAACACCTCGTTCATTTTGTAAATCGGTCCGCACGGCACACCTTCGGCATTCAATTTGTCGATCCATTCGGCCGAGGTCTTATCGCGTGTGGTCGCCTCGATCAGCTCGTTCAAAATGTCACGATTTTCCGACCGCGCGTTGCCGGTGGCGAACCTGGGGTCCGTTGCCAGCTGCGGCATGCCCAAAGCCCGGCAGCAACGCTGGTAGATGTCATTGCCGGCCGCCGCGATGTTGATGTGGCCATCGGCGGTCGCGAACACGCCGGTCGGGATGCTGGTTGGATGATTGTTGCCGGCCTGACCCGGCACCTCGTGCGCGATCGTCCAGCGCGCCGCCTGAAAGTCGAGCATGGCGATCTGCGCGCCGAGCAGCGAGCTGGTAACCCACTGCCCCTCCCCCGATTGTTCTCGTTCCAGCAGCGCAATCAGGATGCCCATGGCGGCGAAGATGCCCGCGGTCAGATCAGCCACCGGAATGCCGACCCGTACCGGCCCCTGCCCCGGCAAACCCGTGATCGACATCAAACCCCCCATTCCCTGAGCAATCTGATCGAAGCCGGGGCGATCGCGGTACGGCCCATCCTGGCCAAATCCGGAGATGGAAGCGTAAACCAGTCGTTTGTTGATTTTCTTCAACGACTCATAATCGACGCCGAGGCGGAATTTAACATCCGGGCGGTAGTTCTCCACCACAACGTCCGACTTCTCGACAAGCCGGCGCAGAATTTCCAGTCCCTCCGGCGCTTTCAAATTCAATGTCAGGCTGCGTTTGTTGCGATGCAGGTTCTGGAAATCCGGACCGTGGCGTTCGCCGCCGAGGCCGGCATCGCCTTCCGGCGCCTCGATCTTGATCACGTCGGCGCCCCAGTCGGCGAGCTGCCGCACGCAGGTCGGACCTGCGCGCACCCGCGTCAGATCGATCACTTTGAAGCGGGCGAGCGGACCTGTGGTCATGATGCCTCCATCGCAGACAATTTGGCGACCCGGCGGCGGAAGTCCGGGTCATCGGAAAACCGTGCCGAGAGATACGCGTCAATCAGGTCCCTGGCCAGCCACAACCCAACGATCTGCGCACCCAGACACATGACGTTGACATCGTCGTGCTCGACCGCCTGATGCGCGCAGTGCCAGTCATGCAATACCGCGGCCCCGATGCCGCGCACTTTGTTGGCAGCGATCGCCGCGCCGACACCGGCGACGCCGACCATGACCCCCCCGCTCTGCGTCGCCGGCCAGCAGTCAGCGGATGAGGATGTAATGCATCGTGAAGTGGAACGGCACCGGCTGGTCGCCGGCACTCTTCGGCAACGGTGGCAATTTCGCGCCGCGGAACAGCCCCTCGAGCGCCAGATCGAGCCAGGGCGAGCCGGATCCGTGCTCCAGCTCAACCGAGGTTACCCGCCCATCCGGCATCGTCGTGACAAGCACCCGTGCCGTCCCCTGCTGACCCAGTTCGACCGCCTGGTTTGGATAATAGGAATGGCTCTCAACCCACTCGCTCAGCGCGTTACGCCAGTCGGTACCAACATCGGCATCGGTATCCAACGAATACGGCGTTGGGTCAGCAGGTCCGTGATGCGGGAGGGTCAGCGACAACAATGGCTTGCCCATTGCCAGCGCATCTGGCCTGGCGGGCGGAGCACCAAGCGAAAAGTCCATCGGCGCCGGAAAGTCCGATGATGGCTTTGCCGGAGCCGCCTGCCTGACCGGCGGCCAGGTCTGCGGTTGCACGGGCGACGGGTGCGCTGGCGGAGGTGCAGGCTGTGGCGTCCGGATGTGTGGCGAAGCAGGCGGCGGCGCCGATTGCGGTGGCGGCACCGTCACCTCCGACGGACCCGGCACAGCCGGTTGACCGGGCAACGACGGCGGTGGAATGGACTTGGATGGAGCGGGTGGCTCGGAAGGGCGGGACGGTTCCGGCGGCGAGGTCGCCGGTT
>Ga0187867_10000546_pt1 | contig 33301 bp, 30 predicted proteins | sample June2016WEW_13_1_FD_132976 | JGI IMG/M metagenome (GOLD analysis project Ga0187867, IMG submission 132976) | Peatland microbial communities from SPRUCE experiment site at the Marcell Experimental Forest, Minnesota, USA - June2016WEW_13_10 | ecosystem: Environmental > Terrestrial > Soil >... | reverse complement strand
GCAAGAAATTCGACGGTAAGTTCAAGGGTCCGGAGGCCGAAGGCACCGTCAAGGCCACCAAGCGCGCGTAAGGCCAGGGCGGGGACGCCGCCGCCGCGCGTCCGTCCCCGTCCGACTACTTCCGCTTGATTTCCACGCGCGCCGTGCCGCCGTTAGCGTCCGTGAATTCGTAAACCTCGGGCTTCGCGGAAACCTGCTTGATGGCGGACTGTTTCCAGGGCAGCTTGCGGTCGGCGGCGCCTTCCCGATACCACCCGCTCAGGACGTAATCCTGGGCGTCCGGCGATCCCCACGTGGAGCAGGCGTCAATCCAATACCGGGCAGGGCCGGGCGTGCCTTGGCTATCCTGCGCCCATTCGTTTCTCCAGTGGTCGTGGCCATGCATCACGCAGAAGAAATAGAAGTCCAGGCGCTTGCAATATTGGCTCTCGAAGACATCCAGATGAAACGATCGCTGCCAGCCTCCCGGCGAGAATGTGGTTTCCAATTTCAATTCTTCCTTGGGGTTGGTGGCGCCGTCGCAAGGCATGCGGCTGGCGATACGCACGCCTTGCACGCGATCGACGAGATCTTCGGCGCGGTGGGAGCGGGCGTAGACGCTGGCCGCAAGTCCCAGAGCGGTCAGCAATACAAGGGCAATGGAAGGTCGAAGCATGGTGTTTTTATTTTAGCGCCAGGCGTCCCGAAGAGTCGGGACGCGGCACGCAGGAGTGCGTGCGCCACGTTACAATAGCGCGGCGAGGTACAAAATGTGGAAATACGGATTTGGATTGTGGTTGGCGGCCGCGGCCGTGCTGCTGGGGCAGAACAAGTTTGAAGTGGTCACCGGCAAGGCTTTCGATTCGGCATTGCCCAAGGATTTCTATCTGGAAGGCAACGCCATCCCCACCGAGAAGCGCAACGCCGTCCTGGTGAAAACGCCCGCGGGGGCGCGCGCGGTGTTCGCGCTGATCGACACCGCCGGATACTCCGCGAACATCGTCACCAAGTACGTTGGGATGATTATCACTGAAGGGGACCTTACGTTGTGCGGGCACAAGGTGGGCGTGGGAAGCTACGGTTTTGGGTGGGTGCTTCCCGGTACGGGCGTGGAAGCGCCGGGTAAATTCGCGCTTTATGACCAAGCGGGCGCACCCGTGACCGAATGCGTGGCGGAGCGTCACGGGGATCTGAAGCGACCGCTCCCGTTGCAGGTGATCGTGGCGGCGGACGGGTCCGCGCGGCTGTATCACGGCAAGCACTACATTGGGCTGCAGTAAGGCGCCATGGCCATCATTGCGGTAGCGGGACGGAAGGGCGGCGTCGGAAAATCCACGATCGCCGGAAATCTGGCGGCGGAGTTTGCGGCGATGAAGCGGAGCGTGCGCGTGCTGGACGCCGATCCGCAGCACAGCCTGGTGGCGTGGGCCGAGCAGGGGGACGGCATGCTGGCGCGCGCCGTGGAGAAAGTGGAAGGGGGCGCAGCCGCGCTGCGGGCGCGGGCGCGGCAGGCTGAAAAGGACGCCGACATCGTGCTGATCGACACACCGCCGGGCGCGCCCGAGATCGCCTACGAAGCGGCCATGGCGGCCGATCTGATGCTGCTGCCGTGCGGTCCGTCGCCGCTGGATCTGTTTGCGCTGAAGGAAGCCTTGTCGCTGTCGCTGAAGGCGCGCGCGGAGCGGCGATCGAAGAAGCCGCGCATCCGGTTTGTGCCTTCCAAAGTGCTGATGTCCACCAATCTGGGCCGCGGGCTGGCGTCTTCGCTGAAGGACATGGGCAAGAAAGTGCTGCCGCCGATCGGGCAACGGATCGTGGTGGCGGAAGCGGTGTCGAGCGGGCTGACGGTGGCGGAGTTCGCGCCGAATTCAGCCGCGCACGAAGAGTTCCGCGAATTAGCCAAGGCCGTGGACAAGGTTCTGAAGAAGTGAAGCCGGCCGCCGCACTTCCTCAGCTTCCCTGCAATGCTTCTACGGGATCCATTCCCGTCGCATCTCGCGCAGGCAAGTCTGTCTCATCCATGGCCATCCTGCCCTTTGTGGCCAACCATATAGAGGCCAAAGTCGAAGTAAGCCAACGAGCCGCCGAAGGCCGTCTTCTATGGAGCGTAGATGATACCTTAGTATTGCATTTGCAACATAGAGGGAATGCATCTATGCGTACCGGCTACGCGCGACTGGACCGTCTTGGCCGCAGCCTTGGCAATCCGATGCACCTGGCCCATACGTTCAAGGCGCGCGGCGTCGGGTTCGCGTCGCCGACCGAACAGATCGACACGCGATCCACGACCGGGCAACTCGTCTTTCATATATTTGGTGCACTCGCTGAATTCGAATGCAATCTCATCCGTGAGCGGACGCTCGCCGGCCTCAAAGCCTCCCGTGCTCGCGGTCGCAAAAGGGGACGCCCCCGAAAACTCAACGCCAAAGACCTGAAGACGGTCAGGGCGCTGCTTAAATCCGGTGACATTCCTGTAACAACGGTCGCCGAGCAGTCCGGCGTTGCCCGTTCCACGCTCTATCGAAATGCCTGCACCCGGCCAGACCGCCAATGGAGACACCATGAATAACTTCACAGGCGCCATTCTCACTGTTGTCGCCGCGCTCGCCCCCGCGGCTGCGTACGCGGATGACCACAGTGGCACCCAGCGTTACATCGAAGTAAGGGGCGCCAAGCTTTACACGCAAATCTATGGCCGCGGAGCGCCAATTGTATTTCTACACGGCGGGATGGCCTTCTTTGACAACAGCTTCGCGAAGCAACGGGATTATTTTGCGACCTATCGCGCCGTCGTCGGCATCGATCAGCGGGGGTATGGGCATAGTCCCGATGGCCCCTGGTCTCTCTCCTACCAGATGATGGCGGATGACACGGCGGCCATCATCGAGCAGCTCGGCCTCGGCCCCGTCGACGTCGTGGGACACAGTGACGGCGCCAATATTGCGCTGATCCTCGCGCGAGATCACCCGCAGATGGTTCGTCGTTTGGTCATTTCGGGCGCAAACATCCGCGTGGATCTCTCTCCGGAGGAAAAGCAACGCGCTCAATGGTCACCTCAACAATTGGCCGGACATGTTCGCGAGGTAGCCAATAGGCTGCCGCCCTGGTTTTTGTCCGACTACTCGAGGGTCAGTCCCGACGGTCCCGAACACTGGATGACATTGATGGCGAAGAGCTACGACATGTGGCTTCAGCCCGTGGTGATCGAACCCGCCGACCTCAAGAAGATATCAATACCGGTACTCGTCATGGCAGGCGACCACGACTTCAGCTCCGTCGAAGAAAATGCCGAAATATTCCGAGGTCTGCCGCATGGGCAACTCATCATTGTGCCAGCGAGCAACCACGGAACGTTCAACCAGCGACCGGGGCTGGTCAATCTCGCAATAAGGGAGTTTCTGGACCAACCCGATAATAGCGCCCCATCACACTAGCTTGGTGGCGAATCGCCCGACGTTGCAGGGACGAAGTACCACGTCTATCTGAAATCTATCGGTGACTGAACACCGCGGGCCAGAAAACGGGATTCCGGGAAAAATCGTCCCCGAACTGGGGGGGTAGATATTGCGTACAATACGCCAGAGTAAATCTCTACAGACTTGCTGCCGGAGCCCCCAGTTGGGAGCGCACAGTGGGTGCAGCGGCCCGAGAGCTTGGCGCATATCGGATAGTCTACATCTGGCATCTGGGTTCAGGCGATAATCCGCGCGGACTTGTCGAGGTCGATGTTGCCGCGTCTTCGCTGAAAGACATGGGGAAGAAGGTGCTGCCGTCGATTGGGCAACGGATCGTGGTGGCGGAGGCGGTGGCAAGCGGGCTGACGGTGGCGGAGTTCGCGCCGAATTCAGCCGCGCACGAAGAGTTCCGCGAATTAGCCAGGGCGGTGGACAAGGTTCTGAAGAAGTGAAGCCGGCCGCTGCATTCCCTCAGCTTCCCTGCAATGCTTCTACGGGATCCATTCCCGTCGCATTTCGCGCAGGTGCTGAGCGCTTCGCCAAACTCGCGGCTGGTCCGAGCCAGGTGCAACCCCTAGAGGCCGCACCGGTTGCGATCGATCTGAAACAAGGTATTTACCTGAGCGGCTATCGTTGCAGCATATCGCCGGCTTTGACGTCGGGCGGCGTGTAGACGTTGCCGGCCGCGTTTCCAATAACCGACAAAGAAGTGGATAAAGTCCCCTTGCCCGTCCACACCACGGTACCGTCGTTGGTAGTCCCGTTAAGGGTTTCGTTCCATACTGGAGCCGTGGCCCCGCTGGTGCCGGCAACGATCACTTCCTGCGTGTTTCCGGAAGGATCCATGATCTCGGCATTAGCGGCATATGCGGTGGAAGCCGCCCATGCCGGAGAAATCTCCGAATAGATGAACTCGGACTTAGCGGTGACAATTGCGACCTTCGCAAAGGGCGCGATGCTCTGGGAGGTCAAGGTGCCCGCCGGCAGCGCCAGGTCGCCCTTAATATATATCGATCGCCCCTCTACAGTTACATAACCCTGCAATTGCGCCGAGTCCAGACCGGTAGGCGGCACTTCCAAAATGAAAGCCGTTTTGGCGCTGATGTTGTACGGCTGCACAAGCAGAGAAGATTTGACCTGGCCCTTCAACTCGATCGGATAATAGACGGAGTAGTCCGGGGCCGTCTTTGTCGGTACCAGACCCTCGCAGGCATACAGAGTGATGCTGAACGGCTCGCCCGCCAACTTGAGCGTATCGCTGCCGCTGACCGGGTTCGGCCCAAATTCCCCCGAAGCTTGGTAAGCGATCACCGGATTGGAGCACGTCGCCTTCAGGTTTTGCGCGGCGGAAAAGCCGGATATGACTGCAGCCGCAATCGCGATAGACCGCATATTTACAACCATTGATTCTTCTCCTTTTTGTGTCCGAAGGCGCCTCGAAAACTAACGAATTGGCTCCCCGCGATCTCATAGCATAACCCATCCAAGGATTGCCGGCGCACCTTTCTTTCCGGCCGGGTACTAGACTCGGGACAACTCCCGATCAGCGATCTTCTGGGGCACAGTTTTCAGACCCGAATCACGCAATATAAATCGAAAAGAGGGCGGGTGGGGCCTTCGCCGGGAAGCCAGGAACGTATTCCGATCATTCTCGAAACGGACACCGGCGACGACATCGACGATGCCCTGGCGCTGCAATCGCCCGAGTTGGGCGTGCGCGCGGTGACCATCGCGATCGACGATACGGAAACGCGCACGCGCCTGGCTTGGAAGGAGCTGGGTCTCTACGGACGCCACGATAACGCACCGCCAGGCCGAATGTGCTTGTTAGATTGGCGGAAGCTAGTGGGGGTCGAACCCACCCGCGATACTAAGTACCGCACGACGGGTTTGAAGCCCGCGCCCAGCACCGGCCAAGATTAGCTTCCGTACATGATTGTACCGGGTTTGCCGCAATGGGCCGCAATAGGCCACAATCGGAATGATCATGCGCAAATCGCTGCTTCCCCTTTTGCTGCTGCTGGGCACGGTGTGCCTGGCGCAGGAACGTATTCCCATAATTCTGGACACGGATATCGGCGATGATATCGACGATGCTCTGGCGCTGGCCCTGGCGCTGCAATCGCCCGAGTTGGACGTGCGCGCGGTGACCACCGTGATCGACGATACGGAAACGCGCACGCGCCTGGCTTGGAAGGAGCTGGGTCTCTACGGCCGCCATGATATTCCGTTGGGTACGGGCGCTTCCGAGCCGCTGCTGGACCCTGTGCGGACGCAGCGCGCGCGGCAATTCGAAGTGCTCACGGATGCCGATACGGTGCCGGCAGCCGCGCACCGCCGCGCCGCCGGACTGATCATCGATACGTTGATGGCGTCGCCGCGGCCCATGACGCTGGTGCCCATCGGTCCGCTCACCAATATCGCGCTGGCGCTGAAGAGCGGGCCGAATATCCGGCCTAAGATCGCGCGCATCGTGCTGATGGGCGGCGCGTTCCACATGCTGTACCAGGAGTACAACATCTGGCGGGACAGGGTGGCGGCCGAGATCGTGTTCTCGTCGGGTGTGCCGATCACGGCGGTGGGCCTGGACGTAACCACGCGATGCAAGCTGGAAGGCGCGGATCTGGCGCGCTTGCGGGCGGCCGGGAATCCGGCGTCGCGCTTTCTGGCGCAGCTCATCGACCTGTGGCAGGACGGCCATCCCAATCAGTTTCCGACGCTGCACGATCCGCTGGCGGTGGCGACGGTGGTGCAGCCCACGTTGATTGAAACGCAGTTGGGCGGCGTGCAGGTGGAGACGGGATGCTGCGTGGCGAATGGCATGACCATGTTCAAGCCGGCGGATCAATTGGCGCCGGGGACGAAGGCGAGCACGCTGATTGCGCGGGATGTGAATGTGCGCGGGTTTTTGGACTTGTTCTTGGCGAGAGTCACGGCTGCGCCGAGGGGGAAGTAGGGCGGAGGGCGCGGAGGTCGATGCCGAGCTGCTGGCACTTCTTGTAGAGATGGCTGCGCTCCAGGCCCAGCGCCTTGGCGGTGTCGGTCATGCGCTGGTGCCGCTTAAGCTCGGCGAGGATCACTTCGCGCTCGTATGCCTCTGCGCGGGCCGCGAGCGTGCCGCCGCCCAGTGGCGCGCCGGAACCGGCCGCGGCGTGGGGCAGCGCGAGGCGCACGGCGGCCGCATCCACTTCAGCGCCGGCGAGCAACAGCAGGCGCTCCACCACGTTGCGCAGCTCGCGCACATTGCCGGGCCAGGCATACCGGCTCAGCTCCGCGATGGCTTCGGCCGAGACCGGCTTCGGCTTCCAGCCGTTGATTTCGGAAACCTGGTGCGCGAAGTGATCCACCAGCGCCGGGATATCTTCCTGACGCTCGCGCAACGGCGGCAGAGCCAGCGGATAAACGTAAATGCGATGGTATAGATCCTGCCGGAACACGCCGCGCTCGACCATTTCATCCAGGTTGCGATGGGTGGCCACCACCACGCGCACGTCCACTGGAATGGAGCGGTCGCCGCCGATGCGCTCCACTTGTTTCTCTTCGAGCACGCGCAGCAGCTTGGCCTGCATCACGGCGGGCATGTCGCCGATTTCATCCAGAAACAATGTGCCGTGGTGCGCCTGTTCGAACTTGGCCAGGTGCCGGGAGACGGCGCCGGTGAAGGAGCCTTTCTCGTGTCCGAACAGCTCCGATTCGATCAGCTCGGCGGGCACGGCGGCGCAGTTCAGCGTGACGAAAGGGCCGTCGCGGCGCGAACTGCGGTCGTGCAGCGCGCGGGCGATCAACTCCTTGCCCGTGCCGGTTTCGCCCAGGATGCAGACTCGCGTTTCGCTGGCGGCCACGCGATCTACCTGCGCCATGACCCGCCGCATAGCTTCGCCGGAGTGTACGATCTCATGCTTGCCGACGCGCTGGCGCAACTGGCGGTTCTCGTCTTCAAGACGCCGCATGCGCAGGACGTTGTCGATGGTGAGCAGAAGTTTTTCGGTGGAGAGCGGCTTTTCCAGAAAGTCGACAGCGCCCAGGCGGGTGGCGCGCACGGCCATTTCGATATTGGCCTGGCCGGAGATCATGACCACGGGCACGGGCAGGCCTTGCGCTTTCAGATCTTCGAGCAGCGCCAGGCCGTCCTTGCCGGGCATGACCACGTCGGAGAGCACCATGTCGAAGCGCTCGGTCTTGATGAGTTCGAGGGCGCGGGCGGCATTGTCGCAGACGGTGGCCTGGTGGCCGGCGAGGCGGAAGGCGCGGGAGAGGGACGCGAGGGTGTTGGCGTCGTCGTCGACTATCAGAAGTTGGGCCAACCTTCACTGTACCGCTGGAACGAACGAAAAGCCCATCGCCATCGACATCATACTATACTATGCCGGAGGACTCTCCATGAAAAGTTTTCTGGCGCTGTGGATCGTGCTTGTGCCGTGCTTTGCGGAAGACGCACAGCATCAGTTATTCAGCGAGCCGGCGCTGGGCAAGACACAAATCGTATTCTCGTATGCGGGGGATCTCTGGTCTGTCCCGCGCGGGGGCGGCTACGCCTTGCGCCTCACAGCCGGGCCGGGCATCGAGAACAACCCGATCGTTTCTCCGGACGGCTCGGAAGTTGCCTTCAGCGGCGAGTACGACGGTAACCGTGACGTTTACGTGGTCGGCGTCGAGGGCGGCGTGCCGCGGCGGCTGACCTATCATCCGGGCGACGACGCGCCGGTCGCCTGGACCCCGGACGGGAAGAGTATCCTGTTCCGCTCGGGTCGTGAAAGTTATTCGCATTTCAGCAAGCTCTTCTCCATTCCCGCCACCGGGGGTTTCCCGGAATCCATTCCTTTGCCATCCGGTTTTAGCGGCAATTTCTCGCCGGATCAGACGCAGCTCGCTTATATGCCAATTCTCCCCGCGAATGCGATCTGGAAGCGTTATCGCGGCGGCAGGACCACGCCGATCTGGATCGCAAAGCTCTCGGATTCGTCGGTGGAGAAAATCCCGAATAACAATTGCAATGACTCGAACCCGATGTGGGTGGGAGGCAAAGTTATCTTCCTATCGGACCGCAATGGTCCGGTTACGCTCTTCTCTTACGATCCCGCCAGCCGCAAAGTGGTGCAGATCCTGAATAACAAAGGTTTCGATCTTAAGTGGGCCAGCTCCTTCGGCGAGACCATCGCTTATGAACAATTCGGCGCCATCTATCTCTTCGATCTGAAATCGGGCGGATCGAAGAGAGTCGAGATCCATCTGGCCGCCGATATCACCGATGTCCGGCCGTCCATCCAGAAAGTGGGTTCGAAGATCGCCAATGCCGGTATCTCGCCGACGGGAGCCCGCGCGGTGTTCGAAGCCCGCGGTGACATCTTCACGGTGCCCGCCGAAAAGGGCGACGTGCGGGACCTGACGAACACTTCCGGGGTGGCCGAACGCGATCCTTCGTGGTCGCGGGACGGCAAGCAGATCGCGTATTTCTCCGATGAGTCCGGCGAGTATCAGTTACACCTGTGTCCGCAAAACGGCCTCGGGACAGTCACCAAGATTCCCTTGGGCGAGCAGCCTGCGTTCTTCTATGAGCCGGTTTGGTCCCCGGACAGCAAGAAGATCGCGTATACGGACAACCGGCTCAACGCCTGGTACATCGATCGGGAAAAGAAACAGCCCGTACTCATCGACACCGACACTTATCAAACGCCCTTCCGCGATTTGAGCCCCAGATGGTCGCCGGACGGCAAGTGGATCGCATATAACAAGATCTTGAAAAATCACTTGCGCGCCGTGTTCGTCTATTCACTCGACAGCGGGAAGTCCACGCAGATTACCGACGGATTCAGCGACGCCAACTACGCGCAATGGGACAAGAATGGCAAGTATCTTTACTTCACGGCGAGCACCAATCGCGGTCTTTCAACTTCGTGGCTGGATATGTCGAGCATCGAGCGCAAGGTGACCCGCAGTGTGTACGTGGTAGTGTTACGCAAAGAAGACCCATCACCCCTCGCGCCCGAAAGCGACGATGAGAAGCCTGCCGACGCCGCAAAGAAAGACGAGAAAGACAAGGATAAAGAAGACAAGGACAAAGACAAACAAAAGGACAAAGAGAAGGACAAAGAGCCAGTAGCCGTCCGGATCGACTTCGAAAACATCGACCAGCGTATTCTGGCGCTACCGATTGCGGAACGGGACTATAGCGGCTTGTTCGCGGGCAAAACGGGAATTCTTTACCTGATCGAAGTGAACGACGTATCCGATGCGCTGCGGGATCAACGCGGCTACACCATTCAGAAGTTCGATCTCAAGTCCCGCAAGACCGAGAAGATCGTGGAAGGCGTCAGAACTTTCGACCTATCCAGCGACGGCGAGAAGATGCTGTTTCAACAGGGCGACAAATGGTTCATTGCCGCGTCGGGCGCCGCGCCCAAGCCGAACGAAGGTCTGCTGAAGACGGATGCCATGGAAATGCGCGTGGATCCAAGAGCGGAATGGCGGCAGATCTATCACGAGATATGGCGCATCGAACGCGACTTCTTTTACGACCCGCACGCACACGGATTGAACCTGAAGGCCGCCGAGGAGAAATATCGGCCTTACGCGGAGAACGTCGCCAGCCGGGACGGTCTCAACTATTTGTTCGAGGAGATGCTGGGCGAGCTTTCCGTGGGCCACCTCTTTGTCGGAGGAGGCGCCTATCCCGAGGTGAAGAGGGTGCCCGGAGGCCTGCTGGGCGCCGATTACAAGATCGAGAACGGCCGCTACCGTTTCGCCCGCGTATACAGGGGCGAGAACTGGAATCCGAATCTGAAAGCGCCGCTCACGCAACCGGGAGTCAATGTGGCGGCAGGCGAGTATCTGCTGGCCGTAAACGGGCGCGATCTGCACCCGCCGGACAGTGTTTACGCGTTCTTCGAGGGAACGGCGGACAAATCCGTGGTTATCCGGGTAGGTCCCGACCCGGCGGGCGCCAACTCGCGCGAAGTTACCGTGGTTCCGATCGCCGACGAATTCAATCTGCGCAATCGCGCCTGGATGGACGACAACCGGAGAAAAGTAGATCAAATGAGCGGCGGACGGCTGGCATATGTGTATCTGCCCAATACCGCCGGACAAGGCTATGCGAATTTCAACCGCTATTACTTCGCGCAGATCGGCAAGGAGGGCGCGGTGATCGACGAGCGCTTCAACGGCGGAGGGGACATCGCGGACTACATCATCGACTACCTGAAGCGCCCCCAGACAAACTTCTTCATGACGCGCTATGGCTCGGAGTTCACAACGCCCCAGAACCAGATCTTCGGGCCGAAGGCGATGATCATCAACGAATACGCCGGCTCCGGCGGGGACGCGATGCCATGGCTGTTCCGCTATGAAAAGGTCGGCAAGTTAGTGGGCAAGCGCACATGGGGCGGCCTGGTGGGAATTTTTGGATTTCCACAATTGATCGATGGCGGCTTTGTGACCGCGCCGAATCTGGCGTTCTATAACTTGTCGAAGGAGTGGGATGTGGAAAACCACGGCGTGCCTCCCGACATAGAGGTGGAGTATGACCCGGCCTTAGTCAGACAGGGCCATGACCCGCAGCTTGAGAAAGCGGTGGAGGTGCTGCTGCAGGAGTTGAAGGAACACCCGCTGCCGAAATACGAGAAACCGGCGTTCCCCAACTACCATAAGGGTGAGCGGTAACTACTCGGCCATCGACAGGTTCAAGGCATCGGCCGGTGAATCCAGGGGGCGCGCGACGCTTGCGTCCCGATGAGTCGGGACGCGGCACGCAGAGTGCGTGCGCCACGAAGTCAGGCCAGATCGATGAGGAACGTAGCGCCCTTGCCGGGTTCGCTGCGCACTCCGATCTTGCCTCCGTGGTCGCTGATCACCGATTGCACGATGGCCAGGCCTAAGCCGGTGCCATGGGTTTTGGTCGTGTAATACGGGGTGAAGAGGCGGTCGCACTCCTCCTCGGTGAGGCCTTGGCCGGTGTCGGAAACCTCCAGCCGCACGCCGTCTTCGTGCGCGGCGGTGCGAATGGTCAGCGCGCCTCCGTTGGGCATGGCGTCGATGGCGTTCAGGGCCAGGTTTTGCAGGGCGCGTCCGAGTTGGCCGGGGTCCGCTTGGATAGCGCGCAGGCCGGCGGCGAGATCCAGGTGGAGGGTGACGCCGGTCGCTTGCATCTGCGCTTCGAATAGCTTCAGGCTCTCGCGCACCAGGTTGTTCAGATCCACGGTTTCCAGTTGCGGCTGCGGCATCTTGGCGAAGTCGCTGAAGCGCCCTACGATGCCGCGCAGCTTGCCCAGTTCGGCGAGCAGGGTGGCGGTGCTTTCGCGGAATACCTCATCGAACTCCGCGGGATGCGCGGCGCGTGCGCGTTGCAGGTTCTCGACGGTGATCTGCAGCGGGAACAGTGGGTTCTTCAACTCGTGCGCCAGGCGGCGCGCGAGTTCGCGCCAGGCGGCCACGCGCTCGGCTTGCACCAGGCGGTCGCGCTGCTCCAACAAGTCGCGGGTCATCTGGTTGAAGGCGGCGGCCAGCGCGCCGATTTCGCCCGAGGCGTGTACGTCCACTTGGGTGCGCCAGTCACCCGCCGCTACGGCGCGCGCGCCGGCGGCCAGGGCTTCCACCGGACGCGTGATACGGGCAGTGGTCCAGAAGGCCACCAACAGCGCGAGCAAGATGCCGCCCGTGGCCACCAGGATTTCGACGCGGAGCAGGAAGCGCTCCAGGCCCACCAGGGCGGCGCGTGAACTGCCCACCAGAAACGCGCCCATCAACTCGTCCGATGGGCCGATGAGCGGGATGGCGTGAAACGTCTCGGCGCTGGCGGCGTCGGCAGTCCATTGGATGGTGCGGGTCACCTCGCGGCGCTGCTTGCGCAGGTCGTCGATCAGGGGCGCTAACGCGGCCGTCTGCGGCACCGGCCCGGCAGCGCCCACGATGGATTGCGGCTCGCGAAAGAGCAGGGCGCGCATGCCGGCGGGCAGCACGAAGGACGACAGGAAATCGCGGTCCAGGGCTTCACCGCCGATGACGTACAATTTGCTATCGCCGACGATCGAAACGCGCACTGCGACGAGGGCCAGAGCAGTGTCTGTGGGCAGTTCCTCGCGTTTCAGGAACGGCTCTTGCGAGTTCCAGTCGTCGCGCTGCTTAACCCAGTCTTCCTGGTAGAGAAATCGCGCGGACCACTGCGCGGAAGAGACGATGCTGCCGGTGGCCGAGACCAGTTCCAGGAAATCCAGATTGTGGGCGGCGGCCAGCGGTTGCGCGGCGTCCACATAGGTGGAGGCATCGGCATCGGGGTGGCTGAGAGCGATCACCATGTCGCGCGTGCTCTCGGCGTCGGCAATATCCTTCACGTGCTGCGCGATTTCGCGCTGCCGGCGGAGGTACTCCTGATGGAATTGCGCTGCCAGTGCGGAAGCGCGCTGCTCGTCGAGCCGTCCGAAGGCGCGGGTAGTGGTGGTGGAGACAATGGCGCCAACGAACGCGACGGCGACGATCACGGTGAGCGCAAAGGCGATCAACAGGCGCGTGCGAAAGGTCATGGCGCGGTCCCGGAGAGCCAGAGGTTCTCAAAGCGCCAATCGCCGAGGCGCGTGACCGGCGGCCCCGTATACACGCGGACGCGGCTGGAGGCGGCGTAGAGAACCGGAAGCTGAAAGAGCGGAACGGCGCGGAAGTCTTCAAGCAGCTTGCGTTCGGATTCGTAGAGAGCCGCGGCGGAGCCAGAGCCGGCTGGCGCCGGAAGGCCGAGCGCGGCGGCGAGTGCGGCGAGTGCATGCTCCGGGTCGAGCGAGGCGAGACGGACTTCGACCAGGCGCACGTCGGCGTGCGGATTTTGCGGCGAGACTTGCACGTTGATTCCGGCGTCGCGCGCGTTGACGGCCACGCGCTCGGCGAGAGGCCGGGCGGCGCGCATGGCTGGGTCGTAGGTGAGGGTAAGTGCGCGGGCCGCGGGGGGCAGGTCATTGGCGAGTGTGCGGGCGCGCGGCAGGTCTTGCGCCGTGGGAAACAGGAAGGCGTAACCCGAGATCCACTGGGGCAATAGCGCGGCGGTAGGTTCGCCTTGTTTTTGCAGGAGCACAGCGTGCATCGCAGCGCGGTCGATGGACAGGGCCAGAGCTTCGCGCGGACGCGCATCCGGCGCTGGGTTGAAGGCGAGGGCCACCAAGCTGACGGCGGCGGACGACCATATCGTGCGCCCATGGCTGGAGGCGCGGTGGAGATCGGCTGGACCGGCTTCCACGACGTCGGCCTTGCCAAGTTCAAGGTCGGCCAGTTGGTCGCGCAGCCCGCGGCCGAACTGGACGTTGATCGCATCGAGGAAGGGACGGCCACCCCAATAATCGTCGTTAGCGGCAAATTCGGCGCGCTGCCCCGGTTCGAACGCGGTTTGGCGAAAGGGACCCGTGTCCAGCCAACCGTTATGCGCCAGATCCAGCAACAGATCGGGCATGGGATGGTTGGCGCGGATGATGACGGCGTCGACGTTACCGGCGGCCGCGGTGGCGGAAATCGTCACGCCGGGCAGAGCGGCTTCGAGAGCAGCCACCACAGTGGCGGCGGTCAACCCAGAGCCATCGTGCAGCTTGGTCCCCGGCCGCAGATTGAACTGCCAGCGTTTCGCAGTGGCGTCGTGCTGCCAGGAGAGCGCCAGACAGGGCTGTGGCGCGCCCGCCTCATCGACGCGCACCAGGGTTTCGAAAACCAGCGAGGTGAGCGGGGCGGCATCCGGCGTGGCTGGGTCGAGCGAGGCTGGAGCGGCGCGCATCTCGACGCGCAGAATTCCACCATAGCGCGGACGCGTGGCAGCGCCCGAGACCGCTAACGCGCTAATAACCGCAATTGGGAGCCAGGCTGTAGGCCGCATAGCGTCCGGTTTGGAGATCGCGCGAGACCGCGGTGACGGAGCTGCCGGCGGACCATAGCGCGGTAATGGGTCCGTCGAATTCGAGCGGCGGACCGGCGGCATGCGGCGCGTCGCTTACGAGATCGTAGGGCTGTATGGCGTCCGGTTCAGCGAGGCTGGTGGGGCGGGTCGCGAGGATGCGCGCACCGCAGGGCGTTCGAACCGCGGCGATATCGCTGCCCCAGCCTTCGATGCCGCCGGCGGGATCCCAGGAGTGTGCGTACACGTGTGCACGGCCGTCGGCGGCGGCAAAGATCCAGGCATCGCCCACCGATGCGGCCGAATAGAACGGCGCAAGATCGTGCACCCCTCCGGGTTCGATATCGATGTGGCCGGTGAAGAGGTTGCGGTCCGGTGTGAAGAGCGCGATGGCGCCCGGCGCTAGGAGCCACGGATCTGGCGAGTCTTGGCAAGCGAGTGAAAGCTGGGGCTGGGTGCTGCCGCGGCAGATGGTCCCCGGCAGATACGCGGTGAACGCGGTGTCGCTGACCGACAGCCGGCCGCGCGGGTCGCGAGGCCATGCGTGGGTGGCTGGAATCGGCGTGGACTGCCGGTCTGCGCCGCGAACCAGCAGCACGCGGTTGGCGTCCAGCACCAGCATCGCGTCGCCGGCCTGCGCCGCATCCAAAATGGGTTGATCTTGTTCCCACAACAATTTCTTTTCGAGGGTGACTCGCGCGGGTTGGTCCGGCGGAGGGCCTCCCGAAGCCGCCGGCGTGCGAGGCCAGGATTCCAGCACGACCTGGCGCTCGCCCGCGCGGTGAATTTCCGCCACCAAGAGGAATTGCGTCAGATTTTCGGAGATGGTGAGTTGAACTTCCGCCGAGGGCGGTCCCGCGACCTTCAATTCGGACTCGAGCGTGCGGCGAATTTCGGCGGTTTCGGCGGCGGAAAGTGCGGATAGGTTCTTGACGGTGAGCGCCACCGGTTCATGCGCCACGGCGGCGGCGATGGTGCGGGCCAAGTCGCGGGCGGCGCTGTCCGGATCGGCGCTCATGAAGGGGGCCAGCAGTACCAGGATGAGGGGGCTCAAGCCATCATGATCGCACGGCGATGTTTATTTCGGGTGAGCCGTGATGTCCACCAGGTGGTATTTGTTCCCGATGATTCTGAAATAGAACCGCCAGTCGCGGTTTACACGTGCTTGCCAGACATCTTCCGCGCCCTCGTACTTCTTGGCTCGCAAGGACGAATGGTGCAAGTTCAACAGAAGGAATCCCGCCTGCCGCGGGCTTGAAACGCCTTCATCGCCGCTGCGACGGTTCGGTAGGGTCCATGTATGCGCCCCTTCTCGATGTCTTCAAGCCCTTCAGCGATGCCCCGGTCCACAATCGACTTAGGCCGGAGCACGATGTTGCCCTTTACTGCGCTGGCTTCCAGTACATCGCCGATCGCCACGCCGATCTGTTCCCGGACACGCCGCGGGATGACAACTTGATAGTTATTCTTAACGGTGACGATAGGCATGTTTGTCGAAGTTGAACGATTGAACTGGATGCAAATACAGTTTAGCAGATGCGCCGATGCGGTCAGAGCGTTCGCAAACGCGCGTAAGGGGACTGCAAGTGTTGCCGATAGCTTGCGCCAGCGGTTTCGGCGATGTCATTGTGGCCCGCGCCCGGCACCAACCAGAACGACTTCGGTTGGTGCGCGGCGGCGAACAAGTCCTGGCCGAGCCGTAGCGGAATCACTTTGTCGCGGTCGCCGTGGATGAAGAAGATGGGCGCGTGAATGCCGCCAATCTTCGCGCGCGAGTCGAATCCCCAAATGAGCATCGGACCAATCACCGGCGCAATGGTCTGGGCCACATCCTTCGCCGATGTGAACGGCGCTTCGAGAATCACTGCGGCGCAGGGGCGGCGCGCGGCCAGATCTACGGCTACAGCGGTGCCCAGAGACTCGCCATGGATGATGATTTGGTCCGGCCGAAAGCCGGTCTTCAGCAGGTAATCGTAGGCCGCATCGGCGTCGCGGTAGAGACCCTTTTCAGCGGGCCGTCCATGACTTTTTCCGTAGCCGCGATAATCCAGTGCGAGGATCGTGGAACCTGCGGCTGCGATTGCGTGAAAGTTGGGATAGCGGTGCGTGAGGTTACCGCCATTGCCGTGTAAGTGCAGAGTGACCAGTGACGCGCCATCGCTCGGAATCCACCACGCGTGTATGCGGACGCTATCGGCGGTGTCAAGCCAAACGTCCGTCGCATGCAGCAGCGTTTGCGCTTGCCAGGGGCCCTCGGGGTATTTTGTGGGGAAGTAGACGGACCGATTGGCGATGTACAAAAGCGCCAGGCAGACTGCTGCGGCGATTATGGGAACCGCAACGAAGGTGGGAACGCGCCACATTGATGCTCAGCAATAAGACGTCCCGGCAGTGCGATTAGTTGAGGTCTCGGCTATGCGATGATGCCCTTGCGCACGGCGTACAATATCAGCTCCGGCACGCTGTGCATATTCAACTTCTGCAGAATGTGCATGCGATGCGTCTCCACCGTATACAAGCTGAGGTTCAGCATGTTGGCGACCTCCTTGTTGGTGCGGCCCTCCGCCAAAAGCTGCAAAATCTCGCGCTCGCGATTGGTCAGCAGCTCGTAGGTGTCTTCCGCGCCGCGGCTCTCCAACTGGCGCATATAATCTTCCACCAGGATCTTACTGATGGCGGGACTGAAGAACGACTTGCCTTCGGTCAGCGCGCGCACCGCCGCCAACAGGTCGGCTTCCGCGGAATCCTTCAACAGATAGGCGCGCGCGCCGGCCTTCAGCGCGCGGATCACGTAGCTCTCGTCGGAGTGCATGCTGAGGATGGCGATGGCGGTGCGCGGATTGCGGTTGACGATCTGGCGGGCCGCCTCGATGCCGTTCAGGTTGGGCATGCCGATGTCCATGATGACCACATCGGGGTTGGCGGATTCGCTGAGCGCCACTGCCTGGCGGCCGTCCGCGGCTTCGCCGACGACTTGCAAATGGGGCTGGCGCTCCAGCAGCAGACGCAGGCCGTTGCGCATCACGGTATGGTCGTCGGCCAGTACGATGCGCACCGGAGTCATGCGATGGCCTCCACGGCGCGCGCGGCTAACGGGATTTCGATGCGCAACCGGGTGCCGTGCCCCGGCTCGGACTGCAGGTTGAAGCGGCCGCCGACATGCGTGACGCGCTCTTCCATGCCCAGCAGGCCGAGACCGCGCGTACGCGTACTATCGAAGCCCTGGCCGTCGTCGAGCACGCTTAAATGGATGCGCCCGCTCTCCTCGACGACCTCAATCCGCACGCTCCGCGCGCAGGCGTGCCGGGCGCAGTTGTGCAGCGCTTCCTGCACCACGCGATAGATGCAGGTCTTCACCTCTTCCGGCAGATCGTCGGCCACGCTTTCGGCGTCTACCGTGACGGCCATGCCGGTGCGTTTGGAAATCTCGCGCGCCTGCCATTGCAACGCGGGCACCAGTCCCAGATCGTCCAGCATGGAGGGACGCAGCAGCAGCGCCATGTTGCGCACCACGTTCACGCTGCTCTCCGCCAGCTTGCGGATGGACTCCACGTGGCTGCGCAATTCGGCGTCCCCCGGCGCCACGGCTCCCAGATTGCCCAGTTCCATCAGCAGCGCACTCAGCGACTGGCCCACCTCGTCGTGCAACTCGCGGGAAATGGCGCGGCGCTCCTGCTCCTGCGCTTCCACCAGGCTGGCGGATAGTTCCTTCAGCTTGGTCTGCGCATAGGCCGCCTGGCGGTAGCGCAGATCCGCGTCCCGCGCCAGGTGCAAGATATGGCGGGTGGTGGCGACCGCCAGCAGCGCGCCGATTCCCAGCGTGAGGCCCAACATCCAGCCCAGCCGGGAGCGAAACCGGTCGAAGATGTCTTTCAAACGCTCGTCGCCGTTGTTCAGTTCCTGCTCGTTGACCGAACCGATGCGATCGGCGATTTCGAGGGTGGTGGCGCGCCTGGGAAAAAGCTCCGCGTGCATAAAATCGTCGCTGCGGGCCAGCTTTTCGCGCGCATCCCAATGGAAGATGGGGTCCAGCACTTTCCAATAGTCGTCGATGCGCGCCTGCAGCGCCTGAAAAGGCGCTTCTTCTCCGGCGTCCAGCGACTGCGAATAGCGCACCAGCGCCGCATCCATCTCTCCGCGCACTTTCTGCAAGCTGGCGCGATACGTTTCCGCGCGGCCGGCATCCCGTTCCAGCAGGTAGTCGCGGGTAAACGTGCCCGACTGGTAGAGGGCCGAGCGGATCTCCTCCAGGGCGCGGTTCCGCAGCAGAAACGTCTGGCGGATCTGGACATTGCGCGACTGCACCTGGCGCAACGCGCGCAGCGAATCGATACCCGCGAACAGCATCAGTCCAAGCATGCCGCCAAAGCTGGCCAACAATACGACTTGGGCTCCCCACTGGAGAGGCTGCGCGCTCCGTTTGAAAACCACGGCGTCTTTGTTTTCCTCAGGCTCCATAGGTAAAGTATCAGGCCGGCTTCTTCGATCATATACCGTCCATTCGGTAGATTTGGGGCTGCCGGGGGATGTCGAATCCACCGCTTCAGGACGGAAAATACTCTGTGGACAGGATACCCGCCGGGCCGGCCAGGCTTTAACCTTGAATCAGTAGCCTGGTCGAGGGACGCGCCAAGCCGCTGCCGCCCAAGGTGGCATGGCGGGCGCGTCCCTGCGCAACGCCGACCCGGAGCCGAAGCCCGCCCCACCCTGCGCTATAATCCGGCATATGTCATCCGAAATAGCGCCGCGCCGCGGGTTCTTGCAGCGGCTGGCGGGATTCGCGGGCCTTTCGGCCGCGGCATCGTCCGCCAGCGGGCAGACCGGCCCTGGCGCCGCCGGCGATTATCCCTTCCTGCCGCGTTACGCACGCGCCCAGAATTACCGTTCCCTGAAACAGTCCAGTTTCGACCGCACTGGCGGCAATGCCGACTCGTGGCCCATCGCGCCCGGCGCCACGCGCGAGCTGTTCGCTGCCGAAGGCCCCGGCGTGATCACGCATATCTGGTTCACCATCGCCGCGGACAGCTCCAATCACCTGAAGGAGATCGTGATCCGCATCTATTGGGACGGCCAGGCCAAGCCCAGCGTAGAAGTGCCGGTGGGCGACCTGTTCGGATTGAATCTCGGGCAATACTTCGTCTATCAGTCGGCGTTCCTGAATTGTTCCTCGGTCAAGGCCTTGAACTGTTACTTCGCCATGCCCTTTCGCAGGTCGGCGCGCATCACCGCCACCAACGAAAGCGCGGGCCGCGTGGACGCGTTCTATTCCAACATCGATTACCAGATCGTGCCTGCGCTGCCCGACGAGGTGCTCTACTTTCACGCGCAATACCGCCAGGCTGCGCCGAACAAGCCGACTACCAACGATTGGCGGCACAACGGCGACGCCGACAAGCTGAAGAATCTCGACGGCCAGCAGAACTACGTTTTTGCCGAAACGCGCGGGCGCGGACACCTGATGGGAGTGACCCTGGGCGTGCTGCAGAACCAGGACTACTGGATGGGCGAGGGCGATGAAATGGTGTTCGTGGACGACGAGAGCCACCCGCTCATCACTGGCACTGGTACGGAGGACTATTTCAACGGTGCATGGGACTTCGGCGGCCGCGATAGCTCCGTGCCGTTCGCGCATCTCTTTAATGGAGCGCCATTCATCGTGGGCGGGGAGCGTCCGGGAGGCCGCTATTGCCTGTACCGCTGGCACGCGGACAACCCGATTACGTTCAAGAAGTATCTCAAATACACCATCGAGCACGGCCACGCCAATCACCGCGCCGATAACTACTTTTCGGTGGCTTATTGGTATCAGGCGGGAGCGTATACGGATTTCCCGGCGCTGCCGCCCGTGGAGAGCCGCATTCCCAGGTTGAAGGCGGTGCCGGGGCCAGGCGCGGCGCAGCCGGCATAGACAGGCCAGGAGGCCTGTCCTACTTCACGATTCCGGCCAGCCCCGTATCCAGCGAGATATTGTTCTTCTCCAGGCTCTCGCCCAAAACCTGGTCGAGAGACACGCGGGCGCGCGTGTAAGTCGCCGCTGCATTCACCTCGGCTATCTGCGCGGTAACCAACGTCCGCTGATCGATAATAATGTCGTTGAACGTGGAAATACCATACGAGAACTTCTTGCGCTCGGCGGCCAGCAGCTCCTCGTTTAACACTCTGGTTTGCTTCGCGGCCGCGTATTTGGCGCGCGACTGCCGCAGCGCGCTGAGCTGATTCGAGACATCCACCACAATCTGATTGATGTCTCGCTGGGTGCTAACCTGCGACTGGCGGTACTGTAACTGGTCGATGCCATAGTCGCCCTGCGCCTGCCGGTTTCCCAGAGGAATGGAAAGGCCCAGCGATCCGGCCTCATTGGGGAAATCGCGCTGAAAGATCTGTTTGAGCGCGGTGCCGTAACCGCCCACAAAGTACGGATTCGGTTGGAACTGGGCCGTGCCCGACGCGCCGCGGTCATAAGTTTGGGCTTGTACGGTCAAGTTCGGCAATAGAGGATTTTCCGTGCCCGCCAAGGACATCTCCTGGGTCTGTTGCCGGAACTTCGCGACCGCCACGTCGGGCCGCTTCTGCATGGCTGTCGAAACCAACTGGCGCAACGGAGGCAGGTCGTCGGTTTCCGGGACTTCGAAACGGTCGAGGGCGACGATATCGGCGGCCTCGATCTCGGGATCCATGGTGCGCGTGATCGCGTCCTTCAGCGCGCCTTCCCGCAGGCGCACGTCGTACTGCGCGACCACTACATCGTGCACGCGGCTGGCAGCCTCGGCTTCGGCGCGCGGCAGCTCGACGCGCGGCAACGCCCCGGCGGCGATCTCTTTGCGCGTGTCGTCGAGAAACTTCTGCGTCATCTCCAGGGCGCTTTGCCCGATCTTCAGCTCGTCGTTGGCGCTTACCAGGTCCCAATAAAGATTGAGCACCGTAGCAGTCAGGTTGAGCAGTTGCGAGCGAAAATCCTCCCGCGCCGCGACTGTATTGATCTGCGCGATGCGAATGAACCGGTCGTTGAGTTTGACGCCGAAGCCCTGCAGAAGATTATGCCGGATCGCGATACTCACATAAGGTCCCCTTTGGGGCTCCAGGGCGTCGGTGGGTGCATTTTCGTTCAGGAATTGTTCATAGTCCGTCACTCGGACATAGCCGCCGGTCAGGAACCCTTCCTGAACGAATGTACTGTAAGTGCGTATAGTCTGGATCAGGTTGTACGTTCCGCTGACTACCGCGAATAACTGCGGCTGGCTGGCGTGTTCGACGGTTGTGGCGCTTTGCAGAACCGGATCCAAATTCGGCGTCACTACGCCAACCTGTTGGATGGTAGCTCCGCCGGTGCTGCTCCCGTTCGACCCGCCTCCGCCGCTGGACAAGCCGGCGGCCTGAATGCTGCCGTTCACGCCCAGGCCGGCGTCCACACTCGCCACCTGCGCGGCGGCGCTGGGGACTCCGCGCAAGGGACCGCCGGCCTTTTGCCGTTCCAGCGCCGATTGCGCCAGGAGCGGTCCGTAACGGTCGATTTCCAGGTTCAGATTGTTTTCAATCGCCAGAGCCAGGGCGTCTTGCACGGTCAGATACAGCCGGCCGGCGCGCAACAGATCGTGCAGCCGCTTCGAGTTATTCAGCCGGATGGCGGGTACCTGGGGAGGCGCATAATAACGGATGGGAATTGGCAGATGCGCCGCCCCTACCGCGTATTGTGAATCCTGGGCGGAACATACAGCCGCCGCGCAGATACAGGCGCACAAGTTCCGGCCCCATACTTGGAATTTCATCGGACTGCCCCCGGCTTCTTTTCATCCGGCAGTGACTCGGGTATCGCGGACTCTCTGGCGACGCGCCCGCTGGCGGCCTCCTGCATGGAGACATGATTCACCGCGAGGGTCCGCCCCATGGCCATGTCGAACGCAATCGTGGCGTGCGTATAGTTGGCCATGGCCTGCGTCTCGGCATCTTCATCGTTAGCCAGGTCTCGTTGCGCCTGAATCACCAAAGTGACGCTGGAAACGCCGTGCTGAAAGCGGTTCTCCTCGTCTTTAAGGCTCTGTTCCGCCAGCTTTCTGGTATCCACCGAGGTCTCATAGCGCGCCCGCGCCTGTTGCACTCCGATGACCGCGGTCTTCACGTCCACGGTGACCTGGTTGGCGGCGCGCTGTAATCTGAGCTCGGCTTGCCGGAGCTGCAGTTGATCGGTCACATAGTCGGCCTGCGCCTGCCGGTTCCGGAACGGAATGTTCAGCGTGAATCCGGCGGAGTAATTCGGAAAATCGCGGCGGAAAACCTGTCCCAGAACATTACCTGTTCCGCCGATGAAATAGGGGTCGGGAGTGCCGCAACAACTGTTATAAGCAGGGTTCACCGGGCCACTCAGGCCGTTGTTAGTGAGCTCCATGAACGCCTGCAACGAAGGCAGCAAAGCGTTGCGTGTGCCCCGGATCTCGATCTTCTGGCTATCGATATTGATCTTGTCCTGCTCGATCTCCACCCGGTTGGCCATGGCTTCGGGGATCAATTCCGCCAGCGGCTTCAGGTCGTCGGACTTGGGGACTTCGATGGCGTTCAGCGGTACGATATGGACCTCATCCAGCCACGTGTTGGCCATGGCATTCCGGCTCAACGCATTCTTCAGCACAATCTCCTGTTGCTGCACGTTGGTCTGCGCAAACAGAAGATCCTGCTTGCTTACGGAAACCTGGGCGGCGGCGCGAGTCACTTCTACGGCCGGCAGAGAGCCGATCTTGACCATCTTCTGGTCGTCGTCATAGAGCTTCTGGGAAGTCGCCAGGGCTTCTTCCTTAATGCGTGCGGCATCCACGAAACTTACCAGGTCCCAATATAGGTTCAGCGCCGCCGAAACAGTGGTGGCTACCTGCTGCTTCAGTTGCAGATCGCTGATTTTTTGATTATTCTTGGCGATCCGGATATCCCGGTTATTGACCCCGATGTGGAATCCTTGCAGCAAGGGCTGATTGATCTGCAGATCGAGGAAGCCGGTGATATAGGGGTTGAAGAGGTTCACCGGGGTGTTCTGCAAACTGTGGTTATCGTAAAAGGTAAGTTGCGCGGAAGTGCCGGTAATGAACTGCTGGAAATACTGCAACACGATCTGATGATAGTCGGTGGTCAGAGCAGTGGTCTGATCCAGCACCAGATTCGTTTCGGGGATGGTATTGTGCCCGATGAACTCGCCGATATAGATCGACGGATCCAGGTTGGGAGGCAGCGGGCCGATTTGAGTTACAATGCCGCCGCCCGAACTCAGCCCGGCGCCGCCCGCCAGTCCGTTGGCATTGACGCTGATTCCGGCTGTGCTGACGCTGGTGGGTCCGGCGGCTATGGGAGTATCGACCGATCGGAGCAGCCCTCCGCCCTGCGTCCTGCGCAACACCTCGCGCGCCAGAAACGGACTGTAACGCTGCACCGCGATGTCCAGATTGTTTTCCAGCACCAGCGCAATCACGTCCTGCACCGACAAGTAAAGATTGCCCGCGCGGACTAACGATTCCAACCGCGGAGTGTTGCTCAACTTGGCCGGCGCTACGACGCGCTTCTCCAGATGAAACGGAGCCAGGATGTGGCCGATTACCGGCGGCGGCTTGGGTGACTCAATGGAGACTTCGGAAGATTGAGCGAAGGCGATCGAACTCGAAGCAACCCACACCAGGGCTAAGATATTTCGAAATGAGGTCATTGTGTAGGTGTGTCATGGGCAATTCCTCTTCCACTGGTTTTTGGAGAGAGCACTGAGTTTGCGCCTGCGCCGGTGTCCGGTTTTGGGACGGCATGTTCGATTTCACGAAGGGGACAGGCCATGGGACAACCCGGAGGCCTGTCCTACTTCAACGCTTCGAGGGCCATGCGTCCGATGGCTTCGTCCACTTCCGATGGCGCGCCGCTCACACCGATGCCTCCGATCGTCTGGCCGTCGATCTGAATGGGCAGCCCGCCCTGATTCGGAAAAGCGTCCGGGAAGGCCAGCACCTGCAAATCGCCGCTCTTCAGTTGGTCGGCCGCGGCCTTGGACGGCTGCTTGTAAAATGCGGAGTGCCGGGCCTTCTTCTGCGCAAATTGGATGGTGTTCAGTCCCGCGCCGTCGGCCTTCTGCAGGAAAAGCAGGTTGCCGCTTTCATCCACGATGCAGATGGTCACCTGCACATTGCGTTTCAGGGCTTCCGCCTCGGCGGCCGCCACCATGGTTTTGATGGCGGCGAGGTTCAAGGTTTTCTTGGAGGGAAGATCGGCCGCTGACATCATGGGCGTGAGAGTTAGAATCAAGGTTGCAGCAACGATACATTCCGAGAGCATAGATATGAATATACCTTTTTCCCGTCGTACATTCTTGCGCGGCAGCGGGAGTCTCCTGGCTGCCCGCACCGTGCTGCTGGCCCCGCAGCAGATCACCGCCGCCGAACATGTCCGGTTCGGCATGATCGGCATTGGAATGCAGGGCTCCGGCCTGCTGAGTACCGCGATCACACTGCCCGGTGTGGAGTGCGTCGCGGCCGCCGACCTCTACGATGGCCGCCACACGTTAGCCAAAGAGATCACTGGAAATCCCAACCTCCCCACCACTCGCCACTACCGGGAATTGCTCGACCACAAGGATATCGATTGCATCGTAGCCGCGGTGCCCGACCATTGGCACATGCGCGTGGTCGTGGACGCCTGCAACGCGGGCAAGGACATCTATTGCGAAAAGCCGATGTCGCATGCCGTCGCGCAAGGCTTCGAGATGGTGGAGGCGGCCCAAAAGAATAACCGCATCGTGCAGATCGGGTCGCAGCGCGTCAGCTCCGTACTGTGCGCCAAGGCGCGTGAACTGTATAAATCCGGCGCCATCGGCGTCGTGGAGATGGTGGAACTGACCCTGGGGCGCAACGATCCCACGGGCGCTTGGGAATATCCGCCGCCGCTGGACCTTTCGCCCGCCAATCTGGATTGGGACACCTGGCTGAACGATGCGCCTAAGATCCCGTTCGACAAATACCGCTTCGCGCGCTGGCGCTGCTGGAAGGAATATGGCACGGGCGTGGGCGGCGACCTGATGGTCCACCTGATCAGCGGCATGCTCTTCACGCTCGGCTGGAACGAGGCGCCGCGTTCGGCCTCGGCGCTGGGCGGCATCTTCCGTTGGAAGGACGGCCGCAACATGCCGGATCTGCACACGGTGCTGTTCAATTATCACGGCACGCCGGTCTATGTGCGCTTGGGCCTGGGCACGGAAACGCCCGAGTTGGCGCGCTTCATGGGGCCGAAAGGCATACTGGACGCCAACGGCGGCGAGCTCCGGCACTCGCCGCAAACGGGCTTGGATACTGCGCCCAGCTATTACTCCAGCGGTTTTCCCTCGAAAATGCGGGCCGAATATCGTCAGCAGTGGGAAGCCGAGCATGCCGTCACACCGGGACGCGAGCCGTTGATGGACGACACGGTCTATAAGGGAAACGATTGGGATGACGTGCGTCCGCACTTGTGGAACTTTTTCCAGGCCGTGAAGACCCGCAAACCGGTGGCCGAGGATGCGGTCTTCGGCAACCATGCCGCCATCGCGTGCCACATGGCCAACGAGTCGTACTTCCGGAAGAAGCCGGTTTACTGGGACGAACCGGGGCGGCGGATTACGGACTGAGGGACAGGGCGGTAGGCAGGCGGTAGGCCTGTCCTACATCTTCATCAGCCGGATACTTCCATTCGACGTCGACAGTTCGATGGCCGGGCCGCCCGCCCCAATCTTGCCCTCCAGATGGTGCTTTTCGATCGTGCCTTGTGTGGCGACGTCGAATTCCGTGGAGATGGAAGAGTTGCTGGCATGCGCGGTCAGGTTCGCCCCGATGCCGCTGGGCAAGTGTACGGTGATCCCGCCGTTGGAAGTGGATACGTGGATCTCATTCTGGTTCATGGCATCCATGGTCAGTTCGATGGGGCCGTTGGACGTCTCCAGCTTAACCGGACGCCCGGTTTCGGGTTTGGCCAGATGCACGTGGATACCGCCGTTGGAGGTGTCGGCTTCGAGCGACCCGTGTACATCCTCGGCGTGTACGCGCCCGTTGCTGGTGTGCAGTGCCGCGCTGCCTTCCAGGTTCTGCACTTCAATGCTGCCGTTGGAAGTCTGCACTTCCAGGCTGCCGCGCAAATTCTCCGCGCGCACCGCGCCGTTGGAGGTCTTCAGCCGCGCCGGCCCTTCCACATCCAGCGTGTGGATCGAGCCGTTCGAGCTGGCGATGCGCTCCAGTTGCGTGCGCCTGGGAACTTTAATGATGTATTTGGCGCCCATGTTGCCCCGCCGGTCCGAAGGCCGCACGGTGCGGATGTGGACGGCGTCCGCGGTGTGCTCGATTTCGATCTTCAGCTCATCGCGCAATTCCGGTGTGCGGGCGTACTTGGTGCCGCTGATATCTATGGTGTCCTGATCCCACCCGGAAATTTCGATGGAACCGTTGGAATTGTCCACCGAGAGCCGTCCGCCCGGTTGAAGCGCGTAGCTGTAGTGAAAGTCCTGTGTATAGCGTTCCGAGCCGCCGATATCGAGGTCGTCGATGTCGCAGCCGGCGAATCCGAGCAGGCCGGCAGCCACGGACAAAACGAGAATATGCGTTCGCATGGAGCACCTCATAGGGCTAAATACGATAGTGTATGGCAGTTTGTTCCAGAAAGTGGGGTAGTGGGCTACTTTGAAGTAGCCCACTACCGAAAGTTGCGGGCCTGGCCGGACATATCCATTACCATGGTAATGTAAGAGTTATGGCGCTCGCTCGTTCGAAGGTCACGGCCCAGGGGCAGATTTCCATTCCGGCCGGTATCCGCAAGAGACTCGGCATTGCCCCGGGGTCGATCCTGGAATGGGACGCAGACGGCGAAAACATCGTCGTGCGGCGCGCGGGCCGGTTCTCGTCCGAAGATATCCACCGGGCGTTGTTCCCTAATGGGCCGCCGGAGCCCCACACTCTCGATGAGATGAAAGCCGGGATCGAGCGGGACATCCGCGAGCGCTATGCGCGCCGTTGATACGAACCTTCTGGTTCGGCTCGTTATGCGGGACGAAGCCGGGCAGGTCGTAGAAGCCGACGATTTCGTGGCGAAGGGGGCTTGGGTATCGATTCTGGCGCTGGCCGAGGCAACCTGGGTTCTTCGGACCGTCTACAAGCTGGATGCCGCCAGCCTTGCGACGGCGATCAAAATGTTACTCGATCATGAGCACCTGACAGTCCAGGATGCGGATGTCGTGGAGGCTGCGCTGGAACTGTTCCGATCGCGGCCGGCGCTGAGGTTTACAGACTGCTTGATACTGCACCTTGCGAGCAAGGCGGGGCATCTGCCGCTTGGTACGTTCGACCGCGCTCTGGGCAAAGTCGACGGAACACAGCGGCTGTAGGGCTATTTCGCCACCCATTGGCCGTCCCTCATCACCCGCTCCACCCTGCGCAGATTGCGGATGTCTTCCGCCGGGTTGGCTGAGAGCAGCAGCAGATCGGCGCGTTTGCCCGGCTCGATCGTACCGGTTTGATCCAACTCGTGCAACGCCGCCGCGCCGTTGCGGGTCGCCGACACCAGTACATCCGCCGGCGAGAGGCCCGCTTCCACCAGTAGCTCCATCTCGCGGTGAGGATCGCTGCCGGAGGCCACCGCGATCGACACGCCGCCATCCGCCAACCGCTTGGTGTTATGTTCCGCTATCGCCAACGCCGCCGGGTTCCGCTCTGCGGCGAGCATCGGCATGCAGACGATCCGCAGATCCCGCAGTCGGGCCATGAAGGCCGGATCGATCGCCTCCGTGTCGCGGATCATATGCAGGAATCCCGTGACGCCGCGATCCACCATGGTACGGGCATCCCGCAGAGAAAAAATATCGGCAAACAACGGCGTCCGTTCCGTTCGCGCCTGGTCTAGGCTGGAAACCGGATCGCCAGGATGGACGATAGTATAGCCCGGGCTTCCAGCGCCAACGTCGCGGCGCAGCACATCGATCACCGCCGGCGTCACGAACTTTCCCGCGCCATCGATCTTCTCCGCTTCCGCCGGGACCGGCAAACTCGCGCGCGAGCCCACGGCGCGAATGCGCCCGTTCTCGACCGTTAACACGGAATCCGAAATCGGCGGCCCTCCCGTGCCGTCGATCAACACCGCGCCTACAATGGATATAACCGCAGGCTGCTCCGGTGGTTTGCAGCCGGACGCAAACAGCGCCAGAACAATCAGAGGAAACGTGTGTCGCGCCCAGTGCCGAAGAGTCAATGGACTATCATAACCGCTTCCGCCGCCGTCCTTCTCGCGGCCGCGCTGTCGATTGCGCTGTCCAGGGCCGCGACGCACCTGGCTGCTGCATATCCCGCCCGGCTACGGTCGTAGCCGGAAGTCGAAGCTGGTGCTCAACCTGCGCGGAGCCACCCAGAACCCGAAAGCGCTGAACGCATGTCCGGTATGAGCGCCATGGCGGACCCTGAGGCAACTGCTGCGGCCGCGCCCTGACCCACAAGGTGGGTGGCTTTGGCGCGATGATGTCCTGCCGCCCGGTCGCCGCGTCGCCGTGTCGCCGCGTCGCGTTGCCGCCGTGTCCCCGCGTCGCCGTGTCGCCGCGTCGCCTTGTCGCCGCGTCCCCGCGTCGTCGCGTCGCGTTTTTTCCGCCGGGGCCACTTGCATAATGCTGTAAACGGGTGTAAAGATGTTGACTGGATAACATTTGAGGAGCACTCGGGATGCGGCGCTGAGGATGTCAGCGTACTGGGGAGACGGCGGCTCTTTGTCAGCGATTTTATAGGGCCCCCAATTACTAAGCAACCAGGCTTTCCATACTCTCCATAAGGGAGTCGCCATTCCTACGGCTGGCAGTCCAGCGGCGTCCACCGGGTCTCTACAGTTCGCGATGAATCAAAGGACGGCCGGCCCATCCCGGTCCAAAGGAAAGTAATGGCAAATCCGACCCCCGAATCACCCGCGGGGAAGACGCCCCCGCCCCCGCGGCCGAAACCCTCGCTTTCTGAAGCGCTTGTAAAGATTTTGAAAGATCCCGACACCGCGGATTCCGATCCGCAAAAACCGATCATGCGCCGGCGACGCTTCGTGATCGCGTCGGTAGTCGGCATTCTCGGCGTGAATTTCCTGATGTTCCTGCGCTTTTTCTTCCCCCGCGCCCTCTACGAACCTAAGACCCGCTTCCGCATCGGCTATCCGTCGGACTTCGGTTTCGGCGTGGATACCAAGTTCCAGAACCAATACCGCATCTGGGTGGTGCGCAATACGGAGGGCATCTTCGTGATCTCCGCCATCTGCACGCACCTGGGCTGCACGCCCGACTGGAAACCCAGCGAAAACAAATTCAAGTGCCCGTGTCATGGCAGCGGGTACGATCCGGAAGGCATCAACTTCGAGGGTCCCGCGCCGCGGCCCATGGACCGCGCGCACGTCGAACTCGATCCCGAAGGCCAGATCGTAGTGGATCTGAGCCACGTGTACAAGTGGCCCAAGGGCGAACCCTCGCAGTTCGGCATGGAGGGAGCCATTCTCCGCAATGTGTGAGGTGTAATCATGGCTGAAACAGACGGCAAAAACGGAGCGCCCGCATCCACCCCAGCCGGGGCGCCGCCCGCCGGCGGCAACGGCAACGGTAAGAACGGTAAAGGTAAGGTGACCGCGCTGCTGGAGGGCGGCAAGGTGGTGCGCGAGCGCGCCGCCGAGGAACTGAAAGCGCTCAAACAGCCGGAAAAGACCGACCTCTGGAAATCCGTGCTGCGCGTGAAGCACGACGAAACGCCCCGCAGCCGCGCACTGGGCGTGCTTTCCAACGTCTTCCTGCACCTGCATCCGGCCAAGATCAACCGCGATGCGGTGGCCTACAAATACACTTGGGGCATGGGCGGTATGACGTTTTACGTCTATATCACGCTCGTTTTCACCGGCACGCTGCTGATGTTCTACTATCACCCGTCCAAAGTCGTGGCCTTCCGCGACATCCTGTATCTCGAACATGACGTACCGTTCGGCAAGCTGCTGCGCAACATGCACCGCTGGGGTGCGCACCTGATGGTGATCATGGTCGAGCTGCACATGTTCCGCGTCTTTCTCACCGGATCGTACAAACCGCCCCGCCAATTCAACTGGGTGGTGGGTGTGCTGCTTCTGGTCCTGACGCTGCTGCTCAGCTTCACCGGCTATCTGCTGCCCGACGATCAACTCGGCTTCTGGGCGGTCACGGTGGGAACAAATATGGCGCGCGCCACGCCGCTGCTGGGCCACGACGGTCCCTTCGGCCACATGTTGGGAATGACTCCATTTAACGATGTGCGCTTCGGGCTACTGGGCGGCTCGATCGTGGATGCGAATGCCCTGTTGCGCGCCTACATCTGGCATTGCGTGGCCATCCCCATCATCGCTTCCACGTTCATGGTGGTGCACTTCTGGCGCGTGCGCAAAGACGGCGGCATCTCCGGCCCCGCGCCGGTGATGCTGGAGTCGGAAATAAAGGAACCCAGAAAAATCTGACCGCCACGGGGTTGATATGGATTTTCATCAGCTTTGGACGATATTCAGCACGCCGGACAACGTCCCCATCGTACTGTTGCTTTTCGTGGTGCCCTTTTACACCTGGTATGGGCTGAAGCAGGCGTTCGCCAACGACCGCCTGATTGGCCAGCTTGAGGCCGACCCCGGGCTGGCCAAAACGCATCACCGCAAGGTCCAGCCCTGGAAGCCGGGTTGGGCCCGGGAAGTCCACGTCTGGCCCTATCTTCTGCGCATCGAGTTTCTGGCCGCCATCATCGTCACCGTCATTCTGATGGTCTGGTCGATCACCCTCAACGCGCCGCTCGAAGAACCCGCCAACCCCACCCTGACCATGAACCCCGCCAAGGCGCCCTGGTACTTCCTCGGCTTGCAGGAAATGTTGGTCTACTTCGATCCCTGGATGGCGGGTGTGATCTTCCCCAGCCTGATCATCATCGGCTTGATGGTCATTCCGTATATTGACGCCAATCCGTTGGGCAACGGCTATTACACGTACAAGCAGCGCAAATTCTCGATTCTCACCTTCCTCTTCGGTTTCATCGCGCTGTGGGTCAGCATGATCGTGATCGGCACCATCATTCGCGGCCCTGGATGGATGTGGTTCTGGCCGGGCGTCACTTGGGACCACAACCGTTTGATCTTCGAGGTGAACCGCGACTTGCCCGATCTCTTCGGGGTCAAGGGCCGGATCGGCAAGCTGATCTTCGGCGCCATCGTGATGGGAATCTATTTCGTCGGCGCGTGGATCGGCATGCACAAGCTGATTACGCGCACGGCTTTCAACAAGAAGATCTACTCGCGCATGAGCCTGCTGCAGTACTCCGTCATGCAGGTGTTCATGATCCTGATGATGCTGCTGCCGGTGAAGATGTTGCTGCGCCTGGTGTTTCGCATTAAGTACGTCTGGATTACGCCCTGGTTCAACATATGACCGATCAAGAAAAGGACCCAGTCGTCAGTTCATCCTTGAGTAAGGCGCTCTTCATTTCCTCAGCCCTGCTGTTGCTTTCGTTCGGCTGGGCATTGTACGACGAAGTCTATGGGATGCGGCCGTGGAAAGGCTACCAAGCGCGGTTCGAGAAGGTCTATTCCCATTTTCTGAAGGAAACCCTGCCGCAGGAAGCCGCTTCCGAGCAGAAAATCAAAGCTTCCGCGGAGTATAGGGACCTGGGACGGCAGGCGCAGGCTGCCGCGCAAGCCGTCGCTTCGCAGGTCGCTGAAATCGACCAGAAAGTGAACGAACTGGTTCCCTGCAGCCTGGCGTTGAATGAGCCTTTCCAGGAAGTCCGCGGCCACGTGGGCGCGCTCACGTATCAGATTGAGATCTCCAAGAGCGAAAGCAGCAAGGAATCGATGCGCAAGGAGATCGAGGAGCTGAAAAAAGAAGTCCACATGGTGAAACTCCCGGAGGATTCCAAAGCCTGCCGGTCGGACGGGTCCACCGGACCCGTGCCCATGGACTTCCCGAAAATGGACAAGACCCTCCAAGATTGGAAGGATCAAAAGGCGGCGCTGTTGCAGAAACGCGTCGATCTGATGAAGCCCGCCACGGAGTTGAGCGCGAAGCAGGCGAAGTATCTTACGGATCGGGTCTCCGACGTCAGCGCCGACACGCTCAACGGCTTGAAGAACAAGATGTCGATCTTCGAAGTCGGCATCCGCCAGATCCACATCAAGGACATCGATCTGGTGGACCGTTGTGAATCCTGCCATCTGGGCACCCGCGAGCCGGTCACGCTCAGCAAGGCGGCCATGGGGGGCCAGGAGGCCTTCGTCAGCCATCCCAACCGCGAATTGCTGAAGATCCACGATCCGGAGAAATTCGGTTGCACGCCCTGCCATGGCGGCAATGGCGTGGCCTTGACCAGCGTCGAGAAGGCGCATGGCTACAACGAACACTGGCTTTGGCCCATGAACACGCACGAGAACTTCGAGGCTGGCTGCCAGCAGTGCCATTCGCAGGAAATTGTTACCGAAATGGCCGACACGCTGGATGCCGGCCGCGAAATCTTCCGCTTGCGGGGCTGCATGGCCTGCCATCGCTACGAAGGTTTCGATCGCGACGCCGACGACCTTGGCGCGGCCAGTCAGGATCTCCGCCAGCTTACCCAGCAGAAAGCCGAATGGACGCGCGAAATCGGTTTCAGCGTCGAGAAGGGCGACCGCACCCGCAATAACGACGAGGCGCAGAAGCTTTACCAGCACGCCAACGATTTGAAGGTGCGCATCAGCGGCATCGACGCCAAGATCGAGCAGCTCGACGACCGCTCCCGCAGCCTGGTGCGCGAGATCAAAAAGGTCGGTCCCAGCCTGAAGGAAGTGCGCATGAAGATCCGCAAGGAATGGCTGCCGGTGTGGATCAAAGACCCGCACGACTGGCGGCCCGGCACCAAAATGCCCACTTTCCGGCTGGAAAAAGACGACGTGCAAGCCGTTGCCGCGTTTATCTGGCAATCCGGCGTGACTGGGGACCTGCCCCATCAACCGGCCGGCGACCCCGCCAAGGGCAAGGAAGCCTTTG
>Ga0187867_10000544_pt1 | contig 33398 bp, 26 predicted proteins | sample June2016WEW_13_1_FD_132976 | JGI IMG/M metagenome (GOLD analysis project Ga0187867, IMG submission 132976) | Peatland microbial communities from SPRUCE experiment site at the Marcell Experimental Forest, Minnesota, USA - June2016WEW_13_10 | ecosystem: Environmental > Terrestrial > Soil >... | reverse complement strand
CGGCCGAGCGCGGCGTCTTCTTTGACGTCGCGAATGATGTTGGTGAGTTGGAAGGCCAGGCCGCACTGCTCGGCTAGCGGCTCGGCGGCGGGATCACGATACCCGAAGATGTGAATGCAGACGAGGCCCACTACGGATGCGACCCCGTAGCAGTAGATCCTGAGATCGTTGAAGGTTTTGTATTGAACGGCGAGTTGGCGGGTGGCGGAGTCCAGGGAATCTGGGGCTGTTGGAAGGTCGGCCGCGGGGTCGACCATATCCATGGCGGTTCCGAACGCAAGATCGTCGAGCAAGCCAGCGCGAATAGAATAGTGACGCTGTGCGTCGGTGAGAGCGAGGAGAATGGGATCGTCGGTGGGCTGGCCTTGCTGCACACGGTGGAGGGCGTCCAGCCAAGTATTCAGCTTGAATCGACGTTCCGCGGCGGTGAGGCCGGGATCGTCGGCGATGTCATCACAGCGGCGCATGAAGGCATAGACGGCGGACAATGCCTGACGCTTGCGTTTGGGCAAAACCAGAAATGCGTAATAGAAATTCTTGGCGCTGGTACGAGTGATGCCGCGGCAGACCGAATACGCCATGGCGAGCTGCGCCGGAGCGGGATTCCAGGGAACGAGAACCGGCTGGATTCCGGCGCTCATACCGATTGCCCCAAAAGCTGGCCCTTAAATTTACCCAGAGCGGCGCGTGCTACCAGCGCGAGCTTGCGGGGCCTGGAGATTACGGGACGGCGTCCGAGGACGGCAAAGCGCTGGCGCTCGATCGCCTGAAGGATTTCCTGGCCGCCACGGGTAAACAGTTCGAGATCGATGGCTAGCTGCGCGTCAACTTTCTTCATTAGTGGCAGGCCGAGCTGAAACCATTCGCGAGCGCGCTCGACTTCAAATTTCATCGTCTCGCAGAAGGCGGGCGTGTTGCGCTTCTGCGCTATATCTTCCTCGGTGACTGCATATCGGTTCAAGTCTTCGAGCGGCAGGTAGATGCGGCCTTTCGCGTAGTCGACGGTGACGTCCTGCCAGAAATTAGCTAACTGCAAGGCGGTGCAGGTGTAGTCGGAAAGCTGCTGACGGTCGGTGTCGCGATAGCCGCAGAGATAGAGGACGAGATGCCCAACCGGATTCGCCGAATAGCGGCAGTAGGCAAGGACATCGTCGAACGTTTCAAAGCGAGTGACGGTCTGATCCTGGCGGAAGGCAATGAGGAGATCGGAGAATTCGTGCTTCGGGATGGCGAATTTTTTTACGGTTTCGGCAAGAGCCACGAAGACGGGATGACGCGGGTTACCGTGGTAGCAGGCATCGAGCTGACTTTGCCATTCGTTGAGCAAGGCGATAGACGCTGTGGCGTCGCCGACTTCGTCGCCGAGATCGTCAGAGATTCGGCAGTAGGCGTAGACGTTCAGGAAATCCTGACGGAGTTTCTTGGGCAGGAACCAGGTGGCGACGGAGAAGTTTTCGTAGTGAGAGCGGGCTAAGCGTTCGCAGTATTCCTGGGATTCCTGGAGCGAAGGAGCGGATTGCGGGATGGCGTATTCTGCGGGCAGACGGCTCCAGGCCGCGGCATTCGCGGACGCAGTCACCCAGCCAGAGTCGGTACCGGTTGCGGCAGTCATTTCAGCAAGAGCTCACTATGTTTCCGAAGCGATGGACCCGAACGCAGCGAGTCGCGTAACCATTTGGTGTCGTCCCTCCGGGACTCGTTGGTTTTTCGGGAGCTTACCCAGGACTTACGTCCTGGCCTATTATCTGCCGCCCCTTCGGGGCCGACGGCACCCACTTCGCGAAGGCGATTCCAAGGAATGCCGGTCAGTGGCCGGGAATGATGGCGGTTTTGATGTCGCCTCCGCGGTTCAGCATGTGGCGCAGCACCTTTTGCAAACTGGAGAGTGGCGCTTCGCCGGTTATGTAATCTGTAGGACGAATCTTCTTGGCGGCGATCAGCCCGAAGGCACGGCGCACGGTCTCCGGCGTGTGATGGAACGTAGCCTTTAGAGTGATTTCTGAATAGTGCAGACGGTTGGTGTCAAGCTGCACTTTGGTTCCACTGGCGCATCCCCCGAAAAAGTTGACGGTGCCACCTTTGCGGACCATTTCGACGGTCCACTCCCAGGCTTCCGGGCGGCCTACGGCCTCAATGACAACGTCACAGCCGCGCTTCTGCGGAGTGAGCGCGCGGACGGCTTCGACGACATTCTGAACCTTTGTGGTCTGAACAATTTCATGCGCGCCCATGTGTTTGGCCGCGACCACCTGCTCATCGCGCTTAACCACGGAGATCACATTGCAGCCGATAGCGCGGGCGACTTGAACGAACATCAATCCGATGGGACCGCCGCCGATGATGGTGACGGTGTCGCCGATTTCGACGCCGGTTTCGTGCAGGCCGCGCAGAACGCAGGCCAGAGGCTCGGTCATGGCGGCATCTTCAAAGCTGACGTTGGGCGGAATGACCAGCATGTTGGCTTCTACGATACGGCGGGGCACGCGGATGTATTCGGCATAGGCTCCGTTATTGAAGAGCAGATCCTCGCAGAGATTCTCCTGGTGCTTGGAGCAATAGAAGCACATCTGGCAGGGCGCGGAATTCAGCGCCACCACCTTCATACCCCTCTTGAAGCTGTGCACCCCTTCGCCGACTTCCTCGATGACTCCAGCCAGTTCGTGGCCGAAGAGGGCGGGAGGAACGATCATTCGAGCGTGGTAGCCGCGTTGATAGACCTTCAGATCGGTGCCGCAAGTGAGGGCAACTTGCACTTTAACCAGGACTTCTCCCTTATCCACGCGAGGGATCGGGACCCTTTCAATCTTTAAATCTTCTTTGCCGTACAAGACGGCGGCTGTCATTTTTCCGTTCACTTGCTGCTTCCTTCCGAGGACTTACGCTTCCAATTAGTTTTTCCCGTTCAGCTTCTCAGTCAGGCTCTGCAGGTTAGTCTTTCCATGCAATCCCAGGCTGAATCACGATCTTCATCGACGAAGGCTGCGGGTGAGCCGCGAGTTCCAGGGCTCGCGCGCTTTCCCGCAGCGGGAACCGGTGGCTGATCAAACGCTCCAGCTCCATTTCCCGGTTCATGACAAAGCGAACTGAATCGTCCTGCAAATCCACTGAAGCGCTATACGATCCGAGCAAGGACTTCTCGTCCACACAGATCGCGGCGGGATCCACTATGGCTTCTCCGCGCTGAGTCTGGGCAAACAATAGTACCCGCCCTCCCGGACGGGTCGCGTCCATTGCAGGACGGATCAAGCCGTTGCTCCCCACAGCTAACATTACAGCGTCGGCTCCGCGCCCTTCCGTCTGCTGGCGAACATACTGCGCCGCGTCCTGCTGCGAGGCGTCGACGGCAAGCTCAAATCCAAGGCTTTTAGATATTCTAAGCCTCTGGGGATACAAATCGGAAGTGATAACGGTGGCCCCTGCCCGGCGCGCCAAGACACTGAGTATGATGCCGATCGGACCCTGCCCGATGGCCAGGACGGTTTCGCCGGGCCGCAGGCGGAGCGCCTGAATCCCCTTCATGCAGGTATTGACCGGCTCTACGAAACAGGCCTGCTCGAAGGAGACGCCTTGGGGAATGCGCACGGTGCCCTGCTCAACGATCCAATCCATGACACGGACGTACTCAGCAAACCCGCCGCCGGAGGGCTCAAAGCCAGCGGTGCATCCGACTTTCTTGTACGTGTCGCACTGGGCGAAGGTCTGGTGAAGGCAGTAGTAGCACTCTCGGCAGGGGATGTGATGAAAAACGACCACCCGGTCACCCGGAGCGAATTTGCGGACTGCGGCGCCGACGGCTGCGACCACACCGGAGGTTTCGTGGCCAAAGATGCGCGGAGCAGAGTGCGACCCGGTAACGATTTTCTTGAGGTCGGTGCCACAGACGCCACAGCTGTGGACTCGCAGGAGCAACTCTCCGGGACCAATCTGCGGGACGGGAACAGTTTCCAGGCGAACGTCGTTCATTCCCCGGTAGACCGCCGCCAACATGGTGGTCGGGAGGGAATGGGTTGGATCGTCAATCGTGTGTTGTCCGGCAATCGCCATGGGGGTTCTGTCGTGATCGTCATTCTGCCGTGATCGTTAGATGAGATTCATACCGTGATCGCTTCCTACCGCGCCGTGCAGCGGTCTGCTCCATGCCGCGTCTAGGGTCGGGCACCTTCCTGGTTCCTCGGATCGGTATTCGTAAACTCAATCGCAACCGTAACGGAATCCAAATACGGCGAGTCCAGTGGAGTGAAGTGATGCGCTTTTACCTGCAGCACCACATAAAAGCTCTCCACTTTGATAATGCGCTTTGCTGTCAAGGGGACGTGCTCGAAACTCGCCGGGTCCAGCCGCCACAAAGCATCTTTGTCGTCAGCGTCTTTGTAATCGGAAGCCTGATCCTGCGACGTGAGAAGCAGGTTCTCGTAGATGCTGTGGCGCAGGTCCGCTAATTTGACTTGCCAATAGGTGATCTCGTTGTCGCCCTCCGGTCCATGGGGAGTAATCGAGAAAGCGTATCGATCGTTTCCGTTGGAGTCTTTGACTCGCTGACGATAGACCGGATTCTTAGAGGTCAGCTTGGCGTCGAAATGCTCTTCGACCACGCGGGTGGGGCCTGGTCGAAAACTCTCGGTGTAGAGAACAGTGGGCATGGCCGGCGAGGGCGACGACTGCGCGAGCAGGCGAATGAGCAGGCACAAAATGATTGGAGCCGATCGCAGGTTCATTCGCGGCCCTCGCCGGGCGATCGGTTGGCAGCGGCAACCGGCTGGATGGAACCAGGGCCGGAGGACGTGGTTGACCTTCTCGGGTCTGCTCTTGCCGGATCTGCTCTCGCTTGATCTGATCTCGCCTGATCCGATCTCGGTCGAGCACCCGAAACTGGGGGCCTTGAAGAGGGTGCAAGATGCGCTGCTAAAGACTTCGCCGCTTTGTGGCTATTGCTGGCCAAGGTAGCGACGCGCATCCAGAGCCATGGGCGAAGTGCCGCAAAGAGAACAAAACTCTTGGTTCTGAATTGGCCGTTGGCGTCGATGAATCGGTCGGCGCCTGGGATTTCAAAATCCATTTCATCGGAAATCACTTTGATGGCGACGAAAGGAATGGCATGGGCACGCGCGGCGGCCGCCACGGCGGCCGCTTCCATATCCACCGCGCGGGCGTCATAGGCGCGCGCTAGCTTGAGCTTCTGCTCCGCTCCCGCGACTGCCATGAAAGTGACCAGCGAGCCTTCTCCGCTTGTGAGCTGCATCCCCTCGGATTGCATTCGGCTTCCATCGCGGGCGTCCGTAATCACAGAGGGAGTGAAGACATCCCCCACGTGAAGGGAAGAATCGAGCGCGCCGGCGAAACCCACCGACTGCACCATCGTGGGATGGTATAGCGCGATTACGGCTTCCGCGGTTCGGCGCGCCGCGTCCACGCCGATGCCGCCGCAGACGGCGACCACGTCGTCGTGCTCGAAAAAAATGAACTCGCGGCCTTCGTGCTCGCGCGAAATGCGGCTCCACCTTTTGATCAGCGCGCCCACTTCGCGCTCCAGCGCGGCGACGATGGCAACCTTAGGCATAGCCGTTGGCCCGGAACCACTCTACCGATCGGCGCAACCCGTCCTCGGCAGGAATAATCTTCCAGCCCAGCTCGCGCTCCGCTTTGCCCGAACTCGCCCACATTTTTTTCTTACCCATGCGCACGGTTTCTACCGTAGCGCGGGGTTCGCGACCAAGCCAGCGGCCGGAAAAATTCTGGTCGACCAGGCCCGCGGCATAGGCAACAAAGTACGGCAGCTTCACTCGGGGCGATGGAAGTTGAGCGATGGCGCCGAGCTGATCCAGAATTTGCTTCAGGGTAAGATTTTCGCCGCCAAGAATATAACGCTCGCCGGCCTTCCCTTTTTCCATCGCGGCAACGTGTCCCCGCGCGCACTCGCGGACATCGACCAGATTCAATCCGGTTTCGACGTAGGCAGGAAACTTGCCTTTCAGAAAGTCGACCACGATGCGTCCGGTGGGAGTGGGTTTGACGTCATGCTCGCCCACCGGTGTAGTTGGATTCACCGTTACCACCCGCATCCCCTTGCGGCCCGCTTCCATCGCGATTTGTTCGGCCATGAATTTTGAGCGTTTGTAGTGACCGATCATGTCGGCGAGGGAGACGGGGGAATCTTCGTCGGCGAGACGACCGTTGCCCGTGAAGCCGATGGTAGCTACGCTCGAGGTGTACACCACGCAACGAACCTGGTTTTTTCTCGCCGCTTCGAGAATAGAGCGCGTGCCTTCGACGTTAGAGCCATACATCTCCGCGGGATCCTGCACCCACAGACGGTAATCAGCTGCGACGTGGAAAACGACATCGCAGCCGGCCATCGCCCTGTCCAGCGAATCGGGGTCGCGCAGATCTCCGCAAACGGTTTCGCAGTTGAGGTCTTCAAGATTCTTGACGCTGCTGGTGGAGCGCACCAGCAAACGCAGATCGGCACCCTGCTCGGCCAAAACGCGAGCCACGTGAAAGCCAAGAAATCCGGTCGCGCCTGTGACGAAAGCTTTCAAGAAGTTCTCAGTTAGTTTTTTTGCTGCCGGCGCATCTGCCATCAGAGAATAAGTTAGCTCATATTGATCGAACAGCCTCGACGGCGCTCCAGCGCTTAAAGGTGCATTCGTAGGTTCGCAACTTACCGATATGCCTTAAGGCATGCCCTGATACGAATGTGCGAACAGAAGATGCCAAGGCCGCAAGTGTGTGCGGGAGAACCGGGGACGTCCCAACGGGGCTCGTTCTTCGTTGCCCGGGCCCTTCCGTGTAGGGCTATAGCATTCCGCCGGAGTCTGCCGACTTCTGTTCCACCATTTTTCCGCGAAATCAAATTCTGACGCACCCATCCCGGGGCGAAAGCCCGCATCTTTATTGGCCCGAGCGGCACGAAGAAAGCCGTGCCCTACCCGAAGGCAATTTATGAAATACGCTCCCGATGCCTTCTAATCTTCGGCCTTCTCCATCACCTCGGCGTAGGTGGTTAGCGCCAGTAGGGGGAAGTATTGGCGGTAGAGATGATATTTCAAATAGAACACTCGGGGGAAGCCGGTGCCGGTGAAGTAACGCTCGTCCCACGATCCATCTTCCTTTTGAGTGCGCAGAAGGTAGGCAACGCCGCGAGCGACCGAGTCACTGCGGATATCGCCGACGGCAAGCAATCCGAGGATCGCCCAGGCGGTTTGCGAGGGCGTGCTCTCGCCAACGCCGCGCAACGCGGGATCGTCATAGGAGCCCACGGTTTCTCCCCAACCTCCGTCTGCATTCTGCACCATACGCAGCCATTCGGCGGCCTGCTGGACGCAAGGCTCGTGGCTATCCATACCGATGGCTTCAAGACCGCGCAGCACGAGCGCGGTGCCGTAAATATAGTTGACGCCCCAGCGGCCGAACCAGCTGCCATCGGGTTCCTGCTCTTTGCGAAGAAATTGAATTGCCCGCTTTACGGCAGGATGGCTTTGATCGTAGCCGTAGGTTGCCAACATCTCGAGAATGCGGCCCGTGATGTCGACCGTAGGCGGATCGAGCATGGCGTTGTGATCGGCGAAGGGAATATATTGAAAAACCATCTTGTCGTTATCTTTGTCGAAGGAGGCCCAGCCGCCGTTCTTGCATTGCATGGACAAGATCCAATCCATGGCGCGCTGGACGGACTCGCGCTGGTAGCGGCCGTTGGGATGCTCGACGCGGCTGAGCGCGAGGCAAACCATGGCGCTATCGTCGACGTCGGGATAGAACTCGTTGTTGAATTCGAAGTACCATCCGCCAGGCTTGCCCTTCTTGTTCTTAACTTGCCAGTCGCCAGGATTGCGAACCTGCTTCTGCAGGATCCAGTCGGCGCACTTCACCATTCGAGGATCGTTGGCGGGAACTCCAGCTTCACCCAGGGCGAATAGGGCGTAGGCTGTATCCCACACCGGAGACATGCAAGGCTGCATGCGGAACGTATCGCCTTCTTCGATGCCGAGCTTTTCAAATTCATCGAGAGCGCGGATCACCTGGGGATCGTCGAGGGAATACCCCTGGCAGCGCAAAGCGATGATGGCGTTCATGATCGAGGGATAAATTGCGCCGAGGCCGTCGCTCATCTCGAAGCGTTCGAGCATCCATTTCTCGGCTTGTTTCAACGCGATGGAACGCAGCGGCCGGATGTGTACGCGCTCAAACCAGTGCGTCAGGCGATCAACACAGAGAAAGAAATTGCGCCACGAAACCAGCTTTTTCGCCCAGCGCAGGTGCATGCGCGATTTCTGCATACCGCCCACGAATAGCTCTTCGACGCCCGTTTCGCGAGGAATTTTCTTGAAGGGCTTTTTAGCGTAGGCGATCGACAAGGGGACCAGGATGGCGCGCGACCAGGATGAAATCTCGTAGATATTGAACCAGAACCAGTTCGGGAACAGCACGATTTCCGGGGGGATTGCCGGGACGGCGTCGTAATCGTACTGGCCGAAGAAACATAGATAGATCTTGGTAAATGTATTGACCTCGGTGACGCCTCCGAGTTCGAGAATTTTCTTGCGGGCGCGCTGGAGGACGGGATGATCCGCGGTATAACCAGCCAGCTTGAGTCCGAAATATGCTTTCACGGACGCGCTGATGTTCGACGGTCCTGAGGCGTAGATACTCCAGCCGCCGTCTTCATTCTGGTGGCGGACGATCCAATTGGCGGCGCGCTGGAAGCGGTCCGGATCGCCGGTGCCGAGCAGGGTGTGGAGCAGAATGTAATCGGACGCGAGAGTGGTATCGGCCTCGAGTTCCCCGCACCAGTAACCCTCAGGGTGTTGCCCAGAAAAAAGAAGTTTGCGGGCGGCATGGATCGATGCGGAGACGCGGCCGACCAGGCCATCGATCTTGCCAAAGCGAAGTTGTGGTTCGGAGGCTAAGTTGGCGTCGGGGGAGTTGGTATCCATTCGGTATGCGGCTCCGTTAATCCGCGGTAGCACTGGCCGGAGCGGCGGCAATCGCTTCGACAATCTCCGGCGGCAGCCCGAAGCGGACGTTTTCCGGCATCACTTCGAGTTCCTGCACGTTGCCGAAGCCTTTGCTGGCGAGAAATGTGATGGTTTCTTCCACCAGGCACTCTGGCGCGGACGCTCCGGCTGTAAGCGCGATCGTCTTCACGTCCACTAACCATTGAGACTCGATATCACGGTAGCTGTCGATCAGATGCGCGTTGGTTCGCAGGTTGCGCGCAACCTCGACCAGACGATTTGAATTTGAACTATTTTCCGAACCGACGACCAGTAGCAGATCGGATTCCGAAGCGACCTGCTTCACTGCGACCTGGCGGTTCTCCGTGGCGTAACAGATATCCTGCGCAGCAGGGCCTTTGATGTTAGGAAATTTTTGCTTCAGCGCGGCGATGATGTCTTTGGTTTCGTCGAGGCTGAGCGTGGTCTGGGTCAGATAAGCCACGCGGTTGGGATCAGGCACGGAGAGGGCCTTGACCTGCTCAGGGTTGCCGACGACCTGGGTTACGAGTGGCGCTTCCCCGAGCGTGCCGATCACTTCATCGTGATCATGATGGCCGATGAGAATGAGCGAATAGCCTTCTTTGGCAAACATTACGGCCTCGACGTGAACCTTGGTCACGAGCGGGCAGGTGGCATCGATGACGCGCAGACCGCGGCGGGCACTGTGCTCACGCACCTCGGGAGAAACACCATGAGCGCTGTAGATGACACGCTCGCCGTTGGGAACTTCATCTTCGCTGTCGACGAAGATGGCGCCCTTGCCGCGCAGTTCGTCCACGACAAAGCTGTTGTGGACGATCTCTTTGCGGACATAGATGGGCGGACCGAAGGCCTCGAGGGCGATGCGGACGACATCGATGGCCCGCACCACGCCAGCGCAGAACCCACGCGGCTTCAACAAAAGCAAAGTCTTTCCCTGGTTGTTTGCCACCATCCAACTCCCCACTCTAATGATCTCCCCCACACCCTACGATGCAAAAAGGGGCTCGAAAGAGGTACGGTCAGGTTACACGATGCCTCTTTACCCGGTGCTATTAAATTACCGGAAAGCATCATTGTGGTCAACGTAAGCGACAGAAACGGCGGGAATTAGCAGCGAAAGGGGAGTGGGTGCAGCGAATGGCTCCGGAAGTCAGGGCTTGAGGCTGGGGTGCGTCGTAATGCTCGTCGTAATGCTCACCATAAACGCTTCACGACATGGCGATCAAGTACCGCGCTGGCACTCAAGATCGAGATCGCCAGTGATTGAGCCTCGGCCACCAGGAGGCGACCGAATGGATCGCGATGGTGAAGGGGCAGGAGGCCGGGGTGCCGACTCTACCTATTCGCCTTGATCATCTGTTCGGCGTGCTTGCGAGAGGTATCGGTTAACTTGGCGCCGCTCAGCATTCGGGCGACTTCTTCGGTGCGCTCTTCGCCGGAGACGGGGCGAATGGTAGTTCGTGTCCGGCCGTTGCGCTCTTTCTTTTCGATCACGTAATGGTGGTCGGCGAAGGTGGCGATTTGCGGCAGATGGGTGACGCAGAGTACCTGGTTGGACCGAGCCAGCGATTTGAGCTTTTTGCCAACGGCTTCTGCGGCACGTCCGCCGATGCCGGTGTCGATTTCATCGAAGACCGTGGTGCGCTGCGGGACTGAGCGAGTAGAGGCCTTCGAGGGCGCGGTCGCCTTCGACTCTCGCTCAGGGCAGGTCCGCGCCACAGTCTCTTCGACACTGACTTTCAGGGCCAGCATCACGCGCGAGAGTTCGCCTCCGGATGCGATGTGCTCCAGCTGGCGCATGGGATCGCCGGGGTTGGTGGCGATCATGTAGACGACTTGATCGATGCCGCAGGCCGACCAGCGCCCTTCTTCCTCGCCCGTGGCGACGTCAATGCGGAAGGCCGACTTCATCGCCAGGTCGTTGATCTCTGCTTCAACCAGCTTCTGCAGTTGGCGGGCGGCATCGTGGCGCTTCTTCGATAGGGCGCGCGCGGCTCGCAGGTACCCGGTGGCGGCATTTGCCAGTTCGGCGCGCAATTCGCGCAGAATTTCGTCTTTGTTTTCGACCTCCGAAAGCTTGCGGGCGACATCTGCTCCGAAGCTGATGACCTCTTCGAGTGTGGGGCCGTATTTTCGCTTCAGGCGATCAAGCAATGCCAGACGGTCTTCCACTTCCGCCAAATGCTCGGGGGAAGCGTGGATCCCGCCGCCATAATCCCGCACCGTGGCGCCCACATCTTCCACACTGATACGCGCGGTTTCGAGCGCTGCGAGCGCTTCCTGAAATTTCGGTTCGTAGCGCGCCAACTCTTCAATTTGCTTTTGGGCGGAGCGCAAGGAAGCAGAGGTGGAGGCGTCACCCTCGTAGAGCAAATCGAATGCCCGCATGGCTGCGTTGTAGATTTTTTCGGCGTTGGCGAGCACTCGCTTCTCGGTCTCGAGTTGTTCGTCCTCTCCAGTTTGCGGTTTGGCATCTTCAATTTCACGCTTTTGAAATTGCCAGAGGTCCACCAGCCGCAACCGGTCCTGCTCGCCTTGTTGCAGACTTTCGATGCGCGTCCGAATGCTGTGCCACGCTTGGTAAGCGTCGGTCATCGCTTCCAACTGGCATCCGGCAAATCCATCCAGCAATTGCAGGCGGGCGGGAGCGTCGAAAGATAGGATGGATTCATTCTGGGCGTGGATGATGGCCAAATGCGGCGCCAACTGCCGCAACACGGCCACCGTGGCCGCCTGGTTGTTGACGAAAACACGTCCCTTACCGCCGGCCGCAATCTCGCGGCGCACGATCAAGGAGCCGTCGTCGGAACTGTCCAATCCATTGCGCTCGAGAATGTTCTCGATCGAATTTTCGGCGACACCACCGGATTCGAAGACCGCCGAGACGATCGCTCGCTCCGCGCCGGTGCGAATTACTTCGCTGGAGGCTTTGTCACCGAGCAGAAGCGCGAGAGCGTCGATGAGAATGGATTTGCCCGCTCCGGTTTCTCCCGTCAGCAGGTTCAGGCCCGAGGCGAATTCGACCGCCGCGTTGTCGATCACAGCGTAGTTTTCCAGCCGCAGTTCAACCAGCACGGAGCGTCCTAGAAATCAAATGCGAGGTTTTGCGCAGCATAGCATGAAAGACAATTGGCAGTTGGCCGTTGGCGACCGTCCGGCTTCCTGCCAAATTGGCCTGCGGCGAGAGTTCTGGCGGAATTTGGACAGCGGCAGGGCTGGGATCTGCATCGTACTCGCGGGAGATGGGGGTATAGAATTGAGCTTAAGGAATGGATCAAGGGGGCAAGGTGCGCTGCGGACGATGCGGAACTGAGAATTCCGGTGTGAACCGCTTTTGCGGGATGTGTGGAGCAATTCTGACCAAGAAAACGCAGCATCCCAGTGCTGCGGTGCCGGCACCGGCCGGGACGGCGAGATCGGAAACGGTGGCGGTTCGTCAACCTGCAGAAGCCCCCCTGAATTCTGTGGTACGACCTGCCAGCGAGGTCGGTGATCGTCGTCCCTCGGCTCCGGCCTCGGCTCCGGACCATGCAAGCCCCGTAATTACTGGACCGTCGTTTTTGGGCTTGAATCAGCCGAGTAACGGGCAAGGTGGGGATTTGCGAGGATCCTTCTATGAACACAGCAGGGGGCACGATTCACGCTCGTCCAGAGATGTGGATTATCTGCTCGAAGACGACGAGGAACCGAAGCGGAGATGGGGAATTCTGGCTGCGGTTGTCCTCGCGTTGGCTTTGGCGGGGGGATTCGGATACCTGCACTGGAAACAGGGCGGCTTCGATTGGCTGACCAACCCGCGGAACCCGGCGGCGGCGGAGCCTCCGCAAAATACTCGCGATTCAGCGGGCGCGCCGGGGTCGAGCGCGGGTACGATTCCAGGAGGTGCGAATACGAATCCTGCTTCGTCCAATCCTGAATCGAATCCCGCATCGCCGACTCCCGCAGCGACAAATCCTTTACCGCCAAATTCTGCGCCGGAGGCGGCGACTGGCGGGAGTGCGGGCGCGCCGCAGGCAGGTGGAACAGCACCAGGAGGGACGAATGCCAGCACCCCCGGAGCCTCGCAGAATGTTGCTCCGTCCTCCAGTGCCGATTCGAATGGGACTGCTTCGAACGGAACTGCTCCGAACACCGCCTCTTCGCCGGGCGCACCGCAAAGCGCACCCTCGGCCACTCCGCCGCAGGAGTCTTCTTCAGACAACCACTCCGACAACCCAACGAACCAGCACGCAGGCAAGTCGAGCGAATCAGCGTCGGGGGATGACTCCGGCACAGGCGCGGACGCGGAATCTGGTGCGGATAACTCCAAGCCGGAAGAGCCGACCCGAACGCGCCAGGCGAAGCCGAGTCCAGTTACACCACTCGATCCCACGGTCGAGGCCGACCGTTACATCTATGGGCGCGGAGTTCGGCAAGATTGTGACCGGGGATTGCGGCTGCTGAAGCCGGCGGCGGCGCAGGCCAATTTGAAGGCGATGATGACGCTGGGCGAGCTTTATTCCAGCGGTACGTGCACGCCGCGCGATTTGCCGACGGCCTATCGCTGGTACGCGCTGGCTTTGCGCAAACAGCCGGAGAGCCAGTCATTGCAAGAGAGCCTGCAGAAGCTATGGGGCCAGATGACGCAGCCCGAGCGTCAGCTGGCGATCAGATTGAGCCAGTAGGCCGTCACTTGCTACGAACGATGCGGCGCTGATATGTTCTCGCCAGGCCTCAAGTGGCGGGGCCGATGAGCGCCTAGCGGCAACGGGCAATCCAACGAAGGTTGATTTGTCGTACAACGAGTAAGGAAGAGCGAGACGTTTGTCGAGCCTGCAACGACAAGGCATTCCGGCGGATTTGGCCATTGTCACCGGCCTGAAGACCGGCGATCCGGGAGCGATGGCGGACCTTTACGACCGCTACTCTTCCGTGGTCTATGCAGTCGCGTTGAGAGTGCTCGGAGATACGGGAGCCGCGGAAGATGTTTTGCAGGAGGTCTTCCTGCAACTGTGGAGGAATCCTGGCGCGTTCGATGCGGCCCGCGGAAGCCTGGCGAGCTGGCTGGCAGTGATCACGCGGAACCGGGCCATCGACTTCCTCCGAAAGCGTCGTCCAGAAACAGATATTGAAGAGGTAGTGCTGTCGGTTGCGCCCGATCTGGCTGGAGAAGCGGAACGTGCGCGCACGGCAGAGAAGGTGCGTGGAGTCATGGGTTCCATGGCGCCGGCGCAGCGCAGCGCCCTGGAGATGGCGTATTGGGAAGGCATGAGCCACTCCGAGATCGCCGACAAAACGGGAGAACCATTGGGTACGGTGAAGACGCGGATTCGCGCGGGATTGATTGCGTTGCGCAAGGCGTTTCACGCTTGAGTGGGTAGCGGAGCTACGCTCCGCGGACAGCCGAGGCTGTCGCCACATCGAAGCGAAGATTGATGACAGAGCACGAACAATTCGCCGATGATCTCGCCTCGTATGCGCTGGATGCGTTGACGGGAGGAGATCGCGCGCAGCTCGAGCAGCATTTGGAGGGCTGCGCGTCGTGCCGGCTGGAGCTCGAGCAATTGCGGGGCGATACCGCTCTACTGGCTTTGACGGCGGCGGGACCGAGGCCTCCGCAGCGAGCTCGAAAGCGGTTGCTGGATGCTTTAGCTCGGGAACCTCGACTGGCGGTCGCGAAGCAGACCCCAGCACGCCGAGCATGGTGGGGATGGTTAGGCTGGGCGGCTACGGTTGCCGTAGTAGTCTTCGCGCTTTCGTTGTGGCGCGAGAACGTGGGGTTGAAGGGGCAAGTGGCCTCGGCAAGTTTGGAGGCGGCTGAAAGTGCGCGGCAACTGGAAGAGCTGCGCAAGATTGCGGCGCCGATCATTGAACCGGAGGCACAGCGCGTTACACTGGTGGCCGCAAAGACTCCGCCCCAGCCGCAAGGCAAGGCTTTTTATTTGAAGAATCGCAACAGCCTGGTTTTCCTGGCTAACAACATGCCGGCTCTGCCGCCGAAGAAGGCGTATGAGTTATGGCTGATTCCGACGAGCGGAGCTGCGATTCCCGCAGGAGTGTTCAAGCCTGACTCTCACGGAAATGCGACGGTGGTGAATCCGCCGTTGCCGGCTGGAACCGAGGCCAAGGCCTTCGCCATTACCGTGGAAAATGAAGCCGGTTCGCCGGTGGCGACGTCGCCGGTCCTGATGATAGGTACCGGCGAGTAGTCTTTCTTCGCGTTCTTCCCAACATCCCTAGCGACGAGCGAACGGCCGCGCAAGCGCGGAGACATTTACCTTATACCTTATTGGCTTTCCATAACTCGAGCCGGTTTCTTATCGATGACGTGGCCCTTCTTGTAGGCGCGGGCGACGTCGCCCAGAGGAACTTCCTGCTGGACCGATCCGAATTCCCATAGCGGCCGTTCTCCCTGGGCAAAGCTATAGGCGGAGGATCCGAGAAGATTGGACTCCTGAGACATGGCGTGCTCGTAGGCATGCTGCGGATGATCCCCAATCGATGTTGGCTGTGGGGTGTTATTGAGCACGGTGGCGGTTTGTCCGAAAGCTGCCGTAGCGCAGAGCAAACCGAGTGCAATGACCGCCGTTGCAATGAGCGTCGTCGCCTTGAACGTCGTGGCAAGGCCGCTGTTTGCGATGAACCTGTTCGTCATAGAATTTTTCCTTTGCAGGGAATCGTGTCGATTCATAGGGCCACGCCGCTTCTCGCGTGGTGGATGCGGAACTCGAGAATGGCACCCTTCCGGTGCTGGTAGGGGCAATCACCATACCAAACCAACGCGGCTGGGATTCGAGTTAGGACAGTCGATCGGCGCACGAGAGCAAGCGATTGCACATTTAGGGAAAACCGGCAATGCGGGAGCGAGGGAAGATTCGCCGATTTACATTTCTTGAAACGCGGGTGTATCGTTTTCGGCGCCGGAGGTTACGAACGTGACAGGAGAGAAGGTTACCTTCGTGGGGGGCGTGCTGCTGCTCATGTTTATTCTGTTGCTGCAGGGAACTTTGTGGGGCCAGACAAAGTGCGACGAGGGCAACGGGATGCTAGATTCCTCGCCGCCAAAAACGGTGAGCGTGCCGGACGTGATTCTGAAGTTGGGCGCGGCCGAGTCGCGTACCGGAGAAGCGCGTCTGCAGTACACCTATAAGCAGGATGTTCTGATGCAGACCCTGGCGGGCACGAGGGTGACGGGTGAGTTCCATGAAGTGACCACCGTCTCCTACGACTCCAAAGGAAGACGGCTGGAGGTCGTAACCTTCGCGGCGCAGCCTTCGTTGCGGGGAGTTCAGCTGACACAGGAAGACATGGAGGATATTCGCGCCTTCATGCCCCTGGTGCTTTCGAGCGACGAGATTCCGCGATACAACCTGACCTACGCCGGCCAGCAACACGTGGACGACCTCGACACCTATGTGTTCCACATGGAGCCGAAGAAAGAAGAAAAGGGGCAGCGATATTTTCACGGAAGGATCTGGGTGGACGCTGAGGATTTCCAGATCGTGAAAATATGTGGCAAGAGCGGTCCCGAGAGAGTCCAAGTCAAGAAGCACGAGCGGCCGGAATTACATCCGATGTTCGTGACTTATCGTCAACAGATCGATGGTGGCTTCTGGTTTCCAGCGTACACGCGGTCGGATGACACTCTTCAGTTTCGATCGGGGCCGGTTCACCTGCGGGAGATTATCAAGTACACGGGCTACAAGCGCGCCGATGGGCAATGAGCAGGCGCTGCAAACGCGCTGAGGTTTTCTGACCGATGTCTCTGACGTTGGCGGCGAAGTTTGCGCACTTCTCGGCCCCCCCTCCAGCGAATTTACGAAATCCGAAACGCAAAAGCCAGAGGTGCATGCCGCACGTGACATCCTGATTGCGGCACGCACAGCGCAGGAAGCGGATCGGATTTATGCAGGGGTGTAGGTGTTGATAAAGGATGATTGGGGAGGGTAGTTTTCCAGTGCTCTGGAGACCCGCTCCGCATGCAGCGGGTTTTTTATTTCTCGGGAGGAAGCCAAAAAAAACCGAAGAGAAAACCGGTGCGGGTCAAGCGTTTCCCGGAACCTCGATTGCCCGTTCGCTCCCATATTTCTGGAAGACGGAGTCGCGGGAAACGACGCCTTCCAAACGGCGCGAATCGGCGCGATTGACGACCGGAATCAGCGAGTAGTCGTTGACGTAACGCAGTGCGGAGTCGAGCGAAAGATCCGGATAGAGGCTGGGCAGAGATTGGACTGGGAGCACCGAGGCCAGAGTGAGCTCGCCTTTGCCTTCGCGATAGAAGCGCTGGAGCTGCTCACGAGTGGCGATATTCCAGCCGCTGGGATGCATACGCACCAGGAAGGTCGAATCGGCTGAATCCTGAACCCGGTGAAAGTTGGCGTCCACATAATCTTGCGCGCTCAGGATTGTGTCTGGGACCGGAAGCATGGCGTCTTCGACGCGGAGGATGGTTTCTTCGCGGTCTTCCTCGAGCGATGGCAAAATCAGCCCATCCTGGCGAGTCAGCATATCGAAGATAGGGATCGGCTGCAGGCTGCGTGAAATCAGATACGAAAAGGTATTGGCGACGATGACGGGAACGACGATCTCATAGTTGCCGCTGACTTCGAGGACCATGAAGACAGAGGTCATCGGTACGCGCAAGAATCCGGCGAACAATACTCCCATGCCGACCAGAACGTAGGTTCCGGTAGATCCAGTGAGTTGAGGGAAGAGAATGCGTTCGATATCACCGACGGCGCCTCCGAGCATGGCTCCGATGAAGAGCGTGGGAGCGAACATGCCGCCGGGAGTTCCACTGACGAAAGAGAACGTGGTGGCAATAATTTTCAAAACAGCAAGGATGGCAAGGACTTTCCATTCATATTGCCCGTGCATCGCCTCGTCCATGGAACCGTAGCCCGCGCCCATGATTTGAGGAAAGCCGAGGAAGGCAATGAGTCCGATCAGAAGTCCGGCGAGCGCGGGCTGAAAATACTGAGTCCAGCGGGGCAGACCTTTGAGGATGGGACGCAAATAGCCGACCGCTTTCGCGAATGCTACCGAGGCCAAGCCCCCGACAATTCCGAGCACGGCGTAGGCGAGAAGTTCGCTGGGACGCTTAAACGCGGTGATCGGAATGCGAAACAGGGGTTCGCTGCCCAGAAACGATCGCACGATGACGACGCTTGCGACGGCGGAAAGGACGACGGAACCCAGGATGCCGGCGCTCCAGCGTCCGATGACCTCTTCGATGACGAAAAGCACGGCAGAGATCGGGGCGTTGAAGGCGGCGGCGAGGCCGGCAGCGGCACCGACCGGGGCCATGAGACGAAGTTTTTCGCGGGAGATTTCCAGTTGACGTCCGAGAGCGGAGGCGATGCTGGCTCCGATCTGGAGAGAAGGATCTTCTGGACCAAGCGATTGGCCCGAGCCGATGGCAAGTCCGGCGCAAATGAATTTTCCAATCGCGGTGCGGAACGGAATAAATCCGTTGAAGATGTACAACGCGGATTTCGTCTGATTCACACCACTGCCGCGGATCCCGGGAAACACGTGCAGCACGAGTATGGCAACCACGATCCCGGCCAACGAGGGAATGGCAAACAGCCTCCAACTGTGGGTTTCCGGTAGGGGGCCAAGCAGGGCGAGGTGCGTCCAGTCGATCGCGAGACGAAAGCAGACGACTGCCAAACCGGAGAAGATTCCAATGAAGACGCACAGGATCAGGAAGAATACTTCTTCGTTGAAGACGCCGTCGAGTTTGGAGAACAGACGGCGCGAAGCTCTGACGCGCGCCACGGTCTGCGTGGACGAAGATGAGGAAGGGTTCACGATGGGGGCCCGATTGCTCATTGCGTCGCCGTCTCGCGCTTTCGGGAGATCAGCAACAGGGCCAGGTCAAGAGTTTGAGGCGGCCCGCAGGTAGCAGCCGTTTGCTGCTCGATCTGGAAGACGACATCCATGATGGCATCGGGAAGATCAGTTTCCGCCGGAGAGCGCAGCAATTTCAAATCGGGTTTAGCAAGAAGCCAGCGAGCCTGAAGTCCCGGAAGCGGGGAGGCTGGTGGATTGGCGGTGGAATTGAGATCCACGTGGGCCTGCTGCGCACATCGAGTAAGGCGCACTTCGGCCTGCGCCAAGGCAGCGTCAATGCGGCGGTTGCGTTCAGCGTCGGAGATATGGCTGTGGAAAGGATTGGCGCGCAGAATGAGATCGGTGGATTCAAGAAGCTGGCGCGAGACCGAGTCCTCGGGATTGGCATTCGCTGCCATTCGTAGATAACGCTGAGCGAGAACGTAGTCTCCGAAGCGGTACGCGGTTTCGCCAGCCCCGGCCAAGGCAGCAGCGTTGCCCGGATCGAGGCGAAGAACGACTTCACACTGGGCGAGCGCGCCAGCGTAGTCCTGAGCTTGCTCGAAAAGGTGCGCGGCCTGAAGATGCGCGGCGGGACTCGCGGGTAATGAAGCGGCAAGGGCGATGAGTTCGGAGTCGGCTGGGGCGCGAGCATTCCTCTTCAGCAGAAACTCAATCAATTCGATGCGGGCTCGATTGCGGTTGGCGTCGGGATCGGAGGCCCAGACGCCGTACATGGCATTATGAAAATAGCGGGTGGCGTCTTCGATGGAACCGCGACGGGCGGCGACGCGGGCTAGAGCAAGATTGACCGCCGCATCCTGCGGAGCACGCTGCCAGAGAGCGAGGAGATAGGATTCGGCTTCGTCCAGGCGTCGAGGGTCGTTGCTGTCGCGCAAAGTGCGGGCCAGGGTGAGCTCATACTGCGGGTTGGTGGGATCGCAGGTGAGGGCAGCGCGGAACGCGGCGATGGCGTCGTCGTAGCGTTTGGTCGCCACATCCGCCAGACCTTGCGCATAAAGTCTGCGGCCACGCGCCTGCTGATTCAGGTTATAGCGCGAAACCAGATGGCTCACCGCCGCGAAGCCGCTGACGGCGGCGAGCGTAAGGACGAGAAGAATGATAGGAGCCGACCGCGGAACCAGTTTGGGAAGCTTCCATCGCATATCTCGTATCACGATACCATTTGGATGTCGGAGAGCGAGCCGGCGTTCGACACAAAAGCAGTTTGAATCGGCCCGGGTTCAGGTAAGATACTCGCTCCGCTAACCTCCGAAGATGAAGCGCGAATATCACAAGGGATATAGCCAGGAACTGAATCGCGATATGGAGGCTCTGGTTTTCGGACACGCCGGCACGCCGCTGCTCGTGTTTCCCACTTCGATGGGCAAATTCTTCGAGTACGAAGACCGTGGAATGATCAAGGTGCTGGCCGCGAAGATCGAGCGCGGCGAGTTGCAGGTGTTCTGCCCGGACGCCCTCGATACCGAAAGCTGGTACAACCGGGGCGTGCATCCCAAGGTGCGGGTGATGCGGCACCTGCAGTTCGAGCGGTACCTCCTGCATGAACTCGTGCCCTTCATCCGCTCGAAAAATCAGGCGCCGCGGCTGGCGGTGACGGGGTGCAGCTTCGGCGCCTACCACGCGATGAATTTTGCCCTGAAGCATCCGGATGTGGTGACCTACTGCGTGAGCATGAGCGGAGCGTTTGATATTCATCAATTTCTTGATGGATATTATGACGATGATTGTTACTTCAATTGTCCAACGGACTATTTGCCGAATCAGAACGACGATTGGTTCTTGAGCCGCTACCGGCAGATGAAGATTGTGCTGGGATCGGCGGATTGGGACATATGCCTGGACCAGAACGTGAAGTTCTCTGCCCTGTTGCATGGGAAAGCGGTTCCCCATTGGCTGGACATTTATGGAGATCATGCGAAGCATGACTGGCCGCTGTGGTTGAGGATGGCGGAGAAGTATTTTTAGGGTGGCGGTGCCGGTGAGGAAATGAAGCAGGTTCCCCACCGGGCTTTCCGCCCGATTCAGAATGACAAAGCGAGAGGGATGGGATGAAGAAGATTGGGATTTTATTTGGGATGGAGAATACATTTCCTCCGGCGCTGGTTGAAAAAATCAACGCGATGAAGGTTGAAGATGTGACGGCGGAGTTCGTGAAGGTGGGCGGAGTGCGGATGGATGAGGCCAAGAAATATGACGTGATCGTCGACCGGATCTCGCAGGATATTCCGTTTTATCGCGCTTACTTGAAGAACGCGGAGTTGCATGGGACGATCGTCGTGAACAATCCGTTCTGGTGGACGGCGGATGACAAGTTTTTTAATTACGCGCTCGCCCATAAGTTGGGAGTCGCCATCCCGCCGACGGTGATTCTGCCGCACAACAAACATCCTGAAGGAACGACGGACCGGTCGATGCGGAACTTGATCTACCCGCTGAACTGGCAGGAGCTGTTTGATTACGTCGGCTTCCCTGCTTTTCTCAAGCCTTATTCCGGTGGCGGTTGGAAGCATGTTTATCACGTGCATTCCCCCGAGGAATTTTTTCAGCACTACAACCAGACTGGCGATTTATGCATGACGCTGCAGCACGGTGTGGTGTTCGAAGAGTATTACCGATGCTACGTGGTGGGGCAGGAAAAAGTGCACATCATGAAGTACGACCCCAGGCTGCCGCATCATGAGAGGTATGAGAAGGGGAATCCGCCGCCGTCGTCGGCGGCGCTGAAGGAACGGATCGAGAAGGATGCGCACACCTTGTGCCGGGTGCTGGGTTATGACCTGAACACGGTGGAGTTTGCGGTGGAGGCGGGCGTGCCGTATGCAATTGATTTCCTGAATCCGGCGCCGGACGCGGAGATTACGTCGGTAGGGCAGGAGAATTTTGATTGGATTGTGAATGCGGTGGCGGAGATGGCGGTGAAGATGGCCGTGACCGGAGAAGACCCAGCGAGAGAGATGCGCTGGGCCGCGTTTCTGGCGGGAAAGCCTCCGGCAGAAAAACCGGGGCGTAAAGGAGAGCCCAAGTGGGTGGCGGAACGGAAACGCGGGAAAGTGGCGAAATAAGCGTGGATCAGCTCAAGAAGAGGCGTTTTCTCTGGGGAGCGCTGCTGGCGTGGGCGCCGTGGATTCCGACGCTGTTAGGCATGGGATACGCATTCAGGGGCATCGAGTCATTCGTCGTGTGTGGTATCGGTGCGATTCTGGTCGGTGAGATAGCTGCGATCGTCCTGCTGTTCCGAGCCTTTTCCCCGGGGCACTGGATGCGCAGCTTGTTTTCCGTATTATCCATCTGTTTTGGTGGGTGGATGCTTCTTCTGGTCGGCCTCTTCTTTTGGCTGTCCTGGTTTCGGACCCACCGCAACTTCTGATCGGCATCCTTGGCGTCGTTGTTATACTGTTTAGGCTTGATTGGGCCGCGCTCTCGCAAAGAATGCGATCGGATGGGGCACCCTCGGTTGGGCGCTGCCAGCGAACAACAGGTTCCTCGCTTTCGCTCGGAACGACAAGAACGTTGATGATGCCATGAAACCTACATTCACCATCGGGATTGAAGAGGAATATCAGACGATAGATCCCGAGACACGGGATCTGCGGTCGCATATTCAGGCCGAGATTCTGGCAAAAGGGCAGCTGATCCTGCAGGAGCGGGTGAAGGCGGAGTTGCACCAATCGGTGGTGGAAGTCGGCACCGGAATTTGCAAGAACATCAAGGAAGCCAAGGCCGAAGTGAAGATGCTGCGGCGCGATATTATCCGGCTGGCCAAGGAAAATGGGTTGCGGTTGGCTTCGGTGGCAACGCATCCGTTTTCGGACTGGCGAACGCAGGAGATCAATCCCGACGACCGCTACAAGAATATCGTCGAAGACATGCAGCTGGTGGCGCGGGCGAACCTAATTTTCGGGCTGCACGTTCACATCGGGATCGAGGATCGCGAGACGGCGATCCACATGATGAATCACGCGCGGTATTTTTTGCCCCATCTGCTTGCCCTCTCGACGAATTCGCCCTTCTGGCTGGGGATGGATACGGGGCTGAAATCGTATCGCTGCAAGGTATTCGACAAGTTCCCGCGGACGAACATTCCTGATTATTTTCCCAGTTGGGGCGAGTACGAAAACTTCATCAAGTTGTTAATCAAGACAAACTGCATCGATAACGCGAAGAAAATCTGGTGGGACATCCGGCCCCATCCCTTCTTCAACACGATTGAGTTCAGGGTGTGCGACATTCCCATGCGCGCGGATGAGACAATCGCGCTGGCGGCTCTGATCCAGGCCACGGTGGCGAAGTTGTATAAGCTGCACACAGCGAATCAGGGATTTCGCCTGTACCGGCGGGCGCTGATCATGGAGAATAAGTGGCGTGCTTCGCGCTATGGCATGGACGGGAAGCTGATTGATTTCGGCAAGCAGATCGAAGTGCCAGCGCGCGATTTGATCCGCGAGTACCTGGAATTTGTTGACGATGTGGTCGATGAACTCGATTCTCGGGATGAATTGAACTACATCCACACCATGCTGGAGGAAGGCAGCGGAGCCGACCGCCAGCTGCGCGTGTATCGGGAGACTGGAGATTTGAAAAAAGTTGTGGATTACATCATGGAAGAAACGGAGGCGGGCTTGGAGGAAGAAGAGCCGGCTGCCGAGAGAAAAGTAGGTTGATGACGATTCCCACAGAGCAACTGAAAACCCCCAACCGTTCGGCGGATTCCAGCGATGCCCTGCCCCGGGAAACCCGAGTAATTCTAGGCGCCAGCACCTTTGATCCTGAATACGCGGATGGGGCGCGCAATGCGGTGAACGTTTGTCTGCGCATCCGGCCGGAGGAGAAAGTCTGCGTAATCACCGATGTGAAGACGGCGGAGATTGCCGCAGCGATCGTATATGAACTGGAAGAGCTCGGCTCACCGCATCGCGTGTGGGTTTTGGAGGAGCTGGCGGAACGTCCGCTGAAAGATTTACCACCGAAGATTTTGGCGGACCTGGAGACGAGCCAGGTTTCTATCTTCGCGGTGTGGGCGCAGCCGAATGAACTGCGCTCGCGCATGCAGATGACGGATGTGGTGAACCGGAGAAAAATCCGGCATGCGCACATGGTGAACATCAATCGGCAGATCATGCTGGAAGGGATGCGCGCGGATTTCCAAAAAGTCGATCGGCTCAGCGCGAAGGTGGTTGCCGTGGTAAGCAAAGCCAGCAGAATCCGTGCGACGACGGCAGCGGGGACCGACTTGGCGGCGGATTTGAATCCGAATTACCGGTGGTTGAAAACCAGCGGGATTATTACTCCGGAAAAGTGGGGAAATCTACCGGGAGGGGAAATTTTCACGACGCCGGGCGAGGTGAATGGAACGTTTGTGATCGACGGCGTGGTCGGCGATTATTTGTGTACGAAGTTTGGAAATCTGCAAGACCGGCCCCTGACGATCCACATGAAGGAAAACCGGCTCACCGAAGCACATTCGGAGAATCGCGAGCTGGAAGATGACTTCTGGAAGTACACGCACACCGACGAAAACAGCGACCGTGTGGGCGAGTTTGCCATCGGGACGAACATCGATCTGAAAGACGTGATTGGGCAAATCCTGCAAGATGAGAAGTATCCCGGCGTGCACATTGCATTTGGGAATCCCTACGGGGCGCACACCGGCGCCGATTGGGATTCTTCGACTCACATCGATGTGGTGGGGCGGAAGTTCAACATCTGGGTGGACGACGAGCAGATCATGCGTGATGGGAAGTTCCTGGTGGAACCGTAGGGTGCCAGTCCGCGAGAACAGCTCCCTGTAAGGCGTAAGAGATTTGGTGGTGATCGGGGTCCTTCGACTTCGCGAGCGCCAGGCTACGCTACGCTCAGGATGACAGCGCGGTAGAATGATTTGCCGGCGGGACGCTGGCGCGCTGCGATGATTCCTTCCCTCCGAAAGCAATATAACGCCAGCTTTACTCCCGAAAAATATCAAGCCTTTTTGCGGCGCATTGATGACGCTTGCGGAACGCACGTGCAGTTCCGGCTTTCCGAGACCCCTTGCTTCTTTCCCCAAAACTTGCTGCAACGGATGGTCGATGCTGGCCAGGTACTCATCCGGCAACTGGTAGAGAGTCCCGAGTACCTGGCAAGATCGAACGCGTCGATTCCTGACGAGTTTCGGGTTCCGAACGAACCCCTCCACCCGCTGTTTGTGCAGGTGGATTTCGGCCTGGTGCGCGATGAGCGCGGCGAGTTGCAGCCCAAGTTGGTTGAGTTGCAAGCCTTCCCTTCCCTGTATGCCTATCAAGTGACGCTGGCGCAAAGCTACATCGATGTGTATGGACTGAATCGATTGGAAGGTGGAGAGCAGTTGCAGTTCTTTTTAAGCGGGCTCGGCGAAAAATCCTACCGTGAACTCCTGCGATCGGCGATTGTGGGCTCGCAAGATCCCGAGAACGTGATCCTGATGGAGGTCCAACCGAAAGCACAGAAAACGTTGCCCGATTTTCTGCTGACGGAGAAGATGCTGGGAGTTCGGACAGTCGATATTGAGGCGATCAAGAAATCTGGATCGGAGCTTTATTACGAGCGCAATGGCGGTCGCGTGCCTATCAAGCGGATTTACAACCGGGCGATTGTGGACGAGTTACAGCGAAAGCAAGTGCAGCTGGGGTTCGATTGGCGAGATGATCTCAATCTGGAATGGGCGGGGCATCCGAACTGGTATTTTCGGATCAGCAAATTTTCAATTCCCTACTTGCGTCACGAATCTGTGCCGAAGAGCTGGTTTTTGGATCAGTTGGAGGAAGTGCCGCACGATCTGCAGAATTACGCTTTAAAACCTCTTTACTCTTTCGCCGGGCTGGGCGTGGTGATTGCACCGAAAAAAGAGGATATCGAGGCGATTCCGGCGGAGAAGCGAGCGGATTATATTCTGCAGGAAAGGATGCATTTTGAACCGCTAATCGACACTCCATTTGGCGGGACCAAGGCTGAGGTGCGGGTGATGTATATCTGGCAGGAGCAACTGCAGGCCGTGCTGACCATTATCCGCATGGGGCGCGGGTTGATGATGGGCGTGGATCAGAATAAGAATATGGAGTGGGTGGGGGCGTCGGCGGGGCTCTACGTGGAAGGTTAGAGCCCTCAAAAACCCGCAGCCGATTCGCCTCACCACCGTGGTCCCCAGTTCCCGCCCGTTGGGGCGGCGAAGATAGAGTTTCTCTCCCTGCAGGCGAAACCGGCACGCGATCTCCGGGCTCCCATTCGCCGGGCTCGTATCCATCTGCCGCGGAAAGTTCGTATTCCCCGGTGTAGACCACTCCTTCGACACCGATCACGACCGCCGGGCGGGTGCCGTGGGCTGCAGTTTCGCGAAGGATTTCCGCTTCCGCCTGGCGCCAGTTTTCAACGTCACGGCCTTCCAGGGATCCGGTTTGCCGATACAGTTCCGCGGCGCGCGTTCGCATCGCCTCTTGCGGTCCGGGTAAAGAACTCCTGAATTTTTGCAGCATCACAAAAGTCTCGTCTGACCAGCCTTCCTGACTTCCTCCTAGTCGGTATCGATCACGATCCGCGTGAGGGGAGCGCACAAAAGGACAGCTAGCTTATCACTTCGGCAAACGAGAGCGGCGCTCCGGGCTTTTGCGCCGTACATTTCAGCATCGAATAATCAGTAGCGTTGTAGTTGACCCAGATCACTGAGGGAGCCTAACATTACCGCGGTCGGGAGTATCGTCACTTCATGATAGGTCAGACAGTATCCCACTATCGCATCCTGGGAAAGCTGGGCGGCGGTGGTATGGGTGTGGTCTACGAGGCTGAGGACCTGAAGCTGGGGCGGCACGTTGCTCTGAAGTTCATCCCGGAAAATCTTACGGGCGACCCCAAATCGCTGGAGCGTTTCGGGCGGGAGGCGAGGGCGGCCTCATTATTGAATCACCCGAACATCTGCACCATCCACGGTATTGAAGACAATAACGGCCACCCCTTCATCGTAATGGAGAAACTGGAGGGCGAAAGCCTGAAGCAATGCATCTCCGGACACGCGATGGAGACGGAGAAACTGCTCGACATCAGCATTCAGGTCGCCGACGCGCTGGCGGCCTCCCATGCCAAAGGAATTGTGCATCGGGACATCAAGCCGGCAAACATCTTTCTGACTCCAAGCGGACAGGTGAAAGTGCTGGATTTCGGGCTGGCCAAGTTGCTGCATAACGTCGGAACCGACAGCGACGGAGTGGCGGCGGACAATTCTTTGACAGCGGTAGGGGTAATTCCTGGAACCGCGGTTTACATGTCGCCGGAGCAGGCGCGGAGCGAAGATATCGATTTCCGCAGCGACCTGTTTTCGTTTGGCGTGGTCATGTACGAAATGTCGACCGGGAAGAAGCCGTTCACGGGGAAGAATTCGCTGATGACGCTGGATGCCGTCCTGCATGACAAACCAGTCCCCCCCGGAGAATTAAATCCCAAAGTGCCGGTCGAACTCGAGGGAATCATCGGCAAGGCGATGGAGAAGGACCGCAAGGAGCGGTACCAGAGCGCCACGCAGATGAAGGCGGACCTGCAGGTACTGAAGCATCAAACTGAGTCTGGACTGGTGAAGAGTGGCCTGAACACCAAGAAACTGCGGGTCACCAGCAAGACCTTTGGCCATACCGGAGGCCGTTGGCAGTTTTGGCTTTTGCTGGGGACTCTGGCGTTGCTGGTCACGGTATTGGCGGCCGTGGCGGCGTATTGGTTCAAACACCGTGAGGTGGCGAATGCCGAACAGCGGAATGCGATTGCCGTGTTTCCGCTGCAGAATATGAACGCCGATCCTACGGTGGATTATCTGCGCTTTGCGCTGGCGGACGAGTTAACCAGCGTGCTGACCTATTCGCGGTCGCTCGAGGTACGGCCTTCGTCTTTGACCCGGAAGTTTGTTGAGCCCGATCTCGATCCGCACAAGGTGGGGCAGCAACTGCACGTTGGTCGTCTGCTGACGGGACACTTCCTGCGGCAAGGCGAGCAACTGACGGTCACTCTGGAGGCGATTGATGTCGGCAGCGACCGGCTGCTGTGGCAAGGAAAAGCTGCCGCGTCGGTGAACGACATGATTTCCTTGCAATCGCAATTAAGCACGCAGGTGCAGCAGGGGCTACTACCCGCGCTTGGGGTTGCGGGAGGGACTTTAAGCTCAGCCTCGCGTCCGAAGAGTCAGGAAGCTTACGACCTGTATTTGCATAGCCTGGCTTTGCCCCATGATCCCGCGCCCAACAAGGATGCGATCTCGGTGCTGGAGCACGTGGTGGGAGAAGATCGTAGCTACGCGCCTGCCTGGGACGCGCTGGGACAAAGATATTATTTCGATTCGACTTATGGAGGAGGCGGAGAGGCGATGTTCCAGCGCTCGACCTCCGCGTATGAGCGCGCGCTCTCTCTGGACCCAAATCTGGTAACCGCCGCCAGCAATTTGATTGTGAACCGGGTGGAGCGGGGCGAACTGGGACGAGCCGATGAAGCAGCCACCGACCTGGTGGCGCGTCGTCCGCAAAGCGCCGATGCGCATTTCGCGTTGAGCTACGTGCTGCGTTACGCGGGCATGCAGGAAAAGGCGACCGAGGAGTGCAATACCGCCCGATCGCTCGATCCTGGGAACTTCAATTTCCGGTCGTGTGCATGGGCATTTTTGGAATTGGGCCAGACCGATCGCGCGATGGACTTCGTGCATCTGGATGCCGGCTCGGAGTGGGCGGCGTGGGCGACACCCTACGTTTATCTGGCCTCGGGCAATTTGGCGCAAGCCCGGGAGGCCGTGAAGAGCGTGGCGAAATCCCCGTTCTATCACCGCGAGTTGCTGGTGGCGTGCACCCAGGCGCAGCGGCCGGCGGACATGGACAGAATCGTGCGGGAGACAGAAGTGTCGGTAATGACGGAGCCCGATCCCGAGGCTTGGTATCACGTGGGGACGCTCTTGGCCTATTGCGGCCAGAAAGACGCCTCGTTGCGCTTGCTGAAAGCGGCGGTACAGCAGAATTATTGCGCGTATTCGGCGCTGCTGGGAGATCCGCTATTGAAGAGCTTGCGGAAGGAAACGGCGTTCGATGAAGTGTTGACGGCGGCCAGCGCCTGTCAGGAAACGCTGAAGGAAGGGCGGGGGCAATAGCAGAGGTGTCCGCTTTCAGAATCCTTCCAGTCAGTTTCTCCTAGGTACGCACGAGAACCCATCAAAGCGATCCGCATGGTATGCGACCCGCGTCGGCAATGACCGCAATCGCGACTTCGTCCCCACGCGTCTACCTTGTCACCAGCCTTGCGGTAGACTCGTGCTGGATTTGTGCGCCAGATCGAGAGGATCGTCGGTAACAAGGATAGTGGCCAAAACGACTATTCAAAGCCGATTCGGGGAGCAGCATCGTGAAAACAGGCTGGATGAAAACTTTGCTGCCGTGGCTTTTGTTGAGCACTGCCATGGTATTGGCCCCGACGACACCCCAGGGCATCTGCCAGGGATACGATGGAGAGTGGAGACACGTTTCCCAGCAATTGGTTGCTCCGGCGGAGGCGACGCCAGCGGAGAAATTCGCATGGCGCCCTGCGCCAGGAGTGCGTTCCACCCGCGAAGTGTACCTGCACATTGCACGGGCGAATTTCTACCTGTTGCGCGTAACCGGTCCTAAGATGCCGTCAGGCCTCGAATGAGGGCAGTGAAAAAACGGTTACCTCCAAGGCCGAAGTAATCGACTGGCTGAGGCGTTCGCTGGACGCGGTGAAACAGGCTCATCTGGCCGTAAAACCCACCGACCTTCAGCGTAAGGTCCACGTCGCCGACAAGGATGCAACGGTTGACAGGATGTATCTCCCTATCATCATTCATGCCCACGAGCACATGGGTCCACTGATCGCGTACGCGCGCATGACTGGCATCGTGCCGCCCTGGTCGAAGAACTGAAGACCGAGCATTTACCCAAAATGTTCAGGCTGTAGATGAGGAAAGAATTTGCGTCCGACCGGGGTCCGGCCCCATCCTTGTAGGGTGAATTCTTTGGGAGCTAACCATCTCGCAGGCCGCGTGCAGCGGCTTTTCCAGCTTTTCCTACGAACTGCCTCCTTCCCCACTTCATTGTTCCTGCTTGTGGTGTGTCCCGTCCTGCTCGCAGCTTCACCGCAGCAGACAGTAGAGAGCAGAGCCCATTCCACTGCGGCAACGCCCAACGCTGAAGAATCGTCAGCGCCAATAACGGATTTTCCGCAACTCCCTTACCCGGGAACTCCGCCCGTGCTCCCGCAGGATCAAGGCGCGCCCGGCGTGCGCCTCATGCTGCGGCGCCTGAGCACGACCGCGCGCTTGATGCAAACCGTCGCCCATCCTGACGATGAAGATGGCGGAATGCTGACGCTTGAGTCACGAGGCCACGGCGACACTGTCGTGCTGATGACGTTGAATCGCGGCGAGGGTGGACAGAACAAAGTTGGCAGTAATTTATCGGATGTACTGGGAGCGCTGCGCACGCTCGAACTTCTCGCGGCGGATGAGTATTACGGAGTGCAGGAACGGTTTTCGCGTGTGGCCGATTTTGGATTCTCGAAGAGTGCGGATGAGACGTTCGCGAAATGGGGCGGACACGACGTCGCGCTCGGCGATATGGTGCGGGTGATCAGAACCTTCCGCCCCGATGTTCTGGTGGCACGGTTTTCCGGGACGGACCGCGACGGACATGGCCACCACCAGGCTTCGAGCATACTTACCAGGGAGGGGTTTCGCGCCGCAGCCGATCCGAAACGGTTTCCTGAGCAAATCGCGGAGGGACTGCAGCCGTGGCAGGCAAAGAAGCTCTACATCGGAAATGTGTGCGGCTTCGGCGCGATGACATGTCCTGACTCGAACTGGACGGTGAAACTGAATACCGGCGAGCGCAGCGCGGATCTCGGAGGCTCGTATGCGCAATTCGCCATGCAGGGATTGCGGCACCAACTCTCGCAGGGGTCCGCAAACTGGAGTGTCGAACCCGGCGACCGGTTTACTTTCTACCAGCTCGTGGAATCGATCGCGCCAGCGAAGCTGGATCAGGATGGGCACGAGAAAGATTTTTTCGATGGAATCGATACTTCATTGCCAGGACTCGCGGCTCGGCTGGGAGCGGAAGAATCGAAGCTTTCGCAGTTGCGGCCCGCATTGATAGAAGTCGAAAACGAGGTTGAGCAAGCCGCCTCGGCGGCGAAGGGGAACGATCCGCGACCGGCGACGAAGGCTCTGGGGGCGGTACTGACTGGTTTCGAGAAGGCGATTGCCCAAGTCAACAAAGCCAGTTTGAGCGATTCCGCAAAATCTGACCTGCTCGGGCGTCTGGAAGAAAAGCGTGCTCAGGCCGAAATGGCCCTGAACGATGCTTTGAACATGCGTCTCGAGGCGACCGTGGTTCCTCGTGCCGAGCCCACTACCAGGTTGGAAAAAGAAGCGGATGCAATGACGATGGTCTCACCCGGACAAGAGTTTCTGGTCGCGGTGGATTTTCATAATGGCTCAAGCGACCGGGTCTTTATCGACGGATTACAACTGCACGTGCCGGAAGGGTGGGGGACGATTTCCGATACGGCAAAGCGTGTTGCAATCAAGCCAGGAGACAATGTACATGTCGCATTTCGATTGAAGGTGCCCAAAGACGCGGAGTATACGCGGCCGTACTGGCATCGTGACAATCCGGAAATGGAAAGCGTGAATCACATCGACAATGAAACCTATGCGACGCTGCCGTTTCCTCCGCCTGCCCTGCGCGCGAAGGTGGAATATTCCATTGCGGTCCCAGGTGATGCCGCACCGACAAAGAGCAGCATTGGTGCGACCGTGGTGGCGCGTTTTGTGGATGATGCGAGGAGAGAACGGGCGCGTCCCCTGGCGGTAGTTCCGGCATTTTCAGTTGCTTTGGAGCCGGGAACGCAGGTCATTTCCACACACAACGGAGCCACTTCAATGGTAACGGTGGGCGTGACCAGCAACCTGAATCGTGGAACGCGAGGCACCCTTCGCCTGGAACTGCCGACGGGTTGGCGTTCAGAGCCCGCGCGGCTGGCCGTTGCTTTTGTACGCCGCGGCCAGAAACAGGATTTCCAGTTCAAGATCTTTCCTGCCGGATTGCAGGAAAGTCGAGCCCAGGTAAGGGCCGTCCTTGCAGTGGGGGCGGTCGCCGCCACGGAGAAGTTCAGCGAAGGCTACACGCTCGTGACCCGCGAAGATCTGGGCAGCTTTTACTACTATCAGCCGGCGGTGCAGCGCGTGAGCATGGTGGATGTAAAAGCTCCGCATGATCTGAAGATCGGCTATATCATGGGCGCGGGCGATGACATCCCAACCGTGCTGCAGCAGGTGGGGATGAACGTAACCCTGATCTCTCCGGAGAACCTCGCGAGCGAAAATCTCAGCGCGTACGCAACGATCGTGCTGGGAATTCGCGCCTACGATACGCAGAAAGATGTGGCCGCAAATAATAAAAAGCTGCTCGACTATGTCGCGGCCGGGGGAACCCTGGTAGTCCAGTACAACACCGCGGTTGCGGACTTCAACAACGGCCATTTCACGCCGTATCCTGCGGAACTGAGCCGGGCGCGGGTTTCGGTGGAAGAGGCTCCGGTGGAAATTCTGGCTCCGGACGATGAAGTGTTTCATTCTCCAAATGCGATCACTCCCCGCGATTTCGACGGCTGGGTGCAGGAGCGCGGGCTCTACTTCATGGATAAATGGGATGATCATTTCAGGCCGCTTCTGGCCTGTCACGATCCCCACGAGAACGAGCAGAAGGGCGGATTACTGCAGACGCGGTACGGCAAGGGAACCTACATCTATACGGGATACGCTTTCTTCCGCCAGTTGCCGGCGGGGGTGCCGGGGGCGGTGCGGTTGTATGTGAATCTGTTGAGCGCCGGGCATGAAAAGCAGTAGCCAGCGGTGTTTTTTTGGCAACGAAAGAAACGAAAGAGAAGCGCTCATGTACGCCATTCGCATTCATTCTTACGGCGGTCCAGATGTCATGCGCGGGGAAGAACTTCCGGTGCCAACTCCCGGTCCCGGACAAGTGTTGGTACGAGTCGAAGCGGCGAGCGTTAACTTCCTTGATGTTCAGAAACCTCGTGGCGAACTTGTCGGGCAATCGTTCTACCGGCGTAGCGGCGCAGGCGAACCGGACCTGCCAGCAACTTTAGGTAGTCAGGGAGTTGGAGTGGTCGAGGGACTCGGACCCGATGTTCGCAATGTTCCAGTGGGAGCATGCGTTGTCTTCGCGGGAGATTCGTACGCCACTCATGCTCTCGCCCCGGCGGCTTGGCTCATTCCGGTTCCCGATGGGCTCGGGATCGAGCAAGCGGCGGCGGGAATGAATCAAGGATTCCTGGCGTATGCCCTCACTCATTTTGCTTATCCGGTAAAACCAGGAGACCGGTGCCTGATCCAAACCGGCGGCTGGTGGGATCGGACTTCTGCTTTGGCAGATGGCAAATACGTGGGGGCCGGATCATCGGTGTTACCTCGACCAAGCAGAAAGCCGAATTTGTGGAAGAGGCCGGCGCCGACGAGGTTATCATTTCCAAACACTCTGATATCGCGAAGGAGGCAAGGCGAATCACCGAAGGCCGCGGGTT
>Ga0187867_10000543_pt1 | contig 33458 bp, 29 predicted proteins | sample June2016WEW_13_1_FD_132976 | JGI IMG/M metagenome (GOLD analysis project Ga0187867, IMG submission 132976) | Peatland microbial communities from SPRUCE experiment site at the Marcell Experimental Forest, Minnesota, USA - June2016WEW_13_10 | ecosystem: Environmental > Terrestrial > Soil >... | reverse complement strand
GCCAGCCGAGCGGGATGGCCCAGCCGGCCGCGGCTACCAGTGCCGCGGCGGGCAGCGCCACACGCAGCCGCCAGCGCCCGTAGCGGGCGGCGGCCCCGCCGGCCAGGCCGGCCACGAACGGCAGGAACCACCAGCCCGCCGCCGCCCCCAGCGCGATCAGGACGGCGGCGGCCACGCTGCCCAGCAGCCAGAGCGTGATGGGTCCCCGGTGGCCGGGGATCCACGACGGGTAATGCGGGGCCGGCGGCCCGGCGGGGGCGGGCGCTGGGGCACCGAGCCGCCCAAGCCGGTACGCGCCCCGCTTGCCCAGCCGGTTCAGGTCAGACACGGCCAGCCTCCCCGGCCGGGGTCGGGCGGCCGGGCGTCAGAGCCCAGGCAGGCGCGAGCGCCAAGGCAGGCGCCAGGAGCCACTGGCCGGGCGGGAGCCAGCGGCTGCGGCGGCGTCATGGGCGCAGCGTCCACCAGATCACCCCCGGCGACGATCCCGGTGGCGGCATCGGCAGGTAGCGCCCGTTCCACCAGTCAGCCACTTGATCCTCATACCACGGTGAGGCCGGGTTCTCACTCTGCCCACCGGGGTAAATGCCCTGGGCCGTCCCCGAGCCAGGGGCCGTCCAAGCCACGATCATCCGCCAGCTGGGCCCCTGGGTGGCCACCAGGCCGCCGTCCGCGGCGTCCACGGTCCACGGATCCCCGCCCGCCGCGCGGGGGCCGTAGCCCAGCGCGCCGGCCTGGGTGAGGGACGGGAACTGCCTGCTGTGCAGCCGGCCCCAGGCCCACGAGGACGGGGTGGCGCCCAGTCTGGCCGACAGGTGGGCCACCGCCGTGGCGAACGCGGCCCGCATGACCTGCGGGGCGGTGCGCCGTGGCCCACCAGGCGCTCTGAAGGCGGGGTTGCCCGGGTCACTGAGGGTCCAGGTCTCCAGCACCTCGTCCAGGCTGGCCTGGTCCGGTGAGACCTTCAGCCCGGCCGGGTCCCGGTGCACCGGGACCGCCGCGGTATGCCACCACGGCTGGAAGACCGCGGTCAGGTAGTCGGTCCAGAACGTCCACCACACCGACGCAGCCGCGGAACCGGCGGTCATCGCGCCGTTCCAGCCGCGCAGCACCCGGGCCGCCTGCTGCTGCTGGGCGGTCAGCCGCGCGCCGGGCTGGTGCAGCGCCCCGAGCAGCCGGGGCAGGATGCGCTGGGCCAGCGGGTCGGTCAGGCTGGTCTGCACGGCCGCGAAGTCGGCCGGGGCCATCCCGTGGCGTCCTTTCAGCGTGGCGTAGATCTGCGTGGCCCGGTAGCCCGGGTCGAAGAAGTCGGCGGTGGTGCCGATGTAGTACGGGTACGACGGCCCGACCGGGCGCTGGTTCGCCGTGGCCAGCACGTGCCCCGGCGGATCATAGGCCTGCGGGACCGCAGGGTAGGGGATCACCCCGGCCACGTCGTCCGCGCCGGTACCCGGCATCGGCAGCCAGGGCTGGCCGTGGCGGACCACCGGGTAGTACCCGGCCGAGACCGCGCCGATGTTGCCGCGGTCGTCCGCGTAGACGAAGTTCTGCGAGGGCGCGTGCCAGCTGGCCAGCGCCGCGTGGAACTGGGCCCAGTCACTGGCCTTGTTCACCGCCAGCATCACCGCCAGGTCGGGTGAGGGCACGTTGCCCATCCAGTCCACCGAGGTGGTCTGCCCGGCCTGGGTCATGACCGGCCCGTGGACGGTGAGGTCCACCGTGAGCGGCACCGCCGAACCACCCCGGACAGCGATCGTGTAACGCACCTGCCGCATCCGCCGCCACGCGCCCTCCCAGAAGTACTGGCCCGGCCGGGTCTTGCTGGTCTGCTCGGTGTAGAACAGCGTCGCCTGGTTCTGGGTGTCGGTGAGGGACCAGGCGATGTGCCTGTTGTGGCCGAGGAGGATACCGGGCAGGCCCGGGACGCTGACCCCGCTCACCGCGTACCCGGGGGCGGACAGCGCGACCTGGTACCAGATGGACGGGATGGTCTGCGGCAGATGCGGGTCCCCGGCCAGCATGGACCGGCCACCCGCCACCGCCGGGCCGTTGGCGGCCCATGCGTTGCTGTCCGGGTAGGTGTGGACCTGCCCGGCGGGGAGGGCGCTGACGGTGGCGAGCAGCGCGGACGCCGCGCTGGCCTCAGCCGCGGGGACGCTGGCGGACCGGCTGGCGGACACGCGGGCGGACACGCGGGCGGCGCTGACCGCGGCGGCCGCGCGGCTGGGTGAGGGAGCACGGCGGACGGTCTTCGTTGCGGAAGAATTTGACGTTCCGGACGGGAGCGGGACGAGGCCGGCCTTCCGGTAGGGACCGGGGTCGTACGGGTGCTGCTCGTTCGGCGCGAGGACCGGGAACCAGGCCATGGTGCGCTTCGCGCCGAGCGCGCGCCCCAGCAGCGCGTAGTCCAGCGGGGTGGTGGTGAAGTCCAGTTGCTGGGTCAGATCGCCCTGGACGACCAGGCTGTCCACCGGCGTCCAGTCGCCCGGATACACCCCGGCCAGCGAGAACAGGGCGGGCCACTGCCGGTCGCCCCGGACCTGGGCCAGGTCGTCGTTCACCCCTCTCGCGAAGGCCAGCAAGCCCTGCGCGGTGGGGCTGGACCGGGGCATCTGCGCCCATTCCTCCTCCGCCGTGCGCACCAGGCCCAGGCGCAGCTCGAACTTGTCCGAGCTCACCGCGGACGGGCCCGCGAGCTGGGCGAGCCGGCCTTCGCCGAGCCGTCGCTCCAGGTCCATCTGGGCCAGCCGGAACCGGGCCTGCAGGTAGCCCTCGGCCAGGAACAGGTCGTGCAGGCCGGCCGCCCGGACCGAGGGCACGCCGTGGCCGGTGAACGACACCTGGACCGGGTGGTCCAGGCCCGGCAGGCTCAGCGCCTCCGAATGCGGCAGCTCGCCGCCGGTGGCCGAGGTCCACACCCCGCGGCCGGGGTCCAGGGCCGGGCCCAGCGCCGGGACCGAGGCGTAGCCGAAAGCCAGCACTCCGAGCAGGGCGGCGCAGGCCAGCGCGGGGATCGCCACACGGAGCACTCGCCAGGCGCTCCTGGAGCGCCGATGTTCCAGGGTCATGTGATCACCGCTACCGGACTCTATCCGGCCACCTCATCGCGGTGCCGCCTACCACAGGGCCGCCTACCACAGGGCCGCCTACCACAGGGCCGCCTACCAGATGCCAGGGTGGTGGTCCCGCCACGGGCGGGCCTCCTCCAGCTGGGCCGACAGCGAGATGAGCGTGCTTTCCTCCCCCATCCGCCCGGCCAGCATGACGCCGATCGGCAGCCCGGCCTCGTTCCAGGACAGCGGCAGGCTCACCGCTGGCTGCCCGGACAGGTTGAACAGCGCGGTGAAGGGGGTGAAGGCCTTCTGCCGCTCGAAGTTCTCCGGCGGGGATACCTCCTCGAAGTAGCCGACCGGCACCGGCGGGGACGCGAGCGTCGGCATCAGCACCGCGTCGTAGCCGTTCAGCACGGCGAGGGCCTGGCGCACCACGAGCTGCAGGTACGCCTGGGCGAAGACCAGGTCGCTGGCCGGGGTTTCCCGGCCGCGCTGGCGCATGTAAGCGGTGAACGGCAGCAGGCGGTCCTCGCGGGCCGGATCGACCGGGGCCAGCGTGGCCATCGCGTACCAGACCGTCTCGAACGCCGGCACCGTGTCCGGGCCGAACGGCATGGCCATGTCCTCGACCTCATGCCCCAGGCTGGCCAGCAGCGCGCTGGCGTCCTCGTAGGCGGCCACGCAGTCCCGGTGCACCACCGCGCCCTCGATCGGGTGCTGCAGGGTCCGGCCGATGCGCAGCCGCCCGGGCGGCCGCGAAGCATAACCCAGGAATGTCTCCCCCGGCGGGAGCGGCGGCTGGGTGTACATGTCGCCCGGCTGGTTGCCGGTCATCACGTCGAGCAGCAGCGCCGCGTCGGCTACCGACCGGGCCAGCGGGCCCTCGGTGGCCAGCCCGGCCAGGTCCGGGACGAGCGGCGCGTTGGAGATGCGGCCCCGGGACGGTTTGAGGCCGAACAGTCCGCAGACGCTGGACGGGATCCGGATCGAGCCGCCGCCGTCGCTGCCCTGGGCGGCCGGGGCCAGGCCGGCCGCCACGGCGGCCGCCGCGCCGCCACTCGACCCGCCCGCCGACCGGCTCAGGTCCCAGGGTGTCCGGGCCGGCGGCCCCACCGCGGTCTCGGTGTAGCAGGGCAGGCCGAACTCGGGGGTGGCCGTTTTCCCCGTGATCACGGCCCCGGCGGACCGGAGCGCGGCGGTGACGTGGTCGTCGGTGGCCGGGACGTTGTCGGCGTAGACGGCGGAGCCGAGTGTCTGGCGGACCCCGGCCACCATGTTCAGGTCCTTGATCGGGATGGGGATCCCGGTCAGCGGGGGGAGCTCGCCGGCGTCTTTCGCCCCGTTCACGGCTTTCTCGGCGCCGGCGGCCTGGGCCGTGGCCAGTTCGGCGGTGACCGTGAAGAAGGCGCCCACGTCGCCGTTCATCCGCTCGGTGCGGTGCAGGTAATGGGCGGTCACCTGCACCGGGGACAGCTCACGCTGGCGGATCGCGGCGGCCAGCTCGGTCACGGTCAGATCATGGATGTCACTCACGATTTCGCACCGTAGTCTCCTGTTCTGCCCGGGTCCAGAAGCCGGGTTCGGCGCATTCACGGTGTGTCACGTGATGTTCCCAGACAGCTACGCATTGCATCGGTTACGCTCTGACGCGTGGATCGGATGACGCGGCCGGGCACGGCCGGGGCTGCGCCAGGCCGCGCGGGCCCCGGTGACCCGGCGCCTGCCGCTGCCGACCAGACGTCCGACGCTCCCGTCCAGACGCCCGACGGCGCGATCCCGGACCTGCGGGACGTAATGGGCCCGCCGGAGGTCGCGGACGAGATGGACGCTCTGGTCGCCCGGGACGACGCGGACGACGCCGACGGCCCGGCCGACTTCGACGGCCCGGCCAACCCCGACTTCGACGGCCCGGACGACCCCGACGGCCCGGACGACCCCGACAGGCCGGACGCCTCCGACGGGGGCATCGTCACTGCGGGTGACCGCCATCCGGCCGACGAGCACCCGCTGGCCAGTTTCGCGGCCGATCCCCGGATGCCGATCTGGACCCGCCGCGCGGTCATGGCCGCCGCGGCCGGCATCGTGGTGGGCATCCTCCTCGACTGGCGCTTCGGCCTGACCGCCGCGGCCGTGGTCGCGATCCTGGACACCGTCCACCGGTCGCGGACCACCGCGGTGATCCCCGCCGCGGTCCGGGTGACGTCGGCGCAACGGCGTACCCGGCGGCGGCTGCTGTGGGCGCGCCGGTCCGGCTACCTGACCCTGAACGGCCGGGCCATCCCGGGCACCAACTGCATCATCGATCACCTGATCGTCGGGCCGGCCGGGGTGTTCGCGGTGGATTCCGAGCGGTGGGACCGCCGGCTGCCGCTCCGGGCCACCCAGGGCGGCCACCTCTACCACGGCCCCTACAGTCAGACCACCCGGCTGAAGCACGCCCAGCTGGAAGCGGCCACGGCCGGCCGGCTGATCAGCGAGAGCCTGGGACGCAAGCAGCGGATCCGGCCGGCCATGGTGATCTACGGGCCCACCGTGCCGTGGACCGTGGCCCGGATCAGTGGCGTGGACGTGTTCAGCGGGCGGCGGCTCCGCAAGTACCTGCGGGCCCAGGCCCGGGCCCGGCGTGAGCAGCGGCTGACTCACGAGGAGATCGCGCGCATCCACGCGGCCGCTGAGACGGCCCTGCCGCCCCGCTGAGGCCGCCTGCCGTCCCGCCGTCCGGCGCCAGGCGCCCGGCTCGGCATCATCGGGGTGCGTTATGCCCCGCCGGCGGCGCACAACGCACCCCGATCATGGCTCGTCCCGCTGGCGGGCGCGCGCCTCCTGATGACCCGGCCGCCGGTACGCTGAAGGCTCCATCTTCATCAGAGTTCGCGTTATTCAGCGCTCGGCACCAACCGCTCGCCCGGGCCTGGCCGCGCCGGCCTCGCTTGCCGGTCCTGAATAACGCTCACTCGAAGCACCCTTGAGGGGAGCATGGTCATGCCACCGCTTCGGTCCCGGACGGTCACCCACGGCAGGAACATGGTCGGGGCACGCGCGCTGATGCGCGCCAGCGGGGTAGCCGGCGAGGACATCGGCAAGCCGATCGTGGCTGTGGCCAACAGCTTCACCGAGTTCGTCCCGGGCCACGTGCACCTGCGCGAGGTCGGCCAGGTGGTCTCCGACGCGGTGAAGGCGGCCGGCGCGGTCCCCCGCGAGTTCAACACGATCGCGGTGGACGACGGGATCGCCATGGGCCACGGCGGGATGCTCTACTCCCTGCCCAGCCGGGAGCTCATCGCCGACTCCGTCGAGTACATGGTCAACGCACACTGCGCGGACGCCCTGGTCTGCATCTCCAACTGCGACAAGATCACGCCCGGCATGCTGATGGCCGCGCTGCGGCTGAACATCCCGACCGTGTTCGTGTCCGGCGGCCCGATGGAGGCCGGGCGGGCCCGGCCCGGCGAGGTGACCGCCTCCGGTGATCCGCGCAAGCTGGACCTGATCAACCCCATGATCGCCGCAGCCGACCCGAGCGTGTCCGACGAGCAGCTGGCCGAGATGGAAGAGGCCGCCTGCCCGACCTGCGGCTCCTGCTCCGGCATGTTCACCGCGAACTCGATGAACTGCCTGACCGAGGCCATCGGCCTGGCCCTGCCGGGCAACGGCACCACGCTGGCCACCCACGCCGCCCGGCGGGCGCTGTTCGAGCGGGCCGGCGCGCTGGTGGTCGGCCTGGCTCAGCGGTACTACACCGGGGACGACGAGTCCGTGCTGCCGCGGTCGATCGCCAGCCGGGACGCGTTCGAGAACGCGATGGCACTGGACGTGGCGATGGGCGGATCGACCAACACGATCCTGCACCTGCTGGCGGCGGCCCACGAGGCGCGGGTCGGCTTCGGGCTCAAGGAGATCGACGAGCTGTCCCGCCGGGTGCCGTGCCTGTGCAAAGTCGCGCCCAGCAGCGAGCGCTACCACGTCGAGGACGTGCACCGGGCGGGCGGCATCCCCGCCATCCTGGGTGAGCTGAACCGCGCCGGCCTGCTGAACCCTGGCGTCCACACGGTGCACAGCTCCTCGCTCGGGGAGTTCCTCGACACCTGGGACCTGCGCTCGCCGTCGGTCACCGAGGAGGCCGTCGAGCTGTACCACGCGGCGCCTGGCGGCGTCCGCACGATCAAGCCGTTCTCCCAGGAGGCCCGCTGGACCAGCCTGGATGAGGACCGGGCGGAGGGCTGTATCCGGGATCTGGCGCACGCCTACACCCGGGACGGCGGCCTGGCCGTGCTCTACGGCAACCTGGCTCCTGAGGGCGCGATCGTGAAGACGGCCGGCGTGCCCGAGGAACTGTGGCGCTTCTCGGGGCCAGCCAAGGTGTTCGAGAGCCAGGAGGCAGCGGTCGAGGGCATTCTGGGCGGCACGGTCGAAGCGGGCGATGTGGTCCTCATCCGCTACGAAGGCCCCAGCGGCGGCCCCGGCATGCAGGAAATGCTGTACCCGACCAGCTTCCTCAAGGGGAAGGGCCTCGGCCGGGCCTGCGCGCTGGTCACCGACGGCCGGTTCTCCGGCGGCACCTCCGGGCTGTCCATCTGCCACGCGGCGCCGGAAGCCGCGGCGGGCGGGGTGATCGCGCTGGCCGAGGACGGCGACGTCGTGGAGATCGACATCCCGGCCCGGTCGCTGGAGCTGTCCGTCCCCGAGGCAGACCTGGCCGGGCGCCGCGAGCGGGTCCTCGACGCGCTGGGCGGCTACCGGCCCGCGAACCGGGACCGCACGGTCAGCGAGGCGCTGCGGGTCTACGCGGCGCTGGCCACCTCCGCCTCCGCCGGCGCGGTGCGGGACATCAGCCGCCTCGGGTCGGCCGGCCCCTTTTCCTCGGGCACGGGCCGGTGACCGGGCGGGTGCGGCCCTAGTGGCCGCAGCACGGGACTGGGTCGCTGGTGCGCGGCCCCGCACGCTCCCCGCGGCGGTGGTCCCGGTCGCGGTGGGGTCCGGGGTCGCGTTCGGCTACGGTCACTTCTCGCTGTGGCGGGGTGTCCTGGCGCTGATCGTCGCGCTGGCCCTCCAGGTCGGGGTGAACTACGCCAACGACTACAGCGACGGGATCCGCGGCACCGACGAGGTTCGGGTCGGCCCGGTCCGGCTGGTCGCCGCCGAGCTCGCCCCGCCACGCCAGGTCAGGGACGCTGCCCTGGCCTGTTTCGCGGTGGCCTGCGCGGCCGGTTTGGTCCTGGCCGCGGTGACCTCCTGGTGGCTGATCCTGCTGGGCGCGGCGGCGGTCGCCGCGGCCTGGACGTACACCGGGGGCCGTCACCCGTACGGGTACCACGGCCTGGGCGAGATCGCGGTGTTCGCGTTCTTCGGGCTCGCCGCGGTGGCCGGGACCGCGTTCGTGGAGATGGACTCGCTGCCGTGGCTGGCGGTGGCCGCGTCCCTGCCGGTGGGGCTCCTGGCCTGCGCGCTGCTGGTGATCAACAACCTCCGCGACATCCCGTCGGACACCGCGTCGGGCAAGCGCACCCTCGCCGTGATCCTGGGGGACGCGCGGACCCGCACGCTGTACATAGTGTGCGTGCTCGGCCCGTTCGTGATCGCAGCGGCCATGGCGGCCGCGCGGCCACTGGCGCTGCTGGCCTTCGCGGCCCTCCCGCTGGCGCTGGCCCCGGTCCGCGGCGTGCGGCACGGGGCGACGGGCCCGGCCCTGATCGGCGCGCTCGGGATGACCGGGCGCCTCCAGCTCGCCTTCGGCGCCCTGCTGACGATCGGCCTGGCCATCCGCCTCTAACCCGGCCTCCCCGGCCTCGAAATCGATTAACTGTTCGGATTTCCCCCCAGATTCGGGGGGTAATCCGAACACTTAGTGGTTATCCACAGTCCCGTTGGGGGTGGGGGGCACGTTCGCCGTCGTGGGGAGCGGCTTCCCGCCCGGCGACTCAGCCTCGGCGCCTGGTCCGGGGTCCGTCAACGACGGGCCAGCTGAGACGGCCGGGGGGACAGCGCCAGCCACCACTGGACCAGTCCGGCCGCCACGGTCAGCCTCCGGGCCGCTGAACGCGCCGCTGAGCGTCTTGAGCGCCGTGGTCACCTCACTCGGGATCACCCAGAACGTGTTCCCCTGGGCCTGTGCCAGCTGCGGCAGCGTCTGCAGGTACTGGTAGGCGAGCACCTTGGGGTCGGCGTCCCCGTCGTGCACGGCCTGGAACACGGTGCCGATCGCCTGGGCCTGCCCTTCGGCCCGGAGGATCTGGCCCTGCCGTTCCCCCTCGGCCCGCAGGATGCTGCTCTGCTTCTCGCCCTCGGCGGTGAGGATCTTGGACTGGCGGACCCCCTCGGCGGTGAGCACGGCGGCCCGCTTCTCCCGCTCGGCCCGCATCTGCTTCTCCATCGCGTCGATGACGCTCTTGGGCGGGTCGATGGCCTTGATCTCCACCCGGGTGACCCGGAGCCCCCACTTGCCTGACGCGTCGTCCAGCACGCCGCGCAACCGCATGTTGATCTGGTCGCGCGAGGTCAGCGTCTGCTCCAGGTCCATGTTCCCGATCACGCTGCGCAGCATGGTGGCGGTGATCTGCTCGATGGCCTGGATGTAGTTGACGATCTCGTAGTCGGCCGCCCGGGGGTCGGTGACCTGGAAGAACAGCACCGTGTCGATGCTGACCACGAGGTTGTCCTCGGTGATCACCGGCTGCCCCCTGAAGGCCACCACCTGCTCGCGCAGGTCGATCAGCGGCTTGACCCGGTCCACGAACGGGAGGATGAAGTTCATCCCGGGTTCCAGGGTCTTGCGGTAGCGGCCGAACCGCTCGACGTTGCGGGCCCGGGCCTGAGGCACGATCCGGACAGTCTTGCCGACCGTGAGCACGATGAGGAGGACGACGACCAGGGCGGCTACAAGCGCGGCTATTTCCATGTCTACTCCCGCGGATGGACAAGTGCGGTGGCGCCCTCGATCGCGAAGACGTCGACGGTCGAGCCCACGGGGATGACCTGGGACTCGTCATAGGGGCGGGCGGACCATAGTTCGCCGCCGATGCGGACCCGCCCGCCGTCGTCGGTGATTTCCTCGATAACCTTGGCGGACCGCCCGACGAGGGCCGACGTCCCGGTGCGCAGCAACGGCGGCTGCTTGATGTGCCGCATCGCGATGGGGCGGACCACGACGAGCCCGGCCGCGGTGGCCACGGCGAACGCGCCCAGCTGGACGGGCAGGCCCAGCCCGGTGGCCCCGACCACGGCGGCCACCACCGCCCCGGCCGCGATCAGCCCGAAGGCCAGCGTGGTCGTCATGACCTCGGCGACCCCCAGCACCGCGGCGAGGACCAGCCAGACAATCCAGGACCCCATGGCTACTCCCGGGAGCGGGAGCGGCGGCGTGCGCGGCCTGCGCACGGGCCAGCCGCCCGGCCCTCCAACTCGACAGTACCCCCCCGCGCCACCACCGCGAGCGACCGAAGGTCCCCTCCCGCCCGTAAACCCTTTACACCGCCGCAACGAAAACCGAACCGTGCGCCCCGCACCCCCACGGCCGGCGCCGGGCCCGCCGGTCAGGGGGACAGCACCGCCCACCCGCGCACCCGCCACGGCCGGCGCCCGCCCCGCCGGTCACCGGCACCGCCGGCGGGGGCGATCGTTCCCATCCGGGCCCGGACCGGGAATTATGGTGCCAACCAACGTCGGGAGATGTCATGGCCAGTCCAGTACCGCTGTCCTACAGTCACGGAACTTCGCCGCAACCGCTGCTCGGCGAGACCATCGGCGCGAACCTGAGGCGCATCGCGGCCGCGCACGGCGGCCGGGAAGCGCTGGTCGATGTGCCGTCCGGGCGGCGCTGGACGTACGCGGAGTTCGACGCGGACACCGACACCCTGGCCCGGGGCCTGATCGCGGCCGGGATGAAGGCGGGTGACCGGGTGGGCATCTGGGCGCCGAACTGCCCGGAGTGGGCGCTGCTGCAGTACGCCACGGCCAAGGCGGGCATCATCCTGGTCAATATCAACCCGGCCTACCGCAGCCACGAGCTGGGCTATGTGCTGCGCCAGTCCGGGGTGCGGCTGCTGGTCAGCGCGGAGTCGTTCAAGTCCAGCAACTACCGGGCCATGGTCGAGGACGTCAGCGGGGATCTGCCCGGCCTCGAGAAGGTGATCTACCTGGGCTCGATCGACTGGGACGAGCTGTTCGTGGTCGGGGCCATGCCGATCGCGGGCGGGGGGGACCAGCTGGCCGAGCGGGAGGCTGCGGCGGGCTTCGACGACCCGATCAACATCCAGTACACCAGCGGCACCACGGGGTTCCCGAAGGGTGCCACGCTGTCCCACCACAACATCCTGAACAACGGGTTCTTCATCGGGGAGGGCTGCCGCTACACCGAGGCGGACCGGGTCTGCATCCCGGTGCCGTTCTACCACTGCTTCGGCATGGTGCTGGGCAACCTGGCCTGCACGACGCACGGGTCGGCGATCATCATTCCCGCCCCCGGGTTCGATCCCGCCGCGAGCCTGCGGGCCGTCGCGCAAGAACAGTGCACGTCCCTGTACGGGGTGCCGACCATGTTCATCGCCGAGCTGGCGCTGCCCGATTTCGCGTCCTATGACCTGTCCACCCTCCGGACCGGGATCATGGCCGGGTCGCCGTGCCCGGTCGAGGTGATGAAGCGGGTGGTCAGCGAGATGCACATGACCGAGGTGACGATCTGCTACGGGATGACCGAGACGTCCCCCGTGTCCGCGCAGACCACGGCCGACGACGACATGGAGCGGCGGGTGTCCACGGTGGGCCGGGTGCACCCGCATGTCGAGGTGAAGATCGTGGACCCGGAGACCGGGCTGGCCGTGCCCAGGGGGGTCACCGGGGAGATGTGCACCCGGGGCTACTCCGTGATGCTGGGCTACTGGGACAACCCGGAGCAGACCGCGGCCGTGATCGACCAGGCCCGCTGGATGCACACCGGCGACCTGGCCGTAATGGACGAGGCCGGGTACCTCAACATCGTCGGCCGGATCAAGGACATGATCATCCGCGGCGGCGAGAACGTCTATCCCCGGGAGATCGAGGAGTTCCTGTACCGCCACCCGGCGATCGAGGACGTCCAGGTCATCGGGGTGCCCGACCTCCGGTTCGGTGAGGAGATCTGCGCGTGGGTCAAGCTGCGCCCCGGCGAGGCCCTGAGCGAGGACGAACTGCGGGAGTACTGCCAGGGACAGATCGCGCACTACAAGATCCCCCGGTACCTACGGATCACCGGGCAGTTCCCGATGACGGTGACCGGCAAGGTCCAGAAGTTCAGGATGCGTGAGACGTCCATCACTGAACTGGGCCTCGAGGACGCGGCCAGCACCCCCACAGCCTGACTCCCCGGCCCCCCGGATCCCCCGGGGCCCCGGCCCCGTTACCCCCCGGCCCCCTTACCCCCCGGCGAGGGCGGTCAGGTACGCCGGCGGCGGGCAGGGTCGGTGAGGGACGGGGGGTCGTAGCCGCGGTCCGGGGGGTTGATGTTAGTGCCCGGCGGCACGATCTCGTCGATCCGGTTCAGCACGTCGGGGCTGAGCACCACGTCGGCCGCAGCCAGCTGGCTTTCGAGCTGCTCCATGGTCCGCGGCCCGATGATCGCCGCGGTGACGGCGGGGTGGCTGCGCACGAAGGCGATGGCCAGCTGGATCAGGGTCAGGCCGGACTCCTCGGCCAGCACGGCCAGCTGCTCGACCGCGTCCAGCTTGGCCCGGTTGCCCGGCAGCGACATGTCGTAGCGCTGCGGCAGCCGCTCGGCCCGGCGGCTGACCGGGAGGTCCTGGCCCTTGCGGTAGCGGCCGGACAGCCAGCCCCCGGCCAGCGGGCTCCAGGGGATGACGCCCATCCCGTACCGCTGGCAGACCGGCAAGACCTCGGTCTCGACCCCGCGGACCAGGATCGAGTATGGCGGCTGCTCGCAGACGAACCGCTCCCGCCCACGGCGCTCCGCGGTCCACTGGGCCTCGACGATCTGGGAGGGCGGGAACGTGGAACTGCCCGCGTAGCAGATCTTCCCGGCCCGGATCAGGTCGCTGAGGGCACCCAGGGTCTCGTCGATGTCCGTCTCGGGGTCGGGCCGGTGGATCTGGTACAGGTCGATATAGTCGGTGCCCAGCCGCCGCAGGCTGTTCTCGCATTCGCGGATCAGCCAGCGGCGGGAGTTGCCGCGCTCGTTCGGGTCCTGGCCCATGGTGCCGTTCGCCTTGGTGGCCAGCACGATGTTCTCGCGCCGGGTGCCGGCCAGCGCCTTGGCCACGATCTCCTCGGACTCCCCGCCCGAGTACACGTCCGCGGTGTCGACGAAATTGATTCCCGCCTCGAGGGCCCGGTTGATGATCCGGACCGAATCGGCGTGGTCGGGATTGCCCCAGGCGCCGAACATCATCGCCCCGAGGCACAGCGGGCTTACCTTGACTCCGGTCTGGCCGAGTACGCGAAGTTCCATTTAGCCAACCTTAATGGGGCGTCCGCGCCGCCGCGCGAGCCCCCCAGGCCGCCACGCGGCCCTCGTGGCCCGGCGCGGAACGCCCACTGCGGCGCGCGGAACGCCCACTGCGGCGCCCTGAACGCCCGCCCAGCCACGGCCACGTGCGGCCAGGCCGGCGACCGGCCACGGTGGCGAGCCGCCCAGCGGCGTCAGGGGCGCTCCGGCCCGCCGCCCATGATCAGCTGCTGTAGCCCGGGTAGAGCTGGCCGGACGGCACGATCTCGACGCCCAGCGGCACCAGCGAGATCGGGATGATCTTGAAGTTGGCCAGGCCCAGCGGGATGCCGATGATGGTGAGGCACAGCGCGATGCCGGTCGTCAGGTGCCCCAGGGCCAGCCACCAGCCGAAGAGCACGATCCAGATGACGTTGCCGATCAGGGAGCCCAGCCCGGCGTCCCGGCGCACCTCGATCGACCGGCCGAACGGCCACAGCACGTAGCCGGCAATGCGGAAGGCCGCGATCCCGAGGGGGATGGTCACCACAAGGAAGAACAGGACGAAACAGACCAGCCCGGCCAGTGCGTAGAGGATAGCCATCCAGAAGCCGCACAGGACCAGCCAGATCACGTTCAGGATCGTTCTCAGCATGTCCGTCCCCCGTTGGACTCGCCGCGCTTGACTTCCTTTAACCGTATCTCAAGCTGGGCGAGAAGGACCTCGGTCGCGCTGGCCACCGCCTGCACGGCCTGCTCGAACGCTTCCGCGTTGTGCTTGGCCGGGCGCTGGAACCCGCTGATCTTCTTGACGTACTGGCGCGCTGCGGCCCGCACATCCTCGTCGGTCACGTGCTCGGCGTAGGGCGGGCGCAGGGTCTTGATGCTGCGGCACATGCTGTGAGGCTACAGCGCGGCGCCGGCAGGACGACCCCCCGTCCTGCTCTCCCGGGGGATTACCCCGGGAGCCTCCGGCCCCCGCGAGCGGCCGCCCCCGGCGAGTGGCCGGCCCCGCGAGTGGCCGGCCCCCGCGAGCGGCCGGCCCGGAGAGACCCGCCACCGGGCCCCGCCTCGCCAGCGAGGTCAGGCCAGGCCGAGGAGAGGTTCGAGCCCGAAGGCCAGGCCCGGCGGCAGGGAGCCCAGCCCGCGCACGCCGAGCAGCACGCCCGGCATGAACGAGGCCCGGTCGAGCGAGTCGTGCCGGATGGTCAGCGTCTCTCCGTGCCCGCCCAGCAGAACCTCCTGGTGGGCGACCAGCCCGGCCAGCCGCACCGAGTGCACATGGACCTCGTACATCTCGGCGCCGCGCGCCCCGGGGGCGGCGGTGACCGTCGCGTCGGGTGACGGTCCCAGCCCGGCGTCCGAGCGGGCCTCGGCGATCAGGGACGCGGTCCGGGACGCGGTCCCGGACGGGGCATCCATCTTGCCCGCGTGGTGCAACTCGATGATCTCGGCCGATTCGAAGAACCGGGCAGCCTGGGCCGCGAACCGCATCATGAGCACCGCGCCGACCGAGAAGTTGGCCGCGATCAGCACGCGCACCGAGGGGGCATCGGCCAGCCAGGCCCGGACCTGGGCCAGCCGGGCGTCATCGAACCCGGAGGTACCGACGACCACGTCCAGGCCGTGGCCGATGCACCAGCGCAGGTTGTCCATGACCACGCCGGGGTGGGTGAAGTCGACCACCACGCCGCAGCCGGCCAGCCCGTCCAGGGCGTCACCGTCGTCTACTTCGGCCGCCAGTTCGAGGTCATCCGCGGCAGCCAGTGCCCGGCCGACCTCGCCGCCCATCCGGCCCCGTGCGCCGAGCACCCCGACCTTGATCATCGCGGGTGTTCCTACGCGAGCGCGTTGGTGAACGGCGCGTCGTCGTCGTACGGACCGACCACTGCGAGGACCTTCGGCCGGGTCAGGACCTCCTCAGCCACGCTGCGCACCGCGTCGTGGGAGACCGCCTCGATCGAGGCCAGGATCTCGTCGACCGGCTCGAGCCGCGGGTACACCAGCTCGGACTTGCCCAGACGGCTCATCCGCGAGGACGGGTCCTCCAGGCCGAGCACCATGGAGCCGCGCACCTGGCCCTTGCCCCGGTCGAGTTCAGCGTCGGACAGCCCGCCGGAGACCACCTTCGCGATCTCCTCCCGGCAGATCGCCAGCACCTCGTCGGCCTTGGACGGCAGGCAGCCGACGTAGACCCCCCAGATCCCGGTGTCGGCGTGCTGGGAGGTGAAGCTGTAGACCGAGTAGGCCAGCCCGCGCTTCTCGCGCACCTCCTGGAACAGCCGCGACGACATGCCGCCGCCGAGGGCCGCGTTGAGCACGCCCAGCGCGAACCGCCGGTTGTCGGTCCGGCTCAGCCCCCCGCAGCCGAGGATCAGGTTGGCCTGCTCGATCCCCCGGGACACCAGCCGCAGGCCGCGGGCCGGGTCGCCTGGAACCGCGCCGACTGCGGCCGGCGGCCCGCCCGGGGTGGCCATCCGGGGCCCGGCCGGCCGGGCGTCCCCCCTGAGCACGTGGGCCAGCGCGTGCCGCGCGTGCTCCACCACCGTGTCGTGGTCGAGGCTGCCCGCCGCGGCCACGACCAGGCGGTCCGGGGTGTACCGGGAGCGGTAGTACTCGGCGACCTCGTCGCGGGTCATGGCGTTGATGGAGTCGACCGTGCCGAGGATCGGCCGGCCGAGCGGCGTGTCACCGAACAGTTTGCCGACGAACGCCTCATGCACCGTGTCGGAGGGATCGTCGTCGTTCATGGCGATCTCTTCGAGGATCACGCCGCGCTCGGCGTCGACGTCCTTCGGCTCGATGAGCGAGCCGGTCACCATGTCGGACAGCACGTCGATGGCCAGCGGCAGGTCCGCGTCCAGCACCCGCGCGTAGTAGCAGGTGTACTCCTTGCCGGTGAACGCGTTCAGCTCGCCGCCGACCGCGTCCATCGAGGCCGAGATGTCCAGCGCGGTCCGCTGCCTGGTGCCCTTGAACAGCAGGTGCTCCAGGTAGTGGGTGGCCCCGGCGTGGGCGAGGTCCTCGTCACAGGACCCCACCCCCGCCCAGATGCCGAACGCGACCGAGCGGACCGACGGCAGGGCCTCGGTGATGACCCGGAGCCCGCCCGGCAGCACGCTGCGCCGGATGGTGCTCAGGCCGTCAGCCACCTGCTCGGTGTGCACGTCCGGGGTGCTCACGAGTTGTTGCTGTGCCGGCGCTCGCGGTGCCGGGTCCGGTGGCTATCGCCATCGCCCTGCTCGGCGGCCCGGTCGTTCCGGCCGCCATCCGGGCCGGACGAGGCGGCCGCACCGCCGTCGCCGTTCCCGGCCGCGGCCTCACGCTCGACCACCTCGACGGGCACCAGCGACAGCTTGCCGCGGTCATCGATCTCGCGGATCTCCACCTGGATCTTGTCGCCGACCTTCACCACGTCGTCAACGTTGTCGATCCGGGCCCCGCCGTGCAGCTTGCGCAGCTGGGTGATGTGGAGCAGGCCATCCTTGCCCGGCAGCAGGGAGATGAACGCGCCGAACGTGGTGGTCTTGACCACGGTGCCGAGGAACCGCTCGCCCACCTCGGGCATGTGCGGGTTGGCGATCGCGTTGATCGTGGTCCGCGCGGCCTCGGCGGACGGGCCATCGGTGGCGCCGATGTAGATGGTGCCGTCGTCCTCGATGGTGATCTCGGCGCCAGTCTCCTCCTGGATCGAGTTGATCATCTTGCCCTTGGGCCCGATGACCTCGCCGATCTTGTCCACCGGGACCTTGATCGTGATGATCCGCGGCGCCTGGGGGCTCATCTCGCCCGGGGCGTCGATCGCCTCGCGCATGACCTCCAGGATCGTGAGCCTGGCCCCGCGGGCCTGGCGCAGCGCGGCGCCGAGCACCGCGGCCGGGATCCCGTCCAGCTTGGTGTCGAGCTGGAGCGCGGTGATGATGTCCTTGGTGCCGGCCACCTTGAAGTCCATGTCGCCGAACGCGTCCTCGGCGCCCAGGATGTCGGTGAGCGTGACGTACTCGCCACCCTCGTAGATCAGGCCCATCGCAATGCCGGACACCATGTCCCGCAGCGGGACGCCGGCGTCGAGCAGCGACATGGTGGACGCGCACACCGAGCCCATCGAGGTCGAGCCGTTGGACCCGATGGCCTCGGAGACCTGGCGGATCGCGTACGGGAACTCCTCGCGGCTCGGCAGGACCGGCAGCACGGCCCGCTCGGCCAGCGCACCGTGACCGATCTCGCGCCGCTTGGGCGACCCGACCCGGCCGGTCTCCCCGGTGGAGTACGGCGGCATGTTGTAGTTGTGCATGTACCGCTTGGTGCGCTCCGGGTTGAGCGTGTCGATCATCTGCTCCATCCGGAGCATGTTCAGCGTGGTGACACCGAGGATCTGCGTCTCACCCCGCTCGAACAGGGCCGAGCCGTGCACCCGGGGCAGCACGTGCGCCTCCGCGGACAGCTGGCGGATGTCGGTCAGGCCGCGGCCGTCGATGCGGACGCCGTCCCGGATGATCCGCTCGCGGACCAGCTTCTTGGTCAGTGCCCGGAAGGCCGCGCTGATCTCCTTCTCGCGGCCCTCGAACTGGCTGGACAGCTTCTCCATGGCCAGCGCCTTGACCCGGTCGGTCTCGGTCTCGCGCTCCTGCTTGCCCGCGATGGTCAGCACCCGGGCCAGCTCCTCGGAGACCTCCGCCGCCACGGCGTCATAGACGTCCTGCTGGTAATCCGCGAACACGGGGAACTCGCCGGTCGGCTTGGCGGCCTGGTCGGCGACTTGCTGCTGGGCTTCGCAGAGCAGCTTGAGGAACGGCTTGGCCGCCTCCAGCCCGTCGGGCACCGTGTCCTCGGTCGGCGCGACGGCGCCACTGGAAGAGTCGGCGAGCATGCCGATCGTGCCGGTGGTGGACTCCGCCTCGACCATCATGATCGCCACGTCGCCGTCCGGCAGCATCCGGCCCGCGACCACCATGTCAAAGGTGGCGTCGTTCAGCTGCTCGTGGGTGGGGAACCCGACCCACTGTCCCTTGATCAGGGCGACCCGCACGCCGGCGATCGGCCCCGAGAACGGCAGGCCGGCCAGCATGGTGGACAGGGATGCCGCATTGATGGCGACCACGTCGTAGAGGTGCTCCGGGTTCAGCGAGAGGATCGTCTCGACGACCTGGACCTCGTTGCGCAGGCCCTTGACGAACGAGGGGCGCAGCGGCCGGTCGATCAGCCGGCAGGTGAGGATCGCGTCCTCGGACGGACGGCCTTCCCGGCGGAAAAACGAACCGGGGATGCGGCCGATCGCGTACATCCGCTCCTCGACGTCCACGGTGAGCGGGAAGAAGTCCAGCCCCTCCCTGGGGTGCTTGCCCGCCGTGGTGGCGGACAAGATGACCGTCTCCTCGTCCAGCGTGGCGACGGCGGATCCGGCGGCCAGGCGGGCCAGCCTGCCGGTCTCGAACTTGATCGTATGGGTGCCGAAGGCTCCGTTATCGATAACGGCTTCGGCGGTAAACACACCCTCCATGGGTGAGACCTCCTTGACTGAGGTCCCGCTCCGCCCGCCGCCGGTGGGCCGTGGCTGGTGCCGTCTGGCCGGTGCTCTCGGGCCGCGCCGTGTGGCGTGGCCCGTCCAGTCCGTTCCATCTGGCCCGGCCAGCGGCCGGCCCGGTCTTCGATCGAAGCCCTCGGCCCGGCAGTACGCCCCCCTGCGGGGGCACATGCCGACCCGAGAACCACTACCGAGGACCGGTCCTGGCGCCCTGAGCGCTCCGGGATCGGGGGCCGCGGGAAGTCGTTCTTGAGTTGTCCGGACCTACCTGCGCAGGCCCAGCTTGCTGATGAGCGCACGGTAGCGCTCGATGTCCGTGCTAGCCAGATACTTCAGCAGGCGCCGACGGCGCCCGACCAGCAGCAGCAGGCCGCGGCGGCTGTGGTGATCGTGCTTGTGCACCTTGAGGTGCTCGGTCAGGTCATTGATCCGTCGCGTCAGCAGTGCAACCTGGACTTCCGGCGAGCCGGTGTCACCCTCATTGGTCGCGTTGTCCGCGATGATCTCCTTCTTCACGCCTGTGTCCAGCGGCACGTGGCTTTCCTATCTTTGTCGCAAGGTTACGGGGCGGGGCTCGGCGCGGCCCAGAAAGAACCAGACGGCGGGAAGCCCCTCGGCCAGCCACTTGAGGGTGCAGCTAACCAGGCCGGAACATGCCGACCGTTACCTAAAGGTATCACGCGGGCCGGTCACTAAACGCCGGGTCGCCCGGCTGCCCCCGGCGCGTCCTCCGCAGGTCCTCCGACCAGGTCGCGCGCCTCATCGACGTCGCGCTGCATCTGCTCGGTGAGGGCGCCCGCGGAATCGAACCGGACCATGCCCCGCAGCCGGGCCGCGAAGTCCACCGCCACGTGCGTGCCGTACAGGTCCAGGTCGTCCCGGTCCAGCGCGTAGGCCTCGACGGTCCGTTCCCGGCCGTCGAACGTCGGGTTGGTGCCCACGGAGATCGCGGCGGGCCAGCGCTGCTCCTCCTGACCCGCGGGGTCCAGGCTGGCCAGCCAGCCCGCGTACACGCCATCGGCGGGGATGGCGGTGTAGGGGGCGGTCTCGAGGTTGGCGGTCGGGAAGCCGAGCGCCCGGCCGCGCTGCTGGCCGCGCACCACGACGCCCTCCACCCGGTGCGGGCGGCCCAGGTCCTCGGCGGCACCCCTCACCTTCCCCTGGTTCAGCAGGTCCCGGATGCCGCTGGAGGAGATAGTGACGCCGTGCTCCCCGTGCTCCCCGTGCTCAGAGAGCAGCGGCACGCCCTCTGCCCCGAAGTCGTATTTCTCGCCCAGCTCGGCCAGCAGCGGCACGTCGCCGGCGGCCCGGTGGCCGAACCGGAAGTTGTCCCCCACCACGACCCGGCGGGCGTGCAGCCGGTCGGCCAGCACAGCCCGGACGAACTCATCCGGTCCCAGCCGGGAGAAGTCGAGCGTGAAGGGCAGCACGCACACCGCGTCGCAGCCCTCGGCGCCCAGCAACTGCACGCGGCGGCGGACGCTGGTCAGCAGCGGGGGGTGCGAGCCGGGCCGGACCACCTCGACCGGATGCGGGTCGAAGGTGATCACCACCACGGGCAGGCCCAGCCGGGCCGCGATCTCCGTGGCACGGCCCACGATGCGCTGGTGACCTCGGTGCACGCCGTCGAACACGCCGATGGTGACGACCGAGGAGCCCCAGTCTCCGGGCACGTCATCCAGGCCCTGCCAGCGCTGCACAGTGGTGCTCCTTCGATGCTCGACGCGTGTGGCCGCGGCGGGTCTCCCCCTCAAGACCCCGGCACCCTCAAGACTGCCATGCCCGGCCGCCACCCGTGCCCCCGGGCGCTGCGGTCGCGGGCGCTGCGGGCGCGGGCGCTGCGGGCGCGCGCCCCTCCCCGGGGCCGCGTCAGGGCGCCGGGGCGGCGGCGTGCCCGGCGACCGCGCGCGGCGGCGCGGCGGCGCGGCGGCGGCGGACCGCGGCGGCCAGGCCGCGCAGCACCCCCGCGGTGGCATCCACGTCGATGCACGCGTCGGTGACGCTCTGCCCGTAGACCAGCGTGGCCGGGTCCCCCGGCTCCTGCCGCCCGGCCTTCAGGAAGCTTTCCAGCATGAGGCCCACGATGCCTGGCTCGCCCGCGCCGATCTGGCCGGCGAGCACACCGGCCACGACCGGCTGGCGCCGGTAGTCCTTGCCGCTGTTGCCGTGGCTGGCGTCCACCATCACCCGCCGGGCCAGCCCGGCCTTCGTGACCATCTCCAGGACCTCGCGCACCGGACCGGGCTCGTAGTTGGGCCCTGGCCGACCGCCCCTGAGAATGACGTGGCAGTCCGGGTTCCCCGCGGTGGTGACCACTGCCGCCGCCCCGGCCCGGGTGACGCCGAAGAACGTGTGCCCCGCGGCCGCGGCCCGGCACGCGTCCACGGCCACGGTCACGTCGCCGTCGGTGCCGTTCTTGAACCCGATCGGCATGGACAGTCCCGAGGCGAGCTGCCGGTGCACCTGGCTTTCGGTGGTCCGCGCGCCGATCGCGCCCCACGCCACCGCGTCGGCGATGTACTGCGGGGTGATCGGGTCCAGCCACTCGCAGCCCACCGGGAGGCCGAGGGAGACCACGTCGAGCAGGAACCGGCGCGCCATCCGCAGGCCCCGGTGCACGTCGTGGGTGCCGTCCATGCCGGGGTCGTTGATGAGCCCCTTCCAGCCGGTCACGGTGCGCGGCTTCTCGAAGTAGACCCGCATGACCACCAGCAGCTCATCCGCGAGCGAGTCACGCAGCGCGGCCAGCTGGCCCGCGTAGTCCAGCCCGGCGGCCGGGTCGTGCACCGAGCAGGGACCGGCCACCACGAGCAGGCGGTCGTCCTCACCGTCCAGCACGGCGCGCACCTCGGTGCGGGACCGTTCGACCATGTCGGCCTCGTCGGGCCCGAGCGGCAGTTCCTCCAGCAGCGCCGCGGGCGAGAGCAACGGCTCATAGCCCAGGATCCGGGTATCGCTGGTGTGCGGCATGACGCTCTCCTCCCGCGAGCCGGCTGCCCGCATGTGCCATTCTGCCGGACCGGGCCGCGTGATCAGGGACCAGCGCACGCTGCCCGGCCCCGGTCCGGCGGCCGTCCGGCCTGACGCCGGTTTCATTCGCCGCAACGAAAACCGTCACAGGCCGGTCTTCCTGGGCGGTCAGGAAACGAACACGGCGAGCGGCCTGGCCACGCCGTTTTCTTCATGGACCAGCGCGATGAGCGTGCCGTCGGGCCCTAGCGCGGCCACCGGGCCGGTCTCCTCGCCCAGGCCGGCCTCCTGGCCCAGGGCGGCCAGCCGCCCGCCGTGCGAGAGGGAGCGGGCCTCGTCCTCGGTGAGCTGGCGGACCGGGAAGGCCGCCGCCGCGGCCTCGGCCAGCGGCAGCACGGCCAGCTGTTCGGCGAGCTCGTCCAATCCGTGCGCGGCGCTCAGATCGTACGGGCCGACCCGGGTCCGGCGCAGGCTTGTGAGGTGGCCGCCCACGCCCAGGGCATCTCCCATGTCGCGGGCCAGGGCGCGGATGTAGGTGCCGCTGGAGCAGCGCACCACGACGTCGACGTCCAGCAGGTCACCCGCTGCGGGCCGGACGGCCCGGACGGTGAAGGACCACACGGTCACCGGCCGCGGCTCGAGCACCGGGGGGGTTCCCTCGCGGGCCAGCTGGTACGATCGCCGGCCGGCCACCTTGATCGCGCTGACCACTGGGGGCACCTGCTGGATCTCTCCGGTCAGCGCGGCCGCGGCCGCCTGTACCTGGGCCAGGGTCAGCTGGCTCGCCGGGCGGCCCGATGTGACCGTGCCCTCGGCGTCGGCCGTGTCAGTGGCCTGGCCCAGCCGGATGGTGGCCTGGTACTCCTTGTCGGTCAGGGTCAGGTGGCCGAGCAGCCGCGTCGCCTTCTCCACGCCGACGACAAGCACCCCGGTCGCCATCGGATCGAGCGTGCCAGCGTGCCCGACCCGCCGGGTGCCAGCCAGCCGGCGAATGCGCGCCACCACGTCATGGGAGGTCAGGCCGCCGGGCTTGTCCACCACGATCAGCCCGCTCGGGACGTTCCCCCGGGCGTCCCGGGCCACCGCCTAGCTGCTTTCCGCGAGCAGCCCGCGCAGCCGTGCGATGGCGTCCTCGGCACTGCCCGCCAGCGTCACGCCGGCCGCGTTACGGTGCCCGCCCCCGCCCAGCCGGGCGCAGGCGCGGCCCACGTCCACCTTGCCCTTGGACCGGGCGGACGCCTGCCACAGCCCGTCGTCGGACTGCTTGAGCACGATGGCCACCTCCGCCTGGTCGGTGCGGCGCACCACGTCGATGACGGACTCGACCGCGTCGAGGGACAGGCTGTGTGCGGCCCGGTCGGCCCGGGTGACCGAGGTCCACACCAGGCCGTGGCCGGCGGCCGCGTCCGGCTCGAGCGCGGCCCGGCCGAGCACCGCCGAGAGCAGCCCCAGGTAGCCGAACGGGGCCCGGTCCCAGAGTTCCCGGGCCACCGTGCCCGGCTCTATCCCGGTGCCCAGCAGCCGCGCGGCCGCCTGGTGCACCGCGGGCGTGGTCGCCGAGTACTTGAAGGAGCCCGTATCGGCGACCAGGCCGGCGTAGAGGCCGAACGCGATTTCCCGGGTCAGCCCGACACCGGCGGCGTCGATCAGGCCCAGGACGAGCATCGCCGTGGCGGCCGCTCCCGGATCGATCAGGTTGACCGTGCCGAACCGGGTGTTGGACGCGTGATGGTCGATGACGATCAACTGGTCGGCGCGGGAGGCGTGCCCGGCCAGGATCCCCAGCCGGTCGATGCTGCCCGCGTCGAAGGTGACCATGAGCTCGGGGCGGTGCGGGTAGGCGTCCGGCGGGCTGAGCAGGCTGAGCCCGGGCAGGAAGCGGAGGATCTCCGGGACCTCGAAGGGCTCGTCGCCGAACGAGGCGACGACCCGCTGTGGCCGGCGCCCCGGGGCGCGCAGCGCGTGCGCGACCGCCAGCATGGACCCGAGCGCGTCCGCGTCCGGGCGCACGTGGCAGGCGAGGCACACCTCGTCCGCCACGTCCAGCAGCGCCAGAGCCTTCGCCTGCTGGTTCACGGGATCAGCCTGGCTCGGCGCGACGGTCACGGACGTGAGTATCCCGCGCCGTGATCGCCGGCGGCGGACGTTCCGCCGAGAAGATCATGGGACGACCGGGAGCCTGGTGAGGCATTCTCCGGCTCGTCCCCGTCCAGGTTGCCGTCGAGGTCGTCCCTGTCCAGGTTGCCGTCGAGGTCGTCCCCGTCCAGGTCGTCCTCGTCGTCGGCCAGGCCCGGTGGCTCGCGGTACGGATCCGGGTCCCCGGCCGGCACCGCGCCCTCGCGCACCTCGGCCAGCCTGGCGTCCGCCTCGCGAGCCCGGGCCACGAGATCTTCCATGTGCCGGGCGCCCTCCGGGAGGGTGTCGGCCACGAACGTAAGGGAGGGCGTGTGCTTCAGGCCGGTCTGGTGGCCAACCTCGGACCGGATCACCCCGGTCGCGCTGGCCAGCGCGGCCGCGGTGGCGGACCTGTCCTCAGCGGATCCGTAGACCGTGTAGAAGACGGTGGCCTCCCGCAGGTCGCCGGTGAGCCGGGCCTCGGTCACCGTGACGAAGCCGAGCCGCGGATCCTTGATCCGCCACTCCAGCATCTCCGCCACGATCTGGGCGATCCGGTCGGCGAGCTTCCGTGCCCGGGCTTGGTCCACCATGGCTAGCTCACTCCTCCTCGGTCAGCAGCCGCTGCCGCGCGGACAGCAGTTCGATATCGGGGCGCGCCGCCACCAGCCGCTCGCAGGCTTCGAGGACCTCGACGGCGTGAGCGGCCGTGGAGGACACTACCGCCACCCCAATCTCAGCGCGGCGGTGCAGGTCGGTGTGCCCGCTCTCAGCCACCGCGACGCCGGGATAGCGGCGGCGGACCTCGGCGACCACCGAGGCCACCGCCGACCTCTTCTGCTTGAGGGAACGAACGTCACCCAGCAGCAGATCCAGCGTCAGGGCCCCCAGGTACACGACGCCCTTCCCAGCCGCGGCCACCCGGTCCCGGCCGTAGCCGGGACCGGGGGCACCTGTCCTAGGCCCGCGGCTTCTCCCGCATCTCGAAGGTCTCGATCACGTCCTCGACCCGGATGTCGCTGTACCCGATGCCGATACCGCACTCGTAGCCCTCGCGGACCTCGGTCGCGTCTTCCTTGAACCGGCGCAGTGATTCCACGGTCAGGTTGTCCGAGATCACCACCCCGTCCCGGATCAGCCGGGCCTTGCTGCCGCGGTTGATCGTGCCGGAGCGGACCAGCGAGCCCGCCACGTTGCCCACCTTGGGCACCCGGAAGACCTCCCGGATCTCGGCCGTGCCGAGCTGAGCTTCCTCGAACTCGGGCTTGAGCATGCCCTTGAGGGCCGCCTCGATCTCCTCGATCGCCTGGTAGATGACCGAGTAGTAGCGGATGTCCACGCCCTCGCGCTGGGCCAGTTCGCCGGCCCGGCCGGCGGGCCGGACGTTGAAGCCCACGATCACGGCTTCGGACGCGATGGCCAGGTTGACGTCGTCCTGGGTGATAGCGCCAACGCCCCGGCCGATGACCCGCAGGTTCACTTCCTCGCCCACATCGATCTTGAGCAACGCGTCCTCGAGGGCCTCGACCGACCCGGACACGTCGCCCTTGATGATGAGCAGCAACTCTTCCCGCTCGCCCGACTTAAGCGCCGACTCCAGGTCCTCCAGCGTGACCCGGGGCCGCCGCTGGGCGAACATGGCGTTGCGCTCCCTGGCCTCCCGGCGTTCCGCGATCTGCCGGGCCACCCGGTCGTCGTTGACCACCAGGAAACTGTCCCCGGCGTCTGGCACGGCGGTCAGGCCGAGCACCAGCACGGGCCGCGACGGGGGGGCGTCCGGGACCGAGGCACCGTTCTCGTCGAGCAGCGCCCGGACCCGCCCGAACGCCTCGCCCGCGACAATGGAGTCGCCGACGTGCAGCGTCCCGCGCTGGACCAGCACGGTGGCCACCGGGCCACGGCCGCGGTCCAGGTGGGCCTCGATGGCCACGCCCTGGCCCTGCTGCTCCGGGTTGGCCCGCAGGTCCAGCTCGGCGTCCGCGGTCAGGACGACGGCCTCGAGCAGTTCCGCGATGCCGATGCCCTCCCGGGCGGAGACATCCACGAACAGTGTCGTGCCGCCGAACTCCTCAGCGACCAGGTTGTACTCGGTGAGCTGGGAACGCACCCGCTGCGGGTCTGCCCCCTCCTTGTCGATCTTGTTGACCGCCACCACGATGGGCACCCCCGCCGCCTGGGCGTGGTTGAGCGCCTCCGTCGTCTGCGGCTTCACACCGTCGTCGGCCGCGACCACGAGCACCACCAGGTCGGTGGTTTCCGCGCCGCGGGCCCGCATGGCGGTGAAGGCCTCGTGACCGGGGGTGTCGATGAACGTGATCTTGCGCTCCTGGCCGTCCACTTCTGTGGTGACCTGGTAGGCACCGATGTGCTGGGTGATCCCGCCTGCTTCGCGGGCTGCCACGTTGGTGTGCCGGATCGCGTCCAGGAGCTTGGTCTTGCCGTGGTCGACGTGGCCCATCACAGTTACCACCGGCGGGCGGGCGACCAGGGCTTCCTCGCCGCCCTCGTCCTCACCGAACTCGATGTCGAACGACTCCAGCAGCTCCCGGTCCTCTTCCTCCGGGGAGACGACCTGGACGTTGTAGTTGAGCTCGGCCCCGAGCAGTTGCAGCGTCTCGTCGTTCACCGACTGAGTGGCGGTAACCATCTCGCCCAGGTGGAACATCACCTGGACCAGCGAGGCCGGGTTGACCCCGATCTTGTCGGCGAAGTCGCTCAGCGACGCGCCGCGGGACAGCCGGATCGTCTGGCCGTTGCCGCGCGGGATCGAGACGCCGCCGATCGCCGGCGCCTGCATGTTGTCGAATTCCTGACGGCGCGCCTTGCGTGACTTCCGGGCCCGCGAGGGCCGACCACCGGGGCGCCCGAATGCACCCTGGGTGCCGCTGCGGCCACGGCCACCACCGCCGGGCCGCCCGCCCGTCATCCCGGGACGCGGTCCGGCACCACCGCCGCCACCACCGGGACGGGGTGCACCCGTGCCGGGACCGCCACGGCCACCGCCACCCGGGCGTCCGCCCGCGCCGGCACCACCGCCGGGACCGCCACGGCCAGGACCGCCGGGACCGCCACCAGGACCGCCACGGGCGGGCCGTGGCGGCATGCTGTTCGGGCTGGGACGCGGCCCGCCGGGACGGGCCATGTCCGCCGGGCTGGGCCGTCCCGGGCCGCCCGGGCCACGCGGGCCCGCCGGGCGGGGGCCGCCCGGTCGGGGACCACCCTGACCGGGGGACGCCGGACCGGCGCTGCCCGGCCCGGGCTGACCCGGCCGGGGTGGCGCGCCACGCGGAGCGGAGCCCATGCCGGACGCGACAGGAGCGTAGGGGTTGTTACCGGGACGCGGTCCAGGACGCGGGCCACCGCGGCCACCAGGCCGGGGGGCGCCAGACCGGGGCGCGCCCTGGCCCTGACCGCCCTGCCCCGGGCCGCCCTGCCCTGCGCCGGTCCCACCGGGTCGCGGGACGCTCGGCCTTGGCCCGGGCACCGGGCCGCGGCCAGGCTGAGCCGGACGGGCCGGCGCGCCGCCGTCCGAGGGCACGGGGGGAACCGGGGCCCGTGGTGTGGCCGGTGCAGGATCGCTGGGACCGGTACCGGCGGGCCGGGTGGCCTCGCCGACGGCGGGTGCCTCCGGGCTGGCCGCCGCGGGGCTCGCGGCCGCCGGCGCACTGGCCTGCGGACTGTCACTGACCTGGGGACCCGCCGCGGCAGGTGTCTGCGGGCGGGCCGGGCCGGGCCGGGGCACCGGGCGCCCGCCATTGCCGTCAGCCGGCCGGCCCGGGGCCGGCGCGCCCTGACCCTGGGATCTCTTGCCCTGGGCCTTGGGGCCCTGGGACCCAAACTCGTCTTTAAGTCTGCGGACTACTGGCGCCTCGATGGTGGATGACGCCGAACGGACGAACTCGCCCATCTCCTGGAGCTTGGCCATCACGGCCTTGCTCTCTACCCCGAACTCTTTCGCGAGTTCGTATACCCGGACCTTCGCCACTGCGCTCCCTCTTCGGCCCAGCTCAGCCGGGCCATCGTGGCCGATCCGGGGCAGCGCGTGCTCCGGCCGACCTCAGCTTCTGGTTCTCATCGCCGAGTTCTCATCGCGCGCTCATCACAACTGATCCCGCTTTCCCGGCACTGCTGCCGTTTTAGCTTCGACCGTCTCACCCAGCCGGGTCAGTCCTGGGGACTCACCCGGCAACCCGTGAGAGCCAGTACCATACCGCCCCGCCAGGTAGTCCTCGAGCGGGCCGACACCGAGCGGTGCCGGCTGGCGCAGCGCCCGCGGTAGTGCCCTGCGGCGCTGTGCGAGCTCGAAGCATTCCTGGCTGGGATGCAGATACGCGCCCCGGCCGGGCTGCCGCGCCTGCGGATCAGGGACGATGTCGCCCCCAACCGCCACCAGACGCAGCAGGTCAGACTTGGCCGCACGGACCCTGCAGCCTACGCAGGTGCGAATCGCAGCCGCGGAACGCACCAGCCGCGGGGGACCGTCCAGCCATTGTCGTTGCAAGCTTACCTCGCCGGCGCGTCGGCGCCACCGCGCACAGTCCCCGGTGCGCCCGGCCCCGGGCCGGTTTTCTGGCCCGCTCCGCTGACCGCCTCCCTGCTGCCCGGCTCGCCTGCCGTGGCGTCCGCCGGATCCGAGGGGACGCCCGCCGGTGCCGCGGCACCCGGCTCCGGGCCAGCCTGCTCCCCGGTGGCCTGCTCCCCGGTGGCCTGCTCCCCGGTGGCCTGCTCCCCGGTGGCCTGCTCCCCGGTGGCCGGTTCTCCGGCGCCCGGTTCTCCGGCCGCGGCCTGCTCCCTGGTTGCTGCCGCCAGGGCGTCCGCGCTGGCCGCGCCCGGGTCCGCCGGGCTGTCCGGCTGGATGTCGATCTTCCAGCCAGTGAGCCGGGCAGCCAGACGCGCATTCTGCCCCTCTTTGCCAATGGCCAGCGACAGCTGGTAGTCCGGCACGATCACCTGGGCCACCCTGGCCTGCGCATCCACCACATTGACCCGCAGCACCCGGGCCGGAGACAGTGCATTGGCCACGAACTGGGGCGGATCGTCGGAGTAGTCGACGATGTCGATCTTCTCCCCGTGCAGCTCGGTCATCACGTTGCGCACCCGGCTGCCCATCGGCCCGATGCAGGCCCCCTTTGCGTTCACTCCCGGCTGCTGCGAGATGACCGCGATCTTCGTCCGGTGGCCAGCCTCGCGCGCGATGGCCATGATGTCCACCGCACCCGAGGCGATCTCCGGCACCTCAAGCGCGAACAGCTTCTTCACCAGGTTCGGGTGGGTACGTGACAACGTGATCGACGGCCCGCGGTACCCCTTGCGCACGTGCAGCACGTAACAGCGCAGCCGTTCGCCGTGGGCGTAGCGCTCGCCGGGGACCTGCTCGGTCGGGGGCAGGATGGCCTCGATCTTGCCCAGGTCGACGAGCACCGCCCGCGGGTCCCTGCCCTGCTGGATGACGCCCGCGACGATGTCGCCCTCCCGGCCGGCGTACTCACCGAAGGTGAGCTCGTCCTCGGCGTCTCGCAGCCGCTGAAGGATCACCTGGCGCGCGGTGGTCGCGGCGATCCGGCCAAAACCATCGGGGGTGTCGTCGAATTCGCGGCCCACCGCGCCCTCCTCGGCGGGCTCACTGGCCCAGACCGTGACGTGGCCACTGCCGCGGTCGACCTCCACCCGGGCCGTGGGCGCGGCGCCCGAGGTGGAGTGGTAGGCGCGCAGCAGAGCATCCTCGATAGCCTTAATGGCCAGGTCCATCGAGATGTCCTTCTCGCTCTCCAGGCTGCGCAGGACGCTCAAGTCAATGTCCATCAGGCTCCCCCTCGTCCCCCGGCTCGTCGTCACGGGCGGCGCCCCCGCCGCCGAACTCGACCTGCACCTGGCCCGCTCCCAGTTCCTGGTAGCCGAATTCGCGCTGCTGGCCGGCGACGTCCAGGATCACCCCGTCCGGCCCGGCGCTGATCACCCTGCCCTCGACCGTGCCCGGGTGCCCCGGAGCACCGGGAGCCAGCGGGACACGCACCAGCCGGCCCTGGGCGCGGCGCCAGTGTCGTGCCTCGGTGAGCGGGCGGTCGACCCCCGGCGAACTGACCTCCAGGGTGTACGCGGCCTCGCCCATCACTCCCGAGTCGTCCAGTTCCTTGGACAGCGAACGGCTGAGTTCCGCGATGTCATCCAGGCTGGGACGGCGGTCCGCGTCCACCACGACGCGGAGCAGCCGGCGCCGGCCGGCCGCCGCCACCTTGACCGATTCCAGCTCCAGGCCCGACGACCGGACGACCGGCTCGAGCACCCGGGAGATTCGTGCGGTGTCGGCGGCGCTGTCCGCACGGCCGGCTGAACGCGGGCGTGACGGTACGTGACGGGATTCACCACGCATCACGACCTCCTCGTCCGCGACCTGTGCTGTTGTCTGGCGCGATCTAGCCTAACCGTCCCGCGCCGGGGACTCGTCCGGTCCGCGTCCCGGCTCGCCCGGCAGTTGAGATTTGCGCCGCCGCAGACCGCCCGGGCCGCCACCCTCCAAACCGGAGGACGCCATCCCGAAGCCCGGGGAAGCCGGGGGACGCCATCCTGGAAGTCCAGGGCCGCGGTCGGGGAAGCCCGCGGGACGCCGCCGGGGTGGCGCCCGCGGGCACTACGCCGCTGCCCCTACGCTCAGCGGGAGCACCCGGGACAGGGGACTGGAGGAGCGGTGCGGGCAGACCTGAGACGGCGCAGCGTGCTCGCCGCGGCCGCGGTGACGGTGCCGCTGGTGGCAGCAGGCTGCAAAGGCGTGGGAGGGCTCGGCACCCTGCCGAAGGCCGGGCCGGACGTGGCCGTGCTGCGCGGAGCAATCGGCACCGAGCAGGCGCTGATCGACCGGTACAGGTCGGCCATGGCCGGGTCGCCGGGGCTGGCCGGCACGCTCGGCCCCCTGCTCGCCCAGCACCGCGAGCACCTGGCCCGGCTTACGTCGATGCTCATCGAGCCGCCTGGCCGCAGCCCGACCCCCCGGGCCGTATCGTCGTCCCCGGGCACGGCAGGCACGGGATCCGCCCCGGCGGCCACGCTCGCTGTCCTCGAGGCAGCCGAGACCGCCGCGGCCCGCTCCCTGACGGCCCGGCTGGCCCTGGCTCCGCCCGCCCTGGCCCAGCTGCTGGCCAGCATCGCTGCCTCCGAGGCCAGCCACGCCCTGCTGCTGCGGACTCACAGGGCGCCCGGATGACCAGCGCCACGGGCCGCACGGCCGCCGCGCTGCAGTTCGCGCTCGCCGCGGAAAACGCGGCCATCTACGGGTACGGGGTCGCGGGTGCGCAGCTGGGCGCCGCCGGCCGGGGCCTGGCGCTGCGGGACTGGACCCAGCACGAGGTCGCCCGGGATCAGCTGGAAGCCATGCTGACCTCACTGGGCGTCAAGCCGGTCGCCGCGCAGCCCGCCTATCAGCTGCCCTTCCCGGTGCACGGCAGCCAGGCCGCGATCTCGCTCGTAGGCGACCTGGAGAACAGGGTCGCCGCCGCCTACCTGGGCATCGTCGCGCTGGACGACCCACGGCTGCGGGCCTGGGGTGCTACGCAGGCCCGGGCCTGCGCGCTGCGCGCGACAACCTGGCTGGGCCGGACCGCGGCCTTTCCCGGGCTGTCTCCCGGGCCGGGAACGGCGGCGGCGACCAGTCCATCAGCCTCGCCGTAATTCCGCAGCGCTAGTCCGCGGCGTCAGCCCGCGTAACCAGCCGGCCGTGCTGACCCCTGGGAGTACCCCTGGGGCCATCAGCCCCGGCGCCGGTACTCAGCTGCCGTGTGGCGCGGACAGCACGTGCGCGACCCGCTCGGCCGCGCACTCCAGCTCGGTGGCAACCGCGATCCGCTCGGCCCAGGACCACCAGAACCACCAGCTGCCGTCCTCGCAGCAGCCTGCGTAGACGTCCTCGGCGAGAGCCGGCGCGGCGGGATTGGCCACGCGCAGGCTCGGCACCCGGCCCGCCGGGGCCATCAGGTTGGTGGTCATCCCCTGCTTGGCCAGCTCGGGCGCCAACCTGTCCAGCTGGTCCAGGTAGGCCTGGTCCGGCGGCGACAGGGAACTCACGTGAGGAGTTCCCATGACCATCTAAATCACCTCTAGTAGTCAGACGACAGCGAAGAGTCCCTAGAACAGAATGACCCCTGCGTTTGCTGTTTGCAACATGCATCCAGAACTTCGCGCATTCCGCCGCGCACGCTAGCCGGCGGGCCGGCAGGTCCGCCGCCAGAACACAGCCGGCGGGCCGGCGGGCGGCAGGTCCGCCGAATGCCTCGTAACGGGACCAAGCATGACAGCGACCCGGAACCGTCAATGCCCAGGTGAGGACTTATCACGCCGGCAACGCGGCACTCTGCGGCTAAGCGGCACGGGAGGCCTGTGGCAGGTGCCACACTGAAGGCACGGGCTATACCGGACAGAAGGAGATCCCCACGGCCACTCAGCACAGCCCCACGGTCCGGCGTCGCCGGCTCGCGCTGGAACTGCGCCGGTTCCGTGATGCCGCCGGCCTGACCTGTGAGGAAGTTGCCGAGCACCTGGAATGCTCGACGTCCAAAATCAGCCGGATCGAGACCGGCCGCGTGTCCGTCTCACCCCGGGACGTCCGCGACATGCTGCAGCTTTACGGCGTGCCCGGGCCGCAACAGGACAGCCTGGTCCAACTCGCCCGCGAGTCGCGGCAGAAGGGCTGGTGGCACGCGTACAGCGACGCCATCGAGCCGCGGTTCGCCACCTATATCGGTCTGGAGAGCGCGGCGTCGGAGATCCGGATCTACGAGGTCACGCTGATCCCGGGGCTGCTCCAGACCGAGGACTACGCCCGCGCGGTGATCGCCGCGGGGGCGTTGGACGGTGCGCCGGAGGCGGTGGAGCGCAACGTCGCAGTCCGGATGGCCCGCCAGCCCACCCTTCTCACCGAGGAGCCGCCCCAGCTGTGGGCCGTGCTCGATGAAGCCGCGCTACGCCGCCGCGTGGGCGGGTCCGGGCTGATGCGGCTGCAACTGGAGCACCTGCTGGAGATGAGCGCCCTGCCGAACGTCGCCATCCAGGTGCTGCCGTTCGGGGCCGGGGCGCACCCGGCCATGGGACGGCCGTTCGTGATCCTGGCCTTCCCCGAGCGGGCCGACCCGGACGTCGTCTACCTCGAGGACCTGACCAGCGCGCTGTATGTGGAGAACGTCGACGAAGTCGACCGCTACAACATGTTCTTCAACCACCTCCGCGCCACCGCGCTGTCCTTCGCCGACTCGGCCCGGCTGATCACCCAGGTCATCAAGGACCAGTAGCTCGCCGGGGAGGGGAGGCGCGCCGCAGGCGTGTCCTCGCCGAGCCGGCGAGTAACCCGGCACCCCGCAGCAGACGACGTGCATACGGGAGCGGGCAAGTGGGGGGATCCGGG
>Ga0187867_10000542_pt1 | contig 33504 bp, 34 predicted proteins | sample June2016WEW_13_1_FD_132976 | JGI IMG/M metagenome (GOLD analysis project Ga0187867, IMG submission 132976) | Peatland microbial communities from SPRUCE experiment site at the Marcell Experimental Forest, Minnesota, USA - June2016WEW_13_10 | ecosystem: Environmental > Terrestrial > Soil >... | reverse complement strand
GCGCTGGAGGCGGAACGTTCGCACAACATGGCGCCGGCGGAGGCAATCTTCGAGGCGTGCCGGCTGCGCTTCCGGCCGATCATGATGACCACCAGCGCCGCCATTCTGGGAGCGTTACCTTTGGCACTGAGCTTTGGCGACGGCGGCGAACTGCGGCGGCCGCTTGGGATTTCCATTGTCGGCGGGTTGTTGCTGAGCCAGTTGCTGACGCTGTACACGACGCCAATACTGTATCTTTACCTCGATCGCTTCCGTTTGTGGGCGCGGCGTGGGTTTAACCGGATGTTCCCCGGCCTGTCCGGCACGACACCGGCGCCTGGAGTGGCGGAATGACCCGTCGGGGTTTTGCTGCTGCCCTGTTGGCCTGCGTCGCTGCCTCGGGGTGTATGGTCGGGCCCGACTACAAACGGCCCGAGGCGCCGGCTTCGCCTGCGTTCAAGGAACTGGCCGGATGGAAGCCCAGTACGCCGCAGGATGCGCTCGACAAAGGAGCCTGGTGGTCGGTCTACCGTGATCCCGAGCTGGATCGGCTGGAGCGGATGGTGGAAGTCTCCAACCAGACCGTGAAGGAGTTTGAGGCCGAATATCGCAATGCGGTCGCCTTGGTGGGTGAGGCGCGATCCGGACTGTTTCCCACTGCGACGTTGAACAGTGGCATCACGCGCTCCGGTGGCGGTGGCAGTGGCGGCGGGGGCTCGTCGGGCCTGGCGTCCGGCGGTGGTGGCCGCGGTGACACCACGCTGTACAGCATCAATGGCAGCGTCTCCTGGGATCTCGATGTGTGGGGCAAGGTGCGTCGCCAGATCGAAAGCAACGTCGCCGGCGCCCAGTTGAGTGCGGCCGATCTGGCGAATGCGAAATTGTCGGCGCAGGCGACTTTGGCGACCGATTACTTCGACCTGCGCGCCGAGGACTCGCTGGAGCAATTACTGCGGGAGACGGTCGACAATTATCAGCGGGCGCTGGACATTACCAGGAATCAGTATCGCGCCGGCACTTCGTCGAGTGCCGACTATGTCACCGCCTTGGCGCAATTGCAGTCGACCCAGGCTCAGTTGGTCGGCGTTGGGGTGCAACGTCAGACGTTTGAGCATGCCATTGCCATGTTGACCGGGCATGCCCCCTCGGAACTCACCATCCGGCCGGCGCCGTTGACCAGCGCGGTGCCCGTGGTGCCGGCCGGCCTGCCGTCCACCCTGCTGGAACGCCGCCCGGATATTGCTGCGGCGGAACGACAGATGCAGCAGGAGAATGCGTTGATCGGCGTGCAGATCGCGGCATATTACCCGGAGATTTCCCTTTCGGCTCTGGGTGGTTTCGAAAGCACCATGGTCTCCCAGTTGTTCACCACGGCCAGCCGGGTGTGGTCACTCGGGGCCGCCGGGGCAGAGACGGTGTTCTCCGGCGGAGCCAGACCCGCAGCGGTGGCGGCGGCCCGGGCGACCTATGATCAGTCCGTCGCGACCTATCGGCAGACCGTGCTGACCGCATTCCAGCAGGTGGAAGACGCGTTATCCAGCCTGCGTATCCTGGCGCAGCAGGCATCCGCCGAGGCGATCGCGGTGACCTCGACGCGCAAGGCGGTGGACGTCACGTTGAATGAATACCGTGCCGGCACGGTCGCCTACACCAGCGTGATTACTGAACAGGCCTTGCTGTTGGGCGATCAGCAGACGGCGCTTGCGGTGCAGCAGAGCCGATTGGTTCAGAGCGTGGCACTGATTGAGGCACTGGGCGGCGGTTGGTCCGCCACTTCGTTGCCGGAGCCGGCCGCAGTCAAGCGGGCCAATCCAGTGTTCCCGTAACGGCAACGCGAGCGGCGGTGCGGCATTGTGTCAGCGGGCCCGGCTGACGGTGAAATCTGCGACATCCGCCAGAATGCAGCGTGCCGGGCTGTCGGGAAACACTGCCAGTGCCGCCCGTGCCGCAGTCGCAAAGCCATGCGCCCGCACCAGAGTGGCTTCGATCGCCCCCCGCTCCGCCATCAAATGCAGCGCTCTGTCGAGGTCCCCGTCATCCTGGGCGCCATCCTCGATCGCCCGCCGCCAGAACAGACGCTCGGGTTCGTCTCCTGCCTGATACGCGGCGAGTACCGGCAAGGTCACTTTGCCCTCCCGGAAATCGTCGCCCACGGTCTTTCCGAGAGTCGCCTGGTTGGCGGCGTAGTCGAGCGCGTCGTCGACCAGCTGGAACGCGATGCCGAGGTTCATTCCGAACGCGGCGAGCGCTTCCTGTTCCCGCGGCGGTCGTCCGGCGATCACCGCGCCGACCTCGCACGCGGCGGCGAACAGGGCGGCGGTCTTGCCCTGGATGACCCGCAGATACTGGTCCTCGGTGGTCGAGAGGTCGTTTTGGGTTTGTAACTGCAGGACCTCGCCCTCGGCGATCGTCGCGGCAGCGCGCGACAGGATGGTCAGCACGGCGAGCGAACCATCGTCGACCATCAACTGAAATGCGCGGGCGAACAGGAAGTCGCCGACCAGCACGGACGCCTTGTTACCGAAGATCGCGTTGGCGGAGGCGAGGCCGCGGCGCAATTGACTTTCATCAACCACGTCGTCGTGCAACAGGGTCGCAGTATGGATGAACTCCACGCAGGCGGCGAGGTCGATGTGGCGCGCCCCACCGGTGGCGCCCGGATAGCCGCAGAGCCGCGCTGACGCCAGGGTCAGCAGCGGGCGCAACCGCTTGCCGCCCGCTGCGACGATGTGCGCCGCGAGTTGGGGGATCAGTGCGACCGGACTGTCCATCCGCGAGACGATGGCTCGGTCGCAGGCCTGGAGATCGTCGCCGACCAGCTCGACCAGAGCGGTGAGCGCATCTTCGCCGTTGCGCGCCGGTAAGGCTGGAGCGGGGACGGGCTCAGCCGCACGAGGACTGGCGAGGCCGCCCAACGAATTCTCCTTGGAAAGTGGCTTCCGAAAGACGGGGCACCATATCGGTGGGGGTGAAAAATGGTCAAGCGGTGTTGGGATGATGTAATCCCGGAGGGGTCCCCAATGGCTTAGCCATTACTCAACAAACTTCGCCGATCTGGGTTGCTCTCTGGGCGAAGTTAATTTATATGTCAATTTCCATAGCGGCGCGGCTTGCTGGGCTGGAGGCGGACGGAACGGTTGTACTCTACCGCCCGGTCAGCCGGTATCCGGCGCGACGTCGGCTGTATCTGGCAGAACGTGCGATCCGCGACTTCAACGATCGAGGCCCTGCCGTGAACGTGTTGGTCGGAGCAGGTGCGATAGCGGCGGCGATGACGCGATGGGTGGCTGGAGGGCTGGTCTACGGCAATGGCAAGCGAGGGCTTTTCCTCGATCGGCTCGAACCTCCGCCGCCTGAGGTCTGGGAAATCCGGGTGATTGAGCACAATCCGGAGGCAAGACTATTCGGGCGGTTCGTCGAGCCGGACACCCTGGTTCTGACCGCGTTCCATACGCGTGGTCATCTTGGGAAGAAAACGTCACGGGCGTGGCTCGACGCGATGACAGCGTGCGTGTCGAGTTGGGAACGGTTGTTTCCTGGTTTGCCGCCATTCACCGGATATACCATCCACGATTACGTCTCGGAGAATTATCATGACTTCCCGATCTGAACTCCGTCCGCTGACGCAACGGGAGCAAGGCGATTACGGCTTCGCGCGAGTGCGGGATCAGGCATTCGACGCAGTGCAAACGTTGTGGCGGCGACGCCAGGCGGAGGGAATGCGGCAGAAGGACATCGCGGCGTTTCTCGGTCGCAAGCCGGCCTGGGTGTCTCGGAATCTCAGCGCCCCGGGGAACTGGACGCTGCGGACGTTTGGCGAGTTCATGCAGGCGCTTGGCGGGGAGGCGGAAATCACGGTACATGCGGTCGAAGATACGGTTGGCGGAACGCGGAACCATGATGCGTACGATGGATATGTGGGGCGTCATCCAGGCAAGCTAACGCACCTTGCCTAGGAGATCTTGAATAGATGTCGGTCATTATGACAGAGGCCTGGCGCACCAGCCCGGACAACTATCAGTCATCGTCACCTCGTTGCCGCGAACGAGGTGACGATTGGCCAGTTCAGTGCAGCGCATAGGATGGACTTCTCGCCCTGGAGGTACGGTTACGTTGCGAGCAACATGTCTGGGTGCACTCCTTGGTTGGGGTTAACGTTGGACGGCTTCGATCTCAGGGCAGTACCAACCTCACCGCACCAGCCCTGCGTTACCATTTGACGACACGACTGGTATAGTAATGGTGTGCATCGCTGCCTGAGGATATGCATCGTAAGGAGATGTTCCGTATGAGGATTACAGACGAGTCGCTACGACCGGGAGAAGAGTTTCACTTTGTAAGCTACCCGAAAATATGTCCGCTGCTAACTTCATTGCTATCAAAGACGATGAGGTTATCGTCACTCGACGCGCAACCGATCTGTTTATGCTTGCCGACAACGTATTCGTGATCGCGAACTGGCATGGCGAGCGGCGAACCGATGCATTCTTGCTGACGGTCGGCGAATTGAAGAAGGCCGAGCAGTTCGGGGTGATGTCTTGAGGACGAAACGACAAGGCACTTCCTAAATGGCGAAGCGACCTGAACGTGTCAATTTAACCCTAAGCCTTTCAGGTACGACGCCAGTACCGGTTTTAATCCCTACTGTTAGTGTCACGAAGATGGCATGGCCACCTTGACCACTCGGGATTTCAATACAACGGTTACGCGACGTCTCTGTGTTCATGCCGCTCGCCCCGCGCAATCGGTGGAACATCGATGTTTTGCCCAATTGGCGCGTCGCGGTTCTCGTGCGGATGCGGTCACGCCGCCACCTTTACCGCCTCGATCGCCGCCCCGGGCTCATGCGTCAAATGGCACGCCGACCGGTGCCCGTTCCCCACAACCCGCAACACCGGTTCCTCCACCCGGCACCGATCGAACGCGAACGGGCACCGCGTATGAAACCGGCAGCCACTGGGCGGATTGATCGGGCTCGGCACATCCCCGGTCAGAATGATCCGTTGCCGTTTCGCCGTCGGATCCGGCACCGGCACCGCCGACAGCAGCGCCCGCGTATAGGGATGGTGCGATGCCGCAAACAGCGTCCGCCGATCGCAGATTTCGACAATTTTGCCCAGATACATCACCGCCACTCGATGCGTCAGGTGTTCGACCGTCGCCAGGTCATGACTGATGAACAGCAGCGCCAGTCCCAGTTCATCCTGCAAATCCACCAGCAAATTGATGATCTGTGCCTTCACCGAAACATCCAGCGCGGACACCGCCTCATCGCAGATGATCAGATCCGCGCCCGGCGCCAGAGCGCGTGCAATGCCGATCCGCTGCCGCTGCCCGCCAGAGAACTCGTGCGGAAACCGGTTGATCGCATCACGCGGCAGCCGGACCTTGTCCATCAGCGCCTCGACCCGTTCGGTCACCGCGCGCCGTCCACGCGCCAGGCCAAAGTTGGTGATCGGTTCAGCCAAAATCTCGCGCACCCGCATACGCGGATTGAGGCTGCTGAACGGATCCTGAAACACCACCTGTACCCTCTGCCGGATCGGCCTCAACTGGGCTGCCGGCATATTGTCGATCCGCTCGCCGTCGAGATACACCTCGCCTTCGGTAATCGAATACAGGCGCAAAATCGCTTTTCCCACCGTCGATTTGCCGCAACCAGACTCACCCACGATCGACAACGTCTCGCCCTTGCTGATGTCGAAGCTGACGCCATCGACCGCATAAACATAGCCCGTGGTCAGCCCGAGCAGCCCGCCGGAAATGGGAAAATGTTTCTTGAGCCCATTGACCTCGAGCAATGGCCGATTGCCGCTCATGCCGCCAGCCGCCGCTCGGCGTAATGACAGGCAACCCAGTGACCGTCCGCTTTCATTTCGATCGCCGGCGCAATCTGCCGGCACAGATCGGTCGCCAGTTCGCAACGTCCGGCAAATGGGCACCCCACAATTCGCTGCCGCAAACTCGGCACCAGGCCGGAGATTTCGGCTAATTTGCCACGCCCGCCGTCCTCCAGCGAGGAGCCAAGTTTCGGCACCGCGCCGATCAGTCCGCGCGTGTAAGGATGCAGTGGGCGCGCGAAGATCTCCAACACCGGCGCCTCTTCCACTTTGCGCCCGGCGTACATCACGATCACTCGTTCCGCCATTTCCGCAACCACACCCAGATCATGTGTAATCAGCATGATTGCCGAGCCCAGTCGAGTTTTCAGATCGCGCATCAGGTCGAGAATTTGGGCCTGGATCGTCACATCCAGAGCGGTCGTCGGCTCATCGGCAATCAACAGGCGTGGATTGCAGGCCAGCGCCATGGCGATCATCACCCGCTGCCGCATGCCGCCCGAGAGCTGGTGTGGATATTCTTTGACACGGCGCGCCGGGGCAGGGATGCCAACCAATGTCAGCATCTCGACCGCCTTTTTCTCGGCATCGGCAAAATTCATCCCTTGATGCAGCTGTACCGTCTCGCCGATCTGCCTGCCAACCGTCAGCACCGGGTTCAGGCTGGTCATCGGCTCCTGGAAAATCATCGAAATGGCGTTGCCGCGAATGTCACGCATTTCCGCCTCGGGCAGCGCCAGCAAATCACGGCCTTCGAAGGTGATGCGGCCAGCGATTTTTCCCGGTGGTTCCGCGATCAGCCGCAGGATCGACATCGAGGTGACCGACTTGCCACAACCGGATTCGCCGACAATGGCCACGGTTTCACCGGCCTCGACCTGAAACGACACACCCTCCACCGCGCGGACGATGCCGTCCGGCGTGGCGAAATGGGTTTGCAGATTCTCGACTTCGAGAAGAGTTTGACCGCTCCGCGGCCGGGCCAGCAGCGCCATCAGAGCCGTTTCGCCAGCCGCGGATCTAGCGCGTCACGCAAACCGTCACCCAGCATGTTGACGGCGAGCACCGTGATGGACAGAAAAATCGCCGGGAAGAACACGATGTATGGCTTGACCTGCCACAGCGCGCGGCCTTCTGCCATGATGTTGCCCCAACTGGGGATGGTCGGCGGCGTGCCGGCGCCGAGGAACGACAACGTCGCCTCGGTGATCATCGCCGAGGCGCAGATGAAGGTTGCCTGCACCATCAGCGGCGCCAGCGTATTTGGCAAAATATGCCGCCAGATGATCACCGGGATGCGTGTGCCCGAGGCGATTGCGGCCTCGACATAAGGTTGCTCACGTAACGACAACACCAGGCCGCGGACCAGGCGGCAGACGCGCGGGAACTCGGATACCGAAATCGCAATGATGACGTTTTGCATCGAGGCCCGGGTCAACGCCATCAGCGCGATGGCCAGCAGAATGCCCGGGATCGACATCAGCCCATCCATGACCCGCATCACGACGGCGTCGACCCAGCGGGTGAAGCCGGCAATCAGGCCAAGCGCGGTGCCGATGATCGACGCCACCGCCGCGACCGAAAACCCGATGGTCAGCGACACCCGCGAGCCCCAGATCACCCGCGAGTAAACGTCACGGCCCAGCATGTCGGTGCCGAACCAGTTCAACTCCGACGGCGGCCTGGTACGTTTGGCGGGTGCCAGCGCCGTCGGATCGAGCGTGCCCAACAAATGCAGACGCCAATCAGTATAAGGGACGTGGCACCCGGTCACCCCGCAGGGCGCCAGCAGAGCAATCAACACCATGATGCCGACCACGGTCCCGCCAAGCACGATGGTCGGGTGGCGATAGATGGCGCCCATGACCCGGCCACGCTGCTTTGGCTCCGGTAACACGTCGGGCAAAGTGGGTGCCGCGGCATGGCCGCCGGCGCTGATCACGGACGCGCTCAATAGCGGATCCTCGGGTCAAATACGGTATACAGCAGGTCCACGGCGAGGTTCACCAGCACGTAACTGAAGCTGAACAGCAGCACGACGCCCTGGATGACCGGGTAGTCGCGGCGCAGGATCGCATCCACGGTCAGCCGGCCGAGGCCTGGAATGGCAAACACGCTCTCGGTCACCACGGCGCCACCAATTAACGTTGCGAAGCCGATCCCTATGGTGGTGACGATCGGCACTGCGGCATTTTTCAGTGCGTGCACGAAAAGAATGCCTTTCTGGGCGACGCCCTTCGCTTTCGCGGTGCGGATATAATCCTGCGATAGCACATCCAACATGGTGGCGCGGGTGATGCGCGCGAGCAGTGCCATGTAAATCAAACCTAGCGCCACCGCGGGCAGGATCAGATTGCGCAGAAACGGTACGACGCCCTCGGTGATCGAGGTAAAGCCCTGCACCGGCAGCCAGTCCAGTTGCAGAGCGAAGAAGTACGCAAGCAAATAGCCGACCACGAACACCGGGGTCGAATAGCCGAACACCGCCACCACCATCACCAGCCGGTCGATCAACGAGCCGTGCTTCCAGGCCGCAATCACGCCCAGAGGAATGGCGACACTGATCGACAGGATCAATGTCAGTACCATCAGCGACACGGTCGGCTCGATCCGCTGCGCGATCATGTGACTGACCGAGAGGTTGGTGAAAATCGAGGTGCCGAGATCGCCGTGCATCACCTGCCAGAGCCACTCGCCGAAGCGGACCAGGAACGGCCGGTCGAGGCCGAGTGAGGCGCGGATGCGTTCCACATCCTCTGGCGTGGCCTGGTCGCCGGCAATGATCGCCGCTGGGTCGCCCGGGGCAATGTAGAGCAGGCTGAAGACAAACAGCGCCACCGTGAGCACAACCGGGATGGTGGCGAGAATGCGCCTGATGAAATACGCCAGCATCTCAGGCTTGGCTCAGGGCCCGGGAAGGGCAAGGACTTCGCCCGTGAACCCACCAGGGGAGCTCTGCTCCCCCTTGGTCGGGGGCCTGGGTGAAACCCCGGCACTTCCCGTGCATAGTGCGCAGAAGCTTCCGTCGCCGCATTGTTTTGATGTTCCTGGTCAGTCGTGGTACTGCGCCGGCGCCCGGGACGGTTAGCCTGCCCCAGGTTACGATGCAATTCCAGTGCCACGCAGGCTGGACCGCGATCGGCATGGGCGTTACCCTGACCGCCCACACGGCAAGTGAGGCGGATGTGCCGAGACCTGAGGTGGCCTTGCCCGCAGACGGCCTGATCGCTGTGGTCAAGCGGGACTGCCCGACCTGCGAACTGACCGCGCCGGTGCTGGCGGAACTTGCTGCGTTTGGCGGATTGACGGTGTTCACGCAGGACGATCCGACGTTTCCGGAGGCTGTGCCGCACCGCATCGACGACACCTCGCTCGACGTCTCGCACACGTTGAAGATCGAGATCGTTCCGACTTTGATTCGCCGCGCCGATGGGCTGGATGTGGACCGCACCTATGGTTGGGATCGGGCCGAATGGGAACGCGTCAGCGGATTCCAGGGCATCGGCGCCGGTTTGCCGGGGTTCCGGCCCGGCTGCGGCGCGTTGAACGTCGAGCCCGGGACGCTGGAAGACTTGCTCGTCCGCTTCGAGGAAACCGGCCTCACCGCGCGCCGTGTCGAACTCGGCGACGACGAAGACGAATTCGAGGCAACTTTTGCGCGCGGCTGGTCTGACGGTCTGCCGGTGGTTCCACCGACCGAGCAGCGTGTGCTGCGCATGCTCGCCGGCACGTCTCGCGATCCCGGCGAGGTTGTGGGGCTATGTCCGCCTAATCTTGCGCCACTGACTGTGGAAAAAGTCGCCATCAATGCGGTGATGGCTGGCTGCAAGCCTGAATATCTTCCGGTCGTGCTGGCGGCGGTGGAGGCAGCGCTCGATCCGGCGTTCTCCATGCATGGCGTGCTGGCGACGACGATGTTTGTCGGGCCGGTGCTGGTAGTGAACGGGCCGATCCGCCGTCAGATCGGCATGAACGCCCGAGGCAACGCTCTGGGGCAGGGCAATCGTGCCAACGCCACCATCGGGCGGGCCCTGCAACTGATCATTCGCAACGTCGGCGGCGGCCGGCCGCAGGAAGTGGACCGCGCGACACTCGGAAATCCTGGCAAATACACGTATTGCTTTGCCGAGGACGAGGAAGGCTCGAGTTGGGAGCCGCTGTCCGTAGAACGCGGGCTGGCTCGCGATGTGTCGGCGGTTACCGTGTTTGCCGGCTTCGGGCTGCAAGGCGTCGTCGATCAAAAGTCGCGCGATCCGGAAAGCCTGTCGCGCAGTTTTGCCGAGTCACTGAAGGCGATCCATAACGTCAAACTGGCGCCGGCCTGCGATGCGATGCTGGTCGTCTGTCCGGAGCATGAGCGGACTTTTCGCAACGCCGGCTGGAGCAAAGCCCGGCTGTATGAAGAACTTTACAAACTCTGCGAAATTCCCGGCGACCAATTGGTTGCCGGGGCGCGGGGCATCGCCGAGGGCCACAGTCCGGCGGTGATCGGCACAATACGCAACAAATTCCGTCCCGGCGGTCTGCTGATCGTACGGGCTGGCGGTGCGGCCGGGATGTTCTCCGGCATCATCGGCGGCTGGTCTTCGGGTGGCCCCGGCGGGTCGCTGCCTGTAACGAGGGAGGTGAAATCGTGACCGTCTTACTGGATCCGACGTCGGAACAAAGTCCGGCGTTGCGCGAACGGCTGCCAAGGCCGGAGCGGCTGCGCGGGTTGACCGTGGGGTTGCTGGATATCTCCAAGCCGCGCGGGGACGTTTTCCTCGACCGGCTGGATGCGCGGCTGACCGAACTCGGCATTACCGTGAAGCGCTATATGAAACCGACGGTTGCCAAACCCGCGCCGTTGCCGTTGCGGCAGCAGATCGTGGGCGAGGTGAACCTCGTCATCGAAGGCCTGGCTGACTGAGGCTCCTGCACGTCGTGCTGTACGCATGACCTTGCGGATCTCGAAGCCAGCGGAATTCCTTCGGTCGGTGTTGCTACCACCGAGTTCATCGATGCCGCTGCCGTGCAATCGAAGGGTCTGGGCACCGACCCGGCCTATGTATTCGTGCCGCATCCGGTGCAGGATCGCACCGATGAGGAACTGCAGAAACTGGCCGACGATCATCTCGAGGCGATTCTGGCATTGTTGGTGAAGCAGGTCTGAAATAATTGGGTCGTACCTGCAACGGTTTGTGCGCGCGGCGCGGTCCCATTGTTCGCCCTCCCATTGTTCACTGAGGACGCGGAGATTTTGGAGGACGCGGAGGTCAATTTCGCCGCGTTGCCGATCATCTCCGCGTCCTCGAGGTTATCTCAGGAGCTGCCGTAGGCACGAAACCTGTCCCAGGACAATCCGGACCTGAAACGAATCTATTCGGCGATTGCACTTATCCGATCACGTCCTGCGCAGACCGCACGACGTGACGCAGATCGCCGGTGCGGCGCGTGACGCCAATGCGGTCGAGATACTCCAGCAGGATTATCGTCAGATTGCGGCCGATGCCCGAGCGCTTGTTGAACTCAGCAGCAGTGAATCCCGCCTCTTCCGATTGCTCCGCCAGCTCCCCGGCAAGTTCGCCAAGAGCGGCAATCGTTTCCGGCAGGAAAAACCGATTATGCGCCACACCCACCAAACGCCCAAACCGTTCGAGACGTTGCAGCAACGCTTCCATGTCCTCCGGCGTTGTCCCCATCTCCATTGCCAGTTCGCGTACTCGGGGCGGCCGTAAATCCGCGGCTGACAAGGCTGTCCTGATCCGCGGCCACGCGGCCTCATCCAGCGGCGCCAGGACCGGATGATGATCGGGCAATCGCCAGGCGAGCCCATCCCGCACGACGTCGCCCCGTGCCCGCGATACCTCCAGCACCGCCTCGGCGACATTTGGCGGCACCGCACCGGCCGCGCGAAGCAATTCCGCTTTGCCGGGGCCCATCTGGTCCTGATGAGCCGCATGCCAGTTGGTCAAAAACGTTGTCAGATTGCGCCCGACGCGGCTGATCGTCGCCGCTGAAACCACCACCGGCGCTATGTCGGATCCTATGCGGATCGCATCGGAAGACATTCCTGATACGAAATAAACCGGCAGATTACGCGCCAGCATGAAGTGGCGCTGATCGACCCAGCCTTCTGCCGCCAGTAATGCCTGGAATGCGGCCGCTGGCTCAGGGATCGCATGTGCTGCAAGCGAGGCCGCGCGTTGTTCTCGCCGCACCCGGCGATCGGGAGAAAACGGATCGATGATATGACCGCCGGCCACCACCCGTCCGCTCGAATCATCGCGCACCACAAGGCGGTCGCCATACAGGCAGGCACCTGGGCGGTCGAGCGCTATCGTAACAAAACCGGTTTCGCCTGGTGCCAGATCGCGTGATTTATGCATCAACACGCGACCGGTCATGCTGGTGGCACCGAAATGAATATGGGCGCGGGAGGCGTGGCGGGCGCCGCGGTCCTCGACCGCGCGAACCAAGGCGTCGATCCGTTGCGTGGGCGCATGCAATGACGGATCGATCAGCCAGTCACCGCGTTTCAGCCTGGTGCGCTCGACCCGCGGCCCGGAGATCGCCAGCGCACAGCGATCGCCAGCCCGCGCCGAAGTGGCAACCTCATTGTGCACCTGAATGCCGCGCACCCGCGCCGCCAACCGGGACGGCGACAACAGCAGCCGATCGCCGACCGTAACGACGCCCGAGGCGACGGTCCCGGTGACCACGAGGCCGGCTCCGGCTGGCGAAAAACTGCGGTCGATGGCGAGGCGAAACCCGCCGGACACGTCGCGTGCCCGATGTGCCGCCGCTTTGGCCTCGATGCTGGCGAGCACCGAAGGGATGCCGTCCAAAGTGACGCTCGACGCCTCCAGCACCGGTGCGCTGGCATAGCCGGCACTGTCGAGCACATCGCGCACCGCCTGGCGCGCCGCGTACCGGCGGGCCACGTCGACCCGGTCGATCTTGCTGAGCACAGCAGTGACATCGGCGATTCCGGTCAGGCCAAGGATTGACAGATGCTCGCGGGTTTGCGGCATCGGGCCGTCGTCGGCCGCGACCACCAGCAGCACGGTGTCGATCGACAGCACACCCGCGAGCATGTTGGCCAGAAATCGTTCATGCCCAGGAACGTCGACGAAACCGACGTGAGCACCGGATGGAAGCCGGAGGTGCGCGAAGCCGAGATCGATCGTCATGCCGCGCTTTTTCTCTTCCGGCAGACGGTCTGGGTCGGTGCCGGTCAGCGCGCGGATCAGCGCGGTCTTACCGTGATCGACATGTCCGGCCAGAGCGATGATCATGGCCCACTTACGTCCTGAGTTTAACTCTCCTCATGCAGCGAACTCACCGGCGTCACAAGCCGCACAACTCAATCGCCAACCTCGATGACAGCGTCCACGGCAAAGGCGCCTTCGCCCTCCGGCATGGCGAAAACCGGGTTGATATCGATCGATTGCAGCCGTGGACCAGCGGCGGCGGCAAATGCGGACAGCCGGGACAAGGTCTCGGCCAGGGCCTTCACGTCGGCTTTCTTGCGGCCGCGCGCGCCAAGCAACAACGGTGCGCCCTTGATCGAACGGATCATCGTTTCGGCCACATCGGCACCGAATGGGCAGCGGCGGAATACCACGTCCTTCAGAACCTCAACGAAGATACCGCCGAGACCGAACATCGCCATTGGCCCGAATACCGGATCGCGGTGAATGCCCAATATGCACTCGACGCCGCCCTTGAGTTGTTTGGCAACCAGCACGCCATCGAGCTTCGCTGTCGGTGCCGCCGTCTTCGCCCGATCGAGCAACAACGCAAAGCCCTCCCGCACCGCATTGGCATCGATCACATCCAGCAGCACGCCGCCGATTTCGGATTTGTGCACGATGTCGGGCGACAGGATTTTCATCACAACCGGATAACCAAATCCCTCCGCTGCAGCGACCGCCTGCTCCACCGTGGCGCATTCCGCCTCCGGAGCCGATTGAATGCCGGCGCCAGCCAGTAAACGTTTCGCTTCGGCCTCGGACGGGTTTTTCGCCGGCAAGCGTACCGCCGGCACGGTTGGCGCCGGCGCTGCGGCGGCGGCGGCAAAGGCGGCGCCATAGCGGCCCATGGCTTCGATGGCGACCACCGCGCGGGTCGGATCCTCATGCACGACCCAGCCGTCGGCTTCCAGTTCATCACGCCGCTCCGGTGGCGTAATGACGGACAACACGTAGAGCCGGTCTGGGTTTTCCGTTTTCACGGCATTCAGCTGCTCGCGGATCGACGGCCAGCGGCGCGATGACGCGGTCATGCTGAAAAAACCCAGTACCGAGGAATAGCCGCCGTCCTGCACCATGGCTTCGGTAAAGGTCTTGACCAAGGTGACGTCGTTCGACACCTGCGCGGTGGCGTCCACCGGATTGCGCGGCGCGCAGAACGGCACCAGATCGCGCAACTTTTTCTGCGTCGCCAACGGCATTTCCGGCATCGCGAGGCCGACGCTCTCGGCCACGTCGGAAATCAGCACGCCGGCGCCGCCGGATACCGTGATCACGCCAAGCGTATTGCGCGCCGGATAGATTTTCCGCGTTGCAGTATGCGCAATGTCGAGCATTTCTTCGGAATTGCGGGCGCGATGAACGCCGAACTCGGCCATCACTGCTTCAGTGACCGCATCATCGCCGGCAATCGAGGCGGTGTGCGATTTCGCGGCCTTGGTGCCGAGTTCGCTGCGCCCAACCTTTTGCATAACGATGGGTTTCTTCGCGGCGCGGGCGGCTTCCAACGCGGCAATCAGGCCAGCGGATTCGCGAATACCCTCGGCGTAGACTGCGATCACGTCGACCTCGGGGCTTTCCGCCAGCCAGCCGATACATTCTCCAACCGTAACATCAGCCTCATTGCCGGTCATGACGCAAAGCGACGCGCCGATGCCGCGGTTGCGTGCCAGCGTGTAGAGATGCGTGCCGTACGCACCGGACTGGCTGGCGATGCCGATGCGGCCCGGCACCGGCCAACCGCTGTCGAACGATGAGGAAAATGTCGCGTAGTACGCTCGTCGGGCGTCGAACACGCCCAGACAGTTGGGGCCGAGGATGCGCATCCCGTACGACCGAGCCGTGGCGACCATTTTCGCCTGCGCCACTTCGCCGGACTCGTCCATCTCGGCGAAGCCGGCGGTGAACATGACGATGGCTTTGACGCCGCGTTTGCCGAGATCTTCGACCGCGGGGGCAGCGACTTCTGCGGCGACGGCAACGATGGCGACGTCCGGCGTTTCCGGCAGATCGGCAATCGAGGGGTAGGCTTTCAGCCCCTGGACCTCGGCCCGGTTCGGATTGATCGGATAGAGCCCGCCCTGGAATCCCTGCGCGCGCATATAGGCAATCGGCCGACCGGAAATCCTGGTGGGATCGGATGATGCGCCAAGCACTGCGACCGACCGTGGCGCCAACAACGGCGTAAGGCCGGAAAAGCGGGACCCGATTGAGGTAGACATGACGTAACCTTTCCCAACGTTTTGCACTGAGCCTGCCGGCCATGCGTTGAGATCAGTCTGGCGCCACTGTCTCCGAACGGCAACCCGGTCAGAGCGATCGCCTGCATCGACGTAGGGCAAGGGCTTCGCACTTGAACCCACCAGGAGGCCCATCGATCCGCTTCGCGGCTCGATCCTGGACCTCCAGCAAAGGGCGAGGCCCTTTGCAATCTGTCCATTGGCAGTGTCTGTGAGGAGGGCCGACTGTGACCTCGCAAGGTCCGTGTCGGCCCTCTCCCAGCAACCACCAAAATGAACGGTTCCAAGGGCCACTGCCCTTGGCAGGGATCCAAGGGGCAGCGCCGCTTGCTGGGGTCCGGGGTGAAACCCCGCCACCAGGTCAGTTCAGGCGATTGCCCCGTTCGCCGTCGCTATTGGCGGCGCCTCATGTCCGCCGGCGCAACCGACGCTGTCGCAACGCTGTTGCGGCACAGGTAGGTCGCGCGAATAACCCCTGCGTCTCGCACGTTGAGGCTCTCCAGCACCGCGGTCCGGCGGTTGAAGATCTGACATTGCTGCGCCGCCGTGTCATTGGCGGTCGTCAGTTCGCCCGGCGGATTGGCACGGAAGTCAAGCAAGACCGAATCAGGGTTGGAAGCCACGAATTCGACGCCGTTGCTGGACTGGCATCCGGCAAGGGCACCAGCCATGAGCATCAGACATATCCGGGCGGCGGTCCGCATCAAACGACGTCCTTCCCAAAATCGGCCGGAATCAGGGCGCTCCGGCAATGCATGAACGATGAGTAACCGTATCCGCTCCGCTCGCCACTGGCAAGAAAAACGACTTCTCGGCATGTTATGCCACACCATATTGCGGGAGTATGTCATGCGGTCGCCACAGTCCGCACCGCACCTTGGGCCTCCCCGGCGAGCCCGCGCCACTTTACCGGACGTGGTGCGGTCTGCTTTACCGCCGTGCTATAGTCACCTGTCGCTGCCTCCTGCCTGGCCATCCGGCGGCGACCCAATTGAGCGGTGCCTCTCATGATGATGCCTGAAGACGATCCCGTCGACCTTGAGCCCCTGGGGGATTTCCTGGACTCTGCGCGTGCGCCGGAAGCCTGCATGGACCTGTCCGAGCTCGACGGCTTCCTGGCGGGCCTTGCGGTGGGGCCCGATCCGGTCGCGCCGGACGAGTGGCTGCCGATGGTCTGGGACGACGAAGACCCCGAATTCGAGGATCAGGCCGAAGCCGACCTCATCCTGGGCACCATGTTCGCCCGTTTCAACGAAATCACCGACGGGCTGGACAATGCGGACCCCGGCTACGACCCGGTTTATTGGCAGGATGCCACCGGCCGCACGGTGGTCGAGGACTGGTCCGTCGGCTTCATGCGCGCGGTCGGCATGCGGCGCGAAGCCTGGGAGGGGGTTCTGGAAACCGCCGAGGGCGCCAAACTGTTCATCCCCATTGTCGCCGTTGCCAGCCTCAGCAGTCCCGACATCGAACCTGAGGATATCGGTATCTCCACCCCCGACATGGATGAGTTGCTGGCGCATGCCGATACGGTACTGGCGGCTTGCGTGGTCGGGCTGCACGGATTCTGGCGGGAGCGATCGTCGACCACCCGGCCTCGGCTGATCATTCCGGCGTCGCGGACGCGGAAGCCACACTGATCGAGTGCGCGCGCCGGCCGATCGTCCGCGGCACGTTTCGCATCTGTGACGTACCGATTTGTCGCTGAGGCACAGGCCAACCCAGTGTCAGATACCGCAATCGCGCGATGACGATGAAACGTTGTGCGCGCGGCACAAAGCGCTGTGTCTCGTCGATTGCCACGATGTCAGAGAGTGTTTGATGCAATAGTTGCGCGGCCGTCCAGCAACCTCGATCGATAATTATGCTTCGGTATCAATCATGCCTGCCGGTCGTTGCGTGATGGCCCGCCTCCTCCTTTACCAATTGTAATCCCCTGCGATTGTTTCCCAAACACCACGGTCCGGTTCTTCCGGGGCGGCCGATGCGGCGCGCTGCTGATTCGGAGGAGCTGGATAAGCCCGACCATGACCTTGAAAGAGAGTTTCCACCGCCCAGTTGTTAAGTCGATTGTCTCATACCATCGTATTTTAACTCCGATGCTCGACGTTCTGGTCACCTTGTGACTTGTTCAGGACGGGATAATACGTCGAGACATCGGCCCTTGCCTCGCTGGTCAGGCGTACCGGATTCACCCCTGACATACCATGCGGCCAAGCCGCACATTCACTCGTATGTAATCTGTCTGTAACTTCAACCAACGGTAGAATCCCAGTGGACTTTCACGCGGTGCACTGACTAAGAGTCCGAGGCCTTAATTTTAGCCAGCTAAGGATCCAGGGTCCTTCGCTGGGTATCTGTGTCACTGGGGACGAGCATGCATACGTTGAGCAAAAGTTGGTTGCACCTGTCGGATGGTTCGGTCGATTTCAGTGATTGGGACCAGTCCGATACAGCGCCCGTCAATGCAGGCGCCGGGCCGACCCCGCGGGGACCGTTCGCCGCTCCAAACCTCACTTTCAGCCCTATGTCAGACGGCTCGTCAGGCGCCGCAGCAGACACCGCTTTGGGCGCCGCAGCGGATGACACTCCGGGCTCCGCATTGGAACAAACCGCAGCGATCGGCGACCTGGGGACCATCACCAGCCTGGCCAGGGGCTCGGGCAGCGCCGCGTCGGGCAGTTCGACCACAACCGGGGCTGCACTCGCCCCAACCATGGTCTCGACCACGGGTTCCGGTCTCGTTATCAATCTGCTGTGGGATTCCAGCGTCAGTTCGGCACCGGCGGGTTTCACAGCCGACATGATTGCGGCGGCACAATATCTGGAGAGTCAGATTACCACCGCCGCCACTGTCAACCTCGACGTCGGATACGATGAGGTTGACGGCAGTGCACTGGAGAGCGGCGCGCTTGCCGAAAGCGAGTCGAACATCCAAAGCGTCAGCTATGCCTCGCTGGTTTCGGCGCTGAAGGCATCGGCTTCGACCGATGCAACCGACGCGAGCCTGCTGGCGTCGTTGCCGGCGACCAGTCCGGTCAGCGGCACTTACTGGGTCACGACCGCGCAGGCGAAAGCACTGGGATTGGCGGCTGCGAACGGAACCGGGCTGGATGGCGCACTCGGGTTCGGCGTCTCGTCCGAGTTCACTTACGGCGACACCAATTCCAGCGGCACGGTCGCCGGCGGGACCTACGACTTTTTCGCCACAGCGCTGCATGAGATGACGGAAACCATGGGGCGCCTGTTGCTGGTAGGCGAAAGCGTCGGCGGCGGTGCGGGATATTCGCTGCTCGACCTGATGCATTTCTCCGGCACCGGCACGCGCGACTTTACCCAGTCCACGCCAGGTTATTTTTCGATCAATGGCGGTGCCACCGATCTCGGTAACTTCAACACCATCGCCGGAGGCGACGCCGGGGACTGGGCTTCCTCGGTGACCGACAACTCGTTCGATGCCTATGCCACATCGGGCGTGCTGGAGCCGGTCACCGCCAACGACCTGACCGAAATGGACGCAATCGGTTGGAACCTGAACGGGGCGGGGTCGGCTCCGCCACCACCGCCTCCGCCGCCGTCGGCGCCAACGGTGACGGACCAAACGGCGACGCAGACCTGGACCGAAGGCCAGGCCATTGGTTTGAAGCTCCCCGCCAACACGTTCACCGATCCGCAAGGCGAGACGCTGAGCTATACCGCCAGCCAGGCCAATGGTGAGGCGCTGCCGAGCTGGCTGACGTTCAATGCGGCGACCGAGACGTTCAGCGGGACCGCGCCCTTGAGTACGCAGAACCTGAGCCTGAAGGTGACGGCGACCGATACCAGCGGTCTTTCGGCGCTGGAGACCTTCACGGCGAACGTGGTGGCCGCGGCGCCCAAGCCGGGGATTACGGTTACCGACCCAACGCCGAACCAGACCTGGACCGATGGGCAGACCGTCAACCTTGTGCTGCCGGGCAATACGTTTACCGACGCTCTGGGTTTGAAGATGACGTTTGCGGCGTACCAGGTGGGTGGGACGAACGTGACCTCCTGGCTGCACTTCAACAGCACGACTGACACGTTTTCCGGGAAGGTGCCGGTCAATGAGAAAGGCTCGGCCCAGTTGGAGGTGATCGCGCAGGACGCCGATCGCGCGATGGCCACGGACTTGTTCACAGTGACGTTTGCGCCCGCGGGCGCGGCCCATCCCGGCGCGACACTGGTGAGCGTGGCTGCGGCCTCGAGTGCGCCCGGGCCGTATGGCGACGGGCCGTTCTTTCCTGCAGGTGCGGCAGGGGCAGCGCTGGGGCAGGGGTGAGGCCAAAGACGCTTCGAATGCGGCCCGTGCTGCGCAAATCAAGAGAAGCACAGCGGCGGGCCGACTTATCATATCACCGCGTTATCCGGTGTTGACCGGGATCACGGGCGGAGGCGCGGCCAGATTCAGCGAGGTTGCGGGAAACACTTTGGCAATCACCAGATGAACGGCACCAACCGATACGACACCTTGTTTTGATACTCTGAATAGCCCGCCAGATTGTTCGCCAGGAATTTCTCCTCGTCGACGAGCCGCCATATTAGCGCAGGCATCATCAAGACAATCATGAACAGCGCCCACAAAGAGCCAAGTGAGAGAGGCACGCCGACGAGAAAGAAAAAAGCTCCCATATACATTGGATGACGCACCAAGGCGTAAAGTCCTGTCGTTATAACTTTCTGTTCTGGAGCGAGTTCGATAGTTGAGGAGGCAAAGCTGTTTTGTTTAAACACAAAAAATATTATGAGCATTCCGAAAAGAACAAGAGCATCACCAACGAACGGCACATATCGTGGCACTGGCGACCAGGCAAAGCGATGATCCAGCGCAGAGACAGCCAATAACGCGACAAAGCCTGTCGCTGTAATGGTTTGTATGATTTTTTGACTCGTCTCCTTCTCGGAAATTGGACCTCCTTGCGTCCGCCGCTCCAACAGCTTCGGGTCGTTTTTCATCAGATATACAGTGGTCGCCAACCCTGACCCGCCGAACACGGCCAGGAATGTCCACGCCTGCCAATAGTTGAGCGTCCAGGCAGGGACGAAGAGCATAGCCGCCATGGCGAGGAGCAAGAACAGAAGGCCGCCCAATGCTTTTTTGTTCAGGTCTTTCATCTCGCGGTGGTAGCACTGCAAGCAGAGCAACACGAGCAGTCGCGCCCTCTCGTAACGACCAGGCTCAGAATTTACGGAAGGGAACCATCCAGGCGATCATTACCAATGCGTGTACGGTACAAGCCGCCGCGGCGGCCGATGAGGGCCGCCGCGGCTATTGTTACACTCTGTGCTGATTCGTTTGAATCAATTCGTTAGGTCACGCGACGGGTTGCGTGGCCGCGTGCATACGCGTCTTCAAACCAGCAAACTCCGGCTCGGGAACCAGTTTCGCCGTCCTCGCGGCGTTGAGCGCCGCCCTTTCGTAGTCGGCATCCTTCGGCGAGGGGTTGGATACGCCGAGCGTAATTGGATAAGTATGCAGGACCTTGCCAGCCTTATCCATCACGTCAACCTTGCGTTCCGTCATAAGTATTCCTTCACATAGGAAATGAAATAGGCGCGCCGGCCATATGATTACTCGCCGGCAGCCAAACCGCGGAACAACTATTATTATGTCCCACTGGTTCTGGTCTCTGGAGGGTGGTGACGTGCGCCAGGAATTACAATCAGAAACCTGCAACATGTCTTGAAGGCAACGTACACACCATGAAGGCGGCACCCGGCGCCGCGAACTCAGTTGATAAATCTCCCGAGGTTTCGGCCACAAGTTCAAGCAGTTGGGTTGACCATCCGCTATTATGCCGCCCGATGTGACGATCCCGTGACACTGTTCCTGTCCATGCAGCGATCATCCGCGATCGGACACTGAGTTCCTCGCGCCCTGGTCGGCTTGATGGGCAGGCGACCCTCGAACCGTCCCCGACCGGCCAGGTCGTCGCGCTATCCGCCGCCCACCAACTCCGCCATCGCCCGCAGCCGCGCCACCGTCCCGGCGTCGGCCTGACCGGTCACGGCCTCCTGCCGCCAATGCCGCTGGAACGCCCGCAGCACGGTTGACAGCGCAGGATCCAGCGCTCCCTCCGGCGCGACACCGTAGCCTATCTGCGCCAGTGCCGCGCGCACCGGCCGCAGCCCGCCGGCCTCGCGGACCACGCCTCCCGGCCCCAGATCAAGCACCCCGATCGGCCACAGCCCAACGCCGTTGCGCGCGAGTCCCTCCCAGTCGAACTTCTCCCCCGGATCTTCCTTACGGTCCGGCGCCACGTCGCTGTGCGCCACCACGTTGCGCGCCGGGATCCGATGCCGCGACAGGATCGCCAGGCACAAATCGCACACCGCCGCCATTTGCAGCGCCGGAAAGTCGCGATAACCCCATTCGTGACCCGGATTGACGATCTCGATCCCGATCGAGCGCCCGTTCAGCACGCCATGGCCTCGCCAGAACGATACCCCCGCGTGCCAGGCCCGCCGATCTTCCGGCACCAGGCGCAGGACCGTGCCGTCCTCGTCCACGACGTAGTGCGAGGACACTTTTGCGTCTGGATCGCACAGCCGGTCGATCGCCTCCCGGGCCGTCTGCATTCCGGTGTAATGCAGAATCAACGTGTCAATCGGCTCATCCGCCGGCCGTTCATCGTGATTGGGGCTAAGTTGTTCGCGGATCGCCAGAGTCATGCCAACCGGCCGCACCGCAAAACGCCCATCCAGGGCTGCCCCCACGACCTCTCCCGGCCTCGCGTCTGCATCCCCGCCGAGCGACCACGCCGGGGGGGAGCAGCGCACGGGGCGCCCATCCCAGTCAGTCTCACAGGCCGCGTTCCCGTTTTATGCGATCCCAGGCCGCGTTGATGCGGGCGACCGAGGCGCTGGCCTTCTCGATGAACTCCGCGGGTACACCGCGGGCCGCCAGCGCGTCGGGGTGGTTCTCCCGCATCAGTTTGCGCCAAACCGCCCGCAGCTCCGACCCATCGGCCGAGCGGGCCACGCCAAGAATTTCGTACGGATCCGGCTCATCCGCGGACGGTCGAGGCGGAGCGGCACCGCTGGCCCGGTCCCACGCCGTCCGGTCAAGCCGGAACGCGCGATACACGCCGCCCAGAAACGCCTGCTCTTTGGCGTTGACCGCGCCGTCACACCGGGCAATGGCGAACAGCGAGCCGAGGACCAGTTCCAGCATCGGATGATTGTCGGCGAAGGCGTCGCCAAGCTGCGTGGCGTAGGTGCCGTAATCGTCGGTGCTTTCGCGCGCCTGGTCGAACAGCCGGCCGATTTCCCGCACGCCGCTGTCGGGAATGCGGAACTGGCGGCGGAAGGTGTCGATCTCGGCGCGCTTTACCGGACCGTCGCATTTGGCGAGTTTGGCCGATAGCGCGACCACGGCGATGGAGAACAATTGCTGTTTCTGGCCGAGCAATGCGGCGACCTTCGCCTGTCCAGCGACCGAGTTGGCAACCGGAGAGAACGGGAATGCGAAACGCTGTCCCACCCCGGAGTCGGCTGCATGGCCCAGTGCGGCGCCGATGGCGGCGCCGAACGGGCCGCCCATGGCGAACCCGGCCATTCCTCCGAGAACCTTGCCCCAGTACCCCATGCGCGTGATTGGCACCTATCAGCCGTCCCTGCGCTTAGCACGCCAGGGTTTACCGGAGCAAAACGGAATGCGGGTCCAGCAGTGCGATTTGCTCCTGCGAGCCGGTCCTGCCACTGGGCGGTTTTGCTGCGGCACCGCAAAGCCGGAACCAGCAATCTCGGATGTTGTCAGACTTGTCAGCCCCGGCCGTTCGGCTCTATGGGACAATCCCCGTTAACATCCAGGCCGTGGAGGGATGCATGGTCGCCTACAATCAGCATCACCCGCGCGGACCCTGGCGTGCCCCGCGATACCGCGTCGCGGGGCGGGCCGAACGCTGGATCTGACGTCCTTCCTCCAGCCTCGCCTGTCCGGCGACAGCCTCGCCTGACCTTTGGCATGACCCTGCGCCGCTCCGGCGGACGGGCTGGACACGGAAGCCACCATGAGTTTGATCCACCTACGGAATATCGGCGTGATTTCGCCGCGTTCACTGTTCAAAAACCTCGACCTGACGATCCACGAAATCGACCGCATCGGACTGATCGCCGGCAACGGCATGGGCAAAACCACGCTGTTGCGCTGCCTCGCCGGCCAGGCGGAGCCCGGGATCGGCGAAATCACTTGCCGCCGCGGTCTGCGCATTGGATTTGTCGAGCAGGACATCCCCGCCGGCTTGCTCGATCTGACCATGAACGAAGCGATCCGGCGGGCGTTGCCGGTGGCTGAGCGGGAGACGTTATCCTGGAAGATCGGTCTCGTGCTGGATCTGCTGGAAACGCCGGACGCAATGCGGCAGCGGAAACTGTCCGAACTCAGCGGCGGGTGGCAGCGGCTGGCGTTGCTCGCGCGGGTTTGGGTCAGCGACCCGGACGTACTGCTGCTCGATGAGCCGACCAACCACCTCGATGGTCAGCGTCTGGCTCTGTTGGAAAACTGGATCAACCACGCGACTGAGGGCGTGGCGATGGTGATCGCCAGTCACGACCGGCAATTCCTCGACAATTGCAGCAACCGGACGCTGTTTCTGCGGCCCGAGGATTCGCGAAATTTCGCGCACCCGTTCAGCGTTGCCCGTGCGCTGCTGGCCGAGGAGGATGCGGCACGCGAGACAAAACTCGCCCGTGATGCCAAGGAGGCCGATCGTTTGCGCCGCAGTGCCGGGCATTTGCGTAATGTCGGCATCAACAGCGGCAGCGACACCTGGTTGAAGAAGTCGAAACAACTCGCCGGCCGCGCCAAGGCGATCGAGCAGTCGTTGCGGCCACTGACGCAAACCCGCGCCGGAGAGATCCGCCTGAGCAATCGCGGTACACACGCCAAAGTGCTGCTGGCGCTGGACAATGTTACGGTCGCGACGCCGGACGGACAAATGCTGTTTCGCACCGGAGATTTGAAGGTGTTCCAGCGCGATCGCATCGTGGTGACCGGGGCGAATGGGGTGGGCAAATCGTTGTTTGTGCGGCTGCTGCGACGCGCCATCGAAGGTGAAACGGTCTCCGGCATCACGCTCAGTCCGACCGTGGTGGTGGGGTATGTCGATCAGCAGATGTCGCAGCTTCCGGCGGCAGAAACGTTACTTGGTTTCGTAACGGGAGAGTTTCGTCTGGGGGATCAGCGCAGCGTTAGTTTGCTGGCCTCGGCCGGTTTCGATATCGCAACCCAACGCCGGCCGATCGAGCGATTGTCGCCGGGTCAGAAGGCGCGTCTCGGCTTGCTGGCGCTGCGTCTGGCGGAGCCGAATTTCTACCTGATGGACGAACCGACCAACCACGTGGATATCGCTGGTCTGGAACGACTGGAAGCCGAGATCCTGGCGCAGGAGGCGACCTGCGTTCTGGTGTCGCACGATCGGTTTTTCGTGCGTGCGATCGGCACGCGGTTCCTTCATATCGCAGACGGAAGGATGCAGGAATTGGAGCCGCCGAGCGGTTGATGCCGGCCGGGTTTGCGGCCGGCCGGTGCGACGCTGCGGTGGAGCGACGTTTCAGGCCCGCGCCAGTGACGGATCCAGTAACGACGTATCCTGCCCGATCACCGGGTCGACGATCGCTGCCTCCAGGCTGCTCGCACCTTTCCACTGACTGGCCGGTCGCGCTTTGCCTTCCGAGCCGATCTGGTCGATGCCCCAGTAGACCTCCAGGTTGTGCCCGTCCGGATCGCGGAACTCGACGGCGATCTGCACACCGGCCCGCCGGCGGCCCTCGAAATGGATCGGCACGTTGTGCTTGCGCAGATGGTCACGCACCCGGAACACCTCGTCCAACGAGCCGACCTCGAACGCCATATGGTGCAGTCCAGCGCCGGGATCGCGGTCCTGCGTCGCCTTGAACAGAGCGATGCCGTGATGGTCGGTGTTCAGCCGGATGAACGCCGCACCGCCGGGCATCATGTCTTCCTGGTACAGGTCCGAAATCCGGAACCCGAGCACGTCGACATAAAATCGCACCGACTGCTCGACGTCCGTTACGAACAGCGCGACATGGCCGATCTTGCGCAGCTGGAACGGTGTGCCGTGCGGCCGCTTCAGTTCTTGCAGAGGTACACTCATGGTTGGCTCAGTAGATCTTGGGTGGCGAAAACGCTGGTGTCCTGGCCGTCGACCGGATTGGCGATCGCGGCCTCCAACGAGCGGACCGGTTTCCATTCGTCTTCCGGCCGGACAATTCCTTCGGAGCCGATCTGATCGATGCCCCAGTAAATTTCCAGCAAATGGCCGTCGGGATCGCGGAACTCGACAACCAGTTGCACTCCGGCACCGCGGCGGCCGTCGAGGTTGATGGGAATCTGATGCTCGCGCAGATGTTCCCGGATACGAACGATCTCATCCAGTGTCGGCACTTCCATGGCGACATGATGCAGGCCAGTGCCAGCCGGATGGTCCTCGGTTGCGCCGAACAGAGCGATCGCGTGATGATCCGTGGCGCAGCGCAGGAACACGGCACCTCCTGGCAGTTCGCCGGGCGCGATTGCATCGCTGACCTGGAAGCCGAGAATTTCGGTATAGAAGCGGGTCGAGCGTTCCAGGTCTTTCACATACATTCCGACATGGCCGATCTTGCCGATGCGGAATGGCAGGCCTTTCGGGCGGCCCATGGACTTAATGGTATCGACGTTCATTGCCTGTCCTCATCTGTTGCGCGGTCCCCGGTTTGCTGCCGCCCACGGGATGGGCGTTACGGAATCAGCATGCCAGGGTCCGGTCGCACGGCGTGGCTGGTGCGGTGACGATGCGCTCAGGTGGCAGATTTCGCAAGCATGTGACGGGCCGCGGCAATGGTTATCGGTGCACCTTATCGTGGCCAGAGCCGCCGCTGTGGCTAACCGGAATGGCGCGTTCTGCGATCGCCCTGGGCCGAGCTCCACGGGCCGCGGCAGCAGAGACCCGGTGGAAGTGCCGATGTCGGTCCCAATACCCCCAATAGCCGCCGACGATCACGTACTGGGTCTGGCAGTCGTCATCCACGGCACAATTCGGTTTCGGCGCGACGGCGGGCGGCTTAATGTCCGATGACGCCGGTTTGGCGGTGGGCGATGGATAGACGATGGTCGGCAGCGGGCCCGTCGACGGCACGGCGGTATCCTGTTGCGCCGCCGCCGGACCGGCCGGCAACGAGACCAGCCCCATCAGGACAGCGACAAGACAGTGCAACCGGCGAGACCGCACAGCGACGCGTCCGAAGCCAGTCACACTCTCAGTTCGCAACGTCAATGGTGCTCGTCCTTTTCATGCCCGGACTGGGCCGGCGCCGCGACACGGCCGACTGCCGCTGCCAGCGGGCTGCGTGCGACCGGCGCCGGACCCCGGGGAACGCCACCGGGAGGCGGACCACCAGGCGGCCGGCCGGCAAATCCGCCTCCTGGAGGCGGACCACCAGGGCGGCCCGGGCCGGCACCGAAGGTGGGACCGCCCGGATGACCGGGCGGGCCGCCACCCCAAGGGTGGTAGCCGGCGCCACCTGGGAAGCGTTGATTGAGGTTGCGCGCGACGCCCTCCGGCGCGGCGTGCCACCGATGCGCGCCGTCCCAATAGCCCCAGCCCCCGCCGTAGAAGATCAGTGGCATGGTCGCGCCGTCGACGAACAGGGTTGGTGATCCGTCATAGTAGGTAAAGCCCGGATAGCCATAATCCGGTTGCGGATATGCTGCAGGATAGCCCGGCGGTGGGTAGCCCCCCGGATATCCTGGCGCCGGATAGCCATAGCCATAGCCAATCGGCTCCGGCGGCACGACGCAGCCGCTCAATGGTAGCAGCAGTGCCACCAGCGCGAAACGTGGACGCATCGTGTCATCTCCCATGCAACAGACTCTGCTTTCGTTTTCACAATTAAGCGCCGAAACCGGCGGTATTAAGGCAAACTTCAGATCAATTCCGACGGCGCCCCACCAGCCAGCAGCCAACCGACGAAATCGCCAGCCCGAGCAGCATGACGGGCGTCAGGCGCTCGCCCAGGATCGCCCAGGTGAGAACCGAGGTGACACCGGGGACAAGATAGAAGTTGACCGTGGCGCGGGCAGCGGTGCCGCGGGTGAGCATCAGAAAATACAACGCCATCCCGCCCATCGAGACCGCGACGGTATTCCACGCAATGCCGGCAAACGCGCCGGGGTTCCAATCCGTCCAAAACGGTTCCAGCAGCATGGCCGATCCGGTGCAGACAATGGCACTGGCGAGGAACTGCGCAGCCGCACCCGGCAGCGCCGGCACGTCGCGGCAAAACCGTCGAAAATACAGCGTGCCACCGGACAGAGTGCCAACACCGGCAATGGCGCCGAACAGGTCGGGCAGCTCCGCCCGGCTGTTCAGCGCCGCGAGGCCCAGGATCAGCAATACGCCGGCGAAACCGAGCAAAAGTCCAACGATTTGCGACGGCCGCAATTGCTCGCCCAGAAGCGGCCAGGCGAGCAAGGCACACAGCAGGGGATTTAAGGTCTGAATGAGGGCGATCGGCGCCGCCTCGATGCGGGTCATCGCGACATGGGCGGTCATCAGCAGCACCGCCTGCGTCGACACGCCGACCACTGCGCAATGCAGCCAGGCCATGCGCGAGAGGTTCCAGGGTCGCCGCAACACAGTCATGGTGCCGCTGACGATCGCCGCTGCCAGGATCATGCGCAGCGCGACAAACCACAGCGGCGACATGTGGCGCAGCCCGATGCGGGTGCCAAGGAAGGAACTGCTCCAGAGCAGCACGAACAGCAGCGGCGCGGTGTTGTTCACCCGGCCGGCGATGCTGGCCAAAGCCGGGCGCGCGGCGGCCGCTCCGTTCTGTGGGTCTGTGCGGCGCATTTCGCTCCCGGTGGCATTTGGCGGCCGGGAGGACCCGGTCGGGATGAGTTACCTTCGCATCCCACCACCAGCAAGATCGATCAAGCGAATGCAGGCCGAGACGGCTAGGTTTGGGTCAAGCGTGTGGGAGGCGGCATGAACCTCGTCGGCAAGGCGCTCTGGTATATCGAAAGCCACTTCGCGGAAGAGATTTCGCTGGAGGATATTGCCGCCGCCCAGGGCGACGTATCGCGATTCCACATGTCGCGCGCCTTCGGTCTGGCGACCGGCCGGTCAGTGATGCGCTACGTGCGCGGTCGGCGGCTGACCGAGGCGGCGCGGGCGCTGTCGTTGGGTGCCCCGAATATTCTGAGTATCGCACTGGATGCGGGCTACGGCTCGCACGAGGCGTTCACGCGGGCGTTTCGCGACCAGTTCGGCGTGACACCGGAGGCGGTGCGCCAACGGGGCGATCTGGACAACCTCGAACTTGTGGAGCCAATCAAAATGACCGAGAGCGAGACTGTTGCGCTTGACGAGCCGCGGCGCGAATCCGGTGCGGCGTTGCTGATTGCCGGACTGCGGATGCGTTATAGCAATGAAACGATTGCCGGCATTCCGATGCAGTGGCAGCGCTTCGCGCCGTTTATCGGCAGCATCGCCAGCCGGATTGGCGGCATGGCGTATGGGGTTTGTTGTGATTTCGATGAGTCGGGCCAGTTCGACTATGTCTGCGGTGTCGCCGTGGCCAGCCTGTCCGGACTGCCGCCGGAACTGAGTGGCGTACGCATTCCGCCGCAGCGTTATCTGGTGTTCCGCCATCGCGGGCACGTGTCCGGCATTCATGCGACGTGGCATGCGATCATGGATCGCTGGCTGCCGGAGTCCGGACTGCGCATGGCGAATGCGCCGAACTTCGAACGCTACGCCGAAGATTTCGACGCAAACTCCGGACTGGGCGGGGTCGAGATCTGGGTTCCGATTGAGGCGTGACGCCGCGGCATTTTGCCCGCGCCCATCCGCCTGGACGGAAATCGCTTGCGGCAACCGATCCGCCGTGGCTGTTATGCGGCGATGGTCCGATTGCTGCGCGTGCTGTTGTTGGGTGGCTTGCTGGCTGGGTGTGCGGCTTCGTCACCCCAAGGCGATGCGTCTTGCTGTGCGGCGCCTGATCCCGGCACGGCCAGACTGCATCTCGGCGGGCAGCTGAGTGTCGGCGTGGGTTTTTCGCGCTGATCTCGCCTGATGGCGAGGATCGGTCAGGATCGATGTTAACCCTCGGTGCGCGCCTTCACCATCCGTAACGGATTGTAGGTCAGCACCAGCGTGGCGTCCTGCTTGACGACCCGGTTCATGGTGCGCACGAGGCCTCGGTTGGGACGGCTGTTGCTGCGGCGGCTTTCGACGACCTCGCATTCGACATGGATGGTGTCGTTGACGAAGGTCGGCGCATGGACGTTCAGTTCCATGTTGAGGAAGGCGAAGCCGGTGTGCTGCATGGTGGCGTGGGTCAGCAACCCCTCAGCGAACGAGTAGACCATCGCGCCCGGCACGACGCGCTGCTTGATGTCGCTTTCGTGCCTGAGGAATTCGATGTTGGAGAACAACACTTCGGTCAGGCCGGTGACGCTGATGAAGTTCACCAGATCGGCCTCGGTCAGGGTGCGGCCGATGGTGCGAAACTTGCGGCCGACGGGCAGGTCCTCGAAGTAGATGCCGAGGCCGAGCACTTCGTAGCCGTCGATTTCGGTCATGGTTGAAATCTCCATCGCTCGTCACGGCCCATCGGCCAGCGGAACACAGTGCCGCAATCGATTCCAGGGTCAAGCCAAATCTCGGCAAACATGACTCTCCGGAGGGACACGGGGGCCCGTTTTTGATCCGGAAATATCTGTGCTTATCTGCGGATATCTGCGTTGGATTTTGCTTTTCTCCGTCCTGTCGTGACGGGTATTACGGAACAGGGAAGAATTTTAGACACAGATACACACAGATATCCACAGATAAGCACAGATAAAGCGGTAAGGAGGCAGGCCCGGGCACGTCGGTCGGGTATCGCGCATGCGAATGGTGATGCCAAGTACTGCGGCGAAAACGCTGGTTCGCCATCACACCATGGTCAGCCCACCCGACACCGAGATCGTCTGGCCGGTCATATACCCAGCATCATCCGAGAGCAGAAACGCAATGATCCCCGGATAATCCTCTGGCGTGCCGATCCGCCGCATCGGCACTGCACGCGCCAGCGCCTCGCCGATTTTCGCACCGCCGGGTGAGGCCGCCTTGAACGCATCGAACAGTGGCGTATCGGTCGGCCCAGGACACAATACGTTCAGTATGACGTTACGGCGCGCAAGTTCACGGGCCAGCGTCTTGGTGAATGCGATGATGCCGCCTTTGCACGCGCTGTACACCGCCTCGCCCGAGGAGCCCACGCGGCCGGCGTCGGAGGCCACGTTCACTACCCGGCCAAAGCCTCGCTCCGCCATGCCGCGCACCACGACGTGATGCATGTGCAACGGACCATACAGATTGATGGCAATGATCTTGTCCCAGAGTGCGGTGTCGGTATCGAGGAAGTTCATCGGCCGTTCCCAACCCGCGACGTTCGCCAGCAGGTCGGCGGGCCCTACGTCGCGCTCGAACGCTGCAACGGACTGTTCCACCGAAGTGCGATCGGCGATGTCGGTGCGATATGCTCTGGCATGACTGCCCGCGAGCGCCACCGTAGCTGCCGCGCCGGCTTCATCGATATCGAATATGCCGACCTCGCAGCCTTCGGCGGCCAGCCGCAGCACCGTGGCGCGACCAATCCCACTGCCGCCGCCTGTGACGATTGCGCGTTTGCCCGTCAGTCCTCGCATCGCTTCCTCCGCATGGCTCCGATCGATCGTTTGACCGTGTCGTAGCGTATTGCTGGTTCAGATGGCCCGGACAAGCCGGGGGATGATGGTGAGAGGACAGTACCACGACGCCGACGATATTAAGTGAGCGCGGGTGTCGACGAGCCGTGCCAGGTCGCGAGCTCAGCCGTCCAGATGACCCCAAGCCAAGGCGCGCGCGATGCGCATGGCGATCACCGGCAATGGCGCAAGATCCATGTTCCGATACTGCGGATACCGTTCACGCAACCGCTCCTGGGCCTCGTCGTGTTCGGCGCCATCGGTCAGGATTTCAGCACGGCCATGCAACATAACCCAGGCGAGCCGGCGCCAGTCCTCGTCCCACCGGTCCATCGTGACCGCGATTTCCGGATTCTCCGAAATGTTGCGCAGCCGCTTCAATGGGACGTCGGTCCGTTTCGGCTTCTCATCAATGGTGATGTACAGCGAATTTCCGACGATCGCATAACATATCGGCACCAAATGTGGCACGCCCTTCGTATCAGCCGTGGCCAACCTTGCGACGCGACAGCGATCGCAGAACGCCCGCGCGACATCACTGAGCACGGTCACAGTGGATCGAACTCGGTCGGCAGTCCCGGATCCCGCCAATGCGCGAACATGCGTGCGATGTGATGCGGCGAGGTCCTGCCAAGTGACAGATCGGACGGCACCTCCGTCTGGTGGAACCAGCCATGGCCGCTGGTTTCCAGGCTGGTCGCGCCCTCGCCGCCTTCCAGCGCGCAAATGAAAAACAACCGGACGACCGAGTATGGCGCCGGCGGCAGCGCCTGCCGCGCACGGTCCCAGACCGCGGCCAGTTTCAGCGGACGGGCGTGGTAGCCGGATTCCTCAAAAATCTCCCGCACCACCGATTGCGCGGGAGTCTGATTGACCTCCGCCCAACCGCCGGGCAGCGACCAGCGGTGCTGATCGGCCACCTCGCGGACCAGCAGCAGGCGTCCCTCGGCGTCGAACACCGCGCCGCGCACGCCGACCTTGGGCGTAGCGTAGCCGGTTTCTTCCGCAAACAGCGCTTCGATCCGCGTGCTGTCGGTCGCCGTATGCGCGGCCATGATGCGCGAACCCAGGCGGCGCAACGCCAGATAGCGTTCCTTGTCGTGCGGATCCTGGGTGTAGGTGAGACCGGTTTGCGCCATCGCCAGCATCTCGCGGGCCCAAACAAGCCAATCCGGGTCGCCAGCCTGGGACCCTTTTGGCGGCTCGCCGGTCAGACTGTGGGTTCCGTGACGAGCGCCGGCTCGGTGACAGAGCCGGCCGAAAAGTCCGCATCCGCCTCGGTCAGCGTGCGCCAGGTGCCGGAAACCAACACCTCCGACGGCCGGAACCGGGCTTTGTATGCCATCTTCCGGCTCTCCGGCACCCAATAGCCCAGATACACGTAGGGCAAGCCCAGTACCCGCGCCCGCTCGATCAGCCACAGGATGGCGTGCGTCCCGAGCGAGCGCTTCTCCAGCGTCGGGGCATAAAAACTGTAGACCGCCGACAACCCGTCACCCAGCCGGTCGGTCAGGCAGGTGCTGATCAGCCGTGTGTCGGGATCGCGGAATTCGATGAGGAAGGTCTCTACCGGCGTGTCTTCCACCATGGCGCGGTAATCGTAGAAGCTCATGGAGGCCATGTCGCCGCCGCCGTGCCGCGCCTGCTGGTAGCGCTGAAACAGCTGAAATTGCTCGGCGGTGGCTCGCGGCGCCACCACGAACGCCTCAACCTGCGCGTTCGCCCGGGCGATCCGGCGCAGCGTGTTGCCGGGCTGGAAGGTGGCGACCGGAATGCGGATCGGGATGCAGGACTGGCACGACGGACAAACCGGCGCGTAGGCGATGTTGTGGCTGCGGCGGAACCCCGCTCGTGACAACCGGTCGTGCAGAGCCTCGGTGCCGGGTCCGGCGATCTCGGTCACGACCTTCCGCTCCGTCCGGCCTGCCACGTAGGGACAGGGCAGCGGAGCGGTGGTGTAGAAGAACTGCGGGCGGCGCGGGGCGGTGAAATTCATGCAAACGTTCCGCTTCGCATGTTCCAGCGTCTGGGCTGCCGGGTCAACAAGGATGTCGCGCCGGCCTGGCCGGGTGGCCGAATTTTGCGGAATTTCGCTGTAGCGTCGGCGCGCGAGGCACTCATCGGGGACCCGGCTTGGCGGTCCATGTGACTGAGACGGACGGCTGCCCCGTTGCCGGGTGTGACATTGGGATGGCGATATACCTGGGGCCGACGGAATCCGGCGCTATTTCCATCCGTGCCGGTTTCCGGCAGCGCCAACGGCAAACCCAGCAGCAACGCCTTTACCTTCAAAGCTGACTGGGTCCCCTGCGGCAAGCAGGACTCCTGGGCTTGCCCATTCGCCAATCTGAAAGTTGGATTGCAATACGTGGCTTATACCATGTTCAACGGCGGCTCGAAGAATTATGACGGATTTGGCCGCGATGCCTCTGATAACGACTCACTGCAGCTTTATC
>Ga0187867_10000539_pt1 | contig 33537 bp, 28 predicted proteins | sample June2016WEW_13_1_FD_132976 | JGI IMG/M metagenome (GOLD analysis project Ga0187867, IMG submission 132976) | Peatland microbial communities from SPRUCE experiment site at the Marcell Experimental Forest, Minnesota, USA - June2016WEW_13_10 | ecosystem: Environmental > Terrestrial > Soil >... | reverse complement strand
GACCACACGCCCCTTCTCGACGATCGCCCCTGTTCTGGGCAGCAAGTCTGTATAAGCCCAGTGTGTGGTGGCGCGGCGGCCTTGCAGCAGGCCGGCCATACCGAGGACGAAAGCTCCGGTGCAAACCGAGGTGATGTAACGTGCTTCTGCAGCCTGACATTTGACAAAGTCGACTGTTGCACGATCGGTCATCGCCTGCACGACACCGAAACCGCCTGGGACACAGATCAGATCGAGTTGTGGACAGTCGTCAAACGCCACGGTCGGAACCAGAGCAAGTCCGCAATCGCTCGGCACCGGATCGAGCGATTTCGCAACGATGTGAGTTTTCGAGTTCGGCATCCGACTGAGGACTTGCAAGGGCCCAGTAAAATCGAGCTGGGTGAGATTGGGAAAGATGACAAATCCAACATTGAACTCGGACATTGCAGTCTCCTCAGGTTAGTGTGTGAGTTGGAGATCACCACGCCGCGGACGACAGTTTATCCGGGCCTTGGCAGTGCCAGCACAACCTCGATCACGATCAGCACGATGATCGCGGCTTCCATCAAGGCAGATCGCGCGGCCGATGCTTCGTCGTACAGCGCGGTATAGGTATCGCGGATAATTGCCAGTTTGCGATCCACCGCAGCATTCACCGAGGCTACGCGGAACAGCTCGTGGGCTGCGGTGTAAATGCGCGCCAGGTATACATCCTCTGTCACTTGCAATGCGTTATCCACTTTCTCCCGCAGCTCGGTCACCTCGGCGACGAGTGTATAAAACCGCCGTGCCAGATTGGCGAACCGGCGCGAGCCCAATAGCGGGCGGGACCGTTGCATCGCCTGCACCAAATCGTACATTTTCGGCAGCTCGGCGTCGAGCAGCTGATCATAATAGCGTATTTCCAGCAATTGCGCGTTGGCGACGTCCAGCACATCCATCACGTCGGAGTCATTGCGCGGTTCGTAAATGAATGCGCGGTCCCAGGTCATCACGACCAGATCATCGCGGTACCAGGAGAATCGCTGGCGCAGCAAATCCCGGCGGGCACCGTCCGACAGCGCGCGCGTTTCGCCGGATAGCAGCGGCACCAGATCGATGCGCTGCAGCAGGCTCTCGGCGTCGGGTGTTTCATTAAATGCGCGAACCATGCCGATGAGGTAGTCTTCTTCCAAGGTTTCCGGCGTGGGACGCAACATCGCACCGGCAAACGTCTTGCGGACATGATCGAGTTGCCGGGACCATACCGCGGCGCCGGCGGCGGGTCCGACATGGCGATCGACCGCAATCAGACGTTGGGTGAAACCGGTCCAGGACAAATCGTCCGCCGGAATATGCAGCGCCAGCCGCGTGACGCCAAAGTCGTAAAGCCGGGCGGTCGCGGCAGCCCAAAGGTCGGTGCCATTCAGTTGCAGCTTAACCGGCTCGAGCGGGATATCCAGCGGCGCGACGCCGAATGCCACCGCTTTCGATGGGGCGGTGACCAACCGGCCGCGCGTGCCACTGGCATGGGGTTGCTCGCCCAACAGCAATTCCGCCTTTGCCAGATCGATGGAGTCGGCGATATCGAACAGCCGACAGGCGATCACCGTGCCTGATACGACCTGCAATTCTCTGGATTCCATTGGCTGATGCCCTGTATGCGCACACCTCGGGTGTAGCCGAGATTGCGCCTGTGGTAGACCGGGGTACGGCGTCGATTGCAAGTCGATGACAAATTTATGACAGAGCGAGCCTTATGGTTTTGCAATATCGCTGCGATGGACAGCAGGTGTTGACACAGGTCAATGTGCGGGCGGCCGACCTGCGCCGATAAGCAAACCATAGATCCGGGAATGAGCATCATGAAAACCCGCATTCTCGAGGCCATGGGCGTGACGGAATTGCAACGCGCCTCCGGACTGAGCGACGCGCTGGCTGCCAACGATCGGGTGAAATACCTGTTTTCGCTGCTGCAAATGGCAGTGAGCCACGCCGATCATCCGGACCAGTCCGCCACCAGCCTGAAACGCGAACGGCTCGCCGCCGGGGTCGACGAGGCGAGCCTCGACGACATGGTGGCAACCGCGCAGCGGAGGGCCCGTGACTACCAGTTGCCGGGCGCCGCCAATGTCATGCAGCGCATCGCCAACGAGATGCGGGTCATGGCGGCACCGGTTATCGCAGGTGGCAAGCCGGGCTACGCCGAGCGGCTGCAAACGCTGCTGAAGGCGTTGCCGGCGGCGAATGACGACTGCCTCACTGCCGCGGACGTCACGGCGATCACCCAGGCAGGCCGGCCACACCATGGCGCGCCGACCGAAAGCCTGCACCGGCTGGTCATGGAGCTGCACAAGGAACTGAACGCACAACAGGCCGCGCTGGCGGAAGAATCGCTGGATGGCGCGGCGGTCTTTGGCCTGGCGGACTCCGACCGGACCAATGTCAAGGCGTTCATGGCGGGTGTGAACTGCACCGCACCGCTAAAATTCGATCATCCTGGACTTGGAACGACCGCGACGCGTGCCGGCGATCGGCTGGTGATCCAGAACGATATCGGAACCACCGACGCCCATGTCATCGTGATCCATGTCGAGGCGTTGACGGTCACCGTCACCTACAGCGACGTGCATCCTGAACGCGTGCAGTTCCTGCGCAATATGCTGGCGCCGATGAATGTCTCCTGGGATGACGGACGCTCGGCACAGGTGGCGACATTGGCCGCCGGCATGCCGTTTCAGTTGGTTACTGGTGCGTTTGTGGCGGCGGACGCTGCGGACTGCCTGCGGTTTCTGGAGTTTCTCGGCTCTCGGTTGGTATTTCTGATCGACTGGAACAAGGCCCGCAAGCAGTTGCGTGGCTTCCTACGGGGCCCGCAACGCCTGGAGGTGCTGCTCTGGGCGGCGCAGCATGACGCCGGCCATCGCGGCTTCCTGGAAATTGGCGGGGCGCGTGCAATCAATGAAGCGATCGAGGCAACCGCAGATACGGCCATGCATTTCGGCGATCGCCTGTGCGACGTGCTTGGTACCGAGCCGGCGGTCGAATTCATCCAGTTCGTGCTGAACGCCGCGGCACACGGCAAATTGGCAGGGCAGTCGCACGCCTTGATCGCGGATCGCATCAGAGCCGAACTGCAACGGCATTTCAGCGACGACGAGCGCCGCCTGTTGGGCGTTGCGTCGGATCACGCCGGTCTGATCTTCGAGATTGCCTCGCTTGTGCAAGATGGCGTGTTGGCTGCCGGAACCGGGGATGGCGGCTTCAGCAAACGAGCCGATCGCGCCCGCCGCTTCGAACATGATGCCGACCTTCTGGTCGGGGCGGCACGTGAGGCAGCCCGCCGCCGACCCGATCGGACGGTGTTCCGCACGTTGCTGGAGACCGCCGATGATGCGGCCGATCACCTGGAGGATGTCGCCTTTCTGCTGGTCTTGCTGGCGGATCATGACGAACCGGGTGGCGCGACGTTGGATGCGTTGCGCGCCCTGACTGCGGTAACCCTGGAGGGTGTGCAGGAATGGATCAAAGCGCTCGGCCACGCGGCGCATGTCACCCGGCCCGGCCTGCGCGAGGACACCGATGACTTTCTCACCGCGATCGACCGCGTTGCCGCTTTGGAACATCAGGCGGACGACGCCGAGCGGCGTCTGACCACGCTGGCGATCCAGCAGTCAAAAAACTTCCGGCAATTGCATCTTTACACGGTGATCAGCGATGGCCTCGAGGAGACCATGGATGCGTTGAAACATGCCAGCCTGGCGTTGCGTGGTCATGTGCTGGGTGAGGTGCTAGGTGGCTGACGTTCCGCCGCTTTACGTCATTCTGCCGGGTGAGAAGCTGCCGTCCGGCGGAGCGCAGGAGGTTGGCAACAAAGCATTCAACCTGATGCGCATGGCGGCGGCGGGTCTGCCGGTGCCGCCGGGGTTCGTTTTGCCGGTTGCGTGGTGCAGCCTGCCGCGTGAGACCGACGCCAACGCTGAAGCCTTGCGCGCCGCTCTGGCCAAAGGCGTCGCCCGCATCGAATCCTCCACTCAACTTGGCTTTTCGTCCGCGCGCCGTCCGTTGCTGGTTTCGGTTCGTTCCGGCGCCGCATTATCGATGCCCGGCATGATGGAGACCGTGTTGGATGTCGGTCTCAATCTCGAGTCGGTCGACGGGCTGATCCGTGTCACCGGCAATCCGCGGCTGGCCTGGGACAGTTTTCGTCGTTTGGTCCAGGGTTTCGCCGAGGTGGTGGCAGGTCTGGCGGTTGCCCCGTTCGACGCGTTGGTGCGCGATGCTCTGGCCAGTGCCGGCGCCGAAAACGAACGTGAGCTGGATCATCGCACATTGCGCGATCTGACCCAGTCGATGCTGCGGTGCTACCAGGACCTGGCCGGCGAATCGTTCCCCACCGAGCCACGTACGCAATTGGCGCGCGCGGTGGAGGCAGTGTTTCGCTCGTGGGATGCGCCGAAAGCCAAAAGCTTTCGCACGCTGAAAGGCATTCCAGGGAACGTTGGCACCGCGGTCACCGTCCAGACGATGGTTTATGGCAATGCCGGCGGGAAATCCGGTGCCGGCGTCGGCTTCACAAGAAATCCCGCAAGTGGCGCGCGGGAATTTTATTACGACTTCCAGTTCAACAGTCAGGGCGAGGATGTGGTCGCAGGCCGCCAGGTGCTGCATGACAATGCCAGATTGCGTGCCACGTTGCCCGAGATCTGGCGGCAACTTGATGTGGCGTGCCACGAGCTCGAGCTGCTTTTCGGCGATGCACAGGACTTTGAGTTTACCGTGCAATCCGGCATTCTCTGGTTCCTCCAGTCCCGCCACGCCAAACGCACGCCATGGGCTTTGGTCCGTATCGCGGTCGATATGGTCGAGGAAGGACTTTGCCAGCCCGCCGAGGCGTTGCAGCGCCTTGCAGAGATTGATCTGAACCTTGTGGAACGCACGTTTTTCGCACTACCGCTGCCGCCGCCGCTGGCCAACGCTCAGGTGGCGAGTATCGGTGTTGCATGTGGTGCGATTGCGCTGGACTCAGCCTCGGCAAAGCGAATGGTGGCGGCAGGCCAACCGGTGATCCTGGTACGGCAGGAGACATCGACCGCCGACATTGACGGGCTGGCCGTGGCCGAAGGTGTCGTGACGGCGACCGGTGGCCGCACGTCGCATGCGGCAGTGGTGGCGCGGCAACTCGGCAAAGTGTGTTTGGTATCCTGCCCAGGATTGATGGCGGATGTGGTGGGAAGGGCTGTGCGGATCGGCGAACGCAGACTTGTGGAAGGCGAGTTTCTGTCGATCGACGGCAATGACGGCGCGGTCTATCCGGGCCGGCTGACGGTGGTGACCGAACGGCCTGAGCGGGAACTTGCAGTGATCAACAGTTGGCGGGCAGCCGCCAACTCGGCCACCGCGTCCGTTAGGTTGGTCAGCGGAGCCACAAATCAATGAGCCGGGTTGACGAATTCCTTGCGACGAGACGGCCGCCGACACCATGCGTCGTCATCGACCTGGACATCGTGCGGGCGCGCTTTTGTGCGTTGCAATCGCTATTCCCGGATGTGTCGATTTACTATGCCGTCAAGGCCAATCCGGCAGCCGAAGTCATTACGGCTCTGGCAGCACTGCATTGTTGTTTCGATTTGGCAAGCCCAGGGGAGATGCAACGATGCCGCAGTGCCGGTGTGGCGGCGGTGGATTTGTCGTATGGCAATACCATCAAGCGGGAACGCGACATCGCCGCCGCGTTCGCGGCGGGCATCGATCTGTTTGCCTTCGATTCTGCACCAGAGCTTGCGAAACTGGCCCGTGCGGCACCTGGTGCGCGGGTGTTCTGTCGGCTTCTGGTACGCAATGCCGGCGCAGAATGGCCGTTGACCCATAAATTCGGCTGCGATCAACGAACCGCGATCGAACTGCTGCTAAGGGCTCACCAGCTTGGCTTACGGCCAGCCGGGGTGTCGTTTCACGTCGGTTCGCAACAAACCGACCCGCGTCAGTGGGAAACGCCGATTGCCCATGCCGCCGGCATCTTTCACGCCTGCGCGCGACAGGGAATTGCGCTTTCGCTGCTCAATCTGGGGGGCGGTCTGCCGGCGCAATACCGTACCGCGGTGCCCGCTTTGGAGCGTTATGCCGAGATAATCCACGCCGCGTTGGCGCTCCATTTCGGCGCAGCGCGGCCGCAGGTGCTATTGGAACCCGGCCGTTACATGGTTGGGGATGCAGGCGTGTTGCGCAGTGAGGTGGTGCTCGTTGCGGAACGTCCGCATTCAGGCGCACATCGGTGGGTCTATCTCGACGCCGGCCGTTATAACGGGCTTCCGGAAACGCAAGGTGAAATGATTCAGTACCGAATTCGTACGGCGCGCGACGGCGGTGCTGCCGGGACGGTCATTCTTGCCGGCCCAACATGCGACAGCACCGACATCATTTACGAGCGTGCCGGGTATGAGCTGCCGCTCAGCCTTGCCGCGGGCGATCATTTGGATTTTCTTTCGGCTGGCGCTTATACATCGAGCTACGCCTCGGTGGAGTTCAACGGCTTTGCCCCGGTGCAGACCTGGTGCATCTGATTACATTTGCCCGGTCACATTTGCCTGGTTGCATTTGCCCGGTTACATTTGGCCGGGCAGCCACAGCGCCAGGCCGGGAAACAGGGTGAGCAGGAACAGCAGCACGAACATTATGACATGGAACGGGATCGTTCCCATTACGACGTCGCTCAGTTCACCGTCCCAGATGCTTTGAATGACGAACAGGTTGATCCCGATCGGCGGTGAAATCTGGCCGAGTTCCACGTACATCACCAGGATCACGCCAAACCAGATCGGATCGATGCCGTAATTCCCCAGCACCGGATAGATCAGCGGCACGGTGATCACGATCATGCCGATACTCTCCACCAGGCAGCCCAGTACCGTGTAAAGCACGAACAGCGCGCCGAAGAACTGAAAATGCGACAGGTTCAGTCCCACCAGCCAGGAGGTGACGCTTTCGCCAACGCCTGCCACTCCGATTGCATAAGCATAGATATACGCTGAATAGATGATGAACAGCAGATTGCCGCAGATTTGCACGGTGCGGTGCATGGCATCTTTGAACTGTTGCCAGGTCAGTTCGCCCCAAATCAGGCAAAGGATGAGGGAAAACAGGCAGCCGCCGGACGCTGCCTCGGTTGGGGTCGCCCAGCCGGCATAGATGCTGCCCATAATGCAGCCGATCAGCAGTGCGAAAGGCACAATGTCGGCGAGCGCGGTGACGAAGCCGATGCCATCCGGTGGCACCCCGCGCGGCACCGCCCCGCCCCAGAACGACCGGATCGCGATGTAGGTCATGAACATCAGCGTCAACAGCATGCCGGGAACCACGCCGGCCATGAACAGTTTGGCCACCGAGGTCTCGGTGAACGTTCCATAGATGATCATGGCAATCGACGGCGGCAGCAGAATGCCAAGCGTCCCGCCCGCAGCGAGCGAGCCGGCCGCCAGCCGCCGGTCGTATTTCCGCTGCACCAGTTGCGGCAGCGCCACGCCGCCGATCGACGCCGCTGTCGCCACCGAGGAACCGCTGATCGACGCGAACAGCGCACAGCCGACGATGTTGGTCTGCAACAAGCCGCCGGGCAGACGCGAGACGATTTTGGCGAGGCCTCGGTAAATCCGGAACGACAGGCCGCTGCGCTGCATCAGTTCCGCCATCAGGATGAACAGCGGAATGGCACTCAGGGTGAAGCTGTTCATGCTGCCCCAGGTGACGAGGCCGATGCCTTTGAGCGCGACCAGGCCGTGCTGCATCAACAGGTACAGCACGCCGGGCACCGCGATCGCAAACGGTACTGCCATGCCGGCAGCCAGCAGCAGCAAAAACACGCCAAACGAAAGGATCAGTTGCAACGCGAGTTCCATCGTTCAGCGTCCCGCCGCCAGGAAGCGGCGAACATTGCCGCCCAGCGAACGTGCCAGTGACACCGATGCCGCCAAGGCACCAAGCGGCATCAAGCTCTGCGGAATCCATAATGGGGTCGCGAGCAAGGTAGGCGCCACGTCTCCGGCCCGCCAGGTCTGCAGTACGAAGCGGCTCAACTGCCAGACCAGCAACAAACAGAATGCCAACGACAATACGTCGAAAACGATGTGCGACGCCGCACGCAATCGAGGTGACAATCGCGCCTGGATGAACTGCACGTGGTGGTACGAACGATAGACCTGACAAACCGGCAGACTGAGGAAGGTGATGCCGACGACGATGTAGCCTCCGAGTTCCTCTGATGCCTCGAACGAGAAGCCAAACAGGTTGCGCGTGACGATTTCGGTCAATACGACCACAGCGATCGCAACAATGCCAATTTCGCAGATCAACATGCAGCCGCCTTCGAGCCAGGAGGGCAGGGGATGGAACGCTGTCTCCTGCTCCTCACCGGGGAACTCCGGATCCTGATCGGAAGTCATGCTCAGCGGCCGACCGCGGCGCGGATTTCCTTCAGGATCGCGACTGCCTCGGCGCTATGTTTGGCGGCCCATTCGTCCCAGTAGGGACGCAACTTGTCGGTGGCTTCCTTGACTTCTTCCGAGGTCGGATCGGTCAGCACCATGCCGTCCTTGCCAAACCGCGCAGTGTCTTCGTCCTCCTCCCGTTGCATCGCTGTGGTGGCCCAGGAGGCGGAGGCAGCAGCGTCATCACGGAGGATTTTCTGGGTGGCGGGCGGCAGTTTTTCAAACGCTTCGCGATTCACGACGATGGTGGAATTCACGTAGGATGTCGGGAAAGCGTAACGGTATTTCAGCAGGTCGTGCCAGGTCAGGCCGCCACCGGAACTGGCAGTGAACACGCCTTCCACTATGCCGCGATCCAGTGCCGCCGCCACGTCGGGCGAACCGAGCGGCAGCGATACGCCACCGAAACGGCGTACGAATTCGCCTTGCTCGACCGAGGTGACGCGCAGCTTCATGCCCTTGATGTCGGCCAGCGAAGTGATCTTCGATTTGCCCCAGATCACCTGCAGCGGATATGCGTACTGACCGAGCACGATGATGCCACGCTTTGCGTAGGCCTCATCGAGATGTGGCCGCAGGATGGCCATCGCCTTGTCCAGGTCCTGGTAGCTTTGCAACAGCATTGGCAGACGTAGAATGGCGGTGATCGGGATCGTGCCGGTCGCGAAACCGTCATCGCCGAGCTGAACGACATTGTCACCAACCGCGGCGGTAATGTCGGTGGCCTTGATCGGCAGGCTGCCGCCAAGATGGAGGTTGATATCCAGCTCGCCGTTGGTTTGCTGTTTCACGGCATCGATCAGGCGGACGATGGCCTGAACCGACGGCAGCGTCGCTACCGGATTATAAACATAGCACTCCCAAACGGTCGCTCCCTGGGCAGTGACAGAGACGAGCATCAGCAGCGCCGCGCTCAGGGCGCGGGTCAGGATCGCGGTCACGGTGTTTCCCCCTCATACGATGATCACCGGCGCTCGCCGGTTGCTCGGGGGTGTTTTCGCTGGCCGGACGTGGGTTGGCAAATCTCAGCGCCGTCCGCCACGCGACGACGGTCAGGTTACCTGGCGCCAAGTTTAATTCGTTGCGCGATGTAATCCTTATCCGTGGTGCCGTCATAGGACATCTTGAAAGGCTTCTTTTCCGCCACGACGGGTGTGGCGGACTTTGCTGGCCTGACTTTCTGCCGGGTCGCACGGGCCGCCGGCGCGGCTTGTTGCCTGGTAACCGGCACGGCGGCGTTCGCCAGATCGGCCGTCTCGCCAGAGCGTGAGGCAGTCCAGGACGCGACATCCTTGCGCAGCTGATCCTTCATTGCGTCGGCTTGCCGGTCGGCATCGACGTCCTGCTGCTCCTGGCCAGTCGCTGGTGAGCTCATCATGGGTGGGTTCCTTTTGTGATCGCGCCACTCGGCAAAATGCCCCGGCGGCAGAGGAGGTGGCAGATGAAAAGCTTGTCTGCTCCGGCGTCCAAACGCGGTATTTACCTTTGGGTCAGCATGACAATGAATGCGATGATCAGGGCGATGCCAGCGGCAACCAGGGCGACCTGATTGGTTGGCCATCGGCGCGCCACCTGCCGGATTCCCAACGCCGGACGTGCCGGCAACATGCCAATCAGACGCACCGCAATGGCAGCCGCGTCCGGCAGCGCCCAAACACTGTTCGGCATGTTGGCAATCATGCGTGCGAGACTGTCAGCGGCTTCCGCCCTTGGAAGCGTCGCGAGACGGCCTGCCTCGGTCCACGGATCGGAGCCTCTACGCGCAAAGACGGACAGGACGCTCAACGTCATGCCGTTCGCCTCCGTGCCAATGTCAGCAAACAGAAACTGGTTAAGGTCGGATCGCTGAAGCGTGGTCACGTCAGGCGTAGCCACTGCATTTTCCAGAACCATGGGAGAGACCCTCTTCCTATGTGCGGTCGCGGTGGCCAATATGCAAGGCCGGTCGCGCAATATAAGCTGAGCCATCGCGCCGAACGATCACCGCGCCGAACGATCACTCTGAGGCCACGTTTCATTGCTCCTGGAACTGCGTCGGCAGGCGCCCTGCCTTGAAGAAAACCACCGGTTCGTCGTCATATTCACCCAGATCGGCGTCTCCTGAGGTGGAGAACGCAACCACTCCGGCTTTGGTGGTCGCCAGGCGTTCGGCGGTTTTTTGTGCGGATTCGGATGACTTGCAGCGAATTGGCGTGTCCGCATTCAACCGCGTGCGTTTGCCTTGGCTGTAGGCCTGGACGATGTAGACGGTTTCACGGGCCATGATGGATGTCGCTCAATCTGTGATGAATCCGGTCTGGTGTCCGCCAGGCAGGCGAGTCGATGATAGCTCGAATTGCGTCGGAATTCGTCATAAAATCGTTTGGCAGTTGGCAAGAACCTGATACATGTGGCTCCTTGGTGGAGCGCGTTGCGGGAGCCACCAGATCACGATCCGGTATGGTTGACGATCCGCAGGTCGAAACTGCAGCCGGACATCCAAAATCCCCCGGTTGCAGCTTTCATCAAGGGTGAACCATGCAAATCCGAGTCGGTTACGAACTGATCTATGATTGTGTCCAACCGACGCCGATGATGCTGTTGCTGAATGTGCATCACTCGCGCGTCGCTGACCTTGTCGCACCAGACCTCGTAACGACGGATCCGGTCGTGTCGGTGCACGGCTATCGCGACGGGTTCGGCAACTGGTGCAGCCGTCTTGTCGCACCGCGCGGCCGTATTCGGATCACGAGTTCCGCTGTCGTCGCCGACTCCGGCGAACCCGATCCAGTGGTTTTGTCGGCGCAGCAACACGCGGTGCAGGATTTGCCGGATGACGTGTTGGTGTTTTTGCTCGGCAGCCGGTACTGCGAAACCGATCATCTGTCGGAAACCGCATGGCGCCTGTTCGAACATTCGCCGCCAGGCTGGGGACGCGTACAAGCGATTTGCGATTTCGTCCATACGCATATCAAATTCGATTACCTGGCAGCCCGGCCGACCCGCACTGCGTGGGAAGTGTATCACGAACAGGTTGGCGTGTGCCGTGATTTCGCCCATCTCGCGGTGGCGCTTTGCCGATGCATGAACATTCCGGCCCGCTACTGCACCGGTTACCTCAGCGACATCGGTGTACCGCCGCCTTACTCCGAGATGGATTTCGCGGGCTGGTTCGAGGCATATCTCGGGGGTGCCTGGCACACGTTCGATCCACGTAACAACGTGCCGCGGATTGGGCGGATCCTGGTGGGCCGAGGCCGCGACGCCGTGGACGTCCCGCTCAGCAACGCGTTTGGCCTCAATACGCTGGCTGGCTTCAAAGTGTGGACGGATGAGGTCGGCGCGGAGCCGGTGCCGGCTCAGCGATAATTTGGCGGGGGGATAATTTGGCGGGGGATGGTTTGCCGGCCATCCCTGGCCCGTTGATCGATTGCCTCCGCAGTGACCTCAGCGGAAATGCGGCCCAGTACGTCTTCGAGCCCAGGTCCGGAGGTTGAATTCAACTCGTTGGCCGCGCGGCGCAGTGCCTCTCGACGTAGCAGGCGGGCGTTCATAGTGTGATACTCGACGTCGGACGGGTCTTGTTCCATGCTGGGGAAGCTCCCAAGGTTTGAAGCGCAGACCCCCATCACCGGGCCTGGCCCGATGATGGCGCATTGGACGTTACCTGGTGCAAGCGGGCCATCCGGTGCAACATGAGGTTGCCGCAGATGGCCCGGTCGGCCGTCGCTATCAGTGGTCTGGATAACGCGTCTCGGCGGCTCCATCGGCCGACGGTTCAACATGGTCAGCGACCATCGCCTCGGTCGTGATCATCAATGAGCCAATCGACGCGGCGTGTTGCAGCGCCGACCGCACGACCTTGGTCGGATCGATGATGCCGGCTTTGACCATATCCTTGAACTCGCCGGTCTGGGCGTCGAAGCCCCAGTTGTAGTCGTCTTTCTCCAGCACCTTGCCGGAGATTACGGCACCGTCCTCACCCGCGTTCTCGGCGATCTGCCGCAACGGGGTCTGCACCGCTCTGCGAACGATCTCGATGCCGACGCGCTGATCGTTGTTGTCGGCCTTGAGTTTGGCCAGGATCAGCGAGGCCCGCGCCAGTGCAACGCCGCCACCCGGCACGATGCCTTCTTCGACCGCCGCGCGGGTCGCATGCAGACCGTCATCTACGCGGTCCTTTTTCTCTTTCACCTCGACCTCACTGGAGCCGCCGACGCGAATGATCGCCACGCCGCCAGCCAGTTTGGCAAGCCGTTCCTGCAGCTTCTCGCGGTCATAGTCCGAGGTGGTTTCCTCGATCTGCGCTCGGATCTGATTGCAGCGAGCGGTGATTTCGGCCTTCTTGCCGGCGCCCTCGACGATCGTGGTGTTTTCTTTTTCGATCAACACCTTCTTCGCCGTGCCCAGCATCGCGAGGGTGACGTTTTCAAGCTTGATGCCGAGTTCTTCGCTGATCAGTTCGCCTTTCGTCAGCACTGCAATGTCTTCCAGCATCGCCTTGCGACGATCGCCGAAGCCAGGTGCTTTTACGGCGGCAACCTTCAGGCCGCCACGCAGCTTGTTGACCACCAAAGTCGCCAGCGCCTCGCCTTCGACATCCTCGGCGATAATCAGCAGCGGACGGGTCGATTGCGCGACGGCTTCCAGCAACGGCAGAAGTGCCTGCAGACCGGACAGCTTTTTCTCATAAATCAGGATATAAGGCTGATCCAGCTCGGTACTCATCTTCTCGGGGTTGGTGATGAAGTAGGGCGACATGTAGCCGCGGTCGAACTGCATCCCCTCGACCACATCGAGTTCGGTCAGCGCGGTCTTGGCTTCCTCAACCGTGATGACGCCTTCGTTGCCGACCTTTTGCATCGCCTCGGCGATCATGCGGCCAATCTCGACCTCGCCATTCGCCGAAATGGTGCCAACTTGCGCCGTTTCCGCCTGGGTTGTGATTTTTTTGCTACGCTTTTCCAGCTCCGCGACCAGCGCGATAACCGCTTTGTCGACACCGCGCTTCAGGTCCATCGGGTTCAGGCCGGAAGAGACTGCCTTCAAACCTTCACGCACAATCGCCTGGGCCAGAACGATCGCGGTCGTGGTGCCATCACCGGCAATGTCGTTGGTCTTCGAGGCGACCTCACGCACCATCTGCGCGCCCATGTTTTCGAATTTGTCGGAAAGCTCGACTTCCTTGGCGACGGTCACACCGTCTTTGGTGATCCTCGGCGCGCCGTAACTTTTATCAAGAATCACGTTGCGGCCCTTAGGGCCAAGCGTGACCTTCACCGCCTCGGAGAGCATATCGACACCACGCATCATGCGTTGACGGGCATCCCCGGCAAACCGAACGTCTTTCGCAGCCATGTGCAAATCCTTCCAATATTCAGGGTAGCGGCGAACTCACGCCGCCTTTTTGTTACCTTCGACGACGCCCATGAGGTCGGATTCCTTCATGATCAGGAGTTCCTGGCCATCGAGTTTGACTTCAGTGCCGGACCATTTGCCGAACAGAACGCGATCGCCCTCCTTGACCATCAGCGCGACGATCTGACCTTTGTCGTCTCGGGCGCCCGGGCCGGCGGCCACCACTTCGCCTTCCATCGGCTTTTCCTGAGCGGTGTCCGGTATGATGATGCCACCGGACGTTTTTGCTTCGGCGGTGAGGCGACGCACCACCACCCGGTCGTGCAGGGGTCGGAATTTCACGAGATATGCTCCAGAAATGAGGGAAGTCCGGCGGTCGGCGGACCAGCCAAGGCAAGATATGGGTCGCCTCGCGGTGATTGTTAGCACTCTTTGGATGAGAGTGCCAGGGCCGGTGATCTTTATCACCCTGCGGTTGTGTCTCGTGCGCCGGATGCCGCGCAACGGGTTGGTTCTTCAGGGATTTCGCGGACCACCCACGTGCAAAACCAGGCAACCCGTGCCATATTGACGGCATGTCAAGCCAACGGATGGCCCCTCTGGGCCCGTCGGGCCAACGGGAAGCAACGCAAACCCCGGGATTCCGGGTCTCGGGTCTTCAGCGATGATGACCCACTGGTTCCACTTGTGGTTGATCGAGATCCTGCTGTTCGCGCCGGTGATGGTCGGCACGCACCTCATCATGTCGTTTGGCCAGACGCTCATGCATTATTGGCTTGGCCATCGCCGGTTGGGTGGTGCGTTCTTTCGCAACCATATCAAATACCATCATGGCCATTATGCCCGAGGTCATCTCACCTCCGCGGTCGTACTGGAAAACGACGACAACAACACGCCGTTCTTTGCAATTCCGGTTGCGCTGGCCGGTGTCGGAGCTTGGTTCGTTCTGCCGCACGCGCTGTTCCTCGCGGTGCCATTGGGCGCTGCGGCATCGTTCTTTGTCCATGTCTGGTTTGACAGGGCGTATCACGTCGAAGGCTCGTGCCTGGAACGCTTCGCCTGGTTCCGGCGCAAGCAGCAGCTACATTTCGTTCACCACGTCCACGCGAACACCAATTTTGCGGTGGTCGATTTCTTTTGGGATCGCGTGCTGGGGACCTACCGGGAACCTGACGAGATACTGCGCTGAGCCAGGTCCTTCATACGCCGCTTCTCGTCGCAGTCTGGATCGCCTGCCACACGCGTTCCGAGGTTGCCGGCATCTCGATATGGGCGACGCCATAGTCTGACAGGGCATCCACAATCGCATTTACCACCACACCCAGAGCCGGCGTGGTACCGCCTTCGCCCGCAGGCCGGATGCCCAGTGGATGTGTCGGACAGGGAACTTCACTGAGTTCGGTCACATAGAACGGCAGCCCCGAAGCCCGCGGCATGGCATAATCCATGAATGAACCGGTCACCATCTGCCCCGTGGTGCGGTCGTAGACGATCTGCTCCCACAGCGCCTGACCGACACCTTGAGCAATCCCGCCGTGCACCTGGCCGTGCACGATCATCGGATTAACCGCTCGCCCGACATCATCGACGGCGGTGTAATTCACCACTGCCACCACACCGGTTTCGGGATCGACCTCGACCTCGCAGACGTGGCAGCCATAAGGGAAGCTTGCTTCCTTGATCGTTTGGTCACTGATCGCATCGAGCGCGCCGCTCAGATCTTCCGGCAGATCGTTGCGGATCATTGCTGCCGCGGCGACCTCGAACAGACCGATCGAGCGATCGGTCCCGGCAACGGTAAAGCGGCCCTCGCTGAAGACGAGGTCGGATCGATCGGCCTCCAGCACATGGCTGGCGATCCTGGTGGCCTTTTCAATGATCTCGAAGGATGCCGTGTGCATCACGATGGAACCCAGCCGCAGCGCGCGACCCGAATGGGCGCCGCCACCCCAGATGACCCGATCCGTATCGCCGGTCACCAGCCGGACGCATTCGTTGGGTACGCCCAACCACTCGTTGATCAACTGCGCAAAACTGGTCTCGTGTCCCTGGCCTTGCGAGCCGGTGCCGACAACGACCTCAACGACACCTTCTGGCTTCACTGTGATCTCGGCCCGCTCGCGCGGCACACCCGTTGCGGTATCGACATAGTTTGCGATGCCAATGCCACGACATTTGCCGCGTGCCTTCGCTGCTGCCCGGCGGGCAGAAAATCCGGCCCAATCGCCAAGACGCAAGGCGGTTTCCATGACCTGATGATAGGCGCCGCTGTCGTAGATCAGGCCAAATGGGTTGCGATACGGCATGGCTGATTCCGGCACCAGATTGCGCCGGCGCAGCTCGATCCGATCGATGCCGCTCTGCTGGGCGGCGAGATCGATCAACCGTTCCATCACATACATGACCTCGGGCCGACCGGCGCTGCGATACGGCCGTGTCGGTGCGGTATTGGTAAACGCACCACGGGCGCGAACCTGAACCACCGGGACATGATAGATGCTGGAGACGATGGCGGCGCCTTTTTGCAGCGGGCTGAAGCCGACCGGGTAGGCGCCGAGGTTGACCAGATTGTCGCAGCGCAGTGCCAGGAATGTGCCGGTCGCGTCCAGCGCCAGCTCCGCCGTTACCGCCAGGTCGCGGGCCTGATAATCGCACAGAAACGCCTCGGACCGGTCGCTGGTCCATTTTACCGGCCGTCCGGTCCGGCGGGCAGCCCAGACCACGAGGGCAAATTCCGGATTGAACGCGCCGCGGGTGCCGAAATTGCCGCCGACGTCGTGCATGACCATGCGGACATCGGACTGCGGTACGCCCAGTACCACCGCCAGATCGTTGCGCGGCCGAATTGCCCCACCGGCACCGGCGTGCAGCGTATATTTGCGGGTTACCGGCTCATACACGCCGATCGCTGCGCGTGGTTCCATCGGTACGCCGGCGACCCGTTGCACCCAGGTGTCAAATCGCACGACATGCGCAGCTCGAGCGAACGCGGCATCGGTCGCGGCCGCATCGCCCAGAAGCGAGTCGATGCAAATATTCGACGTGCCCTCATGCCAGGCGAGCACAGCGTCCCGGCGGACAGCGAGCGGGGCATGCGTCACCGCCGGCAGAGGCCGATATTCGACGGCAACCTGCTCCGCCGCATCGCGCGCTGTGGCGAGACTGGTGGCAACGACCACTGCCACGATGTCGCCGACATGGCGAGCGACGGCCGTGGCCATACAGAAATGCGATGGCCCGGAAGCGGTCGAGCCGTCGGTGTTTGGCAGCGGGATCTCCGCCGGATGACCCGACCAGACGGCGTGCGGGATCGGCAGCAGCCCATCCGCCAACATGTCCGGCCCGGTGAGCACGGCCAGCACGCCGTCGATCGCATGGGCCTTTGACGTGTCGATGGTGCCGATTTCGGCGTGGGCATGTGGGGACCGCAACATCACCGCGTAAACCTGGCCCGGCAGGGTGAGGTCGTCGCTATAACGGCCCTGGCCGGTCAGCAGTCGTTGGTCTTCGTGGCGGCGCACCGGGGCGCCAATGCCCGTAGTCCCGCTCCCGTCAGCCATCGGCACCCCCTGTCTCGCGGTGATTCAGCGACGCTAGCACAAACCGCGTGGATCGGCGCAGGCCAGGTCAGCCGGTTCCGTCAGGACAGCAGCGGTCTGCCGGCATTGACCGCAAAGGCAGATGCCGACGCTGCCTCATGGTAAGCCGCCCCCATTAGTAGCAGGCGCATTGCATGCCGGTCGTCGCTTGGGTCCACGGTGTAGAAAGTCGTGGGTTGCGAGGTCCCGGTCCCGCGGAAATAGCGCAACAGCACATTGAACACGTTACGGTCGGCTGACATTCCCTTGGGGTCGCCTTGTAGCGGCCGGTTCCACTCACACACAACGGGTTCGCACGCCACCTTGTTCAGCATCAGGCAATTGGCATCAACAAACCCGCCGAATTCGGCATTGAATACGCCAAGGCCGGGTCCCAACGACTCCCATTGATCCACGCAAATGGCGCGGCGTGACGTAGGATGCACAAACCAGCGCAGCGAAAAAGCCCAGTCGGCATGGGCCATCGCGGCGTGCAGGAGCTGCAAATGGTCGGGCCGCCACCAATTGTCGTCGTCCAGATAGGCGATGTATGGACTGTTCGCGAGGTAAGACAAAACGCACCGCAGCACACCGCCATCCCGCGCTGGGCTCAGGCCGCCGTAACGCACGGACGTGGAGTATCCCGGGTAGTAAACCTGCACCACGCAGTTTGGTGGCCGTCCCTCGCATGCGGCATCCAACAGCGACAAATCGGCGGTGGGCCGGTCAATGCCGATCAGCACATGGATGCGGCCCTGGATTGTCTGGGCGTATATCGAGCGCAGCGCGTCCCTCAGTTCAGCTCGCATGATGGTCGGCATGACGACGGCAACATCAAACGGCTCCTGCAAACGGGCATCCGGTTCGGCATATGTCCTGATAAATCCAACCATCCCGTCTCCGATGGAAACTGCGTGAGCGCAATCGTGCACCGGCGACCGCGTGCGTCAAGCGTCGGTAAGACAGGCGCTGTTGGGTTGCAATTATGCAATTTATCGCGGCAGGCTGTCAGCCTGCCGGGATTGCACTGGACCCTACCGCCCGGCAGGTATCAGCGTTCGGCGAGTTGCCAGGCCAGTTGTTCGACGGTTTCGTGCTGCTCGCCGGCATGCGAGGCGCGCGCCAAGGCCGGCCAGAAAGCCGACACCAGCCAAACCGTGATGCAATAGCCAAATCCGCAGATCAACACAGTGGATACGGTTTTCATCATGCCCACCGGTATGACCCAGGTGTATATCAAAAAGCCCAGTACGGTCCACAGAATAGCGACCGGATTGAAGCCATTCCAGTACCAGTAGATATCGTCGCGCTGGAACAGCGCGTGCAGGTCAATGCGCGAGCGTTTCATGAACAGGTAGTCCGCCAACAGGACCCCGGTGATCGGCGAGAACACGGTGCCCAACAGGCCGGCATAGCTGGTGTAGCTGTTCACCACGTCCGGCACCGCCGACAGACCCACGCCCAGTACACTGATGATCAACGTCGTCCAGAAGCGGCCCAGACGCTCAAGCATATTGGAGAGCGACAAGCCTCCCGTGTACAGGTTGAGGACGTTGATGGTCCAGTTGTCCAGACCGATGACGATCAGGAACGCAACGTACGCCGGCCACGCATCGGTGAGGCCGGAGGCCACGTCGAACACATTGGCGACTTTGCCCATGGTGGCGGCAGCGCCATAGGCGCCAAGGATGCACGCAAACGCCGCACCAAGGAATTTGCCGGCCAGAGTACCCCACCACATGTCGGAGCGCGACCTTGTATAGCGGCAAAAATCGGCGGCGTCCGTGACCATCGTGATCGAGCCCGCCGCGACCGCGTTGCCCCAGAGCACGAACAAAGCCCAGTTCGACGTGGGCAGGCCGGGATAAGCCAGCACCGTCGCAGGCGCAAACGATGGGGTGCTCTGGGTCATCAGCAGCACCATGATGTAGCCAAGCACCAGAATCTTGGACGGCAGCGACACCCGCGACAGGTATTTCAGGCTGTCATAGCCAACGATCGCCACCAAGGCCTGCAGGCAGCCGAAGATCAGGCTAACGGCGATCAGCGAGTATTTGACGCCGGTCCAATGATATAGCACCGCGACCACGGCGATTGATCCGGCAACGGTTTGAAACGCGAACCAGTATGTCGAGGCAATGGTCCGCAACAAAGACGGCACCCATTTGGCGCCACGCAGCCCGAACGTTATACGCGTGGCGACCTGGCCCGGGATCCCGTAATCGGCACCGATCGTCGCCATGGTCACGTAGAACACCATGGCCAGCATCGTTCCACCGGTAATGCTGACCACCGCACCTTGAAACGACAGACCGGCGACCACCGCCAGGCCACCGGTAAGGATCGAGCCCGGGTTGAGGGCAAAACCGAATATGATGGAGAAGATGTCGAACCAGCGCACGGTCCGCTTTTCGGTGGGGATCGGTTCGATGCCGAATTGCTCGACGCCTTTTGGCTGGTGATAGTGATGGCGGACCTTCTCCTCCAGCTCTGCCTCGGTGGGCGGCATATAGGCTGGTTTTATGATCGCGGTTTGCATGGCGGGCTCCTTACGATAAGCGGGCAACACATCCCGGAACGGACACGCGGTTCGGCGAACGCGATGCGGGTTTCTGCGGTTGGTTGAAGACCGTCCCGCATAAGGCCGCTGCAGGAAGCATGCCGGTTCGTGCGGGTGCGGGTTACGATCGCTTTCTGCAACGGAATTGCGGGGCGCGTCCTGCTTGCGGAAGAGTCGGCATGCCCTTAAGTGCGCATGTGACGAAATGATATGACATGAAGCATCCAGATTATAAAATAATCAGCATTCTGCAGGAGAAGGAGACGCAGATCGGACTATGATCGGAGTATAATCAAATCGAGGATACTCGCCCTGAGAATCGAACAAACGGCGGTCTTCGTGATCAAATTATGGTCTCTTACTGCCGATTGATAGGGCAGATTGAATCACGGCGCGTCCCCGCAAAGTTCGCTTCGGTGCCGCCGATTTGAACTGTGTTAGCTACGCCGATACCAGCTGGCGCGTTACCCGAACGCTCCCACATCATGCGTGATCGCGGTAGCGATCTCTCGCACCATCTCGAACAGCCGCCGCATCGGTGCGAAAATCTCGCGATGTTCGCGCGCGTAAGCGGCAGTGGCGCGGGGCGCGGCCGGCTCGCCGTAGTCGCAATCGGCGGCCGGATCCGGGGCGGCCGGGAATATCTCGGCCAGCAACTGCAGCGACGCTTCAATATCCAACCGCAGGATTGCTGCTTCCAGTACCGGCCGGGTCACGCCGTGGCGCGGTGAAAAATCGGAAATCTCAGTTGCCAGCAGCCAAATGCGATGGATCAACGCGAGACGCAACGCATGCAGCAGGATTTCCCGTGACGCCATGTGCGGTGCATCGGGCCACGCCACCCGCAGCGCCAGGTGATCGGCGGAAATGCGACGGAACATCGATTGTGCATCAGCCCAGATATCCAGCCGTTCGAGCGCGCGGGCAACTGCAACCAGCGCCTCCCGCCGGCCGGGCATTTGCGTCCGGGCCGCGCGGTCGAGCCAGGTGCCGGGATCCAACGTCGCGACCACCGCCCGCAATACATCGACGTTCGAATGCGCCAGGGCATGCGACGCCAGATCCAGCGCTCGGTGGAAACGCCGGCTGTTGTCCTTCATGTCGGCAAAGGTTTCCGGATGCCGCGCCGCCGCGGCGCCCAGTCCTTGCAGCGTGTTGGCGCACCAGCCAAGTTGTTGCAGGATGGCATTGTTCGGAATGGCGCGCAGCTCACGCGGGTGGCGGATCCGCGCGGCGCTCGCCACGCCATCCGCCTGTCGTGCCGACGGCCGCGAACCCGTCTTGTCAAGCAACGCCGGGCCGAACGCACCCAGGATGGCGCCGTAGCCGGCATCCTCGACGAGATCTTCCATCGCGGCGCGGACTGTGGCGAAGAAATCGGCGGAGAAGTCGGGCGCGGCGTAGACCGGGTCCTCGATCGGGCCGGATGCGGGATGATAGGTCTGCTCGGCGATACGGGTGATCGTGGCGGATGCCAGTTCCGGTGTGCCGAACAGCAAATAACCATCGCCGCCCTGAAACGCGCTTTCCTCCCGCACCGCGAGGCCGGCGCGATTCAGCGCCTGGCGAGAGGCAGTGGGCGACAAATATTTCAACCGGTCGGACAACGATCCGGGATGCGCACCGCGGCCGATACTCTCGCCGTGGGTATCGAACAAAATGACCTCGACCCCGGAAACATTGTGCTTCGCCAGCGTCTCGCCGATCTTCAACCGTAACCGTTCGATCAGGTAGCTGGCGGCCAGCTGACCGACATAGCGTCCGGAGTCGGAATAACCGAATTGCAGCGCCAGCCGCCCGGTCGTTTTGAGATACGCACGGTAATGCGGGCTGCGTAACGCCTCGTCGAGCACGACCGCGCCTTGTTCCAGTGCCTCGGCGGTTTCGAACAGGGGACTTATTTCGATCTGCTGCTCGATCCCGAACAGCTTTGCCAGCCAAAGCGCGGTAAGCAGCGTGTAACCGGTCTCCGTCTCGGCGATCAGGAAACGCACCGGGGCCGATCCATCAACGTGCTTCACAATTTGCGCCACGGTCATCATGAGCCGCGCGGCAGATGCCTGTTCGGCCAGCAACGCGCCGAAATCGACCGGAATGGGCTGCACCGCGTCGAGTGCTGCGTTGATCTTCGAGAACAGGGCGCGGCGATGCGAGGGATCCTCGGGCGGATCAGCAATGCCCAGTCGCTGGCGGACGACGTTATGCAATTGGGCCGCGTTGAGCCGCGTGTGGGTGTGGGCCAGCGCCAGGCCATGCGACACGAGACCGGCTCGGGCGACGGCCAGTTTCAGCTTGTCCTCGTTTCCGGCGGCGGCAATTGCGGCAGAAAACAACGGCAGCAACGGCTCGGGCGACGTCAACGCAGTTTCGCGTTCGCCGATCAGAGTGTGTGCAAAAACCGCGGTTTTCGCTGGATCATGGCTGTCCGGGCAAGCGGCAAGCTGCGCCGCGACCGCTTGTTCCGCTGCCGCCACGCGCGTCGCCAGCGGTTCAAACCCCTCCACCTGGGCCTGCAACCGCGCGAGTTGCATCTGTTTCATCTCCAGCCGCAGCCGCAACGTGTCCCACCAGCCGATATCGGTCCGCCCATCGGTGTCGTAGCCAACCCAACTGGCCAGAATGATCGGCCGGGGAATGAGGTCGGTCCAGCGATCAGGCCACGCGGTACGCGCGACGTTAATCAGCGCGGTATTGAAACGATCGATCGCATCTCGCCCGTTGGCAATCGCCGCAACCGCCTGGACGAACTCTGCCCGCAACGTGATTGGCGGTGGGCGATGCGAGATCGCTGTCGCGGTCGGTCGGCCACTCGCCTGCTCGGCGAGGGCGTGGCCGACGTCAAACGGCAAAGCGAACGTAGGATGCGCGGTGAATACGGCAGCAAAACGAGGCCGCTCCACCAGCGCTCGATATTCGGCCCAACGTACCGGGGAGTCGTTGGGATCGGGGCGCAGCAGAGTGTGGGCCAGCCGCTTGAGGGCGGCGTCATTCTGCTCCTGATCCACACCCCCGACATAGTCGGCGATCCGTTCCGCCCTTGCAGCGAACGCAGCGTCGCGCAGGTAGCGGATAAGGCCGGCAATGGTGTCCTCGGACAGGCCGCCCTGATCCATCCGGCGAGTGATGGCAAGGGAAAGCAACAGCACAGGGTTGCCGAACGGGTTCTCGTCAACGCTGGCGCGCAGTTGCGCCGTCAGCTCCAGGAGTTCCTGGGCAAGTAGACCGGCTTGGTCAGGGAGTGGAACGTCGGGCATGAGGCACGCACCTCCAACATTGGAATTTCTTGTTATTCAGGCGGTCACCGGCTCCATCGCGCGAACGCAGCGCGCCATCGCCCCGGTCGGCGATATCGTCACCGGAATGTCATCTCGTAAGCAGGCGTCACGCGCGTACCGGCATCGCGCGGCGAACGCACAACCGGGCGGCAGCGATGCAAGGTTGGGTGGCGTGCCCGGAATGGTCTCCAGTTTGGTGCCGCGCATCCCGCCATGCACCGTCGAGGACAGCAGCCCTTCTGTATAAGGATGTCGCGGCGTGCGAATGATTTCTCGTGCCGTGCCGCTTTCGACAAAGCGTCCAGCGTACATCACCGTAATCCGATCCGAGATCTCGGCCGCCGCGCCCACGTCATGGGTCACGAACACGATCGCCATGCCGAGTTCCTGCTGCAGCTGACGCAGCAGCAGAAGGATCTGGATTTGCACGGTCACATCCAGCGCCGTGGTTGGCTCATCGGCCAGCAACACCGCCGGCGAGCACGCCAGCGCCAGAGCAATCATCGCCCGCTGCCGCATTCCGCCCGACATCTCATGCGGATAGTTCTTGAGGCGGCGTGCAGCAGACGGAATTTTCACCTGCTCCAGCAAGCCAAGCGCCCGCTTCATCGCGGTACGATGATCGACGCGATCATGCTGGATAATGGTCTCGGCAATTTGTTCGCCGATGGTATAAACCGGGTCGAGGGCTGCCATCGGCTCCTGAAAAATCATCGACAGCGCGCCGCCGCGCAACTTCGCCAAAGCTGCCGCGGGCAAACCCAGAATTTCCTTGCCGTTCAACCAGACTTTGCCCGTGGTCTCGGCGTACTCCGGCAACAGACCCATCAGTGCCTTCAGACTGACGCTTTTGCCGGAGCCGGATTCGCCCAGGATGGTCAGTGTTTCGCCCGCACGCAGCGTGAAGGATGCGCCGTTCACTGCAGCGACATCGGTGCCGCGCCGGCGAAATCGCACGGTCAGGTCTTCCACCTGAAGCACCGGTGGCTCAGTCATTCCGATGTCAGGCATGTGCCATCCCAATCGCTCGTTGCGCTTCCGGCAAATGGCAGGCGACGAGATGCGGCAATGCTTCGTCGAAGTCGCCGTCCAACGGTGCTGCCAGTGGCGGAACCTTTTCCGCGCACACTGCTTCGGCAAAAGCGCATCGTGTGCGGAAGCGGCATCCGGATGGCGGATTGATCGGATTGGGCGGATCGCCGGTCAGCGGCATTTCCGTCGTGCGCCGATCAGGATCGAGCGTCGGTTTCGAGGCGAACAAAGCGCGCGTGTACGGATGTCGCGGATGCCGATAGATGTCCTCGACCGGACCGGTTTCGACAACCCGGCCGAGATACATCACCATAATCCGGTCGCTCATATACTCAACGACGTTCAGATCGTGACTGATGAACAAATAGGTCAGATTGAACTTTTCCTTTAGTTCAACCAGCAGGTTGAGCACCTGCGCCTCGACCGATTTGTCCAGCGCGGCAACCGCTTCATCCAGGATGACGAGGCGGGGTTCCAGTGCCAAGGCGCGTGCGATGTTCACCCGTTGGCGCTGGCCACCCGACAGCTCATGCGGATAACGCCGCGCATATTGCCTCGGATTAAGTCCAACCTGCGCCAGAAGATTTTCCGCGCGGTCATAAGCCTCCTTACGATCGATCCCGTGCATGCGCGGTGCGTAGGCAATACTCTCGACCATCGTCATCCGCGGATTGAGCGAGGAATAACTGTCCTGAAACACCATTTGCATCTGCCGGCGCATCTCGTTGACCGAGATGCCGCGCGGCGCGCCGACCATGTCGCCGTCAAATACGACTGACCCGGAGTCGGGTTCCACCAGCCGCATCAGCAGCCGCGCGGTGGTGGATTTGCCGCAGCCTGACTCGCCAACAATGCCGAGGGTTTCACCCTTACGAACGGAGAATGATACATCATCGACCGCCTGCACCGTGGCAACCGTGCGATTGAGCAACCCACCCCGAATCGGAAAATATTTCGTCAGACCATCGACCCGCAATAAGGCCTGGGCCGGACCACCGCGATCGCGCGGATCCAGAGGCCGGCGCACATCGAGTGTCATTTCGACGCTCATTTGCTAAGCCTCACGTCCATGGCGCTGCGAAACCCGTCGCTCATCAAATTGAAACACATTGAGGTGATGAAGATCATCAGGCCGGGCAGGGCAGCGACGTAAGGTTGCACGTAAATCGCCTGACGTAACGAATTCAGCATCAACCCCCATTCCGCCTGCGGTGGAGTCACGCCTAAGCCCAGAAAAGAAAGGCCGGCGGAGAGGATGATCGATACGCTGATCAGGCTGGTCGCATAGACCAGGATCGGTCCCAGTACGTTGGCCAGCACGTGATAGCGGATGACCTGCAACGTGGTGGTGCCGGAGGCGCGCGCTGCCTCAACGAAATCCAGGTGCCGTGCCTGAGTGGTCACGGTTTCCGATACTCGCACCATGGGCGGAATGAACACCACCGCCAGCGCCAGAATGGAATTGCTCAGACCATTACCCAACAGGCCGCAAATCGCGATGGCAAGGAGGATGGATGGAAATGCATAAAACACGTCCATCGTTCGCATGATCAGTGTGCCGACGATGCCGCCCATGTAGCCCGCGAGAATGCCGAGAAATCCGCCCACCAACAGCGAAATACTCACCGGCATCACGGCCGCCAGCAGCGACAGCCGGCCGCCGTAACATAGCCTCGTCCAAAGATCGCGGCCGGTCTCATCAGTGCCGAGCCAATGACCTGGTGTGCCAATCGGCTTAAGCCGCGCCAACACGCTTCCGGTGTAAGGATCGCCGTTGGAGACCAAAGGCGCGCCCAAGGTAATGAACAGGATGCCGATCAACACGAGCGTGACGGCGATGGTCACCGGATCGCGCGCCAATCTTTGTCCGACGGACTTCCAGTAACCTGGTGCTGGGGCAGCCGGCAGCTCCGCAGCGCTCGGTAATGCCCGGGTGGAGAATTCATCTATGGTGGTGTTGGACATCCGGGTCTCCGGTCTCAGCGGCGCATGCGCGGATCGATCGCCGCCTGCGCGATGTCGACCAACAAATTCAGCACGACAAAAAATGCCGCCAGAACCAGGATCGTCGCCTGCAACACCGGAATATCGCGGCGGAAGATCGCCAGGTTGAGCAGGTTGCCGGAGCCGGGCCAGTTGAACACCGTCTCCACCAGGATCGAGCCGCCAAGCAGATAGCCAAACTGCAGCCCCATCAATGCCAACACCGGTGGCGCAGCGTTCTTGCAAATATGACGAATAACCGGCCAGCGCGTGAGCCCTTTGGCGGACAACGCGCCAACAAAGTCCTGGCCGAGAATTTCCAGCACGGTCGCCCGCACCAGCCGGCCGATGACGCCCATCGGGATCAGAGAAAGTGTAACGACCGGTAGAACCAGATATTGCAGCCGATCCCACAACGGCAACGAATCATCGCCCATTCCCTGCGCGGGCAGCCAGTCATGCAGGACTGCGCACACCATAACCAGCACAATGGCGCACCAGTAATGCGGCAGCGACACGCCGGTGGTGGCGATGGCCGAGAACACCTTGTCGGGCCACCTCCCGTGATGCAGCGCCGCGATCATCCCGGTGATGATCCCCATGCTGAACCCGAGCAGCGCGCCGAAAATCGCCAGGATGAAGGTATTGCCCAGTGCGGTGATGAGTTGGCCCCAGACCGGGCTGGCGTTGAACACCGACACGCCGAAGTCGCCGTGCAGCGCGCGCAGCAGCCAAAGTAAGTATTGCATGTAGAGCGGCTTATCGAAGCCGAATGCTGCCTTCATTTGCGCGATGACCGCGGGCGAGGCCTCGGGCGGCATCAGCATATCGATTGGATTGCCCGGAACGATGTGCACCAGTCCGAACACGACAAGGGACACACCAAGCAGGATCGGGATTGCCTGGAGCAGTCTGCGGATGGCAAAAACCAGCATATCGGCTTGGGTCTCCCTGATCCGGCGCGCTTACGCTGCACCGCAGCAATGTGCCCAAAAGCTAGCACATCTCCCAGCGCTGTCCAGCGCAAAATAGCCTAAATCTTGTCCACTTGCGTTCCGCTCGGGCGAGCGGCAGGGTCACTGATCAAACTCGGAGCAACCAGGAGAGGTATCCATGCACAAGGCCGCAATCAACCCCGAGGTCGAACGCCGTGTAACCGAACGGCGCGGCGGCTTACGTGTATTCGACAGCATAGATTGTAAGCGTACTGCCCATATTATAGTCGATCTGCAAAATGGCTTCATGGGGCCCGGCCAGGTCGCCGAGATCGCCACCGCCCGGGACATCGTGCCCAATGTCAACCGGATCAGCGCTGCCGTCCGCCAGGCGGGCGGTCTGGTGGTCTATATCCAGAACACCTTCGACGAGGTCGCCGTCCGGACGTGGTCTACCTTCTTCGATCACTTCTGTTCGCCCGAACGGCGGGCACGCATGATCGAAGCCTTTTCCCCGGGCGCCGAGGGTCATGCTTTATGGCCCGGGCTGGACGTCCTGCCGGGGGATTTGCAGGTCCAGAAACGCCGGTTCGGCGCTTTTGCCCCTGGCGCGTCAGACCTGCACGCGATCCTGCAAGACCGTGGCATCGATACGCTGATCGTTACCGGCACTGCCTCGCAGGTTTGCTGCGAGTCAACAGCCCGAGACGCCATGATGCTGAACTACAAGGTCTTTTTCATTGCAGACGGGAACGCAACATTCACCGATGACGAACACAACGCCACGCTTTCGGCGATGGCGCATACGTTTTGCGATGTCGTCGATACGGCAACGATGATCGGTATGATCCAGGCCGCATCGGTGGCGGCGAAAGCCGAGGAACCCGCGTTGGCATAAGAGTTGCAACATTCCGACACGAAGCCCGCTTCGTGTCGGCCACGCGCAACTGGCAGCCGGCGAGGCCTTTCCGGCACAACACGTTATCAGCACAGGAGTGTCACGATGCTCTCCAGGCGTGGTCTCATTGCCGCGGCGACCGCCGCCGCCGGCCTTCCGGCAATCCCGGGACAGGCTGCCTCGCCGCAAATTCTGCGGATCGGCATGACCGCGGCGGATTTGCCGACCACGCATGGCATTCCCAACAATGGCGGCGAGGGGTTCCGGTTTCTCGGCTATCCCGCGTACGATTCGATTGTGAACTGGGATTTCAGCCACACCGATAAACTGGCCGGTATCACTCCTGGCCTGTTCACCGCATGGCACGCCGATGAAACCAATCCCAATCGCTGGATATGCACGGTTCGGGAGGGGGTAACTTTCCACGACGGCTCCGCATTCGATGCCGACGCGGTGATCTGGAACTTCGGCCGGGTTTACGACGACAAATCGCCGCAATACGACGCGCCGGCCGCGCCAATCGTGCGAGCCACGCTGTCGATGATCGATAAGTACGAAAAGGCCGACGCCAAGACCATCGTGCTGACCACAAAATTTCCGTTCAGCTTCCTGCCCTACATCCTGCCCCGTCTGTTGATTGCCAGCCCCACCCAATGGGAAGCCGTCGGCAAGAAATGGTCCGAGTTCGCGAAGAATCCCTCCGGTACCGGTCCATTCAAGATCACCAAGGTGGTACTGGGCCAATACGCCGAGATGTCGCGCAATGAGGCCTATTGGGACAAGACCCGCGTCCCGAAACTCGAGAAGATGGTGGTATATCCGATGCCGGAAGCCACCACGCGGGTTGCGGCGTTACGCTCCGGCCAGGTCGATTGGATCGAGGTCCCACCGCCGGATGCGATTCCGTCATTGAAGCAGGCCGGTTTGCAGATCAGTCTTTGGCCGTATCCGCATACCTATCCTTACGCGTTGAACTGCATGGACAGCTCGCCCTTCAAGGATGTGCGCGTCCGTCAGGCGCTGAACTACGCGATTGACCGTGACGGCATGTGCAAAATGCTGAATGGCACCGCCATTCCGGCAACCGGGCTGTACCCGGAAGGCGATCCGATCTTTGGCAAACCGAAGAACCATTACACCTATGATCCGGAGCGCGCCAAAGCGCTGCTGAAAGAAGCGGGCTATGGGCCGGACAAACCGATGAAGGCGAAAATCATGATTTCGACATCGGGATCCGGTCAAATGGTGCCGATACCGATGAATGAGTTCATGCAGCAGAATTTCAAGGCCGCAGGCATGGACATCGACTTCGACGTCGTCGAATGGGGCACCATGCTGGTGGCCGTCCGCAATCCGCCAACCTCGCCGCTGGCGCACGGGGACGATGGCATCAACATCAGCCTGAGCTACACCGACCCGTCCTCGATGTTCCGTTATTACGCCACCGACAGCTTCTCCCCGGTCAATTACAACTGGGGTCATTGGGCCAACGAAGAGTGTACTGCTTTGTTACGAAAAGCTCAGGCGACGTTCAATCCGGACGAGCAAACCGAACTTCTCGCCAAAGCTCATACCATCGTTGTCGATGCGGCGCCGTGGCTGTTCATCGTGCACGACCTCAATCCGCGCGCACTGTCGCCAAAGGTCCAGGGCTTCAAACCCGCGCAAAGCTGGTCTCAGGATTTTACCCAAATTTCCATGGCATAAGGCGCACTTGTCATGATCTCCAGACGCGGTCTGCTCACCAGCGCGGCGGTGGCCGTTGCCTCGCCCGTCGTGCCGGCTTCCGCTGCCGGCGGCGGCACACTCCGGATTGCGATGACTGCGGCGGATATTCCGACCACGCACGGAATTCCCAATAACGGGTTCGAGGGCTTCCGCTTCCTCGGCTACCAGCCCTACGATGCACTGGTGAACTGGGATCTGCGCAACAACCCGGACAAGCCCGCCAATATCATGCCTGGCCTGTTCACCGCCTGGCATCCCGATGAAACCAACGCGCTGAAATGGAGTTTCACCGTCCGTCAGGGCGTCAAATTCCATGATGGCACCGACTTCAACGCCGACGCGGTGATCTTTAACCTGCGCCGGGTCTATGACGACAAGTCGCCGCAATACGATGCAACGGCCGCGCCGATCGTCAAGGCCGCCGTCTCGATGATCGACACTTTCGAGAAAGCCGACGACTCCACGATCGTCATGACAACGAAATACCCGTTCAGCTTCCTGCCCTGGTTGCTGACCCGCGTCCTCATGGTCAGTCCCACCCAATGGCAACTCACCGGCAAGAACTGGGCTGAATTCGCCAAGAAGCCGATGGGGACAGGACCTTTCAAGATCATTAATGTCGTACCCGGTCAATACGTCGAGATGGCGCGCAACGAAGACTACTGGGACAAAACGCGCACTCCTAAACTGGAGAAACTGTTCGTCTACCCGATGGCCGAGGCCACGACGCGCATCGCCGCGCTGCGCTCGAGTCAGGTGGACTGGATCGAAGTCCCGGCGCCCGACTCAATTCCATCCCTGAAGGCGGCGGGCTACAATGTCTTGCTTTGGCCGTATCCGCATACCTATCCTTACGTGCTCGACACGTTGGAAAACTCACCCTTTCATGACGTGCGGGTCAGGCAGGCGATCAATTACGCGCTCGACCGGGACGGGCTGTGCAAGCTGATCAACAACACCGGGGAGCCGGCGGTTGGCCTGTATCCGCCGGGCAACCCGTATTTCGGCGAACCAACGCAGAAATACAGCTTCGATCCGGACAAGGCCAAGGCGCTGCTGAAACAAGCCGGCTACGGCCCCGACAAGCCGGTTAAGGCCAAAATCATGATTTCGACCTCCGGATCGGGCCAGATGGTGCCGCTGCCGATGAATGAGTTCGTGCAGCAAAATCTTAAGGTCTCCGGATTCGATATCGACTTCGACGTGGTCGAATGGGGCACCATGCTGGTGGCAATCCGCAACGATCCGACAGCGCCGCCAAGCCACGGCGTCGATGGTATCAACATCAGTTTGAGTTCCGTCGATCCCTCAACCATGTTCCGCTATTACGCGATCGATAGTTTCACCCCCACCAACTTCAACTGGGGCCACTTCGCAAACGAGGAAGCCACCAAACTGCTAAAGCAGGCGCAGGCCACCTTCGACACAGCGGAACAAACGAAGCTGCTGGCGCAGGCGCATGCGATCGTGGTTGATGAGGCCGCCTGGTTATTCATGTGCCACGACCTCAACCCCAGAGCGATGTCGGCGAAGGTGCATGGGTTCCAGCCGGTGCAAAGCTGGTTCGTCGATCTGACGACGATCACCGTGGCGTAAGTGGACCCCGCCATAGCGGTGGCGCAGGCCCGGTAGCTCGGGTTATTCTGGCCTCCTCATTCGAGGTGAGCCGAAATTGCCTGTGCAGACCATTCCCCGCCCCAACCTCTCAACCAATTGGCTGGAGCGTCTCTGGAGTTCGATCGCCGACCGAGGCCGTGACTTCGCCAACGTCCCCGCGAAGTCACTGCCCGCCGGCGTACGAGTGCGCCGATTGGCCGAAGCGTTGCTCAGCGGCCGCGGCGAAGCCTCGGGTGCGGCGCTGGCCCGTGAACTGGTCCAAGCGCTGAATGCCTTGCCGCAAGCCGACCGGCTGGCATTTTGCGGTCACATTGCTGCCGGCTTCACGCCCGATGAAGCAGCCTTGCGGGAAGCGGTCGAGGCCTGGCTCGCCGATCCCACGCCGGAACGCGCTGCGGCCCTGTCCAACGCCGCCGAACCGCCGCGCCAGGAACTGCTCCGACGGATGAACCAGGCGCAAGGCGGCACCGCGGCGCTTGTCGGTTTGCGTCAGGAAATTCTCGGCGCGTTGCGTATTCAACCGGAGCTGGCGCCGCTTGACAACGACCTCCGGCATTTGTTCGCGTCGTGGTTCAATCGCGGGTTCCTCGAGTTGCGCCGGATCGACTGGAACACGCCCGCCGCGGTGCTGGAAAAGTTGCTGGTCTATGAGGCGGTGCATGAAATCCAGGGCTGGACCGATTTGCGCCGCCGCCTCGCTGCGGACCGGCGCTGTTTTGCGTTCTTCCATCCCGCCTTGCCGGGCGAACCGCTGATCTTCGTCGAGGTCGCGCTGGTACTGGGCCTCTCCACCGCGGTGGCGCCGCTCCTGGCGCCCGACACCGACGAAAAAGCCCAGGAGAAGCGGGCGCGCGAGGCGGATACGGCGATTTTCTATTCGATTTCGAATTGTCAGGAGGGATTGCGAGGCGTGTCGTTCGGCAACTTCCTGATCAAGCAAGTTGTCGAGGAACTGAAGCAAGAACTGCCGCGGATCGAACAATTCGCTACACTTTCGCCGGTGCCGGGCTTCCGTCGTTGGCTCGATCGGCATGCTGAGAATCCCGAGCCGCCGCTGGACGCTGCATCAGTTGCCGCCCTGGCGGATCCTGCGACCTGGGAATCGGCAGCCGTCGGCGCAGCCTTTGCCGCGCCGCTGACCCGCCTCTGTGCGCGATTCCTGACCGAAACCGAACCCGGCCGAGGACCGGCCGACCCTGTGGCCCGGTTTCATCTCGGCAATGGCGCACGGCTGGAACGGATCAACTGGCGCGGCAACGTTTCCCCACGCGGGCTGCAAGAGTCGTACGGCGTGATGGTGAATTACCTGTACGATCCCGATACCATCGAGAAGAACCACGAGGCCTATGCGACCGGCGGCGTCGTGGCCCGTTCGGCTTCGGTCGATGCTCTGCTGCAACCGCCACGCCGTCGCGCCGGTCTGCGCCTGCGCGGTACTTGATCAAGGGCCTCCCGAAAAGCCGAATAAGTGCAGAGGGCAACACGCCGGCGTCGCGCAACGCCATACCGCCCGCAACGTGGGATGCCCGCAACGTGGGATGCCCGCAACGTGGGATGCCCGCAACGTGGGATGCCCGCAACGTGGGATGATTGGCCGGCGCAGCTTTACTTCGGCTGCGTTTGCCCACCGGCGGGCAGTGCATCGCCATGGTCGTGCATATGGTCGACCTCCGCGGCCACCATGCCATAAGCGCACAACGTCGCTGCCAGTTCGTCGGCAAGGCCTGAGGCCAGCATGTGACCGGTGTTGTCGGGCCGCACCCATGACTCCTCCAGCCTTGCGGCGGCGGCGTCTACCACGTGACCCCAATCAAGGGGACGTGGGTCGTGTGGGCGAATAACCGGGCCTGGAGCTGGTGCCGGCAAGCCGCCGGCAGCAGATTGTTCCGTCACCGATGTAACCGGAACTTTGAGCAGATCCATCGTCATCGACGAATCCTTCCCCGCAGAAAATTTTATCCGGTAACCCCGGATGGGTCGCGAGTTCAGTGCATGTCGTGAATATTTCGTGACAACGTCCGGTCATCGGAAAGTGCACCGCCGTCCGAAGCCGGGGTCCAGGCAAACCTGAACCCAGAAGGCGAAACAAGCAACTGGTTAAACCATAGGTTGCAAAAAAAATTTTGCATTGATTCAGATCAAGGCCCAAG
>Ga0187867_10000538_pt1 | contig 33552 bp, 14 predicted proteins | sample June2016WEW_13_1_FD_132976 | JGI IMG/M metagenome (GOLD analysis project Ga0187867, IMG submission 132976) | Peatland microbial communities from SPRUCE experiment site at the Marcell Experimental Forest, Minnesota, USA - June2016WEW_13_10 | ecosystem: Environmental > Terrestrial > Soil >... | reverse complement strand
CCGCGTTGACCTGCAGCGCGGGCCGAATTCGATCCTGTTCGGAACGGGCAGCCCGGCGGGCATCGTGAACGTGAGCACCAACGGGGCCGCCTTCACGAACTCCTACAACGTGACGAACCGCTTCGACGAGTACGGCTCGCTGCGCGACTCGTTCATGCTCAACCAGCAGATCATCCCCGGCGTGCTCGCGATCCGCTTCGGCGCGCTGCAGGACGACGAGAAGTACGAGCAGTCGCAGGCCTTCGAGAACACGACTCGCCAGTATGGCGCCTTCCGCTTCGACCCGAAGCTGTTCGGCAAGGACAGCCACACGACGATCCGCGGCAACGTGGAGAAGGGCAGCTACACGGCTGACGCCCCCCGCGACGTCCCGCCGATCGACGAGATCAACCTTTGGTTCACCTCCTCCGTCACCGTCGGCGGCGTGACCAATCCCGGGTACAACCATATCATCGAGAACCAGTACAGCCTCACCAACCCGAGCCCGGGCGGACCGGTCCCAGGCGGTTCGGGCGGGCCCCTCTCGGCGGCCATGTTCCAGATGAACGCAGCCGGAATCGCCGAGGGCCGCGTGTACTGGGAGGACGTGCAGAACTTCTTCGAGGTCACTCCCATAGCGCAGAACAACGTCCCGAATGCGGTCGCGCCCAGCGGCGTCCCGATCCATGTGACGTCGAGCGAACCTTCCGGCAACATTGCCAACAACGGTAGCGGCATTGCTGGCCTGGCCAACTACAGGCCCGACGCTATTCCGGACTTCGCAGGGTATGCGGACTACGTGGGAACGAATGACAACCTAGACGGCTACTACGAGCCCTTCAACGCCATCCCCGGCGGCGTGTATTACACCGACAAGGTGATCACCGACACGTCGATATACAACTTCTACAAGAAGCTCCTGGACGGCCCCAACAAGCACGAGTGGAAGCACTGGACCGCGTTCGACTTGGAGGTCGACCAGACGTTCTTCGACGACCGGATTGGCTTCCAGCTCGCCTACGACCAACAGACCTACGTCGAGGGTGCGGAACCCTGGCTGGAGGGCACCAACTACGGCATCAACATCGATGTCAATGCGGTGTATCCCGACGGCACGCCCAATCCGAACGTCGGGCGCCCGAACGTGGCCCAGGCGGCCTCCGGTGGTGAGGACAACAACTACCAGACAACGACGTCCCGCCAGGTCTGGCGCTTCACGCCCACGTTTGAGCTCCGCACGTCGGACGTCACCAGCAACTCGTTCCTTACCTGGCTCCTGGGCAAGAGCGACGTCACTGGGCTGTACGAGAAGAACAACGTCATCCAGTCCACGTACCAGTTCGCGGAGTTCGCGACGACCCAGGCATACACGGTAGACAATGCCGCCCTCTCCGCGTTGACCGCGGCCAACGGCCTCGGCTCCAGCCGCAGCTTCGAGTGGCTGGCATACATCGGGCCGAGCCTGCTGAACGCACCGTCTGCCGCGGGTTCGAACCTGAACAACCTGAACTACGTCATCCAGCCCGCGCCGGAGGAGAAGATCCTCAACTTCAACGGCACGTGGAACGCCCCGAACGTGAACCCGGCCGCCCCGTACTCGTACACGAACACGGCGTCCGGCGCCACGACCACGAACTCCACGCAGGCCCAGAATCCCGCGAACTATGTTGGATGGTCGAACGACTACGTGTACTACCTGTTCGCGAGCAATCCGGCAGACCTGCCGGGCCTGGTCACATCGGCGGACCGGACCCGCTACCAGGATGAATCCGAGGGGATCACCTGGCAGGGTTACCTGCTCGGCGGCGACCTGGTCCCGTCACTCGGCTGGCGCAAGGACAAGATCACCAACTACCAGACCACGTCACAGGCGGACGAGAACACGGGCTACACGGCCCTGAGCTATCCGGACAATCTGGCATCACGGACGGACGTTGCGGGCACCAGCAAGACCTGGGGCGGCGTCTATCACTTCCCGAAGGCGATCATGTCGAAGCTCCCCGGGGATCTGACGTTCAGCATCCTGTTCGACCGCTCCGAGAACTTCAAGCCTGATGCGGCGCGCCTCGACCTGGACGGCAATCCGATCCCGAACGCGACCGGAACGACCACGGAGTACGGCTTCGTCACCACAGCGCTGGCCGACAAGCTCTCGCTCAAGGTCGACTGGTTCAAGACGACGGTCAAGAACGCCTCCCTCGGCGAGACCAGCGGCAACTCGATCGCCGGCCTCGGCCAGAACGCCTACTTCGTTGCCGACGGCGTGATCTGGGGCTACGGATGGGCGGCGGCGCTGCAGGACGGCCTCGAGGGCAACCTCGGCAACGGCTCGTCCAGCAAGACGCCCGGCACCAACTACTGGGATTACGGCGCCGGCAGCAACTATGCCGTCGGCAGCCCGCAATACCTTGCGGTCAATGCCGCCTCGCAAGCCATCGTCAACGCCTGGGTGAACAATCCGTTCTCGGCGAACTTCTTCAGCAGCTACAACCTCGAGCCGGTGATCAATCCCACGCTCGCCCATACGACGGGCCAGATCGCCTCGGGCTTCATTGGTGCGTACAACGACGCCAACGGCCCGGTCCTGGGCGGCGGCTCGGACTTCGGCGACCACCAGACGACGGTCGATAACCTGTCCAAGGGCATCGAAATCGAGCTGACGGCCCAGCCCCTGAGGAACTGGCAGGTCACGCTGAACTACTCGCACGTCGACGCGACGCACGAGAACATCGACCCGGCCATGCAGAAGTTCATCAGCCAGGTCACCGGGTTCATGAACGGCCCCGGCGGCCAGATCCGCATGTGGTGCAACTCGTGCGGCACGCTGGGCGCGGACTGGAACTCGAGCATCGTCGCACCGTGGACCGTTCAGTTGAACGACCAGGGGCACGAGGCCCCCGAAGTGGCGCCGTGGAGGCTCAACCTCATCACGACGTACATCTTCGACCGCGGCCTGTTCAAGGGATGGTTCGTGGGCGGCGCGCTCCGCACAGAGGCAGGGCGCATCCTCGGGTACCACTACGACCCGAACTACGTGAACATCAACTCGACCGACCCGAACTATGCGGCAGTCGCAGCGGTGACCCAGGGCGGCCTCAACACCAACGAGCCTTGGACTGGTCCGGCAGACACCCACGTCGACGCATGGATTGGCTACTCAAGGAAGGTGTTCCGGAACGTCAACTGGCGCATACAGCTCAACATGACGAACGTCGGCGAGAAGGATAACCTGGTACCGTCGGCCTACGAGCCGGACGGCAGCCTGGCCCTGATGCGCATCCAGGAAGGGATGACCTACCGCCTGGAGAACTCGTTCGACTTCTAGGTCCGCTGTCTCCTGGGCGGGCGACCGCCCAGGGAATGGCCAATAGATTCAAGTCCGGCGGCGAAAGCCGCCGGACTTTTTTCTGCCCCGGCGCGGGGCGGCCCCCGCCGGATCTCCCCCGGTTGCGCCGGACTCCGCGTCCCGGGAACCCTGCCATGGAAGGCCCGAGATGCCGGGCGGGACGACCGCCCGGGGAGGGCCCCCGCTCGCCCCCGATCCGCTTCTCGCCCAGGCGCCGCGCGTCAGGGGGCGGCAGGCGACAGGGAGAGGGTCGCGGAGCCCGCGGGGACGCCGTGCTCCGTCACGGAGCCCGACGGCCAGCGAACCCGGATCCTCGCCGGCGGGTTCGCGTCCGAGTAGCCGAAGAAGCAGGCCGGGGCGGACTGGCTGTAGTAGCCGGAGCCGGCGCAGATATCGCAGTCCTCGGCCGACCCGTCGGCCAGCTGCAGCGTCACCCGCGCGCCCACGCCGGTCGGGTTCCCCGCGGGTCCGCTCAACCGGACACAGAGGGACCTGCGCCCGGCGATGCCGCCATTGCGGAAGACGAGCGTCGTGGCGTTGTTGCGGGTCACGAGGAAGTCGGGCCACCCGTCGTGGTAGAGGTCGAGGACGGCCAGCGCCTTCGCGTCGCCGGGCACGACCAGGCCGCTCTCGGCGGGAGCGACCGGCGTGAAATGCCCGCGGCCGTCGCCGCGGAGCAGCTGGCTAAGGCCGCCGTCAAACCGGCCCACGGGCGGGATCGGGGCGTAGGAGTTCTGCACGGCATAGATGTCGGCGCGGCCGTCGCCTTCGAAGTAGCCGGCGGCGAGCCCCTGCAGCGGCGAAATCTGCGCGATCCGGGGCAGGGGCTCAAACCGGTACGTGCCGTCCGGCTGGCTCAGGAACACGCCGCTGCGCAGCTCGGTAGCGGTGAACCGCTCGGCGGCCGCCAGCCTCTCGTCGCCCACGATCTCGCCGAGCGTGGCCCGCGCGTAGGCGTTGTTCCTCGGGAAGCGCCTGCGGACCGAGGGTATGGCCGCCCCGAGGTCCCTGCGGCTGCGCCAAGGAAAGAGGCGGCCCCCCTCGTAGTACGCCTCGACGACCAGCGGCTCCTCGCCCTCCCCCCTGAAATTGCCGCTGAAGAGCAGGGCGGGGAACTCCGGGCTTGCCCGGTACTGGGTGTTCAGGCCGACATTGCCCACCACGAAGTCGGGCCGCCCGTCGCCGTTGAAGTCCGCCGACGCGATGGACGTCCACCAGCCCGTGCCGGCCGCGGCGAAGCCCGCCCGCTGGGTCCAGTCCTCGAGGCCCCTGCCGGCGTTGTTGTGAAAGTACCTCACGTTGCCCCACTCGAGCGTGACGAGCAGGTCCGGCCAGCCGTCGCCGTCGACGTCGCTCCAGAGGGCCGAGGTCACCATGCCGACCGCGCGCAGGCCAGGGGCGAACGTGTCGGTCACGTCCTCGAACGTGCCGCCGCGGTTGGCGAGGAGGGCGCTGCGGGGGGCCGAGGGGTACTGGCCCGAGAGGACGCGGGCGCCGATGAAGAGGCCGAGCCTGCCGGTGCGCTCGAAGTCCGCCGCCGCCACGGCCCCGACGCTCGCCGCCAGGGGCGGCAGGGCGCCTTCCGGGGCCGGCCTGAGACCGCCGCGCCCGTCGTTGAAGTACAGGCGGGCCTGGTATTCCGGGGATCCCGCAGGCAGGGCGTTGCCCCCCCGGGTGACCAGGAGGTCCGCCCTGCCCAGGCCCTGGGCGTCGAAGAATAGGAGCGGCCCGTCGTCGACGGGGGAGGGGGCGAACGCGATGTCGGCCGCCGCAAACTGCCCCGCGGACGCCTGGACGAGGATCCGCAGGGGGTCCAGCGTCGTCCCGCCGACGGCGACGGCGTCGCGCCCGTCGCCCGCGACGGCCCCGACCGCCACGCCGGGGCCCCTCCGGTTGAGCCGCATCGGGGCCAGCCGCTGGATGTCGGGCTCCTCGACCAGGTCCTCGCGCGAGCGCAGCGACAGGCCGGCGGGGAGCGATACCTCCGAAAACTGGCGCGCGGCGGGCGGCTCCGGCTCGGGCGCCGCGGCGGGCGCCGACGGCTCGGTGACGGTGTAGCGCCGGTCGACGCCGAGGTTCTCGAACGCCTGCACGCGGCCGCTCGGCCACCTGACCGTCATCCGCCTGATGACGGTGTCCGCGCCGAGGCCGAAATGCACCATGGGCTCGCTGCTGGAAAGGTAGCCGCGGGCGAGGACCAGGGGGCGCGTCTGCAGGCCGAGCGCGCTCTCGACCGTGACGACGGAGCCGATCCCGAACCTGTTCGAGGCGGTCCCGCGCAGGAAGACCTCGACCCGGTGGCCGGTGTCGTTGTCGTTGCGCAGGACGGTCACGCCCCCCTGGTAGCTGGTGTAGACGATGTCGAGGTTGCCGTCGCCGCTCAGGTCGCCGAAGGCGGTGCCGAAGCCCACCCCCTTCTGGTCCAGTCCCCAGGCCGCGCTGACGTTCTCGAACCGCAGGTCGCCCAGGTTGCGGAAGGCCAGGTGGGTCTCGGCGAGGACCGGGCTGTCGCGCATGACCCGGATGCGCTCCGCCGGGGTCTCGGCGCTCGTCTGCCGGTCGAGGATGTCCACGTTGGTCGCCTCGCGGAACATGCCGTTGGTGATGAAGAGGTCGAGGCGCCCGTCGTTGTCGAGGTCCTCGAAGCGCGGCGACCAGGTCCAGTCGGTCGCGGCGAGGCCGGCGAGGAAGGCGGCCTCGAGGCAGCGGCCCGTGCCCGTGTTCAGGTAGAGCGCGTTCCGCTCGTACTGGGGCGCGAGCTCGGGGTTGCGGTCGTCCTCGGCGGTGCGGCCGCGCGAGTCGGCCATGCCGCGCTGGTCCTTCTCGTGCGTGGTGGCGGCCATGTCGGTGACGAGGAGGTCGATGCGCCCGTCGTTGTTTATGTCCCCCAGGTCCGATCCCATCGACGAGTACGGCATGTGCGGCACGACCCGGTCGATCACGTTTGTGAACGTCCCGTCGCGGTTGTTGCGGTAGAGGGCGTCGGGGGGCGCATAGTCGTTGCCGACGTACAGGTCAGGCCACCCGTCGTTGTCGAAGTCCCACCAGACCGCGGAATGCCCCTGCGCCTCCCCGGAGATGCCGGCGCGGTCCGTGACGTCCGTGAAGGTGCCGTTGCGGTTGTTGTGGAAGAGGTAATTGCGCCGGCCCTGGGGGTGCTCGCTGACGTTCTGCAGGTTGGTCTGGACGAAGACGTCGAGCCAGCCGTCCCGGTCGTAGTCGCAGAATGCGGCCATGCTGGACGCATCGTTCACGTCGAGCCCGTAGGCGTGGGCCATCTCCCTGAAGGTCCCGTCCCCCTGGTTGATGTACAGGAGGTTCGGCGCGCCCAGCCGGCAGACGTAGATGTCCAGCCGGCCGCTGTTGTTTATGTCGACGAAGGTCGCCCCCTGGTTCCACACCCCGGGGGTCGCCCCGACGCCCGCCTTCTCGGTCACGTCCTCGAACTTGTAGCCGCCGAGGTTGCGGAAGAGCCGGCAGCCCTCCGTCTTGCTGACGACGTAGACGTCGGGCCTGCCGTCCCCGTCGTAGTCCCCGATCGCGACCCCGGTCCCCGTCTCGCCGGCCTGGAACTCGTGGGTCAGTTCCCCCCACATCCTGGGGTCGTCGTACCTGTTCTCGGCGCGCACGCCCGTCTCCTCGGGGGAGAGGCGCGTGAACATCGTCCTGCCGCGCGGGAACGGGCGGGGCGCGAGGGGGGTCTCGCTTATGCCCCCGGCCTCATCGGCCGCCGGGGCCGCCGCGGCCCGAAAGGCGGCCGCCGCCAGCGCGGCGCAGCAGGCCAGACGGATTGCGCGGCTGCGCGCCTCCGGGCGTCGGGCGTGTGCCGGGTGGAGCATCAGGCGGCCAATGGAGGACCCCCGGAAATCGGGCGTCAAGACCGGGATGGCCCGGGCGGGGCCGGACTCTCCTTGCGCCCAAACCCCGTTGCTCTTCAATGACCGCCTCTCCATTGCCGGCGATCCCCTCGTGACCCGAATGAGCTTACTTGCCCGGATGCTCCCGCGCGCGTGGGTGGCCTTCCCGATCTGCGCCTGCGGCTACCTGGCATGGTCCGGCCATGCGCGGGTGGAGCGCGTCGAGTACGTGTCGGGCCTCGCCGGCCGCGCGAGCCCGGTGGACCTCCCGGACGCCTCCTCGCCGACGGGCTACGCGAACGGCCAGAGGGAGCTCGTTGTGGAGGAGCGCAACGAGGCCAGCTTCCACTGGATCGCCCAGACCCAGCAGATGTTCGCCCGAGGCGAGGCGCGCGTGCGCCGCGTCGACTACGAGAACGCCCCGTTCGGCCGGGAGGTGAGCTCGGCATCCCCCTACCGCTGGTGGCTGGGGCTCCTCGCCTGGCTCGACCACGCTTGGTCCGGCCGGCCGCTCGGCGCGTGCGTGGAATGGGCCGCGCTCGCCGCCGACCCCCTGCTGGGGCTCCTCCTCGTCGCGGGCGCGGCGGCCCTCGCGGCGCGCCGGTTCGGCGGATACTCGGCCGCGCTGCTCTCGGTCGGCCTTGCCGGGGCCTTCCCCCTCGCCTGCGCGTTCCTGCCGGGCATGCCCGACCAGCGGGGGCTGGCCGACATCTGCGCGCTCGGAAGCATCCTCGCGCTGCTCGCGGGGATGGGCGCGCCTGAGGGCGATGAGGGCCGCAGGCGGCGCTGGTTCGCCCTGGCGGGGGCGGTCGGCGGCGCCGGCATGTGGATCAGCGTCCCGACCCAGGTGCCGGTCACGGCGGGCGTCTTCCTGGGCGCCCTCCTTGCGGCTTGGACCGGTCGCCGGCGGACCGGCGGGCCCCCCTCCGGGGAGCCGTGGCGGGCGTGGGCCTTCAGCGGGGGCGCGGCGGTCCTCGCCGCCTATCTCGCCGAGTATTTTCCGGGGCACATGGGGTCCTGGCGCCTGGACTGCGTGCACCCGCTCTACGGCCTGGCGTGGATCTGCGGGGGCGAGCTGCTGGCGAGGGCCGCGGCGTGGATAGGGGGCGGGGGCCCGCCCCGGGGCGCCGGAGCCATCCTCGCCGCGGCCGCGTGCCTTGCCGGCGTCGCCGCCGTTCCGGCCGTCTTGTGGAGAACCGGGAGCCCTGGATTCCTCGCGCGGGACCTGCCGTGGGCCCGCCTGGGCGGCCTGCCGGAGAACCCGGCCGCCGCCAGCCTGTGGGCCCTCGTGCGGCGCGAGGGCGCGTCGCCGGCCGTCCTGGCGGCGCTGCTGCCGCTCGCCGCCGCGGCCGCTGCGGCCTGGCTCATGCTGAGGCCCGCGGCCGCGCCGCGCGCGCGCGCGCAGGCCGCCGTCGCCCTGGGCCCCGTGCTGGTCGCGCTCGGGTTCGCGTGCGCGGAGCTGAGCTGGTGGGGGGTGCTCGACGCCGCGGTCCTTGCGCTCGTCGCCGCCGCCGGCGCGGGGGACTGGGCCCGCGTGCGCGCGTCCGGGCGCTGGCTCCTGGCCCCGGCGGTCCTCGCCTTCGCCGTCACCGGCGCCGCCCGGATGCTGCCCCAGCGCGCGGCGGGCGCGGCCGCGGCGCTGACGCCCAGCGAGTCCGAGGAGCTGGTCGAGCGCCACCTCGCCCACTGGCTCGCGCAGCGCACGGGGGAGCCCGGGGTCGTCGTCTTCGCCCCTCCCAACGAGACCACCACGCTGTGCTATTTCGGGGGGCTGCGGGGCATCGGGACGTTCGCGCCCGACAACACCGCCGGCTTCGGCAACACCCTGGCGATAGCCGGCGCGCGGACGATGGAGGAGGCCCAGGGCAACATCGTGGGCCGGGGGGTGAGGTTCGTCGTGGTCCCCTCGTGGGACCCGTTTTTCGACGTCTTTGCCAAGCTCTACCTGGATAAGCGGTTCGCGGGCCGGCAGAACCTGCTCGTCGGCGCGCTGCGGCGCTGGAACCTGCCGGCGTGGCTCCGGCCGGTGCCCTACCAGATGCCCGTCGGTGGGGGATTCGCGGGCCAGTCGGTCCTGGTGTTCGAGGTGGTCGACCCGCAGAGCCCCCCGGCGGCGGCGGGGCGGCTGGCGGAGTACCTGGTCGAGACCGGGCGCCTCGAGGACGCGGCGGCGGCCGGCGAGGCGCTGCGCCGGTTCCCCGGCGACGTCGGGGCCCTCGCCGCCCGGGCGCAGGTGGAGAGGGCGCTCGGCGACGACGCGTCATTCGCGCGGACCCTGGACACCCTGCTCGCCCGCCTCTCGAACGGGGGCGACCGCTACCTGCCCTGGGACCGGCGGGTGAGCCTGGCCATCGTCCTCACCCAGGGAAGGCGGATCGAGATGGCCCGCGACCAGGTGCGCCGCTGCCTGGAGGATGCCAGCGAGGCGAGGCTGCGGTCGCTTTCCACGGGCTCGCTTTTCGACCTGCTGGAGCTGGGGCGGTCGTTCGGGCTCGAGATCGCCGACGCCCGGCTGCGCGAGCTTGCGCTGGGCCTGCTGCCGGTCGATCTGCGCGGCCGCCTCTGAACCGGGTCAGGCGCGCGAGGACTGCCGGAACGACTCCCACTCGGCGTCGTCCTCGGGCACGGGCCCCGTGAGCGCGTCGTCGATGTCCTTCTGTGTCAGCCTCCACACGAGAATGGCGTGCCCAACGAAGGCATCCGGGGGCCGGGCCTGCGGCCGGCGGAGCCAGGCGCAGACGCGGGCCACGCGCAGGGCTACGAAGGGGGTGAACAGCTGCGCATAGGCCTTCTCGCGCCTGTCCTCCGGCAGGGCCGAGGCCTCGCCCATCAGGCGGCACACCGTCCGGTAGCTCGCCTCGTAGGTGCTGTTCCAGGGGCCCGCCGCAAGCGTCACGCCCTCGAGCACCGATGCGCTGACGCAGTAGTATCCCGGCAGGAGGGCGACCACCCTCGATTGCCGGTCCACGGCCGTGAACAGGTTCTGGCTCGGGATCCCCCGGTACTCGGGGCTGTCCATCCCCCTGTAGGCCAGGAAGGAAGGGACCGCGTTGCCTGGATCGTGCGCATCGAGCCAATCCTTGAGCTGGGGCAGCCCGAGGCCCCAGTCCTCGGAGCCGTCGGTGAGGTCGCGGTAGCCGTTCTCCGTCCCCCCCCCGAGCAGGTTCACGTAGGCCAGGTAATCCGGCCGCGCGCGGAAGGACGTGATCGAGAACCCGAGGACTCCGGCCGCCAGGGCGGAGCGCCGCCACCGGCCCCCGCCGGCCGCGAGGGCCGCCGAGCCCGCGAGCACGTAGAGGGCGGGATAGACGGCAAGGATGTGGCGCAGGCCTATGTCGACGTGCTGCAGCGACGCCGCGAGCATGACGGTTGCGACCAGGACCAGCCAGGGCGCGGAGTCGTAGAGCAGCCTGCGCCTGCCGGGGAAACGCAGCCAGCTCCATGCCCCCAGCCCGAGGATGGCGAAGAGGACCAGCGGGGTCTTGATCGCGAGGGCGTACGGGAAGAACGTGCGCCACCCGTGGTAGCTCCAGTGCCCGTGCATGAACGCCAGGCGCCCCTGGTTGAGGATGAGCATCGCGCTGGCGCCCCTCACATACCCCTCCGGGAGGAGGCGGTGGCCGAGCAGGAATTCGAGCGACGATCGGATGACCGGCGCGATCGGGCGGGGATCCGGGGGCAGCTCGGTCCAGGCCAGCCGCGTGTCGGCCGGCATCGAGCTGCCGGCAAACCGGAACTCGTAGTTGGCCCAGATGAACGCCGCGGCGGCGGCGGCGTGGAAGGCGAGGAGGGCGGCTGCGAGGAGCAGCTGGCGCGGGCGCCCGGCGCAGGCCCGCGCCCCGCCCCCGAGCTCGATCCTCCAGGGTTCGTTCCCGACGAGGCGCAGGGCCAGGAGGACGGCCGTGACGGGCACGATGAGGACGGCCGTCAGCTTGGCCAGGAAGAGGAGCCCGGTTGCGGCCCCGCTCAGGGCCAGCGTCCCCCAGGTGACCCGGTGCAGGAGCCTCCAGACGAGGAACGTGGACGCCGAGAGCGTCAGGGCCAGGGACATGTCCGTGGTGACCACGGCCGCCTGGGACAGGATCACGGGGCAGAGGGCGTACAGGAGGAGCGAGAGCAGGCCCCCCGGAGTCCCGAAAAGCCGGCGGGATGCCGCGAAGACAAGGAGCCCCAGCGCGGCGGAGAGGAGGACGGCCATCGAGCGGCCGGCGAGCAGCATCCGGTCCGGGTTGTTCCCGGACCTGAAGAAGAACTCCTCGCCCAGCTTGAAGTAGTCCGCGTCCCGCCAGTAGGCGTCGCCAGGCCCGCCCGGGAAGCGGGCCCCGGTCGCGAGCAGCGGCAGCGACGCCCACCGCTTGATGAGGTCGCCGTTGGCCGTGTCCACCCGGTAGTCGTGGGTGACCCACTCGCTGTAGCCCATGGTGAGGTGGTCGATCTCGTCTATGGCGAAGCCCCTGCGGCCCATCGCCGACAGGGCGAGGAGCACGTGGAGCGCGAGCAGCGCGCAAACGGCGGCCAGGGTCGCCTTCCTCGGCGGGTGCGTCTCGGTGGGTTGCACTTGGGGTACGGGCCATGTCAGGGGAAAACCGCTGGACCCGCAACACCGGGGCTTGGGCCCCGCGCCGGACGGGGCGGCGCGCGCAAGGCGCCCCGGCCAAACCGGGGGTTGATTACGCGGCGCCGGGCCACGTAAATCATGCCCATGCAAGCGCAAGGCCCGCCCCCGTCGGCACGGCTCCGGTCCGCGGGATGGGCGGCTGCGATCCTCGGGCTCGTCCTCGCATGCTACTGGCCCGCGCTCGGCGGGGGCCTTGTCTGGGACGACGCCTCGCATGTGACCCGCCCGGACCTGCGGTCGTGGGAGGGGCTCAGCCGCATCTGGCTCAGCTTCCGGGCCACCGAGCAGTACTACCCGGTCCTGCACAGCGCGTTCTGGCTGGAGCACCGGCTGTGGGGCGACTCGGCGCTCGGTTACCACCTCGCCAATGTCGCCCTGCACTCTCTCGACTGCCTGCTCTTCATGGCGGCGCTGGTGCGGTTGGGCGCTCTTCGCGAGGCGGTCGGTCCCGCGGACGGGACCGGCGCGCGCCCGGGGCCGCTCCCGGCTGGGGCGGCCGCGCTCGCGGCCGCGCTCTTCGCCGTCCATCCCGTCTGCGTGGAGTCCGTGGCGTGGATAGCCGAGCAGAAGAACACGCTGTCCCTCGCGTTCTACCTGCTGGCCGGGCTGGCCTACCTGGACTACAGGGAGGGCGGGCGCCTTCGCGCCTACCTCCTGGCGTCGGGCCTATTCGCCCTGGCCCTCGGGACGAAGAGCGTCACCTCGAGCCTCCCGGCGGCGCTCCTGGTCGCGCTCTGGTGGGCCACCGGGCGCGTCTCCTGGAGGCGCGACGGGACCGCGCTCCTTCCCTGGTTCGCAGCCGCACTGGCGGCCGGCCTGTCCACCGCCTGGATCGAGCGGACGGTGATCGGGGCCAGCGGCGCCCGGTTCGCGTTCTCGGCGGGCCAGAGGGTGCTCCTCGCCTCGCGCGACGCCTGGTTCTACCTGGGAAAGCTCGCCTGGCCGCGCACCCTGCTCTTCTTCTACCCCCGCTGGGACGTCGCGCTGGAGTCCCGGGGATGGTACGGCTACCTGGCGGCGTCCGTCGCGCTGACGGCGGCGCTCTGGCTCCTTCGCAGGCGCCATCGCGGCCCCCTGGCGGCGTGGCTCTTCTTCGTGGGATCGCTGTTCCCGGCGCTCGGCTTCTTCAACGTGTACCCCTTCCTCTTCTCTTACGTCGCGGATCACTTTCAGTACGCGGCGAGCCTGGGCGTCCTGTCGGCGGCGGCCATCGGCTTCTCGGCCGCCGTGGCGCGCGCGGCGCGCCCCGTTCGCGCCGCGGGCTGGGGCCTGGCGTGCCTCGCCGTGGCCGCGCTCGCCCTAAAGTCGAACGCGCAGAGCCGCGAGTACCGGGGCGCCGAGAGCCTCTACAGGGCCATCCTCGCTGGGAACCCGGCGTGCTGGAAGGCCCACACCCTGCTCGGCGACGAGCTTCTGGCCGGCCCGGCGCGCCCCGGCGAGGCTCTGGAGGAGTTCGGGAAAGCCGTCGAACTGGAGCCGGAGGATGCCGAGGCGCAGAACAACCTCGGCAGCCTGCTCCTGCGGGTGCCCGGCCGGAGGGCGGACGCGATCGAGCACCTCGGGCTCGCCGCGAGGTACGGGCCCTACATGGCGGAGCCCCACCTGAACCTGGCGGACGCCTGGTCAACGACGCCCGGGCGGGCGGCCGACGCGGTGGCCGAGTACCGCGAGGCCCTGCGCATCAACCCGAACCTCGTCGCCGCGCACTACGGCCTGGCGAACACGCTGTCCGGCGTCCCCGGGGGGGAGGCCGGGGCCATCGCAGAGTACGGGCGTGCGCTGCAGCTCGATCCGGGCAACGTGCCGGCGAGGGTCAACCTGGCGGGCGAGCTAGAGCGGGTGCCGGGCCGCGAGGCGGAGGCGCTCGAGGAGTACGCCCGGGTGCTGCGGGCCCACCCGGACCTCGCGCCCGTCCACTACGACCTCGCCATCGCGCTCTCGCGCCTTCCGGGGCGCGCCGACGACGCCATCGCCGAGTACCTCGAGGCGCTCAGGATCGACCCGCGCTTCGCCGACGCGCACAAGAACCTGGGCGTCGAGTACGCCCGCAAGGGGCGGATGGACGAGGCGGAGCTCCACTGGAGGCGGGCGCTCGAGCTTGATCCGGGATTCTCCGACGTCCGCGCGATGCTGCGGTCGATCGAGCAGGCGAGGGCGCGGTAGTCCGCGGGCAGGAGGTGTTGAACGGCCCCGGCTTACGTGTATATTGCGCGCCCATGACAGCCCCAGCATATCTCGGCCTATGCCTCGCAGCGCTTGTTTGCCTTCCCTGCAGGGGGGCGGAGACGGCTCCACTGCCGGCGGAGACCAGGGCCGAGCTCAAGGGATTTGCAGCGGACGCGCAGCGGGAGCTGCGGGACAACATCCTTCCATTCTGGCTCGCCAACGCGCGCGACCGGGAGCACGGGGGCTTCCACTCGTTCATCGGCGAGGACATGAAGGTGCGGGACGACCTGCCGCACGGCCTGGTCCTCACGAGCCGGATACTCTGGACGTTCTCCGCCGCCTACCGGGCCTACCGTGACCCGCAATACCTGGAGATGGCCCGGTGGGCCTACCGGGACCTCATGGACCGGTTCGTCGACAGGGAGGACGGCGGATTCCTCTGGGCGGTCCGCCCTGACGGCAAGCCCGCCGGCCCGCCCGGCGGCGGGCCCGGTAGCGGGCGCAAGGTGATCTACGGCGAGGCCTTCGCGATATACGGCCTGTCCGAGTACTACCGCGCGACGGGCGACATCGCGGCCCTTCAGCAGGCGATCGCGGTCTACGGGCTCATCGAGAAGAACGACCATGACGCGGTGAACGGCGGCTACTTCGACGTGCTCGACCGCCAGTGGAAGAGGGTCGGGGAGGCGCCGAAGGGGGCCCCGTTCGGGGTCGCGCCCAAGTCGCAGAACTCCCACATCCACATCCTCGAGGCCTTCGCCAACCTGCTGCGGGCCTGGCCCGACGAGGGGCTGCGCGGGCGCGAGCGCGAGCTCGTCGAGCTTACCCTGAGCCGGATCATCGACGCGCGCACGCACCACCTCATCCTCTTCATGAAGGACGACTGGACCCCGATAGGCGACGGGGTCTCCTACGGCCACGACATCGAGCTAAGCTGGCTGCTCGTCGAGGCCGCCCAGGCGGTGGGCGACCCCGCGCTTGTCGCGCGGGCGCGCCAGGAGTCGGTTGCGATGGCCCGCGTCGCCAACGCCCAGGGCATCGACGGCGACGGCGGCGTGTTCACCGAGGGCGGCCCGAAGGGCCCGACCGAGATGGACAAGGAGTGGTGGGAGCAGGCCGAGGCCGCTGTCGGCTTCCTGAACGCCTACCAGGTCTCGGGGGACCCGGGGTTTCTGTCGGACTCGATGAGGAGCTGGCGCTTCATCCAGGACAAGCTCGTGGACCGCCAGCACGGCGACTGGCACAACACCCTGAGGCGCGACGGCACGCCGATGATGGAGCTCCCGGAATGGGGCGGCGGGACCGAGCCGGCAGCGAAGCTGAGCCTCTGGAAGTGCCCGTACCACAACAGCCGCTCGTGCATGCAGGTGATCGAGCGGGTGGGGGAGCTTCTCGGCTGCGCCCCGGGGGGCTAGGCGCCCCGCCGGCTCAGCCGGCGAGAAGGAGCTCCAGCATCTTCCGGTCGAGCTTGTGGCCCCGGAAGTCCTCGTAGGCCACGTCGGTGCGCTCGCTGTCGACGATGCCGAACGGGCCCCGCAGGTTCCACATCGCCCAGCCCCAGCCGGCCTGCCCCCAGAGAGCGAGCAGGTCCCCCATCCAGCCGAGGCAGGCTTCGTGCGGCGTCCTGCTGAAGCAGCCCCACTCGCCGACGTGGACGGGCACCCCGAGGTCGGTCAGGGGCTTCCACCGGGTGATGAGCTCGGCCCGCAGCTTCCCGCGGTCCCAGAGCACGCCGTGCCTGTCGGCCATGGGCCAGCTGGGCCGCTCGAAGGACTCGAACTCGCCGGGGGGCACCCAGTCGGCCGTGTAGTGGCTGATCATCTTCGGCAGGTAGCCGCGCGTGCTCTGGACGACGCCCTGGTCGACGAGGCCCATCACCGGGCTCTGGCCGAGGTCCGCCCCGTCGGCCACGATGAGCCGCTCGGCGCTCACCTCGCGGATGACGGCGATCAGGGCGCGGGCTATCTCCACGTAGCGCGACTGGTCGGTCATGAACGGCGGCTCGTTGAACAGGTCGAAGCTCAGGCGCGAGCTCGGCACGTCCCGGTACCGCTTGGCGAGGAAGCGCCAGTGGTGCCTGGCGGCGTCCAGGGCGAGCTGCATGGAGTCCGCCGGGCCGCCGAAGAGCTGGTGCGGCTCGAGCTCGCGGCCGTTGACGCAGTAGCCCGGGATGCGGTGGAGGCAGAGGTTGATGTAGACGCCGTGGCGCCGGCCCATCTCGATGGCGTCGTCGACCGGCGCGAGCGCGCCGGCGTCGATCCTCATCCAGTCCTTCGGGTCGGACCACGCCCAGTACGAAAGCGGAAGGCGGGCGAAGTTGAATCCCCACGCGGCCATCCACTCGAAGTCGGACTCGCGGAACGCAAGGACGCGCCGGCCGCGCGACCCGCCGGAAAGGTTGAACCCGCGCCAGCGCGGGATGCGCGGCTGGGGCCGCACGGCTGGCCCCTGCCCCTGCGAGGCCACCATCGTGGCCGCCGCGCCGGCGGCCGTGAGCATGATGAATCTCCGGCGGTTCACGGGCGCGCTAGTGGACCGACCTGGACGGCGCCCCCGGGTGCGCCGCGTCGCCGGCGAGCCCCGCGTCCGCCAGGCCGGGGCAGCCCTCGGCGTCCAGGGCGTACTGGAAGTAGTCCGGCGGATTGGGGCCCCACGTGACGTCGCAGTCCCGGAAGGCGACGCCGGCTGCGCGGCGGAGCAGGAATCCGCTGGTCCCCATCTCGGGCATGGGGGACGTTGCGTTGGGGCGCAGGTCCTGGCGGCCCCCCGGGAAGGCCGAGGGCCGGTCGATGTGGATCGAGACGCGGTCGAAGCGGATGTTCTCGATGTGCCCGGGCTCGGCCGCGTAGACGACGGCGCCGTTCTCGGAGCGGCAGTCGAGGTTGGAGAAGCGGATGTCGCGGATGGCGCCGAGGCGGCCGTGCTCGGTCCAGGGAACGGCCTCAATCTGGATGGGCTCGCCGCGCCCCCACCACATCGAGTCGAATATCCTGGTCTCGATGATGAGGTTGGTGAAGAGCGCCCGCTCAATGTTGCCCTCGAGGCTCAGGCGCACGGCGACGCCGCGGTGGCTGTCCCTGATGATGCAGTCGCTCACGACCACGTCGCGGATGTCGCCGGACACGTCGCAGCCGAGCACGATTCCCGACGAGCGCGACCGGAGCGTGCACCCGGAGATGACGACGTTCTCGCAGGGCCGGGTAATCCCCTCGCTCAGCGGGACCGCCTTCAGGGAGATGCAGTCGTCGCCGGTCTCGATATGGCAGCCGCGGATCCGCACGTTCGACGACCGGTCGACGTCGATGCCGTCGTTGTTGGGCATCTTCAGGTCGCCGTTGATGCGGATGGAGTCGATCGACACGTCGTCGCACCCGAGGAGCCTGAGCGTCCAGTAAGCGGAGTTGGTCAGCGAGAAGTCCCGGAGCAGGACGCGCCTGCAGCCCTTCAGAACCATCGTGAATGGCCGAAGCTCGACGCATTTGTATATGAACGGGGTGTCCTCGGACACATAGGCCATCCCGTTGCCGTCGATCCGGCCCGGGCCCGTGACCGCGACGTCCTCGGCGTTGTCCGAATACACGATCACCCCCATCATCGGAACCGGGCCGGGATCGAACGACACGGGCGGGGGGGCGAACCGCGTGAAGTCCCCGTGGTGGGGGCTGCCCTGGAGGAGGGCGCCGCGCTCGAGGTGCAGGTCGACGCGGCTCTTAAGCTCGATCGTGCCGATCGTGACGCGCAGGCCCGCGGGGACGACCACCCGGCCCCCGCCCTGGCCCGAGCATGCGTCGATCGCCCTCTGGATCGCGGCGGTGTCGGCCCGGATGTCCTGTCCGGTCGCCCCGTATTCGCGGACGTCGTAGGTCGACGCCGGCCCGGCGGACGACAAGGGGGGAACAAGCATGGCGAGGCTGAGGAGGTACTCGGTGCGCACGGAGGTTTATTTGCGGCCGCCCGGGTTCGCCCGATTCGGTTCCCCGCGGCCGCACGAGTGCAAGGCAAACCGGGTTTACGCTCGGGCGCAACCGGTTACGGCTGCGCGCGGCGCCTGGTCTGCCGGTGCTTACACGGCGAAGAAGGATGGCTTCTCAACTTCCTGACAAAGGATCTCATTAACAGATGCACTGGTTCCGGATACGCTGTCGCCGTCCTCCTTCAATTCTTGGGCAAACCCCCTGACAGCCTGTAATTTCCACGGGCCGTTGTGTCCAAGCCCCATTACCTCGATGAAGCTAAAGATTATCGGTTCGCCCTTGCCGAACATTCCTTGGCAGCGAAGGCCGGCGGGCAATTCGGACACCATGTGGCGCTACAGTGAAAACCCCGTCGTGGGGCGCCGGCCGCTCCCGCGGGTCACAGGGATATACAACAGCGCGGTCGTCCCCTGGAAGGGCGGGTTCATCGGCGTCTTCCGCACCGAGAGCATGAGCCGCGTCCCGCACCTGCACGTCGGCCGCAGCCCGGACGGCCTCAAGTTCGCGTTCGAGCGGAAGCCCATCGACCTGAAGTGCGACGACCCCGAGGTCCGCAGGTTCGAGTATGCGTACGACCCGCGCGTTACCCCAATCGACGGGGTGCACTATGTCACCTGGTGCAACGGCTACCACGGGCCGACCATCGGGATCGCCAGGACGACCGACTTCGCGAGCTTTGAGCAGCTGGAGAACGCCTTCCTGCCGTTCAACCGCAACGGCGTGCCCTTCCCGCGCAGGTTCGGTGGGAAATTCCTGATGCTCAGCCGGCCCTCGGACACCGGCCACACGCCTTTTGGCGACATATTCGTCAGCGAGAGCCCCGATCTCATGTACTGGGGCAGGCACCGCCACGTGATCGGCCGCGGCGGGCCGTGGTGGCAGGGAACGAAGATCGGCGCCGGCCCGTCGCCGATCGAGACGAGCGAGGGCTGGCTGCTCTTCTACCACGGCGTCACCACGACCTGCAACGGCTACGTGTACTCGATCGGCGCGATGCTGCTCGACGCCGAGCGGCCCTGGGAGGTCATCGCCTGCGCCAACGAGCCGCTCCTCGTGCCGGAGGCTCCCTACGAGCTGGCGGGCTTCGTGCCCGGCGTGTGCTTCCCCGTGGGGTGCCTGTGCGACTCCGCGACCGGCCGCATCGCCCTGTACTACGGCGCCGCGGACACCTTCACGGCGCTCTGCTTCTGCAGCGCAGGGGAAGTGGTGCAGTTCATCAAGGACAACCCGCTCAAGGCGTGAGCCCGGGGGGCGCGGGCCCGTTCCCGCGCTTGCCTACCGGTGTCGATGGTCGCAGCTTCGGGGCGTGAAACCCGAGGTGCTGCTGATCTTCAGGACCCGCTTCGAGGAGAGCATCGCCATGCTCAAGGGCATCGCGCATTTCGAGCGCACGCACCACTACTGGACCACGTTTCACGACGACGAGGCGCGCTCCGAGACCGACCCGCGCTGGCTCGCGAGCAAGACCTGGAACGGGGTCATCAGCCGGCACACCACGCGCGCCCTCGTCGACGCCTGCGCCGAGCGGGGGATCCCGCTGGTGGACCTGAACGACGTCGATCCCTTCCCCGGCGTGCCTAAGATCAGGCCCGACAACACCGCGATCGGCTACCTTGGGGCGGAGCACTTCATCGAGCGCGGGTTCCAGAACTTCTGCTACTGCGGCTTCTCCAACGAGAGCTGGTCGCGCGAGCGCCGCGACGGCTTTTCGGAGGCCGTCGGCCTGGCGGGGCGCGAGTGCGTGGTCATGGACGTCGACTACCCCGGCGACCTCACCCCGTTCTGGGACGAGGCGCAGGTGAGCAAGCTGGCGAGCTGGATGAAGCGCCTGCCGAAGCCGATCGGCATAATGGCCTGCAACGACATGCGGGCGAGGGAGCTCATCAGCGCCGCCCATGCCGACGGAATCCTCGTGCCCGAGGAGGTCGCGATTCTGGGCGTGAACAACGACGCCGTCCGCTGCGACCTCTCCGACCCGGCGCTCTCGAGCGTCGCGCCCAACGCCTTCCAGTCCGGGTTTCGCGCGGCCACCCTGCTGCGCGAGCTGCTCCTGGGCCAGGTCCCGAGGATCCTCGACCAGCGCGTGGAGCCGATCGGGGTCGTGACCCGGCACTCCACGGACGTCCTGGCGGTCGACGACCGCAACGTCGTCGCGGCCATGAGCTTCATCCGCGAGGAGGCCTGCCACGGCATAACGGTGGAGCAGGTCCTCCAGCACGCCCATGTGTCGCGCAGCCAGCTGGAGCGCAAGTTCCGCCAGCACATCGGCCGCTCGCCCCAGGCGGAGATCCGGCGCGTGCAGCTCAAGAAGATCCGCCAGCTCCTCCTCGAGACCGACTTCCCTCTGAAACGGATCGCCGAGCTGACGGGATTCGAGCACATGGAGTACATGTGCGTGCTCTTCAAGCGCCTGACGGGCGAATCCCCCGGGATCTACCGGACGACGATGCAGGACAAGTCGGTCGTGTGGGCCGCGAGGAAGAGCGCGTGAGGGACTCCGCCGCCTGATGCGCCCCATCCGGCTCCCGATCCTCGCCGGGATGCTCCTTGCCCGCGCCGTTGCAGCCGGACCCGTCGAGTTCGAGTTCGTGGCGCCCGACAGCGACCTGGCCCGCAGCCCGTACGCCCGCGAGCTCTGGGCCGAGGTCGTCACCCCGGGCGGGCAGACGCTGACGCTGCCCGCCTACTACGCCGACGGGGGGCTCTTCGCCGTGCGGGCCCGGCCCGACGAGCTTGGCGCCTACCGCTTCGGCAAGGTCACCGAGACGACGCTCGGGTTCAGGAAGACGGACCTCATCGTCAGCCTCGCCTCGCCCGCCGAGGTCCAGGTCACCGCCAGGACCCGCCTGCCGGGAATCGTCCGCGATCCCCGGGATCCCCGCCTGTTCGTCCGGGCCGACGGCCACCCCTTCCTCCCCGTCGGGGCGAATCTCGCGTGGCCCCCGGACGAGGCGCGCGACCGGCTCGGCTACTACCTGGGCGCGCTGCCCGCCTTCGCCCGCGCCAACCTCAACTGGATGAGGGTCTGGATGGCGCACTGGAGCGGGCTTGACCTCGACTGGCTCCCCGCGGACATGGGCCCCTCGCCCAATCCCGGCTTCCTCGACTATCGGGTGGCCGAATCCTGGGACCGGCTGCTCGCCGCGGCCGAGGAGAACGGGGTCTACATACAGGTCGTCCTCCAGCACCACGGCCAGTTCAACACGGAAAACGACTCGAACTGGGCCAAGAATCCCTGGAACGCGGCCAACCCGGGCGGGTTTCTCAAGTCGCCGGCCGACTTCTTCAGCGACAAGAACGCCCGGGTCTTCTCGGCGCTCAAATACCGCTACATCGTCGCCCGCTGGGGCTGGTCGCCCGCCGTGTTCGCGTGGGAGCTCTTCAACGAGGTGCACTGGACGGACGCCTTCAGGCAGGGCCGAGAGGCGGACGTGGCCCGGTGGCACGGGGAGATGGCGGGGGCGATCCGGGCCGTCGACGTCTACGGGCACCTCGTCACCACCAGCACCGAGAACCTGCGCAGCCCCATCTACGATAAGATGGATTTCTACCAGCCGCACCTCTACGGGGCCAACCAGATCGCGGCGGCGCGCAGCTTCAGCCCCCCCTGCGACTCGCTCGACAGGCCCGCGTTCTACGGCGAGGAGGGCGACGACCACGAGGCCGTGTCGGCCGAGGCCAAGAAGTCCGGACTGAACCTCCTGCCCCCGGTCTGGGCGAGCATCATGGGGCAGGGTTCGATCGCGGCACAGCCCTGGAACGGATGGCAATTGCTCGAGCAGAACCGCCTGGACCAGCTGGGGGCCGTGTTCCGGTTCCTGGTGCTCAGCCGGCTTTCGGCGCAGGCCGGGCTGCGGGCGTTCTCGGCCGTCGTCGAGTGCCCGGAGCGCGCGCCGCTCAAGATCGTCGCGGGGCAGGTCTGGCAGCGCCGGGCGGCGCCCGATTTCGCCTATCCCGTCGACGGGAGGGAGCCGGTGGAGGCGGCCGACGTGCCCGCGATTCTGGTCGGCTCCCCCGCCAGCGTCGCCGACGGGTTCCCCGACCACGCGACCTACCGCGTCGACCTGCCGGCCAAGACGGCGATCCGAGTCCGCGCGGGCTCCATCGGGCCCGGCGTCGCCGGCCTGCGGGCGAGCGTCGACGGCGCCATCCTGGCCACCCACCGGTGGGACGGGGCCTCCGGCGCCCCGAACCCGGCGCAGCTCGAGTTCTCCGTCGGCCCGGGCCAGCACACGATCCTCCTCGAGAATCCCGGCCCCGAATGGATAGGGGTGCCCGAGATCGACCTCGGCCTTGAGGTGCCGGCCCTGGCCCTCGTCGGCCGGCGCAACGGCCGCTTCGTCGCGGCGTGGATCTGGCACCGCGCAAACCTCTACTCGCCCGATCCCTCCGCTCCTGTTGCCGGCACGGCCGACCTGGACGACGTTCCCGCGGGATCCTGGAAGGTCACCTGGTGGGACACTTCCAAGGGCGCGCCGTCCCCGTCCAGGGTGATCGCCCACCCCGGCGGCATGCTGAGGCTTCCGACCCCGCCGATCATCCGCGATGCCGCGGTCGTCCTAACCCGCGCCGAGTAGGGTCACCTGGCGGGCTCGCCCTCCGAGAAGAGCTCGAGTGCGAGGAGCTGGTCGCCGGGAGACTGGACGCTCTCCTCGTCCAAGGCGTCGAGCAGCCCGGCCGCGAGGTCCGCGGCCCTCGCGCGGCCCGCGCCGGCGAGGATGGCCTGGGCCTCCGCCCCGGGGGGATCGCCCGAGGCGAACGGGCGCACGAACATGCCTTGGGCCGTCCCGGCAGGCGCGGCAAAGTATCTGCGGCTGACGGGGTCGTAGAATCCCCTGTCGAGGCGCGCGAGGAGGCGGTCGGCGAGCGAGCCGGCGCCCTTGTCCCCGGCGGCGCGCGCGAGTTCGCGGCAGCCGAAGGCGACTGACGCGTAGTCATCGGGCCCGGCGGCGCAGGCCGATCCCGCTAGGCGGCGCAGGTCGGCGTCGGGCGAAAGGACAAAGGCCTTCCTCACGGCGGCCAGGGTCCGCCTCGCGGCCTCCATGTAGGCGGGTTCGCCCAGCTGCGAGCCCGCGCGCGCCAGCGCGCCCAGGATCAGGCCGTGCGCGCCGGCCGTGGCCCTGTCGTCGAGCGGCGGGGCGGGCCTTCGGTCGCGCACGGCGAGCAGGCGGGCCGCGCACGCCGCCAGCCTGGAGTCCGCGTCGTTCGAGGAGCGCAGCAGGTTCCTTGAGGCGTAGACGCCGGAGGGATCGTCGGCGGACGCCACGTTCCCCGAGGCCTCGACGCCATGCGCCCGCTTGAACGCCGCCGAATCGGCCCCGAGGACGGCGTCGATCTCGGCCGCCGTCCATGCGTAATAGCCGGTGAACTCGTCCGCCGTGGCATCCTGCACCGCGGCGAAGGTGCCGTCGGGCCGCGAGAGCCTGCCTAGCGCGAAGTCGAGCGCTCCACGCGCGCACCGCTCAAAAGCCGCCGCATCCGCGCCGTGCGCCGCGTCGAGGTAGGCGAGCGCGGCGCGGGCCTGGTCGGCCAGGGTCTTCTGGGGGCAGGGCACGCGCCACGCCGCGTCGGTCGCATACCGGAAGAACCCGCCGTCCAGCGGATCCCGGACGGCGCTTGTCGAGAGGGCCCGAAGGGTCCTGAGCGCAGCCTCCTTGTCGGCCGGCGCCTGTCGCAGGAGGAAGCGGACCAGCTCCGGCTCCGGGTCCTTCGGCAGGTCGCCGAAGCCGCCCTGCGCCGTGTCGAAGGTGTCCATCCATGCCTTGGCGCCCGCTGACAGCCGCGCCCTGGACCTCTGCATGTTCCAGGGGGCCGGCTGCGCGGACGGGGCGGGCGGCCTGAGCAGGGCGACGGCCTCGGCGGCCCGCCTGCTGCACCCCGCAGGGTCCGTCGTCCACTCATCCAGGGCCTGCTTGGCCTGCTTCAGGAAGCCGGGCCTGCCCCAGTCCTCGGAGGGGGACAGGTAGGCGGCGCCGTCGTACGGAACGAGGTCGGGCGTGAGCCACACATTGAGCGGCCAGCCGCTCAGCTGCTTCACGTCCTCGACGTAGGCCTGGTAAAGCGAGGCCAGGTCGGGGCGTTCGGCGCGGTCGACGATGACGCAGACAAACTGCTGGCTGAGCCATTGGGCGGTCTCCGGGTTCGAGAACGTCTGCCTGCGCATCGCGCGGGCAAGCTCGCTGCTGAAGTAGCCCATGAAGAGGAAGATGGGCTTCCTGGCGCCCTTCGCCCTGGCGAAGGCCGCATCGCCCCACGGCATCCACTCAACAGGGCTGCCCGCGCTCGCCCGCAGAAAGGCCGACGGCTCGCCGCGCAGCCATTCGGACGGGCTGCCCGCAGGGGCGCCCGCGGCCGGACCGGAGAACAGGAGCGGGACGAGGGGGCCGGCCAGCAGGAGAAGACCGCGCAGCCGCGCGGGCCGCGACAACGACCTGGTGGGAGTGTATTCGGGCCGCATGAAAGGGAGGGGACACCGTTAGGTTTCGGGCCGCGGGAAAGCAACTTTCTTTAGGGGGCACGGATGGCGGACGGGCCCTGGCCGGCCGTTCGGTCGGCCGGGCGACCCGGAATCTCGGGGCTTGTCCATTTGCGCCGGGCGTATAGTATAACGACGCCGGGTCATACGATGGATCAGGATGACCCCGAGTCCGGCTTTTCGAAACCCCCAGCCCCCATGACCTCACATATTCTAGAGTTCGCCGCGTCCAACCTTCACCTCGTCCCGGCCCTGTGCTGCGCCGTCGCGGTCGGCGCGGTCGTGCCGGCCCGGGGCGCCGACCAGGCGGCCGCGGTCGGCGTCTTTGACCAGCACGGCGACATCGGCGCAGTCGGCCTGCCCGGAACCGCAACCTACGAAAGCGAATCCCAGGAGTATATGCTCGCGTCGTCCGGCACCAACATGTGGGGCGACCATGACGAGTTCCACTTCGCCTGGAAGAGGGTGAGCGGCGACTTCATCATCCAGGCCTTCACCGGCTTCCTGGGCGGCGGCATCGACCCGCACCGCAAGATGGGCCTCGTCGTCCGCGCGAGCCTCGACCCGAAATCGCCCCACGTGAACGCCTGCAGGCACGGCAGCGGCCTGACGTCGCTGCAGTTCCGAAGGACCGAGGGCGCGACGACCGAGGAGATCCGGTTCAAGATCTCGGACCCGGACGTGCTCCAGCTCGAGCGGGCGGGGAGGAAGTTCACGATGTCGGCGGCCCACTTCGGCGAGACGTACACCTCGCAGGTCTTCGACGAGATCGAGCTCCCCGACACGGTGTATGTGGGGCTGTACGTCTGCTCCCATAACAACTCGGTCGTCGAGCGGGGCGTCTTCAGGAACGTCAGGCTGATCCGCCCCGCGAGCCCTGCGTTCGTCCCCTACAGGGACTACATCGGGAGCGACATCGAGCTCCTCGACGTCACCTCGGGGGTCCGCAAGACGGTCTGGCACGCGGACGACTCGCTCCAGGCGCCCAACTGGACGCCGGACTCCAGGCGCCTCATCTACAACCACAACGGCCGGATATTCAGCCTCGACCTGGCCAAGCGCGAGGTCACGGCGATCGACACCGGCGCCCAGGTCCACTGCAACAACGACCATGCGCTGTCGTTTGACGGCAAGATGCTCGGGATAAGCAGCGGCTCCACGTCGTTGGTGTACACGCTGCCCGTCGGCGGCGGCACGCCCAAGAAGATCACTCCGACAGGCCCCTCGTACCTGCACGGCTGGTCGCCCGACGGCAAGTACCTCGTCTTCACGGGAGCCCGAAACGGGAACTTCGACATCTACCGGGTCCCGTCCGCCGGGGGCATCGAGGAGCGCCTGACGACCGCGAAGGCGCTCGACGACGGGTCGGAGTACACGCCCGACTCAAAGACGATCTACTTCAACTCCAACCGGACCGGCAAGATGCAGGTCTGGAAGATGAACGCGGACGGATCGAAACAGACCCAGGTGACTGACGACGAGTTCAACAACTGGTTCCCGCACGTGTCGCCCGACGGGAAGACGATCCTGTTCATCAGCTTCCCCGCGGAAACCCGTTCCGACGATCATCCCTTCTACCGGCGCGTGTACCTGCGCAGGATGCCGGTCGCGGGCGGAGAGCCCACGGTGGTCGCTTACGTGTACGGGGGCCAGGGCTCGATCAACGTCAACTCGTGGTCGCCCGACAGCAAGATGATCGCATTCGTCAGCAACTCGGACGCATTCTGACCGCGAGCGCGGGGAAAAAATCGCCGCCCGGCGTTTCTTCCGGGCGGCGATCGATTAGGTGATTCAGACGGGGATCAGAACCTGTAGCGGATCTTCCCGAATACCATGGCGCCGGGCAGGGGCACTATGCCCTCGAGCGCGTAGGTCGCGACGGAGGGCTCCCAGTTGTGCTGGTTGGTGACGTTGGTGCCCGAGAGCCGGAAATCCCAGTGCTTGTCGAACTTGTAGAACACCTCGACGTCGACGGAGTACTGCGTCGGTATGACGAGGTAGCCCTGGTAGTCGTTGTCCATCGGGCTCGTCACGAGCACGTTCGATTCGATCCCTATGCCGCAGGGGAACGTGTACGAAGCCAGCGCGTTGAACGTGTCCAGCGGCTGCCCCGGGGCCCGCAGGCGGCCGATGGACTGCTGCGGTACGGTGCCGCCCTCATCGAGTGGTATTGGCGGGCCGCCCGGGAGCTGGTTTCCGTCATAGCCCTGGAACGGAAAGCTGGTGGCGGGGAAGCTTCCGTTGATCCAGGAGTAGCCCAAAGTCGCGAAGAACTGCTTGTTCGGCTGGTAGTTGATCGAGAGCTCATACCCGTAGAACGTTAACTCGAACGGCGCAGAACCCTGCGGCTTCTCCTGCCTCGACTGCTCAAAGAAATCGTTGCTTATGAACAGTTTGTTGTCCACGAGCTGGAACTTCGCGCCAGCCTCAATCAGATGGCTGGCCCCCGAGAAAGTGCTCCGCGGGATAGTCGGATTGCCGTTCGCATCCGCATACAGGCCGAATCCCCCGCCGTCCGCCAAGTCATCCGTGTAATTCTGGCTGTAGTTGTAAGTTAAGTAGGTGGTGAATCCAGGATTGATCTTGTCCACCAGGCTGATGTTCACGTTCGGCTCGCCTGCCTCGAGCGCTGCCGAGGCGAGGTAGAACGGATCCCTTGTCTGCGCGTGTATGACGTCTAGGCGGGCTCCGGTGACCAGGTTGAAGTTGTCGGTGAGCTTCCACGTCGCCTGGAAGTAGGGAGCGATGCTCTCCGCGTCCGAGTCGTTCGTGTCATTGTTCAGGTTGAAGTACAACCCCCCGCCGTTGCCCGAACCGGGGCCGAACGAGCCGAGCGCGGGCGTCGCGTAGCGATCCTGAAAACCCGGGACGGGCATGCCCAGGAACCCGCCCGGGCCGTTTTGGGAGAGCATGAAGTTGATGTCCGGGCGAAGCGCGGTGTTCGAGAGATCCCAGACGTTTACGGGCTCGAAGAAGAAGTCGTCATACGCCCGCGTGCTCTGGTATTTCTCCTCCAGCCCGGTGTTTATTGTGACAAACGACCTGGTGAGGATCAATTCAGTGCGGTTGTCGATGAACCACGAAGGATCGATGATCTCGCTGTAGCCGTCGGAATTGAAAGTGTCGCGCTTGGTGTAACTGAACATCGTGTTGTTCACGACCTTGGTGTCGGAGGAGATCGTGAGGGTTTGGATCACCTGCGAATTGTACTCCATGCCGTGGGCGTGGCTGGCGGGGCCCTGGGCGGTCTCGTGGTAGTTGACCGGGACCGGCGTTCCGAAGTCGATGATGTCGCCGCCGCCCGGGCCGCCGCCGACATTTATCGCGTTCTCAAGGTTTCCGGGTCCGGCCATCGTCCCGTTGTTCACGTTTGTCCCAGGGGTGTACAGGCCGTTCGAGATGAGGGCCTGAGTCGGCCGGTTGATGCCGAAGTTCTCCCGGTAGTCGGCCCAGAACGCCTTGGACATGACGAACACCTCGTAGTCCTTGGTGGGGCGCCACGTGAGGGCCCCATAGACCGAGGTCGTCTCCTTGATCCAGTTGTCCCAGAATCCGTCGCTGTCCTCGCCCGAATAGCTGAAACGGTAGGCGAGCGTGGGGCTGATGGGGCCCCCGACGTCAAGGGTCCAACGATTGGTGTCGTAGGAGCCAATCGTATAGGTTATTGAGCCCCTGGTGCCGTCGAAGAAGGGCTGCTTCGAGATCATGTCCACGAACCCGCCGACGTAGGCGGAGGCGCCCTGTACCGCGGTTGCGGGACCGGGGACAATGTTGACCGACTCGACGATGTTGAAGTCGATCGGCATGCCGTCGCCGCTCTCGCCGATCCTCTGGCGCATTCCGTTCATGAACACATCCGCGGACTGGCCGCGGATGCTCGGGTTCGACGGCGAACCGAAGTTGGAATCCGTGTAGGAGCTCGAGGTGAGCTTGCTGAATTGCGTGGTGTCCTGGATGTCGATGACGTCCATCTGCGCCCGAGAGATGATCGTCACGTTCCTGGGGACATCCAGGATGTTGTCCTCCGTCCCGAACACCGAGGTGAATGGCCTGGAGGTCGGAAGGATCTGCTGCTCCAGCGGCACGTCGTTCACCTGGTATTTCTCCATCTTGACCGCCGGTTCGGTGGTCGCCGGAGCGGCCTGCGTCTGGGCCGTTGTTGGCGTCGAAGGCGTCGCCGTAGTCTGGTCCGCTGGAGGGGGCGGAGTCGCAGTCTGGGCTAATCCCAATTTCGTAACGGTCGCCATAGTAAGGCCGGCGACGAGCCACAAGCGTGTGCTCTGGTTCATAGGTTTGCAGTGCTAGTGAGCATCCAACATGCCAACTGCCAAGGCCAAAACCGTCCCCGAAGGCGCAAGGAGCGAACCGGGAATCAGTTGCCGAGCCCTGTGACCTGCTTCCTGCCCACGACCTGCCCCGGCGACGGCATGTCCGCCGACGTCCAGCCTCCGCCGAGCGCCTGGATGAGCGCAGCGCTTGACGTCAGCTGCGCCGCGTTGATCCCGAGCGCGGTCTCACGGTTGGTGAGCTCGGTGACCTGCGCGGTGGCGACCGTGGTGAAGTCGACGGTGCCGGCATTGTACTCGTTGAGCGCAATCTGGGCCGCCTGGGTGGCCTCGCTTACCGCGTCCCTCTCCACCTGCGCCTCCGCTCTGAGGATCCGAAGTTCGGCAAGGTCGTCCTCAACCTGCTGGAAGGCCGTGAGGACCGTCTGGCGGTAGTTGGCGGCAGTCGCCTCGAAGGTGGCCCGCGCGGAACGCACCAGGTCGCCGCGCTGCCCCCAGTCAAGGAGCGTGTCGGCGGCCTGAGCGCCAAGGGTCCAGAACTTGAACGGCGACGTGATGAGCTGGTTGAGCGGGGAGCCCTCGTAGCCGCCTGCGCCGGAGATGCTTACGGATGGGAAATAGGCGGCCGTCTGGATTCCCACCTTTGCGTTCGCCGCCGCTGCGTCGCGCTCGGCCGCCGCCACGTCGGGCCTGCGCTCGAGGAGGCTCGAGGGCAACTGAGCCGGGATCTGCGGAACCGTCAGCCCAAGATCGGGCCTCCTCTCGATGGAAAAATCGGAGGGCGCCTTCCCGAGGAGGACTGCGATCGCATGCTCGTACTGGGCGCGCTGGACGCCCGCTCCGATCAGCTGCGCCCGCGTGCTGTCAAGCTGGGTCTGCGCCGTGATGACGTCGCTGCGCGCGGCGACCCCGACCGAGTATTTGTTCTGGGTGATGTTGACGGTCCGCCTATAGGCCTCGACCGCATTTTCAAGCAGCCTTATCTGGTCGTCCGCGGCCCTGAGCGCGATGTAGTCCTGGGCGAGCGTCCCCTGCGTCGAGAGCCGCGCCGATGCCAGGTCGGCCGCGTCCGCCTGGGCCGTTGCAACGTCGGCCTCGACCGTCCGCCGGAGTTTGCCCCAGAAGTCCGGCTCCCAGGATCCCTGGAGTTCGGCAGCGTAGCTTGAGGACGTGAGGCCGCGGCCCGGCACGGCCTGCGAGGCGGGGACCTTTGAGCGCTGCGCCGATCCAAGGACCCCGACGGTCGGAAGGTAGCCCGTCCTGTCGGAGCGGGCGATCTGCCTTGCCTCCTCGTAATTGGCGACTGCCTGGACAATCGAGAGGTTTGACGACTCCACCCGGAACTCGAGCTCGTTCAGGACCGGGTCATTGAAGGCCTCCCACCAGGGTCCCCTCTTCGAGCCGTCGTCGGGCGCCGCGACCCTCCATTCCGCGTCTTCCTTGAATGCCGCGGGCACCGCCACCGCCGGCCGCTTGTAGTCGGGTCCGACGGCGCACCCGGCCGCGAACAGGAGGAGTGCGGCGCCGATGGCCAGGCGCGGCGCGCGTTGTCTTGGCCCCGTGGCGTGCGTCTGTTTCAGGTCCATCGTATCGAGGTTGTTGGACGTCATGTCAGGACCGGGGCCGGCTCCTTCTCGGGGGCCAGGATGCCCAGCCTCACCCAGGTCCTGTGGAACCAGAGGCGCGCCCGGTCGACGTAGAGGTAGACGACGGGCGTCGTGTAGAGCGTCAGGAGCTGGCTGACGACAAGGCCGCCGACGATCGATATTCCGAGCGGTTGGCGCAGCTCGGCGCCGTCGCCGTAGCCGATGGCGAGCGGGATCGCCCCGAGTATCGCGGCCATCGTCGTCATCAGGATCGGCCTGAAGCGCAGCTGGCAGGCCCTGAATATCGCGTCGCGGGGGCTCAGGCCCTCGACGCGCTCGGCGTCGATCGCGAAATCGATCATCATGATGGCGTTCTTCTTGACGATGCCGATCAGGAGCAGCACCCCGATGAGCGCGATGAGGCTGAATTCAAGGCGGAACATCATCAGCGCGAGGAACGCGCCGAAGCCCGCCGAGGGCAGCGTGGAAAGGATCGTGAACGGGTGTGCGTAGCTCTCGTAGAGGATGCCTAGGACCAGGTAGATCGCGATGATGGCCGCCAGGATGAGGACCGGCTCGTTCCCGATGGACTGCTGGTAGGTCCTCGCCGTGCCTTGGAAGCCCCCGTGGATCGTGCCCGGCATGTGGATCGCGGCCGCCTGCCTCTCCACCGCCGAGACCGCGTCCGAGAGCGAGGCTCCCGGGACAAGGTTGAACGAGATCGTGCCGGCCACGAACGGCCCCTGGTGGTTCACCGAGAGGGGGGTCGTCCCCAGCTCGTAGCGGGCGAACGCCGACAGGGGCACCATCTTCTCGTTTATCGTGCTCACCGCCTGTCCGGTCGAGGGTCCGGCGTGGCCCGTCGCGGCGATCGCGTTGATGCTCGCGTTGCGCGCCGTGTCCGCCGCGACCGCGCCCGCGCTGGCCGCGTCCGCGCTCGCGGCCCCGCCGTTCGCGAACCCCGAGCGGACCGACACGGTGCCGGCCACGGCGTTCGTCAGCTGGGTCCCGTTCACGACGCCCCCGGTTGAACTCACGTAGATGTCCTTCAGAGCGCTAGGGTCCTGCCAGAAGCGCTGGGCCACCACCATGACCACGTGGTACTGGTTGAGCGACTCGTAGATCGTCGAGACCTGCCTCTGGCCGAACGCGTCGTAAAGGGTGTTGTCGATCTGCGCCGCCGTGAGCCCGAGGCGGGACGCGGTGTCGCGGTCTATCACCAGGTCGGTCTCGAGGCCCTTGTCCTGCTGGTCGGAGTTGAGGTCCACGAGCGACGGCTCGCTCTTGAGCGCCTCCATTAGCTTTGGCGTCCATGCGCGGAGGTCGGCGAGGTTGTCCGCCTCGAGCGTGTACTGCCAGGCCGAGTTGCTCACCCGGCCTCCCGTCCTCGGCGTCTCCTGCTGCGGGAACATGAAGAGCGAAGAGCCGGGAACGACGGCGAGCTTCGGCCTGAGCCGGGCGATGATCTGCTCGGACGAGGCCTGACGCTGGCTGAGCGGCTTGGCGGAGATGAACATGAAGCCGGTGTTCGCGCCGCGTCCGCCGCCGGTGAAGCCGACGACGTCGTCGACGTCCGGGTCGGCCTGGATGATCGCCATGTACTGCCTCAGCTTCTGCGACATCCGCTGGAACGAGATGCTCTGGTCGGCCTGGATGAAACCGCTCAGTCGGCCGGAGTCCTCCTCGGGGAAGAAGCCCTTCGGGATGATCCAGAACAGCCAGAAGTTGAGCACCACCGTGCACATCAGCACGATGATCGTCAGGAGCGTGTGGCGCAGCACCCAGGCGAGCGTGTCCCGGTACAGGTCCAGGAACGACTCGTAGACCGTCTCCGTCCAGCGGTGGAAGCGGCCCCTGGACTCGCCCTCGCGGCGGTGGGTGAGCAGGCGCGCGCACATCATCGGCGTCGTCGTGAGCGAGATCACCATCGAGATGAGGATGGCCACCGAGAGCGTCAAAGCGAACTCGCGGAAGGAGCGGCCGACCTGCCCGCCCATCAGCAGGATGGGTATGAACACGGCGATCAGCGAAAGGCTCATCGACAATACGGTGAACGCCACCTGCCGGACGCCGACGAGCGCGGCCTCGAACCTCGGCATGCCGGACTCCATGTGGCGGGTTATGTTCTCCAGGACGACGATCGCGTCGTCGACGACGAAGCCGGTCGCGATGGTCAGCGCCATGAGCGACAGGTTGTCGAGGCTGAAGCCGAGCAGGTACATCGCGCCGAACGTCCCTATCAGAGAGACCGGCACGGCGACGGCCGGGATGAGCGTGGCGCGGCCGTCGCGCAGGAAGAAGTACACGACGAGGATGACGAGCACGATCGCCACCGCGAGCGAGCGCTCGACGTCCCTCAGCGACGCCCGGATTGTCGTGCTCCGGTCCATCGCCACGTCAAGCTGCGTCGCGGGCGGGACCTGGGCCCGGAGCCGGGGGAGCATGCTGCGGATGAGATCGACGGTCTCGATGATGTTGGCCTGGGGCTGCCTGGAGACCGCGATGAGCACGGCCGGGCTCCCTTTCGACATGCCGAGGTTGCGGATGTCCTCGACGGAGTCGGTGACGTCGGCCAGGTTCGAGAGGCGGATGGGTGCCCCGTTCCTGTAGGCCACGACGAGGTCGCGGTAGTCCTTCGCCTTTCGCGACTGGTCGTTGTCGTAGATCTGCCAGTGCAGGCTGGCGTTCTCGATCGCCCCCTTGGGGCTGTTGGCGTTGGCGGCGGCGAGCGCGGCGCGGACGTCCTCGAGGCCCACGCCGTACTTGAAGAGCGCCGAGGGGTTCAGCTCCACGCGCACCGCCGGCAGGGAGCTTCCCCAGACCCCGACGTTGCCGACGCCGGGCACCTGGGAGAGCTTCTGCGCGAGGATGGTGGAGGCCGTGTCGTAGAGGTCGCCCGGGGCCAGGGTCCTCGACGTGAGCGCCAGGATCATGATCGGCGCGTCGGCCGGATTCTGCTTCCGGTACGTCGGGTTGCTCCGGAGCGCCGTCGGGAGGTCGACCCGCGCAGCGTTGATCGCCGCCTGGACGTCGCGGGCCGCGCCGTCGATGTCGCGGTTCAGCCCGAACTGGAGCGTGATGCCCGTGCTCCCGACGGAGCTCGTGGAGGTCATCTCCGTGACGTCGGCGATCGTGCCGAGGTGGCGCTCGAGGGGCGTCGCGACACTTGTCGCCATCGTCTCCGGGCTCGCCCCGGCCATATTTGCCGAGACCGAGATCGTGGCCGTGTCCACCTGCGGGAAGGGCGAGACCGCCAGCTTGGTGT
>Ga0187867_10000536_pt1 | contig 33649 bp, 30 predicted proteins | sample June2016WEW_13_1_FD_132976 | JGI IMG/M metagenome (GOLD analysis project Ga0187867, IMG submission 132976) | Peatland microbial communities from SPRUCE experiment site at the Marcell Experimental Forest, Minnesota, USA - June2016WEW_13_10 | ecosystem: Environmental > Terrestrial > Soil >... | reverse complement strand
GGCGATCGGCGCGGCGCCTTCCGTTTGGCGGGCTTTACCGCATGCATGTTCATGTTGATCTGGGTTTTCGGCGGCTCTCACGTGGCCAGTTTTGGCGAACTGGTGCTCTTCGTCGGCGCGTTGAGCTACGCGCTTCTGCTGGCTGGCGGCGTGTGGATTCTGTATATGGCCGTCGAGCCCATCGCGCGGCGCCGCTGGCCGCACAGCATGATCAGTTGGAACCGCGTCCTGGCGGGAGGCTTCCGCGATCCCTTGGTCGGCCGCGACGTCCTGGTGGGCTTGACCTTCGGCACCGCCGCGGCGCTGGTGGGCGAACTCCACGAGCTCGTCCTCCAGGGCTCCGGTGCCACGCCCAGCACCGAGGTCGTCCCCCAATCGCTGCTGGGTGTTACCGGCGCCGTCGCGGCGTTCATGACCCTGATTCCCAACTGTGTCGTGCAGGGGCTGGTTTGGTTCGTGCTGATTTTCGTCTTGCGCGTGGTGCTGCGCCGGGATTGGCTGGCGGCGGGAGCCTTTGTCGCCATCTACATGGTTTTGCACGGCCTGGCAGCCACGGCAAACCCGGCTTTGGCCGCCTTGTTTGGAGCCATGCAAACCGCCTTGCTGGTCTTCATGATGCTGCGTTTCGGTCTGGTGGCGCTAGCCGCATCGTCCTTCGTCTATGTGTTGCTGATCCTCTTTCCCATCACCGCGGACTTCTCAGCCTGGTACGCGGGAGCCTCGCTCTTCGCGCTGCTCAGCGTCGCGGCCATGGCGGCCTTCGCCCTCCACGCATCGCTGGCCGGCCGCCCACTATTCGGCGAGTTGTAGCGCGCGCGCCCTCGTGGCGCACGCACTCCTGCGTGCCGTGTTCACACTCTTGTGAACACCCGCCTGCTCACTCATGCCGCAATGCCACGATGGGATCCACGTTGATCGCCCGCCGCGCCGGAATGTACGACGCCGCCAGCGAAGTTGCCCCCAGCACGGCGGTCACCGCGCCAAAGGTCACCGGGTCCGTTGCGCCGACGCCGAACAGCAAATCCGTCATCAGCCGGGTTAAGGCCAACGCCGCCACGATTCCCACTGCAATTCCGAGAACCGCCAGCCGCACACCGCCGCTCACCACCAGCCGCAGCACGTTGCCACGCTGCGCGCCCAGCGCCATCCGCATACCGATCTCCCGGGTCCGCTGCGCCACGGCGTACGAGAGCACGCTGTAGGTGCCCAATGCGGAAAGTACCAGCGCCAAACCCGCGAATGACAGCATCAGCGCCATCACCATACGCTGCTCGACCATCGGTTCCCGCGCGATCTGCTCCATGGTCGCGATGTCCGCCACCGGCAGGCCGGCGTCGATCCGATGGACCTCCCGCACTACGGCGCTAATCAGCCCATCCGGCTTTAGCCCACTCGACGTGCGCACCAGCAGATACTGCGGGGGCATCAGCCAAGGATACTGCCGATAGGGAACGTAAAGCTCCGCATGGACGTCGCTGGCCGCCCCCCAACTGCGGACGTCGCCCGCAACTCCCACCACCGTCAGCCATCGGCTCCCGCTGTTGGGCGACCCAGGCCGTAACCGCTTTCCCAGTGGATCTTGACCCGGCCAATGCAATCGGGCCAGTTCTTCGTTTACGATGACCACTCCGTCGCCGGTCTCGTTATCGTGCTCGTTGAAACGACGCCCCCGGCGCAATGGAATTTGCAGGGTGTGGAAATAATCCGGGCTCACCACTCCGTAATTGGCGTCTGGCACGTGCCCCGCCGGCGGATTAGGCTGATCCGCGGTAGTAAAGAACTGTCCGGCCCAACCGTCGATCGGCAGGCCGCGCGAGACGCTGGCCGTTTCCACGCCCGGCAATGCCTGAGCCGCCGCGGTCAGGCGCTCCCAAAAATCGGCCTGTGCGCGGTCTTGCCTGTACCGGTCGCCCGACAGCGGCACGCGCAGGGTCAAAATGCGGGCCGGATTGAACCCCAGGCTTACGCGGCCAAGCTCCACAAGCGTGCGAATCATGAGACCCGCTCCTACCAGCAGCACCATGGCCAGTGCGATCTCCCAGACGACCAGTGCGGCGCGAAAACGCCGGCTGCGCACGCTCTGCCCCACTCCGCGGCCCTGCTCCTTCAACGCATCCGTCAGTTCAGGCCGCGCGCTCCGTAGCGCCGGCGCCAAGCCGCAGAGAAACGTGGTCGCCAATATGCTGAACAGGGCGAATCCCAAAACGTTCAGGTCCGCCGCGCCGCCGGCCATGTCCGGAGCCGCATGCAGTAGGAACTGCGGAGCCAGCGCCGCCATCCCTTTGCATCCCCAGGAAGCCAGCAGCACGCCGAGGACGCCGCCAGCCAGGGCGATCAGCAGGCTTTCCGTCAAGAGTTGCCTGACCATGCGCCCCTCGCTGGCCCCTAGGGCATTGCGCACGGCAAACTCGGTGGCGCGGCTGGCGCCCCGTGCGAGCAGGAGGTTGGCCATGTTGGCGCACGCAATCAGGAGAACGAAGATTACCGCCACCATCAGGACCATCAGGGCCGGACGGGTATCCCCTGAAACCATCGTGCGCAGGTTCATGAGTTCCGCGCGCCATCCTTTGAGATTCGGATCCATCTTCTCGATGCGAACTGAAACCCCATCCATTTGTGCCTCGGCTTGCCGCGGGGTAATCCCCGGTTTCAGTCTTCCAATGCCCCAGCTATCGTTCGACGTGTCGGTTGGAGAGAGACCCATCCCGGACAGCCACATCGCCGGGACCGTGCCATAGGGCGATGCATACAGGTGCGAAAAGTTGGCAGGCATTACTCCCACGATCATGTAGCTGGCGTGGTTGACTTCGATCGCGCGGCCGATGGCGCTCGCATCGGCGCCAAAGCGGCGCCGCCATAAACCGTAGCTCAGGATCGCGGCGCGCGGCCCTTCCTCTTTGTCCTCGTCGCCGGAAAAGGTGCGGCCCATCGCCGGCGTCGCCCCCAGCAGCGGGAACAAATTGCTGGAAGCTACCTCGCAGGGGCTTTCCTCCGGTTCCGCGGCGTCGTTCAGCACGCAGGAATACTGTTTGAACGCGGCCACGTCTTCAAACGCGCCGCTCTGGTCGCGCCACCCCAGAATCTCGGCTGCTGAAACGTTGTTTCGCGTCCACCCACGCGGCGGATTCTTCTTCTGGATGAACACCAGTCGGCCCGAATCCCGGAATGGCAGTGGTTTCAGCAGGACCGCGTAAACCGCCGAGAAAATCGCGGTGGTCGCGCCAATGCCCAGAGCTAAAGTGAGCACGGCGACAGCGGTGAAGCCGGGAGTCTTGGCCAGCATGCGCAGGCCGAAGCGAACGTCCTGCCAAAGGCCGTCCCACCAGAGCCAGCGGCCCCCTTCGTAGAAGCGCTCCTGGGCCTGGGTGACATTGCCGAAGGCGCGGCGCGCGGCGGCGCGAGCCCCTTCCGCACTCAGCCCCGACTCCTGTAAGCGATCGATCTCAAGCTGTATGTGGGCTTCTGCCTCCGCGCTGAAGTCGCTCGTCTTTCGCCTGCGCCGGAACATGTTTAGCTCTCCTCGGCCCCGCGCCCGAGAATCCGCCCGATGGCTCCGGCCAGACGTTCCCACTTGGCGGTTTCCTTAACCAGTTGTTTGCGGCCGCCCGCCGTCAGCGAATAGAATCGCGCCTTCCGGTTGTTGGCCGAAGTGCCCCATTTGGCGGAGATCCATCCCCGATCTTCCAGCCGCTGCAGCGCCGGGTAAAGCGCTCCGTGCTCCACCAGCAGTTCTTCTTCCGACGTCTGCTGGATGGCGCGTGCAATCCCCTGGCCGTGCTGCGGCCCAAAGATCAGGGTGCGCAGGATCAGCAGGTCCAGCGTGCCCTGCAGCAGTTCCAGCCGTTCTCCGGCTTTTTGGGTAGACATATAACCCGAGTATATGAACCCTTGGGTAATATGTCAACCTAAAAGGTGGGGCAGGCTCGCAGGCCGGCCGCTGTCTACGCCACGCGCATCGCGCCTGTTGAGACGCGATGAACGCCTCCAGATGGCCGAACCCGTGGGATAAACTATCTGGATGCGCCTGCGTCCACCCGATCCGGAGTACCTCAAACTTCTTCTGCCCTACGGCGAAGCGATCCGGAAGCTCGTACTGGCCGTGCGAAAACTGATCCTCGAAGAGGCTCCGGAAGCCAGCGAGTTCGTCTACGAGGTGTATACCATCGCCGGTCACTTCACCTTCACCGGGCGGCCCAGCGACGCGTTCGTCTTCACCACCACGCATGCCCATTGGGTGAACCTCGGCTTTAATTTTGGCTCCCTGCTGTCCGATCCCCACGGCCTGCTGCGTGGCGACGGCAAGTTGATCCGGCACGTCCGGATCGCGCAGGCGGCGGATCTGGACGCTCCAGGTGTTCGAGAGTTGGTAAGAGCCGCCATCGCGCAGGCCGAGCAGCCCGAAGCCAGAGTGGGGAAGCCTCGGACCGTCGTACGCACCGCTCAAACCGTCAGGAAGCGCTCGGTCCCGAGCCGGCGCCGGACCTGATATCTTGGCGCTGGCGAATCATCCGTCTGATGTTTATGCCATTACGTCGCGTGGTATCGGCCGCATCTAGTGCAGCCTTCCGAGCCGGATGTCGCCGACAACCTGACGAGTGGCTTCGGCGATGTCGTGCGGCGCCCGGTAGATCAGGTCGTCGCCGCTTTCGGGAAGCGACACGAGCTTTCCCTGCCCGGACAATCGGGCTAAGTCCGCCTGAAGCTCCATCCATACACTGCGATATTCGGATGGCAGGGCCGTGTTCTCCCCGCTGAGCACGATCAATGGACGGTCGCCGAGATTCCCCCCGGTTCTCGCCTCGGCCGTACTTCGTTGCCACGCAGCGATTTCTTGCAGAAGTGCGGAACGCGCTTTAGCGGACCGGGTCAAACGCCAGATAGTGTTCCATTCCGAGGACGTGATCCCTTCCGGTAGCGGGACGGGCGCCGGACGATTCGACAGGCCTAGCCGGTAAAACCCAACCTGATTGAATAGCTGCGCCATTTCATCTTGCGAGTGAAAGACGAACTCTGGAAGCGAACCCATTCTCCCGCCGGGTCGCATTTTGAGGAGAAGATCCGGATGGACGCCGTTGACGAACACCAAACCGGCCACGTCTCCCGGATAGGAACCCGCGTACACGTGAGCATCCAGGGCTGCAGACGTTTCCGCTACCAGCACGTAAGGCGGCGAGACCCCAGCCGACCGCAGGAGAGCATGCAAATCGCGAGCCTGGGACGCACTATCGCGCGGGTAAGGGCGAGGTCGCTCCAGCCGGAACCTGCCCGATCATACCAGCACGCCGTCGTGGTCTTTGCCAGTTCAGCCTGAATCCATACCCAGCTATATCCTGGCCTGGGGGCTCCCTTGTCCCACATGGTCCTCGGGTCAAACAGGGTTGGCCATGGAGTCCCACTTTCAAAGATGACCGTGGGCTGCCCCGCGCCTGAGCAATAGATATTGAGCATGCGGCCGCCGATATCCGTGGAGCGGCCAATTTGGGGGAAAAGCTCGCGATCCCGCGCACGCTGTGCCCGCTCGTAAAGAAGCCCGGAGGCAACTGCGATCACTAAGGCGCCCGCCCCAATGATCAAGCCGGCAACTGCCGCTGTTCTCAGCTTCGAGGCCATCGCGTATTTCGTAAATTAGACCCCGGCCTATTGTCAGAAGTTCCTCTCCTTCGCTCGAAAGGGAAGCTCATTAGCAGGGAAGGCCGCCCGCGCACATCCGGCCCCAGCGGCCGTTCGACCACGACGGGTGTGACCAACGGTGTCACAGAGAAGCTCGTCCGGCCTTACCACACGCCCGGAGCCAGCCGGTAGCGTGTCCGGGTGCAGTACTCCTCATAGCCCGGCAACTCGCGGCGCAGGGCGCCGCCTTCCAGCAACGTACGGACAACGAAGGTGGCCATCGGCATCGCGACCGGACCTGCCTTCGAGGAAGGGATTCGCGGCGATCGCCAGGTAAATGGGTGCGAATCCCAGCAACTCCAGCGCGATGCCAGGTAAAGGCTGAGGAACCCGGCAACCGTCGCGCCCAGCACGAATCTCTCGAATCGCTTGATGCCCGGTTGCCACTCCAGCCGGGGGTCTGTGCCGGCATTGAACAACCTGCCTTCTCATTCCTAATTTCCCTCGAATCGCACACTCTCCAGTGAGCATGGCCCAAGCTATTGATTCCATTGTGGGGCAGGCTCGCAGCCTGCGGCGGCCTCGTAGGCCGCCGACCGCTTGCCGTTCGAGTCAATGCTCATGCGGAGCAGCCGTCCCGTCCGACCAGTTGCCCACGGGAATCAGAAATACGGTCAGCCGGCCAAGCGTGTCCTCATCTCCTAAGACTGGCGATCCCGGCTTGTTTGCGCCCCAGGTCGCAGGGTCTGTCAGTGGAAGGAAGAACATAAGGTGAGGGTGCCAGTGCCCGTCACGATCGCTCAGGTACCCTTGCTTTGACATCATGTAGCACATCGCGCCAACTTCCAGCGCCGGCAATTCCTTCTTGTCGAGAGCGGCTTTGATGTCCTCGGCCATCTGAGCCTTGGATCGCCCCGCCAATATCAATTCGGTTTTTCGAATCGTTTGCGGAAGGTAAGATCGCACAGCCGCCGCGTTGAAACAGATCGGAGCCCGCACTTTTGGATTCCAAAAGTCGGGGTCGTCGATCCCAGCCGTCCATGATCGTTGCACCACGCACACGAAGCCGTTCTTGCCTTTGGCCACGGTTTCGTAGCCATGCCGGCCCATAACCATGACGCCGGCATCCCGTGAGATGGATTCCGGAGCAGCGCTCCGGGCAAGGGCTATTTCGGCGGTTCGCTCCATCAGGTATTGGCCCAGCGGAGCCATGCTTGGGTACGGCGTTTTGACATCCTGCGGCTGGGCCGGCCGCGCCACAGTCAGCATGACGGCCAGTGCGAACATGCCAAATCCTATCGTCCTGATGCTTGCTTTCACATCCGTCGCCGTGATCGGGGGCTGAGAGCGCATGCCTCAAGTTTATTACAGTTAAGTACCGATGACGTGTTTCAAATTCCCCCTAACCCACTGAAAACGCCACCCAACGCCGCTCGAATGCCCCGAATCCCCATAGCCGCCGTGCTACCCTGATCCCGATCCAACCTGTCACGACAGTCGGCTCGCACCATCGCTCTTTGACATCCGAATATATGTTGCTTGCCGTTACATCCCCCGCCGCCCCCACACAAAAAATTACCAAACGAACCCGATTTGGACCGCTAACCCCTTTATTTCCAGCAAAGCGCCAATTCGGCTGCTGAAAGCTTCCCCTCGCACTTGCGATAATTAGGTTTGATGGATGCACCCGTCGCAATCGTCGGAGGCGGCATATCCGGCCTTTCCACCGCCTATTACCTGGCCCAGGCCGGCATCCCCTCCACCCTCATCGAAGCCCGCCCGCGCCTCGGCGGCGTCATCCAAAGCGAGCATGTGGAAGGGTGCGTGATCGAGGGCGGTCCCGATAGCTTCCTCTCCATGAAGCCGGCCGCTATGGACCTGATCCGCGAACTGGGGCTGGCGGACGAAGTCATCGGCTCCAACGACCATCTGCGCATCACTTACGTTTGGAAAGGGGGCCGGCTGGTGCCGCTCCCCGACGGTCTGCAGCTTATGGTGCCCACCAAGCTGGTCCCGCTGCTCACCACCCGGCTGCTGGGCTGGCCTACCAAGCTCCGCATGGGGATGGAGCTGTTCCACCCGCCGGGCCGCCATCCGGAAGATCAATCCGTGGCGGATTTCGTCGCGTCGCATTACGGCGCCGAAGCCGTAGACTACCTCGCCGAGCCGCTGCTCTCGGGCATCTATGGCGGCAGCCCCAGCGCGCTCAGTATCCAAAGCGTGCTGCCGCGATTTGTCGAGCTGGAAGCCAAATATGGAAGCCTCACCAAAGGCGTGCTGGCCGAGATGAAAGCCAACAAAGCGCAAGCCAAACGTCTGCCGCTGTTTCGCACTCTCAAGAGCGGATTGGGGCATCTCGTATCGGCCTTGGCGGCGCGGCTGGAGGGCCATACCGCCGTGCTGCACCAGCGCGCCCAAGCGGTCGAACGGACCGGCGGCGGATTCCGCATCCGCCTCGATGACGGCTCGCTCGAGTGCGCGCAACTGGTGCTGGCCGCGGAAGCCTACAACGCCGCCACGCTCAGCGCCGGACTGGATGGCCGCTTGGCGGACCTGCTCGGCAGCATCCCCTACAGCTCGTCCATGACCGTCGCGCTGGGCTTCCCCTCGAGCGCCTTCCCCAAACCGCTCGCCGGCTTTGGATTTCTGGTGCCCAAGCGCGAACGCCGCCGCCTGGTGGCGTGTACCTGGGTCGGAACAAAGTTCTCGCACCGCGTGCCCAGCGGGACCACCTTGCTGCGCTGCTTTCTGGGCGGCATGGACGATAGCGCGATTCTCGCGGAAAACGACGCAGACATCATCGCCGCGGTGGTCGGCGAATTGCACGGCATCGTCGGATTTCGCGCGGCGCCGTCCTTCTCCCGCATCTTCCGCTGGCCCCGCTCCATGGCGCAGTATACCGTCGGCCACCCTGCGCGGCTGGCGGAAATCGAAGCGCGCACCGCCGCCATTCCGGGCTTGCAACTGGCCGGAAACGCCTATTCCGGTATCGGCATACCCGACTGCATCCGCATGGGAAAACAGGCGGCCCAGGCGATCTCGAAAACGTTGTGCCCGGCATGATCCATATTCTTCATCTTCTCTTCCTGTTGTCCCCCGCCGACCCGCTGCCCGGAATGCCCCCTCTCCTGGACCAGCGCGATGTCTACGCGGCCGATGCGGCCGGTGAACTGAGTCCGGTGGTCCGTAAGTTTCCGTCCTTAGTCTATGTGCCTAACAGCGGCAGTAACAGCGTCGATGTTATAGACCCCAACACCTACAAAATCATTCGTCACTTCCGCGTAGGCCGGCAGCCCCAGCATGTTACTCCTTCTTACGACCTGAAGACACTCTGGGTGCTATGCGACCTGGGTGACAGTATCACGCGCATCGACCCCGCTACCGGTAAGAAGGGCGAGACACTCAAAGTAAAAGACCCGTATAACATGTATTACACGCCCGACGGTAAGTATGCCATCGTGGTGGCCGAGCGCATCCATCAGCTCGATTTTCGCGACGCCCACAGCATGCGCCTGGTGAAGTCTCTGCCGGTGCCCTGCCGTGGCGTGGATCACATGGACTTTTCCGCCGATGGGCGCTACCTGATCGCCAGTTGCGAATTCGCGGGAGCGGTAGTGAAGGTGGATGTGGAATCTTTGACTGTCCTCGGCGTCCTCGACCTCCCTGGCGGCGGGATGCCTCAGGATGTCAAGCTCTCGCCGGATGGCGAGGTCTTCTATGTCGCCGACATGCAAGCCAATGGCGTCCATCTCATCGATGGCGCGCGCTTGCGCGTCCTCGGATTCCTGCCCACGGGCAAGGGCGCGCACGGCCTCTACGCCAGCCGCGATTCCAAGATCTTGTATGTTTCCAATCGCGAAGAGGGCAGCATATCGCTGATCGGCTTCGCCACCCGCAAAGTCGTTCACAAGTGGGAGATTCCGCACGGTACGCCCGATATGGGTGGCGTCTCCGCGAATGGCAAGGTGCTTTGGCTTTCCGGCCGTTACAGTAAGGAAGTATACGCCATCGACACAGGCGACGGCCATCTGTTGGCCCGCATCCGCGTAGGCAAGGGTCCGCATGGGCTATGCGTGTACCCGCAGCCCGGCCGGTACTCATTGGGACACACCGGCGTGTTCCGCTAAATGTTTACAAAACGTGCCGCCAAACCGGACTTATACTCGTAAGATGCAGGCCAGATACTCTTGTGTGGCGGCGCTGGCGTCGATATGCATACCGGCGCTGGCATACGCGCAATCCATCTTCGCCGTCGTCGAAACTCCTAACGGCCATCACGGCCCAACCAACAACGCGCTGCAAGCCGTGTCGTCTTCATCCCCCTCCGATATCTGGGCTGTGGGCCAGACTGCCATTCATTTCGACGGCGCCAGCTGGACCGCTTACCCGGCGCCGATGATCGGCGGCGATAATACCAGCTACCTCGACGGGGTCGTCGACATCTCGCCTACCAACGCCTGGGCCGCCGGCATCGTGGGTATCGGCACGGCCACTCCGGGCCAGGTGATCGAACACTGGAATGGCGCCGCTTGGGGCGTATTTCCAGGCCCCACCTTCAGCGCCGGCGATCAACCCGAGATCGACGCCATGACGGCCCTCTCCGCTACCGACATCTGGGCGGTGGGCTCGCTGCTGACGAGTGACCAGCTTCTCGAAGCTCTTTATGAGCATTGGGATGGCAAGGCCTGGACGGCGTACACGGGTCCTTTCCACGGGTTTTTCCAGGGCGTTTCGGCCGACGCTCCCAACGATATCTGGGCGGTGGGCTACTCGGGCCTAAACTTCGTGACGTTCTCCGAGCATTTTGATGGCACGAATTGGACGGCCGTCGCGACTCCCAACGTCGGCTCGGGCCCCAATAGCTTGCATGGCGTAGTAGCCCTCGCGCCTAACGACGTGTGGGCCGTGGGTTACTCTACGGCCAGTCAGAAGCCGCCTCCGGGCGAGTATGACGTACCCTCGAAGACGCTCATACTGCATTACGACGGCACCGGTTGGAGCGTCGTGGCCAGCCCCAACGTGGGGCCGAACAGTCAGTATCAATCGAACCGGTTGTTGGGTATCACGGCTGTGTCGTCCACGGATATCTGGGCCTTTGGCTCGTACTTCGCCGCCACCGGATCTGAGAATCAGATGACGCTATTGTTGCAATGGGACGGCACGAGTTGGAGTTTGGCGCCCTGCCCCAGCCCCGAGCCCGGCGACTTCGAGGCCGACATCCTGTACAGCGGCGTGGCGCCCGCGCCGGGCAACGTGTGGATCGTCGGCTCGCTGGATCCGGCTGCCGAGGGCAAGCCGGTGACCGCCACATTCGTTCTCCATACCACGGGCGGGTAGGACAGGCCTCCCGGCGTGTCCTTATACTAAATACATCATGAAGAAGGTTTTCGTGGTGTATCTGTTTGCCGCGATCGCCGCCGGCCAGACCGCCGCCCTGAAGATCGATTGGAACAGAATCACGCGCGAGTCGCAGACCACTCCCACGCTGCAGGTGGTTGTCAATCCGCCGCTGCGCCGCGGATCGCAGATCCACGACCGCGTCTATGAAGAACTGAAAAACCTCGGCGCGGACTATGTGCGCTACGTGCCCTGGCTGCCCTATCCCAAACTGGCCGTGGCCGAGCTGCGCGCCCCGGATGCCGATCGCACATACTGGGATTTCTCGCTGATCGATCCCATGACCGTCGACTTCTTGACGGCCACCGAAGGTCACTCCGTGATCGTGAACTTCAGCACCATTCCCGCCTGGATGTTTAAGACGCCCGCGCCAATCGAGTATCCCGACGATCCCGATCGGGTGGTTTGGAAATATACCCAAGGGACCGAACTGCGTGACCCCACTCTGCGCGAACTTGGCGACTATTACGCGCGGCTGGTGAGTTGGTACACGCTGGGCGGGTTCACCGACGAACTGGGCCAGCGCCATGAATCCGGCCACCACTTCAAGATCGACTATTGGGAAGTTTTCAATGAAGTCGATTTCGAGCACGACATGACGCCGGAGCAATACACGGAACGGTACGATGCCGTGGTGACGGCCATCCGCAAGGTAGCCCCGCGGGTGATGTTTGTGGGTTTGGCGCTGGCCGCGCCCGGGAGCAACCCGCGCATGTTCGAATACTTCCTGAATCCGAAGAACCACCAGCCGGGTATCCCGCTGGATATGATCTCCTACCACTTCTACGCGGCTCCCGCGGCCGACGAGACACCGGAAGTGCAGCAGTACACCTACTTTGCCCAGGCCGATCGTTTCCTGGATGTAGTGCGTTACATCGAAGAGATCCGGCAGCGCCTGTCGCCCACGACCCGCACCACCATCGACGAAATCGGCGCTATTCTGCCGGGCGATCCCGGCGAGATTGGCCGCGTGCCGGCGCCCATTCCGAACTCTTACTGGAACCTGGCCGGCGCGACTTATGCGTATGTCTTCGCCAACCTCGCGTCGCTGGGCATCGATGTCGCCGGGGAATCCCAGTTAGTCGGTTATCCCACCCAATTCCCGAGCGTAACAATGGTGGATTGGTCGACCGGCGCGCCCAACGCGCGCTTCCGCGTGCTGGAACTGTTGCACAAGCATTTTGGCCCGCGCGATAAGTTGATCGAGACGTTTACCTCCAATCCGTATATATACGCACAAGCATTCCGCACCCGGGCCGGGAAGCGTGAGGTGTTACTCATATCCAAGCGCGACCGGCCGATTACAGTGGCGCTTCCGGAGGCGGGCACATGGGAATATATCGATCAAGTTACCGCCAGCGGCCCGGCGGGATCCGCAAGCCTGCAAGGCTCTGTCACACTCAACGGATTTGCGGTGGGAGTCTTGACCTTGCCCTAGCCGGTCATAACCCGCATCCGCCGGTCTGTCGCGAGCATCGAAGAGCTATGACCGCGACCGTCTCGCAAAATCTGAAAGTCGAACATCCCGTGCTGGATGTGATCCGCAGCCGCTGGAGTCCGGCTATTTACTCGCCGCGGCTGGTGGAAACGGAGAAGCTTCTCAGCGTTTTGGAAGCCGCGCGTTGGGCGCCTTCCAGCTTCAACGCGCAGCCCTGGAGTTTCCTGGTCGCGCGTAAAGAGGAGCCGGAGGATTTTGCGCGCATGCTGAGCTGTCTGGTCCCCGCCAATGTCGCGTGGGCGCAGCATGTCCCGGTGCTGATGATCTCGGTGGCCAAGCTGCATTTCGACCGCGACGGCGCGCCTAACCGGCATGCCTTTCACGACACCGGAATCGCCACCGGTTTCCTGATGCTGCAGGCCGCCTCGCTGGGAATCCTGGCGCACGGCATGGCCGGCTTCGACGCGGCCAAGGCGCGCGAGCTATATGCGATTCCGGAATCGCACGAGGCTGTGGCGGCCATCGGATTGGGTTATCCGGGCGACGAGCAGGGCGCGCCAGAAGAGTTGCGCAAGCGGAACCAGCACAGGCCGCGCCTGACGTTGGATCAGTTCGTATTCGCGGGCCGCTGGGGGCAGCCGCTGGCCCTGCGGTAAATCGCCATGAACCTGCAACTGGAAGGCAAACTCGCGCTGGTGACTGGCTCCACTGCGGGTATCGGCTTCGCCATCGCCAAGGGACTGGCCGCCGAGGGCGCGCGCGTGGTGATCAACGGGCGCAGCGATGCCCGGGTGACCGCAGCCGCCAAAGCGATTCGCCGCGAACATCCCGCCGCGCGGCTGGATGGCTTTGTCGCGGACCTCTCGCACCCCGAAGAGGCGCTGGCCGCCTATGAGCGCTTCCCAGACGTGGATATCCTGGTCAACAACCTGGGCACCTACGAAGTCAAGCCTTTCGAACAGATTACCGACGCCGATTGGCACGCCATCGTCGAAACCAATTTCATGAGCGGCGTGCGGCTCAGCCGCTTCTATCTGCCGAAGATGAAGGCCGCCGGATGGGGGCGCATCGTTTTCATCTCCAGCGAATCGGCGGTGAACATTCCCGTGGAGATGGTGCACTACGGCGTGACCAAGACCATGCAGTTGGCGCTGTCGCGCGGATTGGCCGAGACTACCTCGGGCACCGGTGTGACAGTGAACTCGATTCTGCCGGGACCCACGCGCTCCGAAGGCGTGGAGAAGTTTGTCGGGGACATGGCGAAGTCGCGGCAGATCACCGTCACGGATTTCGAAAAAGAGTTCTTCCGCACGATTCGCCCGAGTTCCATTATTCAGCGCTTCGCCACGCCGGATGAGGTCGCGGCGCTGGTGGTGTTCGTGGCCAGCCCGCTGTCGTCGGCGACAAACGGAGCCGCGCTGCGCGTAGAAGGCGGCGTGGTGCGGTCGATTTTGTAGTGGTCGCTCAGTTCCGTCCCTCGATCGAAGCGCAACAACGAGTCGCGCACCTGATCGAGCGCGAGCGAGAAAAGAGGTTGTCGCCCGAGGAGAACGCCGAATTGGATCACTTCATGGAGTTGGAACACATCCTGAGAATGGCAAAGGCGCGGGCTCGCCAAATCCTTTCCGGTGGCCAGTGATGTCAGCGACAAACTTCGTGGCGAAGTCGCCCGGTGCGCGTGTTACCGCTGCGAATACTGCCTCCTCCATGAGGAGGACGCTGGATTCCCGCATCAGGTCGATCACATCCTGAGCCGAAAACATGGCGGCGTTTCCAGTGCCGCCAACTTGGCCTATGCCTGCATGCTGTGCAATCGCTACAAAGGGGCTGACGTAGCCTCGGTGGATTTGCGAACCGAGACGCTCGTTCGACTGTTCCATCTCCGTCGCGACCGATGGGACGATCATTTCCGGCTCGCCGGCGAGTTCATCGAACCAATTTCCGAGATTGGCCATGTGACAGTACGGTTGCTGCGGCTGAATGCGGCGGAGAGAGCGGCCGAGCGGCGATTACTTCAAAGACTGGGAAGCTACCCCATCCGTTGAGTGCGGCTCGCCGCGATACTCGATCACCACCAGCGTGATATCGTCTGCCTGCGGGGCGCTCTCGGTAAACGCGCCGACGGCGCTTTGAATCGCCTCGTGCAGGGCTTGGCATTCGTCCGCGTGATGCTCCGCGACTACCTGGCGGAGCTTCTGCCGTCCGAAGAACTCGCCTTGCAGGTTTTGCGCTTCGGTGACGCCGTCGGTGTAGATCACGATCTTGTCGCCGGAATCGAGCGTGGTTTCACCGGCCCCGAATTCCGCCGCCTCGACCAGCCCCACGGGCATGGCAGTGGCGGCCAGCGACTCGATCGCGCCTGACTGGCGCACGATCAGCGGCGGGCAATGGCCGGCGTTCACATAATGCAGCCGGCCGGCGCGCTCCAGCAGGCCATAAAAAACCGTCGCATATTTCTCCCCCGCGGTGCGCTCGTTCAAGAACTCGTTGATGCGTTCGAGTCGCTTGGGCAGGGCGTCATCGCCATGGCTGACCGCCAGGAAGGCGCCTTGCAGCAGCGCCGCAAGCAGCGCGGAGCTGACCCCTTTGCCGGAGACGTCGGCAACCACCACGGTCCAGGCGTGCGGGCCGGAGGGGATCACGTCGTAGTAATCGCCGCCCACCTGGTGTGAAGCCACGCTGCTGCCGCAGGCGCGGAACCAGCCATCGGCGGGCAGGCTACGCGGCAGCAAGCCCTGCTGAATGGAGCGCGCCACGCCCAGTTCTTCTTCGATCCTTTGCTTGATGCGCTCTTCCTCCAGCAGACGCGCATTTTCCAGAATCGTGGAAGCTTCGATGGCCAGGGTTTGCAGCAGCTCGCGATTGCCGCCCGCCAGGTCGGCCGCGGCCAGGCGGGAATCCATATAGAGCACGCCGGCGGTCTCCTCGGCCGTGGAGAGCACGCTGGTGGCATCGCCGCGCACCTTGCCGATGCGCACCAGAGGCACGGATATGACGCTGCGCAACTCCAGATCCACTACACTGCGTTCAGGCTGGAACTCGCCAGTGCCTTGTGGATCGAAGTTCATGGACAGCAGGTCGCGGCGCTGCTCCAGGGCGCGTTTAATGACGCGGCGCGGAACGCGCAGGTCGGTGGCCGGCAGTGTGGCGCCCTGCCGATTGCGTGCCACGCGCGTCTCCAGCTCGCCGCCGGTGCGCAGCAACAGGAAGCCGCGTTCGGCGCCGGTAATGGCCAGCGCCGCGTCCACGACCGAATTCAGAACGTCCTGGACGGACAAGCCGTTTTGCAGGGTACGCGCCACATCCAGGATGGCGCGCAGCTTGGCCAGATTGGCGCCGGCGCCCGGCACGCCGCTGACGGGGCCGGATTTCTCATGCGCGCCGAATTGGTCGATCAGCCGGTTCAGCTCGGCGCCTTCCGTGGCGAAGACGAGCTGATAGGAATCGGGAAAGCCAAATTCGATGCGGTCGGAGTTGCGCAGGGCATGGCTTTCCACGCGGTTGCCGTTGACAAAGACGCCATAGCGGCTGCCGGCATCCTGGATCTTGTATTCGCCGCCCTCCCGCACGATGCGCGCGTGCTCGCGCGAGGCGCGGCTATCGCGCAGGATCAGGTCGTTGTCGGCCTGGCGGCCGATTTTGAAAGGCAACGGCGCGATTTCCACGCGGGAACGGTGGCCGCTCGGATCGATGACGATCACGGAGGCCGAGGGGGCCGGTTCCGGCGCGGGCGTGCCCATCAGGCGGTGCGCTTGGCGCGGGGCTTATGCGGAGAGCCCGGTCCGGACGGAGCCCCGGCCGCCGGCGGCCCATCCGGTAGGCCGTGCTGCCGCGCCCTGTCCAGTTCCAGCGCGCGCAGCGACTGGCAATGCGCGCAGTATCCGCCGACTTCGGTGCGCGCCAGCAGAATTTGAAATCCGAAGTGGCTTTCGATTTGCTTGCGCAGCCGTTGCAGGGGTTCGCCGAAAAACTCCTCCACTTTGCCGCAGCGCAGGCAGATCACGTGCGCGTGCTCCTGCTTGAGGCGGGTTTCGTAGTAATGCTGGTCGCCTTCGTGATGCATGAGATCCAGCTCATCCACCATGCCGCCGTTCTTCAGCATCTTCAGCGTTCGGTAGACCGTCACGCGATTGAGCTTGGGGTCCTTTTCCTTAGCCAGTTGGAACAGGCGCTCGGCGTCCAGGTGTTGTCCGGTCTGGTCGATCAACTCGAGCAGGATCTGCCGCTGGCGGGTGAGCCGCACACCTTTTTCGCGCAGGGAGCCTTTGATGGAGTCGACGGCCATAACCGGCTTCTCACATTCTAGCAGGTGCTAATAGACGGGCAACGAAGCAGCCACGAAGCCTGTCCTACCGCTTGGGGCCCAGACCTAGCGCGATGATCGAGAGAGATTGATTCGGTTTGCCGGTCGGTTCCAGATTCTGATCCTTCTGGAACCGGCGCATGGCGTCCGCGGAGGCTTCGTCCCATTTGCCGGTGGCTTCGCCGTGCAGATATCCCTTGGCGATGAGGGCTTCCTGGAATTGCTTGTAGCGTTCGGGGGTAGGCTCGGTTTGCCCGGATCGCGATGTTGTGTGAGTGGCGTGCGCGGGAGCCTTTTTCGCCTTGCTCGGCGCATGCTTCGAATGGTGCTTCGGCGCCGGCTTCTTCTTCTGGGTAGCAGTAGTGGCTGCCAGCAAGCCCGCCGAGCAGGCCAGACCGGCAGCCACTATCGCGATGGCTTTGCGCAAGTGCAATCGTTCTCCAGCTTTGCTCCAGCTACGGATGATTGGGCAGAGAGCCCGCCAGGAATAGCGGAGTCCATTCTCCACGGCCAGTCTGCCGCAGAATGCGGAAAGCCACTGCGTCGCCCGGCTTGAGCGTTTGCTGAATGCGTTTGACGTCATCGGTGCTGTGCACCGCCTGCCGGTTGATCTCCAGGATCACGTCGCCCTTGCGCATGCCGATATCCTCCGAGAAGGAATTCTGCTCCACGGAGTCGATCAGCACGCCGTGCTGTTTGACGCCCATGTTCTCGCGGCGGGCATCGGTCAGGTTCTCGATGCCGATACCGAACAAAGCCTGCGTGCCTTCCGCCGGGCCGGCCTCTTCTTCCTTGCCGTTTCCGAATTGTTCCGGGAAAACATGCGCCAGGTCGGCCACCACGACGTGGAAATCCATCCTCTGGCGTTCGCGCAGCACGGTGATGGTCAGAGTGCTGCCGATGGGCGTGGTGGTCACGCGTTCGACCAACTCGCCGCCATTGCGAATGGGTTGGCCGTTCACGGCCACGATGATATCCTCGGCCTTGATACCGGCTTTATCGGCCGGACCACCCGCGGGCACATCCTCCACGAACACGCCATCTTTCGCGCCGTTGGCTTTCAGCAGGGCCTCGGCCTTGGCGCTGTCGGACGGCGTGAACTTGACTCCGATGGAGCCGCGGACCACTTTGCCGTTCTTGATGATCTCGTTATAGACCTTCACCGCTTCGTTGATGGGCAAGGCGAAACCAATGCCTTGATAGCCGCCGGAGCGGGATGCGATCGCGGTGTTGATGCCGACCACCTCGCCATTGATATTCAGCAGCGGGCCGCCGCTATTGCCGGGATTGATGGCCGCGTCGGTCTGGAGAAAATGCTGGAACTGCTGGGTGGGATCGACATCGCGCTCCTTGGCGCTGATAATGCCCAGCGTAACGGTGGCCTGAAAGCCGAACGGAGATCCGATGGCCATGGCCCAATCGCCCACTTGCACCGCGTCGGAATTGCCGATGCGGGCGGGCGCCAGACTACTCTTGCCCTCCACGCGGATGACCGCCAGGTCGGTGGCGGCGTCGACACCCACGACCTTGGCGTCGTATTGGGTGGTGTCGCCCATAAACTTGACTTGAATGCGATCGGCCTTATCCACCACGTGATTGTTGGTCAGGATGTAGCCGGCCCGGTCCACCACCACGCCGGAACCCAGGGCATTGGTCTGGTGCTGCGGAATCTGTGGAACGCCGCCGCCGAACGGGTTACTGAAGAACCGCTGGAAGAAATCCTCCATATTGCCCTGATCTCCGCCTTGATCGGGTTGATCCTCTTCGTCGCCTTGATCGGGCTGCGCGGGCGCGACCCGGCCGCGATTGCGCTTCTGCGTGGGCGCCTTGGGCAGATACGTGGTAGAGATATTCACCACGGACGGCTCCACTTGCTTGGCGATCGCGGCGAACGAGTTCTGCAACTGCACGGGATTGGGAATGGTGAGCGGGGTTGCTCCGGGCGCCGCGGTGTTGTCCTTGGCGGCCTTCGCGCCGGTATTCACCAGGGTACCGATCACGATACCGATGGCCAGCGTGAAAAGAATCAAGGTAAAAGAGAGCAGCTTCTGGGTGCGCAATTTGTCAAAGAAACTCATGGGTGTCGATTACTCCTTCGCAGACTCGGACCTTTCCTCATTATACTGCGGACCGGGATTCTCGAAGTGGTGGGCGGGCAATTCTGCCCGCAGCCGGTTTCAGCCGGCTCTGGCCGCCCTCCTGTGCGTTTTCGACGGCACCCCACGCGTGCGTGATGGCCGGCCAAACTGATACCATGCCTGTGTGGGCGATTCCGCTTTCCCTGCCACGGTTAATGCGCGGCACTCCGCCCTGGTCCGTGTCACTCACTGGATCACCACTCTGTGCTTTATTGCCCTGCTCGTCACCGGAGTTGAAATCCTGATCTCTCACCCGCGCTTCTATTGGGGTGAGGCTGGCAACGCGTTAACCCCGCCCCTGTTCAAATTGCCGATCCCGGCCTCGCGGTCATCGGTGCCGACCGGTTACGGCTACGTGTTGCCGGACCAGAACGGATGGAGCCGGTATCTCCACTTTCAATCCGCCTGGGCGGCCGTTTTGACCGGCTTACTATATCTGATCTTCGGATTGTTCAGCGGGCATTTTCGGAAAAACCTGCTCCCGGGCCAAGCCGGCCTTTCGTGGCGGGCGTTCTCGACGGAAATCGCCAACCATTTGCGCTTCAGGCGGCCGAGTGAGGCGGAAGCCTGGTCGTACAACGTGTTGCAGCGGCTCACTTACCTGTTCGTGATCTTCGTACTGTTCCCCTTGGTAATCTGGACGGGCCTGGCGATGTCCCCCGCCATCGCCGCCGTGTTTCCGGCGGCCGTCGCGGTGCTGGGCGGCCAGCAATCCGCTCGCACGATGCATTTCTTCGTCTCCATATTCCTTTTACTATTCCTCGCGGTTCACGTCGTGATGATCTGTGTCGCCGGATTCAGAAAACGCATGCGGGCGATGATCACGGGCCGCGCCGGTACGCACATGGAGGGCACATGAGCAATTTCTCACGCCGCAAACTGATCGCGACCGGGCTGGCCGCAACGGCCGGCGCATCCGGCATGGCCGTGGCCCATCGCTTGGCGCGGCGATACGGACTGATCCCGCCCGATCATGGCGGCATCTACGGCGCGGGCGAAACGCTGACCTATGCCGCGCAGCGGATATTGACGCGCCACTCGTTGGCCCGTGAGTTCCCTCCCAGCCAGATTTCAAAAACTCCGTTCCCAAACGGCGAAGCCCCCAAGGACGAGGCCTTTAAGCGCCTGCAGGCCGGAGGGTTCGCCGACTGGCGGCTGGCGGTAGACGGCATGGTCGCCCGTCCAGCCTCGTTTTCGCTTGCCGAACTCAAGAGCTATGCTTCCCGCAGCCAGATCACGCATCTGGCCTGTGAAGAGGGCTGGTCCTTTATTGCCGAGTGGACCGGCGTGCCCCTGTCGCGCGTGTTGGACGCTGTGGGGATTCTCCCGCAGGCGAGATATGTGGTCTATTTCTCGATACAGCCGGACTGGTGGGACAGCGTCGATATGGCCGACGCGTTGCATCCTCAGACGATGGTGACCTATGGGATGAACGGCGGTGAGCTTCCCGCGGGCCACGGCGGACCGCTACGCCTGCGGGTGCCCCGCCAGCTCGGCTACAAGAACGTGAAATACATCACGCGCCTGACGGTGACCGATAATCTGAGCCGGTTCGGCAAGGGTTTCGGCTCCGCGTCGCCGGAAGCGGGTTACGCCTGGTACGCAGGTATCTGAATGGCCTAAACGCGGGTGAGTTTTAACTCCACCGCCAAGATGCCGGCCAGGATCAGTGCCGCGCCTGCCGCTGCCCGGGCGGTGAGGGTCTCGCCGGTCAAAAGGTAAGAGGTAATCCAGGCAAACACAGGCTCCAGCATGAAGATCAGCGCAGTGCGCGTGGAGGTAGTATAGCGCTGCGCCCAAGCCTGGAAAGTAAATGCCACAGCGGTGGCGAAGACGCCGGTGATCACGATGGCCGCCCACACTCCGGGGGTCCATCGAATATGGGGCGCTTCCATTCCGCGGCAAAGCGACCAGGCCAGCAGCGCCGAAACGCCGATCTGCGCCGTGGACAATAATTCAAAGCTGGCGACGGTTGAATAACGGCTCAGCGTAAGGATGTGGGCGGCGTAACAAACCGCGCAACAGACGGTCAGCAGGTCGCCGCGATTGATGGCCATCAGGGCGCCCGACAGCGCCGGCAAGGTCATCAGAGCCATGCCGCAGGTGGCCAGCAGAACGCCGCCGATCTCCCGCGCGCGCGGTTTCTTCCGATAGACCAGCGCGGCAAGCACGGGCGTGATCACGGCGGTGAGGCCGGTCAGAAAGGCGGATTTCGGGGCGGTGGTAAATTGCAGGCCGATGGTCTGAAACGCGTATCCGGAGAACAGAAATATTCCGGCGATCGCGCCACCTGCCAGCGACCGGCCGGGATTGCGGGGATGGCTCCAGGAACCGCGGAACAGCACCAGCAGCACTACGGCCGCCAAGGTGAAACGCAAAGCCAGAAACAGAATCGGCGTTACATCCGCCAGGGCTTGTTTGACCAATACAAAAGTGGCGCCCCAGATGATGGTATTGGCGATCAGCGCGGCCTCGGCGCGCCGCCGGGCTCCGAAAGCGCCGGGCATCACTGCGAGAGGGCCGTGAATTGAGGATCGCGCAGCAGCAGGCACAGGGTCAGCAGAATGCGCTTCAAGCCCAGGTCGCGGCCCTCGGGCCTGAACCATTCCTGGGCGGTGTGCGCGCCACCGCCCTGGCCGCCCGCGCCGATGGAAAGGGCGGGGATCCCGAGTGACATGGGAATGTTGGCGTCGGTGGAGGCGCAGTCCAGGTGGGAGCGGATGCCCAGGTGGCTGTCCACCGCGCGGAGATAAGAGAGGATGGGAGAGTGCTCGGCCAGGTTGGCGGCGGGCCGCGAGCCGATCTCACGAATCTTGACCGCCACCTTGCCGCCGGCGGCGCGCTGATTCTCGATTTCAAGCGCGCGCTCGATGGCCGCGGTGAGCGCATCCACGAGCTCTTCCATCTTCTCGTTGCTTTCCGAGCGGATGTCCACTTTGGCGCGCGCCAGTGGCGGGATGGCGTTGACGCTGGCGCCGCCCTCGATGAACCCCACATTGAAGCTGGATTTGGGCGGGCCGTTCAGGCGCGCGTCGGAAAACTGGGAGATGGCGCGGCTGAGTGCATGTACGGGATTGCCTACGCCGTAATCGCTCCAGCTATGTCCGCCCGGCCCGGTGAACATCACCTCAAAGCGGCGGCTGCCGAGAGCGCGGCTGGTGATGTGATCGGTGGAGGCGCCATCCAGCACCAGGAAAGCTCCGATTTTCTTGCCCAGCGGCGACTGCTTGCAGAGGTGCCGCATGCCGCTCAAATTGCCTTCGCCTTCTTCGCCCACGTTGGCGACCAGCAGCAGATCGGCGTGCAATCCGTCGACGGGCGGGCAGACCTTGATGGCGCGCGCGATGGCTAGGAGGGCGGCCAGCCCGGCGCCGTTATCCGAGATACCCGGACCGCGAAAACGGCCGTCCGGGTCCACGCCGATGTCTTCCTTAACGCGCGGCGCGAGCACGGTGTCGAGGTGCGCGGTGAGCGCCACATAGGGCCCTTCGGCGTGCGTATGGGGTGTCGCGATCACATTGCCGGCGCGATCGATTTGGCCTTCCCATCCGAGATTGCGGAACTGCCCCACGATCCATTCGGCGCGCTGCTGTTCGAGGAAGGTGGGCGCGGGAACGCGGCAAAGCTGCAGGTGAATGTCGTTGATCCACTGTTTCTCGCGCGTGAACCACTGGAGGCACTCGCGCATGCCGCGCAGATCGGCGGCTTCGCCGACCAAGCCGGAAATGGGTACGAGGTTTGCCGCCATGCCCCTCCAGTTTAGCAAGCCGCTGGGCATGGGCCGCGGCGAGCACCGCTCCCTGACGGCCGCGGCCCGGTAGCGAATGGAATCTACCGAGCCGCGGATGACATTCAGGCGGTGCGGCTAGCGAGTCCTACGTGCCGCCGCCGGTTGTGCGGGTGCGGGGCGTTCCGGTTTCATGTTGGCTTTGCAGCCAGGTGTCCAGTTCCTTCTCGGCTTGGGCGCGGGCTATGCCGTACCGTTCCTGCAGCTTGCCGACGAACTGGTCTTTTCTACCGGCGATAACCTGAATGTCATCGTCGGTCAGCTTGCCAAATCTCTCGCGAACCGTTCCTTTTAATTGATTCCACTTGCCTTCTAATTCGTTCGAGTTCATGATGTAAAAACCTCCATCGGTAGATGCAGCAGGCAGGTCACCCATGTGCCGCGAAACACTCTGGCTGCGATGCGTGTTGCTACAATCCACTGAGGGAGTTATATGAAACGATACGTTCGAATACTTGCCGCATTGTGGGTGCTTGCGCCTGCCGCTGTGCTGGCGGCTACGGATCCCTCTGGAGTATGGGAAGGCACAATCAAGGGACCCAATGGCGATATCGGCTTCGTCTTCAACCTGCATCGCGATGGCGACAAATGGGCCGCGGAAATGGATATTCCCGTACAAGGAGTGTCGGGGTTGCCGCTCACTAATGTGAAAGTGGATGGGGCCGCGGTGGGTTTTGCGGTTCCCAACGTTCCGGGCGATCCGCATTACGACGGCAAGCTGGCTGAGGACGCCAAAGGCATTTCGGGCACCTTCTCTCAGGGGGGCGCATCGATTCCACTCGAGTTGAAATGGAAATCCGCGCCGCGGGCCGTGGAAAAAGTGCCGGCCAACAGCGGCGACGTGCAGGTGCTGGAAGGTGTCTGGGAAGGCGTACTGGACGTCCCCGGCGGCACACATCTGCACTTGCGATTCAACTTCACCAAGAATGCCGATGGCAGTATTGGCGGCATGCTCGACAGTCCGGATCAGAATGTCAGCTTGGCCGTAAACACCATGGCGCGCACGGGCGACACGGTGAAGTTGGATGTGAAGGCTATCGGTGGCGTTTATGAGGGCACGCTGAACAAAGACGCTTCTGCAATGGCGGGGACATGGACCCAGGGCGGGGGCAGCCTGCCGCTCAGCGTGCAGCGCAAGCAGGCCGAGAAAAAGAACTGAGTACGCGCGATATCGATAACCTACCGGAAGCCTGGCTGCGCGGGCCTTTGCCGGGGGTGCATCCGATGGTTGCGCCTACCCTATACGGGTTCCAGCAGACACGCGAGGATCTGGCGCGGCACACCCGCGGGCTCAGCGATGGCCAAGTGTGGACGCGGCCGCATGGACTGGCGCCGTTGGGATTTCATCTGCGGCATATCGCCGGCAGCGTGGATCGGTTGACCGCTTATCTTGAAGGGCGGGCATTGGATGCGGGGCAGGTCGCCGCGCTGGCGGCCGAGATGGAACCGGGCGCGAGTCTCGAAGAACTGTTGGCGGACATCGAGCGAACGCTGCGGCGGGCCGAGGAGGTAATCCGCGCGATCGATCCGGCGACGTTCGCGGAGCCGCGCTGGGTGGGACGAAAGCGTCTGCCCACGACCGTGTTGGGACTGCTGGTGCACATCGCGGAACATACGCAACGGCACTTGGGGCAAGCGATCGGCGCGGCGCAGTTCACGCAGCAGGCGCGGTAAAGACAGGCCACGCGGCCCGCCCTACTTTGCCCAGGTGATGAGGCCAGGCACGAAGCGCGCGCCGAGGTCCGCATGGTGCGGCAGGATGCGCACGGTATAGCCTTGCAGGCCGCTGCGGCAGCAGGGAACGCCGGTGGCTTCGAAAATATGCTCGCCATTGCCCGGACTGCCGATGTGGCGCATGGGGAAGGTGCCCGGCTGCAGGAGTTCGCCCGCGGAATCCAGCGCCCCTAAATACAACTCGACAGTCACGTCCGTAGGGGGCAGCGCGCCCAAGTTGAGACGCGCCCGCACGCCGACCAGGTCACCCACGTTGGCCACTTCCGCGGGTCCGTCTTCCAGGCCCACTACGCGCACCTGCGGCCATTCCCGCCGCGCGAGGCACATCCAGGACGCCAAGGCGCGGGATGCCGCGGCGGAATCCGCCTCCAGCCGCGCGAACCTTTCGAAAGCCGGGAGATAGAACCGCTCTGTATATTCGCGCACCATACGGTGGGTATTGAAAGTGTGGCAGAGGTTTTTGAGGGATCCCTTCATCTGCGCGATCCAGCGCCGCGGCAACCGGTCCGGTCCCAGTTCATAGAACGTGGGCACTACGTCGCGTTCCAGGAGGTCGTAGAGGGCCTCGGCTTCCACCTGATCCTGCTGGCCCGGATCGGGGAAGGGCTCGCCGTTGCCGATGGCCCACCCGATCGATTCGGAGTCGGGACGGGGCTTGCGCCAAGCTTCGTCCCACCAGCCGTCCAGGGTACTCAGATTGAGCGCGCCATTGGCCGCGGCTTTCATGCCGCTGGTGCCGCTGGCTTCCATGGGCCGCAAGGGTGTATTCAGCCAGACGTCGCAGCCTTGTACCAAGTAGCGGCTGACGGCCATATCCTGATCTTCCAGAAAAACGACGTGGCGGCGGAACCCGGGATCCCGCGCCAAGGCTATAATTCGCTGGATCAACTCCTTGCCGCCCCCGTCGCGCGGATGGGCCTTGCCGGCAAAGATGATCTGCACCGGCCGCTTGGCATCCAACAAGATGCGCTTCAGGCGCTCGATATCGCGCAGCAGCAGCGTGGCCCGCTTGTAAGTGGCGAACCGGCGCGCAAAGCCGATGGTCAGCGCTTCGGGGTCGAGCACTTCGTCGGCGGCATCGATTTCGGATTGCGGAGCCCCGCGGCGCTTCAACTGATCGTGAAGCTTCCGGCGGGCGAAGGCCACCAGCCGCTCCCGCCGCCGCTCGTGAGTGCGCCAAAGCTCCGCGGCTGGAATCGTCTCCACCCGCTTCCAGATCGCGCCATTGACTGCATCGCGCCACTGCGGGCCGAGGTAGCGATCGTACAACTGGTTCATTTCGTTGGAAATCCAGGAGCGAAGATGCACGCCGTTGGTGACATGCCCGATGGGCACCTCCTCCACGGGTACCCCCGGCCAGATTCCCTGCCACATACGCCGGCTCACCTCGCCGTGCAGTTTGCTCACGCCATTCGAGGATGCCGCCAGCCGCAAAGCCAGGACGGTCATGCAGAACAACTCGTGCTGATCGCCCGCGTTGCGTCGTCCCAACGCCAGAAAGTCGTTGCGATTGAGTCCCAGGCGCTGATGGTACTCGGTGAAATAGTGGCCCAACAGGTCGCCGGCGAAGTAATCGTGACCCGCCTCGACGGGCGTGTGGCTGGTGAAAATGAGGCTGGGAGAAGCCAGCTCGCGCGCCTCGGGAAACGAAAGCTGGTAGCGCTCCATGAGGCGCCGCACGTGTTCCAGGGAGAGGAACGCCGAGTGCCCTTCGTTCATGTGATAGACGGACGGCTGGACGTGAGCCGCCTCCAGCGCGCGGTACCCTCCGATGCCCAGCAGGATCTCCTGCTTGAGGCGCATCTCGTTATCGCCGCCATAAAGTTCGCCGGTGATCTCGCGGTCGGCGGGATTGTTCGCCGCGACATTGGTGTCCAACAGATAGACGGGCACGCGGCCGGCCTGCGCCCACCAGATGCGCGCCGTGACCACGCGGCCGGGAAATTGCACTTCGATGGTCAACGGTGTGCCGTCCGGACGGGCCAGTGGGCGCAGCGGGAGATTATGAAAATCGTTGGTGACGTATTCTTCCTGCTGCCATCCCGCCTGGCTCAAATACTGGCGGAAGTAGCCCTGCTGATAAAGCAGACCCACGGCCACCAGCGGCACCCCCAAGTCGCTGGCCGACTTGACATGATCGCCTGCCAGCACGCCCAATCCACCCGCGAAAATCGAGAGGCATTCGGTGAGGCCGAACTCGGCGGAGAAATACGCCACCAGCAGTTTGCCGGCCGGCGAATGCACGCGCGTGAACCAGGAATTCTGGCCCATACGGGTTTCCAGCGCGCGCGACACGCGCTCCAGGTGGGCCAGGAAGGAATCGTCCGCGGCGGCCGCCACCAGCCGCATCTGATCGACGCTGCCGAGCATTTGGACCGGATTGTGGCCGGTGGATTCCCAGAGGTCGGTATCCAGACGGCGGAATAATTCGATGCTATCGTGGTCCCACCCCCAACGCAGGTTATAAGCAAGACCGCGCAAAGGCTCCAACGGCTCGGGCAGGGACGGTATGACATTGAAGACGTGAACTGGTTTCAAGCTGTTTCACCCTAAGGATTCATCGGCTCGCCGGGAGATAAGGGTTAGTGCACGGACGAGTTTAAGATGACGTTATCCGATATATACGAGGACTACTACAGTATAGCGGGTGTTGGGGCGGCCTACGTGGCCGCCGCAGGCAAGGTGCCTGGCCCCACTATCTTGCGCAGCAGATTTGTGTGGAGATCAGGGACGCGGGCGTGAGCGCGGGCTGCCCGGCGAAGTAGTTCTTCTGGGTCAGATTGCGGTACACGTCGCCGGCCACGCCCGCGGCAAGGGGCCCTATGGCCGGCCGTCCTCCGGTGAGCAGAACGACCACGGCCAGCTTGCGGTTGCCTAAGTCGTTGAAGGAGCCGAACCATCCCAAGTGAGTGTGGCCGTCGGTGCAGGTGCCGGTTTTGCCGGCGATGGGCGCATCCTGCTGCGCACGCCGCGCCGTGCCGTATTCGACGGCGGCGCGCATTCCGGATTTCAACTCCGGAATCAGATTTTGGATGTCCAGTTGGCGCTTGATGCGCGGCACGAGCCCGCTGATTTCCTGGGGCGTGCGCGGGTATTGCAGGTAATAGAGCGTGCCGCCATTGGCCAGCGCGGACATCAGCGCCGCGAGTTGCAGCGGGGTTTGGGAGATCTCTTCGCCAAAGCTGCTGAGCATGCCCACGCCGCCGTTCGCGGGGGGCTCGGAGGGGAAGCGCCCGGAGTTTTCGCCGGTGATATCCAGGCCGGCTTTCTCGCCGTATCCGAAGAGGTGCGCGTAATAGCTAACCTTATCGAAGCCGAGCTTGGTACCCAGCGTGGCGAAATAGTAGTTATTGGAGTGCGCCAGAGCCTGCGTCAGGTTATAGCCGCCGTGGTGGAAGAGCTTGCCATCGCCGCCCACGACTTTCTCGCGGAGGGCCGCCAGCGCGACCGAAACCTTGATGGTGGAGCAGGGTTGAAAGCCGCCGCCGAGCGCCAGCTTCTGGTTGACCATGGTCAAAATGCGGCCGGTATTCGGATCCACCACCACCACCGATCCGTTATATTCGCCGAGCGCCTCGACGGCGGCACGGCGCACTTCCAGGTCTTCGCCATCGGCGTTATCGCCCATGGTCGAGTCGGCATAAGTCGGCTCTGTCCATGGTCCACCGCGCACCACGATAGGTGGAGTGCGCGCGGGAGCCGGAACGCGATACGCGGCGCGCACGATCACGGCGCTGCTTGCATGGTGGACTACGGCGGCGCGATGCACGGTCCGATGCCGGCGGCGCACAGGCGCAGTTGTTGTCGTCGCGAAGACGACGTGCGATATGAGCAAAAAAAGGATTCCGAAGTGCAGAAGCCGGGGGAGGCTGAATGACTTCATCATAAGTTCAGACAGGAGCGCTCAGGCGGTGAAACCTGTAGTATTTCGCCAGAACCGAAGTACAGAACTTTCCGGCCGGAGCAGCCGGGTACTTCAATTGTGCGCACGCCGGCCGGTTTTCGTCAAGTTCTCCAAAGATTAAATGACATTAAGTTTTGGGGAGATGGGAATTATCCCGCGGTCCAGCCGCCATCGATGGCCATCACGGAGCCGGTCACAAACTCCGCTTCGGCGGAACATAGATACAGCACCATACTGGCGATCTCCTCGGGACGTCCGAGGCGCCCGATGGGTTGGCGCTGATTCAACTCGGCGCGCACCTTTTCTTTCTCGTGGCGGTGGTACTTTTCCAGGTAAGCCTCCACGAAAGGCGTGTCCACGGTACCGGGACAAATACAATTGACGCGAATTTCCGTGGGATAGTCGACCGCGAGTTGCCGCGTCATGGCGATGACCGCGCCCTTCGTGGCGCAATAGGCGAAGCGTTTCTTGACGCCCACCAGGCCGGCCACCGATCCGATATTCACGATGCACCCGCGGGACGCCAGCAACAGGGGCATGGCCGCGCGCGTCACCAGGAACATGCCCTGCACATTGACCCGGAAGAGCCGCTCGAGATCGCCCAACTCGGTCTCGACCACGCCGCCTACCAGGCCGATGCCGGCGCTGTTTACCAGAATATCGAGCGCGGCGATGCCGGCGAAGGCGGACACCACGGCTGCTTCATCGGTAATATCAAGTATGCGTACGGAGGCGCCGGACAATTCCCGCGACAGGGCCTCGGCTCCGGGCTGGTCGATGTCGGCGATGGTGACTTGGGCGCCCGCGGCGTGGAGCGCCCGGCAGGTGGCCGCGCCGATGCCGCTGGCGCCGCCGGTAATCAGGGCTTTGCGCCCATCCACGCGAAAAGGAAGATGCATCGTTTGAATTCTAGCGCCTTGCAAGTTCTACAAAACGAAGTGGTGGCGTGCCGGCGGTGCCCGCGGCTGATTGCGCATTGCGCCGAGGTGGCGCGGGTGAAGCGCCGCGCGTATCGCGATTGGGAATACTGGGGCAAGCCTGTGCCTTCGTTCGGCGATGCGCGCGCGGAGTTGTTGATCGTGGGCCTGGCGCCGGGCGCGCACGGCTCCAACCGCACGGGGCGCATGTTCACGGGCGATGGGTCCGGCAACGTGCTGTATGGCGTGCTGCACAAGACCGGTTTCGCCAGCCAGCCAGGGAGCCTTTCGCGGGACGACGGGCAGCGGCTGATCGGCGCGTATATCACCGCCGTAGCGCGCTGCGCGCCGCCGGGCAACAAGCCCACGCGCGAGGAGATCGCCAACTGCCGGCCTTACCTGGAGCGCGAGCTGGATCTATTGCCGAACATCAAGGCGGTCGTGGCACTGGGGCGCGTGGCGTTCGACAATTATCTGGGGCTTTTACAGCGGCGCGGGTTGATCGGCAGCCGCGCGGCGTTCGCGTTCGGACACAATCGCGTGTTTCAGACTGCGCCGGGACTGCCGGTGCTGATCAGCTCGTATCATCCGAGCCAGCAGAACACGTCTACCGGTAGGTTGACGGAGGAGATGCTGGTGGCGGTGTTCCGGCGGGCACGGAAGGTGTTGGCGGCAGGGTAAGGGGCCGTGCCCAGGCTATAGGGTGGGCCGTCATCTGCAAGCGCCAATCCAGTATGCGGGAGAGTGCGGTCCAGGGCAACATGCGTTCCCAGACGGCGCGGCGATGGACGCCCAAGCTCTTCAGCGCCTTGAACCGGATGATGCCGGTGGAACCTGGCAGATAGCCGGCGAACCGCGGGGTGAAGCCCGTTTCGATCAGCGCGCGGTGCAACGTGCGGGGGTCGTAGAAACTGATGTGGACCTCGGGATAGACATAGCGCCACTCCAGGAACCGCGACTGCTGCGGAGCGGCATTCCCGGTGGTGTAGAAGAACAATCCACCGGGTTTCAAGAGCTTTCGGATGCGGCGGAGAGTGGCGAGGGGATCGTCCAGGTGCTCGAGGACTTCGATCGCCGTGACCACATCGAACGTGCCTTCCTGCGACGCGAGTTGGTCGCTGCCGAGGATTGGAATGCCGGATGCGGCGGCCCGGCGGGCTATGGACCCGTCCTCACAGCCGGCGATCTGGCAAGGTTCGCGCTCGCGGCAGTAGCGGATCAGCCCGCCGTTGCCGCAACTGAAATCGAGCCAACGGGTGGAGGCATCCAGACGGACCAGGGATTTGACGATGGCGAGAATGGCGCGCCATTCGTAGACGCGGATGGTTTGCTCGGGATGCTCCAGCTCAAAGACGTAATCGACAAAGGGGTCGGCGCCGCGGCCGGCATAATAGTCGTCGGAGTAGATGTCGTCGCGGTCGGTCAACGGATTCGCGACGAATGAGAAGCCGCAGGCGGGGCAGTGGCGGAAGTGAAATAGTTGGGGTCGAAAGGCGCCCTGTTTGCTGCCGATGTCGGCGGTGTCGCTTCCGCAGATTTTGCAGGGTGTCATTTCTCTTATAATCCGCTGCCATCAAAAAAACGGGATTTCTCCTTCTCGTTCGCCGCGCGCATCTGTCAGCTTTCGCGCTATGTCTAGCGCCTCCTCCATCGTTCGCCCCTGGGCCACCAGGCCGGACAATTCTTCGGAAGTGGCCAGCCAAACCCCCTCGGGCAACTCCTCAATCCGGATGCTAATGGCGAGATCCATGTCAACGCGATTGTACCAACGCCGATAGAGCGCGGATGCGAATCGTGTGAAGCGGCGTTCACGGTTATGGGCTTTACATCATATGTAGTGTATGTCATATTACAGCGTGGGTTGGAACGTTGAGATCGATGAATTCAAACCCGAGCTCTTCGCGCGGCACGAAGGCGTACGGACAGAGGGGCATCGTTCTGATTGCGGGGGATAAATCCGGGGGCAGGGAAAGACGATTCTACCCGACCTGCTGCGTAAGGCCGACAACCGTTTCGACGCCCATCTGGCTCGGCTGGAAAGCGAGGGGAGATAATCATGGCCACCAATGTGGACGACATCATTGCGGGACTGATCCCCGCCCAGCGCAAGAAGGTGGAGGCGCGCGCCGCCCAGTTGATCGCCGAGGAGATGACCCTGCGCGAACTGCGGCATGCGCGCAAGCTCACGCAGGTCCGCATGGCCAAGACTCTCGGGATCACCCAGGATAGTGTTTCGCGGATGGAAAAGCGCAGCGATCTGTTGCTCTCCACGCTGCGGAAGACCGTCCAGGCGATGGGCGGAAAGCTGTCGCTGGTGGCGGAATTCCCCGATCGTGCGCCGGTGGTGCTGTCGGGGATTGCCGATGAGGGTTCAGGGCATGAGGCCGCGGGCCGAAAGAGCACGCGTGCGCGCGCTTAGTGGTTCGACTATGTCGCGGCTGCGCGACCGTCCAATGCGGAGTAGTGTCGACCGCCGCCGGCGATGCGGCGCTAATCCCTGCGCTCCTTAATGAGCAATGAGACTAAGTAGTCCTTTGCAAGCTTCTCATGCTGGATAGTTTCCAGCTCCCGAACGCAGCGGCCGCGGTATCGACATGGGACTGTGCCTCCGTACGCGACCATTTCTTAAGATAGCTGTAGTCGGCGGCATGTCTATTCTGCTGAAGGTCGATAAAAGCTTGAGCCACGGCCTTCAATTGCCCGGCAATGGCCGCATCGCCAGGATCAAACTGCCTGTTGACCGTCTTCTTTGACGCATCTTTCATTGTGCCGTGATCGAAACCTCGCGCCATCTGTGCGCGTTGATGGACGCTTTTCCACTGGAGAATGGCCGACGAAACCAGTAAGTGAAATAGCGCATAATATGCAGTGGAAACGGCACGGCGCAGGCTAGCCTGCTTTGGACGTTTGGGCTCCCGCTTTACAAGGTGGCGTGCCTGTTCCAGAAGGTCATCTGCAAGCGCCATTGAGTTTATTCATAGACCTCGTCCTTGAGGTTCGCCTGCTCGGAGCGGCTGCGGAAATTGAAATACGGGATGAGGCCCCACTCGCCGGGGAGATCGACATGTTTGTTAATCGTGGATATGAAGGCAGCCTTCACTTGCCGGAGATTCCGCGGTGCACTCGCCTCGTCGGTCACGATCACCCAAAAGAAAATCGCGGGATCGCCACTCCAATCGTTCTCGAACGTATAGCGCCATTTCACGACGCCGGGTATGACGACATGCGCGAGTTGATTGAACTTTTGGACGAGTTCGGACGCTTGCGCGATTCCCTTTGCCAGATAGGGCATACCGTTATTAGAATACCATGCGACGCTACAAACATCCCTGAAATTGGGCGCACGGCGGCCACGTGGCAGCCTTGTCGTTTTCCGACAAGTGGCGCTGATTCCTTCTGAGAGCTAGCGCAGTCGCCAGTCTTATGATGGCCGCGTTATCGTCCAAGGTGCCCTGATTATGGACTTCACTGACGGATCCGACCTTGCTTGAACCGCGAGCCTTACGCTTCATATACGAGGGTCGCCGAGCCTGCGAATTTTATGCACCTCTCTGTTTCTTTTCCCGCAGCCGCCTGTCGGCACCTGGGAGCCCGCTTGGGTAGTGGCCACCGGCGAGCGGCACTGGAAAACCTGTGCCAGTCGCGGCGGCTTCCCGGAGTTGAGGCGTTCGGCCTGACTCTGGGTACCCCTACCGATTCAAGGCGGAGCTAGACGCTGCCATCGAACAGGCCGGCTTCATCGATCATACCAGCCTTCTCAACAAGGAGGATCCTAAGGTCGCGACCAGAGTTCAAGCGGCCCTTGTAGCGTGTAGCTAGCGTCGTGCGTCGACAGGCGCGAGAAAAGCCGCCGCCCCCTACTCCTCCGCCTCGCCCAAATCCGCCGCCCGGTTCTCGAACTTGGTGAACTCGTGCAAAAATACCAGTTCGACCTTGCCCACCGGGCCGTTGCGTTGTTTGGCGAGAAGCAGCTCCGCCTGGCCGCGCAGGCTCTCGTCTTGCGGCCGGTAGACCTCTTCGCGGAAGATGAACGCCACCAGGTCGGCGTCCTGTTCGATCGATCCCGATTCGCGCAGATCGCTGAGCTGCGGCCGGTGATCGCCCTGGCGTGTTTCGGGCGCGCGGTTGAGCTGCGAGAGCACGATCATGGGCACGTTCAGATCCTTGGCCAGCAGCTTCATGCCGCGCGAGATGGTGCTGATCTCCTGGTTGCGGTTCTCGAAACGGCCGCGCCCGGACATCAATTGCAGATAATCGATGATCACGAGACCCAGCCCATGCTCCGCCTTGGTGCGCCGCAGCTTGGCGTGAATGTCCATCAAATGGATGCCGGCCGTGTCGTCGATGAACAGCGGCGCTTCCACCAGGCTGGAGGCGGCCGCCTGCAGGCGCTTGCGCTCGTCGGCGCTGAGGTAGCCGGC
>Ga0187867_10000535_pt1 | contig 33747 bp, 24 predicted proteins | sample June2016WEW_13_1_FD_132976 | JGI IMG/M metagenome (GOLD analysis project Ga0187867, IMG submission 132976) | Peatland microbial communities from SPRUCE experiment site at the Marcell Experimental Forest, Minnesota, USA - June2016WEW_13_10 | ecosystem: Environmental > Terrestrial > Soil >... | reverse complement strand
CAGCTGCTGCGTCTGCACGCTCATCTCGTTGGAGCACAGGAGCTGGCTCAGCGTCGACACCATGTCCGCCGGATTGGAGGCGCTCGCCGTGAGCGACGAGAGATCGAGTACGACCGTCGACGCCGACGGCGCGGCCGGTGTGTAGACGCTAGAGTATATGTAGTTGGGCACGCTGACCGCGGTGCTCGCCGTGGTTATCTGGAACTCCGGCGCGAGAAGCCCTGCCGCCGCTAGCGTGCCGGGCTGCACGTAGCCCGGGAGGAAGAAGTTGAACACGGTCGGGGAGCGCAGGGCGGCCTGGTCCATGCTGACCTCGGGGTCGAAGATCGGGAAGCGCCCCTCGGCGGACGCGGCGTTGAACGCTCGGAAGATGCCGGTCACCCGCAGCAGGGGCTCCTTCAGCTTCCCGTATCCGGGGTTGTTGACCTCGGTCAGGGAGCGCGCCTCGTAGTCGAGCAGGATGGCCCTGACCACCGCCGCGAGGTTCCCGCGCGTGCCGGTCCCGTCGTTGTCGAAGACCTGCGCCACGCGGTAGACGTAGCCGGTGCTCGGGTTGCTCGTCACCAGGCGCTGGATGAGCTGTGAGCAGATGAAGGGCCCGGTGTTCTGGTGGTCGAAGAGGGCGTCGAGCACCGCCTTGAGGTCCTGGGGCGCGGTCTGGTTCGCAGGGATGACGATGCCGTTGACGATCGTCTTCTGGGTGACGTCATGAAATGCCTGATACGGCATCATCGGGTCGTCGAAGTCGGCTGCGGAGCCGTAGAAGCTCGGGTTGGCGGCCGGGGAGAAGTAGCCCCATCCCGTGAGGGCGTTGGCCGTCTGCACAATCTCGTTCTGGTCGTAGGTGGGGACGGGCAGCCCGCTGGAGTCGAGCACCAGCGTGCCGTCGGGCTGGAGCTCGTTGAGGCCGATCGTGAAGAGCTGCTGGACCTCGCGCGCGTAGTTCTCGTCCGCGCTCGTCCCCTTCGCCAGATTGGCCTTGGCGTTGTGAAGCATGTTGAGGTAGTTGCCCATCGCCGGGCTGAGGGTCACGTCGTTGAGCAGCGTGCGGAAGTTCCCGAAAGCGTCTTTCGCGAGAAGATCGTAGTAGTTCGCCAGGCCGTCGGCCTGGTTGGCCAGCGAGGACGCGACATCCGAGGTGACGAAGATCTCGCTAAGCGCGAACGCGACGCGCTGCCGGAGTTGGTCGGGGGCGGTCAGGGAGATCATCCACCAGGCCGCCTGCCGGTTCTGCTGGGAGGCGGTCGTCTGCTTGCTCAAGGGAAAGGCCGCAAAGTCCGCGTCGGTCGCCCTTCGGTGGGACGTCTCCGGGAGCGCCATCTGGTTGTTTATCCAGGCTTCGTACCCCTGGGCCTGAAGGTCGCTGATGGCGGCCGCCGTCGGCCCGAACGTCGCCTGGGTGAGGAAACGCGGCGCGTCGACATCGGAAACGGAATCCAGGTTGATGGGGGGGGGCGGAGGCGGCGGCACGAACGTCTGGGAGCCCGGGCTCAGTATGAACTGCCCGCCGAGCTCGCCGCTCGGGAACTGGGCGCTGTCGATCTCGACGTACAGGTTGCCTCCTGCGAGTGCCGCGATCACCTGGGCCGCGGAGTACTGGCCCGCCGCCGTCGGGGTCCACTGGAGGTTGTCGACCTGGCCGTCCGGGAGGTTGAGGACGTAGGTGCCGTTGCTCATGTCGCCGCCGATGGCCAGATGGGCGACGACCTCGTCTGATGAGAGGTTGCTGAACGACACGCTCACGCTCGCAAGGGTGCCGCTTGCGCTCAGGAGGATCGTCGCCGTGCCCGTCCCCGTGGAGCCCGAGGCGTCCGCAGTCGGGCGGATCTGCGCCACGTAGAGGGTGGGCGGGATGTTCGTGATGGTGACCGTCGCGGAGCTCGCGGCCCCGACCGTGTAGGAGCTGCCCGCGCCCAGCGTCAGGACGACCGTGCTCGACGAGGAGCCGGACAGCGACGCGCTCGGCACGACGGCGATCGCCGCCGAGGCCGCGCCGCCGGGGATGGTCACCGTGCCCGACAGGCCCTGGTAGTCGATCCCGTCCACAGCGGATCCGCCGACCGTGTAGTTGACCGTGATCGGATCGGAAGCGTCGCCGGTGCGCGTCACCGTGAAGGCCCCGGGATTCGAGCCGCTCGTGTCCGCGTTCGCCTGCGTCGCCGCGATGGTGACGACGTCGGGCGCGGACGGCGTGATGTCATACACCTCGACGAGCGCGATGCCCGTCGAGTTGTTGTTGCCGCTCACGAGGACCGTGTAGTTGCCCGAGGCGAAGGTGCCCGCCAGGGCCGAATCGAGGCTGCCCGCTGCGAACGGGAAGGCCCCTGCCAGGGTGAAGTCTGCGCTTAGGGTCGCGGCGTCGGCGCCGTTGCCAACCGGGGTCCCCCAGTTGTCGTTGCTCGCGATCGTGATGTTGGAGTTGACCACGGTGATCGCCGGGTCGCCGAGCGTTCCCGCGACGCCGAGGGCCGCCAGGGCCGGGCCGGCGGCGCGCACGAGCAGTGTCCTAGTGCCGGTGCCGGGCCCGAGCGAGAATCCCGGAATCATGATGTTGCCGCTGGTTCCCACCTGACCCCGCGTCGAAAGATTGATGAGGCGCGCGGTCGTCGGCGTGGGCGCGACCTCGTACACCTCGAGCAGGGCGAGTCCCGTGGTTGCGCCGGCGCCGGAGACCTGTGCCGTGTATGCTCCTGCCGGAAGCGTCACGACGAGTGCGGAGTCGGTGCTTCCGGGAATCAGGGGAAACGCGCCAACGGAGCTCATGACCGCGGCGGTCGCGCTCCCGCTGCCCCATCCCTGATTCGACTGGATCAGGGCGCCCGATGAGTTAAATATCGAAAGCACAGGGGCTTCTAACAATCCTGGCGCGCCCTGGGGCACGATCTGGGAAAGCGACGGGCCGACGGCGCGGATAAGCACGGTGTCCGGGTCGCCCGGCCCTACGACGAGGCCCGCGATCATGATGTCGGGCCCCGTTCCGACCTGGCCCCTAGTCGAGATGTTCGAGAGCCTGGGGGAGTCGGCCCGGGCCAGTGCTGCGAGCACCGACACGAACACAACCCCGAATACACCTAGGCGCAGACTCTGCGCTGAAGCTGCGGAGACAGGACCAGACATTGGGCTTAGTGACGGCCGACACCCGAATCGGTAACAGACGAATGATGGAAATTATGAAAATCTCTTACCGACCGAGCATCTATCACTAATGGGCTAAGGGCGTATCCGACCAGAAGTCCCGCGCAATGATTATTGTACGTGTATTCGCTACGCATTAACCGGCGCTATGTTACAAAATACGAAGTTGCGTCGCGTCCGGAACGCACGCGTCGCCGCCGCCGCCCGTGCCGCGGCGGCAACTGGGCCGGGCCTGCCACTGTGGCAGGCGGCGCCAAGGCTGGCAAAAGGACCCCCGCCCGCGTTTTCCCGCGAGGGCTTCGGGGCCCCAGCTTCGCCGTCGCAACGAATGTGCAAGTGGCGCGACGCCCTCTCGATCCTGCCAAAGGGCCCGCGGTGCCTGCCTTCAGGCGATCTCGAAGAAGGGGGTGCCCTCGCCGTGGCCGACGATGGAGCACTCACACGGAAGCACGGGGCGCACCGCAGCGAGCGCCTTTTCCACGGCGTCGCGCGAATTGCAGTCCCTCGAGAGGTGCGCGAGGTAGACCCGCCGCCAGCGGGGGCTGGCTGCGCTCGACAGCAGCTCGCTCATCCGCTCGTTCGACAGGTGGCCGTGGCGGCCCCCGATCCGCCGCTTGAGCGTCCATGAGCGCCTGGGGTCCGCCTCAAGCATCCGGGGGCAGTGGTTGGCCTCGACCACGACGACATCGGACTCTCGGATGCTGTCGCGAACGCTCTTGGGCGCGTGGCCCAGGTCCGTCACCCAGGCGAGGGTTCTCTGAGGCGAGAAGAGGTCGCCGTCCCCCCCGCACGTGAAACGGAAGCCGACCGGGTCCTGGGCGTCGTGGGGGATCGCGAAGCTCTCTACAAGCAAGTCGCGGTAGTGGAATGACGATCCGGTCGCGAAGATCCGCCAGTGCGGGCTCCACGACAGCTCCCTCTGGATGGCGCGGGCCGTGGAGGCGTTCGCGAAGAACCTCAGGTTGGGGAACCTCTTCAGGCTCTCGATCCCCGACGAATGGTCGCTGTGCTCGTGCGTGACGAACACCGCGTCGACCCGCTCGATCGACTCGCCCGACGCGGAAATCATTGCGGCCAGGCGCCGGGCGGAGAAGCCGGCGTCCAGAAGAATCCGCGCCCGCTCCGTCACGACCAGGGCGCTGTTGCCCGAGCTGCCGCTGCCCAGTATGCAGAATCTCATCGCCATCCCGGCGCATCATCAGTCCCGGGCCGCCGGAGGCGCAACGGTATTCAATGCGCCCGGTTGACCCGAGCGCGAATTGTGTTACCTCTGCACCTCTATGCCGACGAGTGCGAGGGACGCCGGGACCGGCGACGTGTACGTCACGCGCCAGGTGCACTTCAACGCCGCGCACCGGCTGCACAACCCGGCGCGCGGCAGGCTCTGGAACGAGCGGACGTTCGGGCCGTGCGCCAACCCGAACGGCCACGGGCACAACTACGTCCTGGAGGTGACCGTGCGGGGCCGGCCGGACCCGCAGACCGGCTATGTCCTCGATCTCGGGGAGCTCAAGCGAATCCTGGAGAGTGCCGTCGTCGGCCCGTGCGACCACCGGAACCTCAACAAGGACGTCGCGTTCCTCAAGGGAACGATACCGACGGCCGAGAACCTCGCGGTAGCGTTCTGGCGGCGCATCGCCCCTCGCATCAAAGCGGGCGAGCTGCACTGCGTCCGCCTGTACGAGACGCCCCGCAATTTCGCCGAATACCGCGGGCCCGGCCACGTGCAATGAGCAAGGCGAAGCGCATGTACCTGCACCCCACCGCCGAGGGTGGGCTCCCGCGAGTCAACCGCTCATACGACTCCCGATTCCGCCCGACGCCGAGCTACCGCGCCTCGCTGCCCGACATAATGGACGCGGAGCACCACCCGATTAGGGGGGCTCACGTGCCCATCCAGCAGGTCGGCGTCTCCGGCTTCAGGCTGCCGCTTAAGTTCCGCAGGAAGAAGGGCGCCACCGTGACGCTCGAGACGAGCGTGACCGGCACCGTCTCGCTGGAGGCCGAGCTCAAGGGGATAAACATGAGCCGGATCCTGCGTTCGTTCTATGATCACAAGGGAGAGGTGGTGACGGGCGAGACCATCGGCCGGATCCTCAAGAAGTACCTCCGGCGGGTCCGCACGAAGGACGCGCGCCTGAGGCTCGAGTTCTCCTATCCCATCCTCCAGAGGAGCCTGCGCAGCGGCCTCGAGGGCTACCAGTATTACGATGTGGCCTTTGAGGGCGTGCTGACGCGCACAGGCAGACTCCGGCGCTTCGTCCATTTCGACTTCGTTTACTCGTCGGCCTGCCCCTGCTCGGCCGAGCTGGCCGAGCACGCGCGCGACGCGCGCGGGGCCTACGCCGTCCCTCACTCACAGAGGAGCAGGGCCCGGCTCACGATCGAGGAGGCCGAGGGCAGGAAGATCTGGATCGAGGACATCCAGGCGAAGTGTGCCCGGGCGCTCGGGACGGAGACCCAGGTGATGGTGAAGCGCGAGGACGAGCAGGCATTCGCAGAGTTGAACGGCGCCCACCTCAAGTTCGTCGAGGACGCGGCGCGGCTGCTCTACCAGGCTTTCGACGCCGACCCGAGGATCAGGGACTTCCAGATCGCCTGCTCGCACCTCGAGTCGCTGCACTCCCACGACGCCGTGAGCGTGATCTGCAAGGGCCTGAGGGGTGGGTTCACGGCCGATTTCATGGATTTCTCCCTGCTGAGGTGCTAGCGGCGCGCGATCGGAAAGCCATGGCAGCCCGCTTCAAGCCCCCTGTAATAGTCATAACCGGCGCGTCGCAGGGAATCGGCGCCGCCATAGCCAGGGCCTTCTCGGCCGAGCTTCCAGGCGTCCGGCTGGCGCTTGTCGCGCGCAACGCGCGAAACCTGGCCTCGGTCGCCCGCTCCTGCGCGCGCCTTGGCGCCAAGGCCGAGCTCTTCACGTGCGACGTCACGGACGAGGCCGCGGTCTGCGCGATGGAGCGCGCCGTCCGGCAACGGCTGGGCCCTGTGGACGTGCTGGTGAACAATGCGGGCAAGTATTTCGGCGCGCCGTTCCTGGGCACGAGTTCGGCCGACTTCGACCAGACGCTGGCCGCGAACCTCAGGAGCCTTTTCCTGGTGACCCGGGCGTTCGCGCCGGCGATGGTGCGCCGGCGCCGGGGCGACATCTTCAACATGGGCTCCATCGCGGGACTCACTGCCTACCCGGGCGGGTCGGCCTACACGGCCGCCAAGTTCGGCGTCGCCGGTCTCTCAAAGGCCATGCGGGCGGAGTTCAAGGACAAGGGGGTCCGGGTCTGCTGCGTCCACCCCGGGGCCACGGTCTCGCCCTCATGGAAGGGCAGCGGAGTCGCGAAGGCGCGGATGATGCCGGCGGAGGACGTGGCAAGGGCCTTCGTCACCCTTTTCAGAATGACGCGGCGCACAGTCGTCGAGGAGATCGTGCTTCGCCCGCAGCTCGGCGACGTCTAGGGGCGTCCCCGGGGCGCGCCCGGGGATCCCGCACCCTGCACGACCCGCGGGCGCATTCTTTGCAGAATGCAGGAATCCCGTGGAATCCGGCCGAAGGTTGCCAGCATAAGGCAGTGATTGATAATATTTAGCAGCGAGGCGGGTATATTGGCACGGCTCCGGCTCAAGGATCCGCATGAACAGGCACTGGACGCCCGGGCGGGGCGAGCAGGGCCACCGCCAATGAACAGCCTTAACTCATTCATCTTTGCCCTTATCGGATCGGTCATGGGTCTCCTTCCCGCGGTGTTCCCGTCGTGGTTTCCCCCGACCGGGGCCGACCAGTCGAGCACCCGCGCGCTCTGGCTCGACACCATGGGGGTGGTGCAGGCCGGCCTGGGCGTGGGGTTCCTCATCCGCGCGCACGTTGTCCCCGCCGCGTTGCGGATCCTCTCGGCGATCCCGACGAGCGACCGCGGCGCGTTCGCGCTTCCCGATACCCACAGCGTGGCCGGGCGGTGACCAGGGGACCCGGAGATTGCGCCGGTACCCCGGGGCGCCGACCGCCGGGACTTGCGCAGCGGCCTACAGCAGTGTGGCCTGGCCGCCCGCTGCCGGCCTTAGCCCGACGGCACCGTAGCCCTTCTCCGTGAGGACGCGTCCTTGGGGCGTCCGCTGCAGGTAGCCCTCCTGGATGAGGAAAGGTTCGTGCACCTCCTCTAGGGTCTCGGCCTCCTCGCCCACGGCCACAGCGATCGTGGTCATCCCGACCGGCCCGCCCCGGTAGTTCTCGGCCATCGCGCGCAGCATCCGCTTATCCATCTCGTCGAGGCCAGCCGCGTCGATCTCGAGGAGCGCGAGGCCGGCGGAGGCCACGTCGCGGGTGATGACCCCGCCGGCGCGCTCCTGGGCAAAGTCGCGGACGAAGTTGATCAGGTTGTTGGCGACGCGCGGCGTGCCGCGGGCGCGGGACGCGATCTCCGCGGCGCCGCCCTCGTCGATCTCGACCTTGAGGAGCTTGCACGTCCTGCGCACGATCTGGTGGAGGGTGGCCTTATCGTAGTAGTCCAGGCGCGTCTGTAGGGTGAATCTCGACCTGAGCGGGGCCGTGAGGAGGCCCGAGCGCGTCGTCGCCCCTATGAGCGTGAACCGCGGAAGCGTCAGCCGCACGCTCCGGGCGTTCGGCCCCTGGTCGATCATGATGTCGATCCGGAAATCCTCCATGGCCGAGTAGAGGTACTCCTCGACCGTCTTCGGGATCCGGTGGATCTCGTCGATGAAAAGCAGGTCCCCCTCCTGCAGGTTGGTCAGCAGCCCGGCCAGGTCGCCCGCCTTTTCGACGACGGGTCCCGAGGTCACTCGGACGCTCCTTCCGAGCTCGTTTCCGAGGATGAACGCCAGCGTGGTCTTGCCGAGACCCGGTGGACCCGAAAGGAGGATGTGGTTAAGGGGATCGCCCCGCTTCCTGGCGGCCCCGACCATCACCTGCAGGCGCTCGATCGTCTTCGTCTGTCCCGCGAAGTCCGAAAACAACAGGGGCCTGAGGGCCGCCTCCGCCGGGGTGACCGGCGCCGCCAGGGTCGACGAGATGAACCCCGTCCCCTTGGCGCGGTCCCCTGCGGGAGTGGAGGGCGTCATTTCCATTCCAGCTCGGCGCCGAGGGAGCGGAGATTCTCGACGAAGCGAGGGTGGGCCCGCTTGATGATCTCCGCGTTTCGCACGACGCTGCGGCCCGGAATCGACGCCGCGACCATGGTGAGAGCGACGGCGGCCCGGATCACGTAGGGAGAATCGACCACGGCGGGCCTCAGCGGCCTGTTGCCAAAGACGACGATGCGGTGGGGATCGCTCACGAGCACGTGTGCCCCGAACTTCGCCAGCTCAGGCATCCACGAGAAACCGTTTTCATAGACTTTGTTCCAAAAGTGGATCGTGCCCTCGCAGCGGGTGGACAGCGCGACAAGCAGCGGCAGCAGGTCCACCGAGAAATACGGCCACGGGGCGGCCTCGATCTTGGGCAGCAGGTTGCTCGTGTACGGCTTCTCGATGACCCTCGGCTGTCCGGCGAGCACGACCGCGGTGTCGCCCTCGTGGCCCACGGTCACGCCCAGCTTTGCGAACGAGCGCGCGATAAGGTCGAAGTGCCGCGGCACGGACCTGAGGACCCGCACGTCGCCGCCCGTAATCGCGCCGAGCGCCAGGAACGTCGTCACCTCGTGGTAGTCCGAGCCTATCTCGATCGTCGCCCCGTGCAGGGCCCTCGCGCCCGCGACCGAGAGCATGCTGGTCCCGATCCCTTCGATCTTCGCCCCCATCGCGACGAGCGCGTTACAGAGCTCTTGGACGTGGGGCTCGCTTGCCGCGTTAATCAGGGTGGAGGTTCCGCGCGCCAGGGCCGCGGCCATCGCGAAGTTCTCGGTCACGGTCACCGACATGTAGTCGAGCCAATGGCGGGCTGCGCGGAAGCCCCCGTCCACCGATATCGACAGCGGGTCTCCCTCGTGCACGGTGGCGCCGAGCGCGGAGAGGACCTGCAGGTGCGGATCGATCTCGCGGACGCCGAGCGAGCACCCCTTCGCGTTCGACCGCAGGGCGATCCTTCCCATCCGGCGCAGCAGCGCCGGATACAGGAGAACGGTCGAGCGCATGTCCTGGGGGAGCTCGGCGTTCGCGAGCGTATTCCGGAACGACCGGTGGTCGACCCGCATGACGCCCGATGCCCGGTCCCATTCTATCGCCGAGCCCTGCGCCTGGAAGAACGACACGAGCTTGTCGAGGTCCGTTATGTCGGGGACGTTCGTCAACGTGACCGGCTCGTTGGTGAGCAGCGTGGCGCAGAGGATGGGCAGCACGGCGTTCTTGTTGCCCGAGGGAGTCACTGTTCCGGACAGCGGTTTGCCGCCGTTTACGACGAGATCGGCCATGGAAAAGGAAAAGGCGTCCGCGCGCGGCGGACGCCTTGGAATGCGCTCCTTGAGGAGCGCCTTGGCAAGACCTAAACGGCGGGTCAGATCGCGCCGCCGCCCTGGTGGCCCTCGGAACGGGGATCGCCGCGGTCCCGGCCGAAGCCTCCCCGGTGGCGCCTGCGCCGTCGGCCGCCTTGGCGATCTCCACCGCGGTCGCCGCCGCGGGCCTCCTGTTCGCCGCCCTGGGGGGCTCGGTCGCCGCGGTAGCCCTGGAATTCGCCGCCGCGCCCGCGTCCGCCGCGGTGGCGCCTGCGGTGACGGTGGCCCTCCTGGAAGGGCTCGCCGGCGCTTTCCCGCCCGGCGGGCGCTTCAGCCGGCTTGCTGCCGCCGAACAGGCGCTTCAGCCAGCCGAAGAAGCCGCCTGCGGCAGGCTTTGCCTCCTGGGGAGCGCGGTCCGCCTGGAACGGCTGCTCGGGGCGGGGGCGCTGCTCGAACTGCGGGCGCTGATCGCGCTGCGGCTGGTTGCGGCGGAAGTCGCGTCCCTCCGGACGCGGCTCGCTGCGGTCGTCCCTGCGGTCGGCGCGGAACGTGGGCCGGCCCTCGCCGACGCCTCGGTCAGGGCGGTCGCCGGGATGTGACTCGCGCGGCGACAGGGCCGAGGGCGATTCCCACCTCACAGCGGGGCGGGCCGACTCGGCGGGTGGAAGGATCTGGATTTCCGGCTTCTCCGCCACCGGCTCCGGCGGGCTCGCCGGGGCCGCGGGTGCGTCAGCCGCGTTGGTGGCCTCGGCATCCGCCGCGGCTGGCGCCGCGGGGACCTCGACATTGGCCGGCTCCGAAGCCGGCGCGCTCGCGCCATCTTGGCTCGCGAACGGATTCTTGTACTCGCGCTCGTGCGTTATGACCTCGACGGCGGTGGGCTTGTAGTCGCTCTTCACCGCAGTTGCCGCTGGGGCCGAGGCGCTCACTGGGCGCCTGCCGCGGGAGAGGCCCGACCCGCGTGTGCTGCCGAAGCTTCCGGCAGGGGTCTCGGCTCCAGCGGCTGGGGCCGGACCATCGCCGGCCGGGGCCGCGGGAGCGCCGGACTGATTTGTATCTGTCATTGTGTTTTTGTTTTGTGTAGTGGCGCTCACCGGAATGCGGGAGCGGCCGTTGTTGATGCGGCGCCGCGGAGCGCATGGGGACGCGCTCGGACGCAAACGCCGAAGCGGATAAGTCTCGCTCAGTCTTGCCCGGCGGGCAACTCCAAAAGAGATCCGGCCCGACCCCGCCAATTGCATCTTGCACCCGCCCGCCGCGGCCGCAGTTTCGACGCAAATGGACAAGTTCGAGGAGATATTCAGGATGCAAGACGCGCTCAACCGGAGGATAGGCGTGGAATTGCCGCCGGGGAGCGACGAGGAGAAGGCCAAGTGGATACTCAACTACACGCGGGCCATGCAGCAGGAGCTCGCGGAGCTCGTCGATTCGGTGCCCTGGAAATGGTGGGCGAAGTACCAGGAGTTCGACGCGCAGAACGCCCGGGTGGAGGTCGTGGACCTCTTTCATTTCCTTGTCTCCCTCGCGCGGACCCTCGGCATGAGCGCGGACGACGTCTACCAGGCGTACGTGAAGAAGAACCAGGTGAACCTCCAGCGCCAGGAGACCGGGTACGCCAAGAAGGACGAGTCCGACTCCCGCCACATCTGAAGGGCCGTCCGCCCCTGGCGGGCCCGCGTGGGTTCTCAGCGCGAGACGACGAAAGCGGCCTGGACGTCAACGGCCACGTAGCCGTCCTCGATGATCGAGGTGCGCAGCTTGAGCTTCGCCTTGCCGTAACGCGCGAGCGCGTCCTTGAACTCGGCGATCGCAGCCTGTGCCGGGCGCTCGCAGATCGCGCGAAGGTCGCCGATCACCGGGCGCCTGTAGGCAGCCCGGCTCTCCTTGACGACGATGTGCCACACCGGCTTGTCTGTGTTCTCCGCCCTCATCAGCTCCCACACGACGCCGTAACCGGCGAGCGTCGCAAGCGCGACAAGGCTCCCGCCGAACGCCGTGTTGAGCGAGTTCTTGTTCTGCTCCTTTGGGGCGGTCAGCACCAGCGCGCGGTCGTCGCTCACCTGCACGCCGACGCCCATGGCCTTCGCGAGCGGGATCATCTCGTGGAGGAACAACTCGAGCGCCGGAACCTTGACGGGCTTCATCGCGCCCGAGGCTGGACGATTTATTGCTCCGCGTCAAAGCCGGCGCGTCCATTCCCCGCGAATATGGGCACGCGGTGCGTAAAATACTGTAAATAAGTGCAATACGAGTGATTAAGCGGCCGCCCGGGCCGCACCGGACCCGGGGGGCGCATGTCCGGGCAGCGGCCCCGCTTCGGTGTTGCCGGGCCCTCATGCCCGCTTCACCTTTCGCCAATGAACGTCTCGCTAGGCAGGCGGCGAGTATTGGCCACGGCCTTGGCCTGCCTTCTGCTGTACGGCGCCGTCGGCTTCTTCGTCATCCCGCCGATCGCCAGGTCTCAGGCGCAGAAGCGCCTCTCGGCCGAGCTTGGCCGGACGGTGTCCATCGGGAAGCTGCGGGTGAACCCCTTCATGCTGTCAGCGGCGATCGAGGACTTCGACGTGGCCGAAAGGGACGGCCGCGGCTCCTTTCTCGGATGGAAGCGCCTCTACGTGAGGTTCGATGCCCTGCGCTCGCTTGCCGGCGCGTGGGTGCTCGGCGACATCGAACTCGACGGCTTCCACGCCGGCGCGGTGGTGAATCCCGACGGGTCCTTCAACTTCTCCGACCTGATCTCGAAGTTTGCCCCGCCGCCGGCGGGCCCCCCGCCGAAGCCGGCCCCGTCCGTCCTGATCGGCAACCTCAGGGTCTCGCAGGCCCGAGTGGACTTCAGCGACCACTCCCTCAGGCACCCGTTCGCGACCACGATCGGCCCGGTGACGTTCTCGCTCACGGGTTTTCGGGCCACCGGCCGCCGGGGCGCCCCGTACCAGTTCGCCGCGAAGACCGAGGCGGGCGAGAGCCTTGAGTGGAAGGGAACCCTCTCCGCCAATCCCTTCGAGTCCCGCGGCGAATTCGACGTCGAGAACGTCGTCCTCAAGAAGTACTCGCCCTACCTCGAGGCGAGATCGCGGGCAGACCTCACCGCGGGCAAGCTCTCCCTGCGCGGCCGTTACCACCTGGACCTCAACCCGATGAGCCGGCTGCTGGTGCTAGGCGACTCCGAGGTGCATCTTCGCGACCTGAGGGTCGTCGAGCGCTCGAGCGGAAGCCCCGTGCTTGAACTGGACTCACTCGATGTCACGGGCATCCAGGCGGACGCGGTGCAGCCAAGGGCGTCGGCGGAACGCGTCGCTCTCGCCGGCGGCCACCTCACGGTGCGCAGGAACAAGGACGGCTCGGTGAATCTCCTCTCGCTGTTGGGGCCGGCTGCGGCGCCGCAGGGCGCCGTCGCGAGCGCCGCCCCGGCCGCCGTTCCCATGGTCTCCGCCGGCGAGGTGGCTCTCAGGGATTTCTGGGTCGACATCGCCGACGACGCGCCCTCCCACCGCGCGAACCTGTCGCTGAGGAGCCTGCAGCTCTCGCTGAAGGATTTCACCCTTGCCAGCGAGGCCGCGATGCCGCTGCGCCTTTCCTTTGAATGGGCACCGAAGGGAACCGTCGAGCTCGATGGCACCGTGGCCCTGAAGCCCGGGCCAAGGGCCGACCTGAAGGCCAACATAGCGGCCATGGAGATTCTTCCCTTCAGCCCGTACCTCGAGGAGCTCGTGAACGCGCGGGTGACCCAGGGGGCTGTGTCGGCATCCTGCCGTCTGCGCGCGTCCCTGGCCTCCGGACAGCCCGCGGTGGCGCTTGAAGGCGACATGCGAGTGGAGAACCTGGGCATCGTTGACGCGGCCCGCGACAAGGCGCTCCTCGGACTCTCGAGTCTCCGGCTCTCCGGGGTGAAGGCCGCCACCACGCCGAAGCTGGCGGCGTCGGTGCGGCAGGTCGACCTCCTCGGCCCCTACGTCCGCGTGCGCGTCGACGCGGACCGATCGCTCAACCTCGCCTCGCTCTTGAGGCGCGCAGAGCCGTCCCCGGCCGCGCCCCCCGGGGGCGCCGCTGCTGCGGGGGCCGCGGCGAAAATTGAGATTGGCCGCGTCGCAATTACCGGCGGCGACCTCAGCTTCACCGATATGTCCGTCGAGCCCAACGTGCGGGTGTCGCTGAGCGAGCTTGCCGGGTTCATTTCCGGGCTGTCATCGGAGAACCTTGCGCGGGCCGACGTGGCGCTGAAGGGCATGGTCGGCGACCAGGGTCCCGTCGAGATCACAGGCAAGCTCGATCCCCTTGGTGCACACAGGTTCGTCGCGCTGGATATCGGCATGAAGAACGTGGACCTGCTCCCGCTGAGCCCGTACGTAGGCAAGTACGCGGGATACGAGCTCGCTCGCGGCCAGCTCGTGGTCGACTCGAAGGTCAAAGTCGACGGCGAGAAGCTCGATTCGACAGTCGTCGTTACGCTCAACCAGTTCACGCTCGGGTCGGCGACCGCAAGCCCGGACGCAACGGCGCTGCCCGTGAGGCTGGGCGTGGCCCTGCTCAAGGACGTCGACGGAAAGATCGTGATAGACCTGCCCTTGGAGGGAAGCCTGGCCGACCCGAGTTTCCGGATCGGCAAGGTCGTGCTCCGGGTGGTCGTCAACCTCTTGACCAAGGCCGCCGTCTCACCCTTCACCCTGCTTGGCTCGATGTTTGGCGGAGGAGGCGAGGAGCTCTCATTCCAGGAATTCGCCCCGGGCAGCAGCGAGCTCCAGGCGTCGGAGCTCCCCAAGCTCGGGGTCGTCGCGAAGGCGCTGGCAAACCGGCCCGGTCTCAGCCTGGGCCTTGAGGGCGGCTTTGACACCGCGGCGGACACATACGCGCTCAAGCGCTCGATGCTCGCCGAGCTTGTGAGGGGCCAGATCTGGGAGGAGCGCCACGCCGCCGACCCCAACATCGCCCCGCCAGACAAGCTCGAGATCTCTCCGGAGGAGAACGCCGCCATGGTCAAGAAGCTCTTCGACTCGAAGTTCCCGCCCGGCACGCAGTTTGGCACGCCTCTGCCGCCGCCGCCCGCGGTGGAGCCACCGCCACCGGGTCCCCCGCCAGGGCTCCTTGAGCGCATCGTGAACGCGCTGACGTCCAGAAGAGAGCGCGACGAGGCGGCTGCGCGCAAGAGGGCCGAGGACCTCGCCTCCCAGCATGCTAAGGACGTGGAGCAGGCCGCCGCCGCGGGCCTGCCTCTTGAGGTGATGACGGGAAGGCTGGCCGAGTCGATACAGGTCGGTGCCAACGACCTCGGCGCTTTGGCCACCGAACGCGCGCGGCGCGTTAGGGATTATCTGATCGACACGGGCCGCATCGCGCCCGAGCGCCTCTTCCTCGCGCAGGGCGCGGGTCACAAGGAGCATGGCACGGGCCCGCGCGTGTTCCTGAGCCTCCAGTAGGAAGGGCCCGCCGGGCTTGCGGCGCGCCTCGGGCGCGTTTGAGTGGGCTGATGGCAAGAGCCGAAGAGCCCAAGATCATCTTCTCGATGATCGGCGTCTCGAAGAGGATCGAGCGCAAGGAGATCCTCCGCGACATCTCGCTGTCGTTCTACTACGGCGCCAAAATCGGGGTCCTTGGGCTCAACGGCTCCGGGAAATCGTCCCTGATGCGCATCCTTGCGCTTCGCGACACGGAGATCGAAGGCCGCGTCCACATCGAGCCGGGTTACGAGGTCGGCCTCCTCGAGCAGGAGCCCCAGCTTGCGGCTGGGACCACGGTTCGCGCGAGCGTCGAGGAGGGGGTCAGGCATCTCGCGGAGCTCGTCGCGGCGTATGACGCGACGTGGGACGAGCTCAACACCGCCGAGGGCGAGGCCGCCAAGGAGGCCATCGCCGAGCGCCAGGGCGAGCTTCACGAGAAGATCGAGGCCCTTGGGGCCTGGGACGTGGGGCCCCAGGTGGAGATGGCGATGGACGCCCTCCGCTGCCCCCCCGCCGACCAGGTCGTGGACCAGCTCTCGGGCGGCGAGCGCCGGCGGGTCGCGCTCGCGCGCCTACTCCTGCGCAAGCCCGCGGTGCTTCTCCTCGACGAGCCGACCAACCACCTTGACGCGGAGAGCGTCCAGTGGCTCGAGCAGCACCTCGCCCGCTACGAGGGAACGGTGATCGCCGTCACCCACGACCGCTACTTCCTCGACAACGTCGCGCAGTGGATCCTCGAGCTCGACCGGGGCCACGGCATCCCATGGAAGGGCAACTATTCCTCATGGCTCGAGCAGAAGCAGAAGAGGCTCGCTGTCGAGCAGCGCACCGAGGACCGCCGCCAGAAGGCGATGGCCCGCGAGCTCGAGTGGATCCGCAAGTCGGCGGTGGCGCGCCGGGTGAAGTCGCAGGCGCGCATCACCGCCTACGAGTCGATGCTGAAGGATTCCGTAGACGAGAAGGAGAGGGACTTCGAGATCGTGATCCCCCCCGGGCCGCGCCTCGGCACGCTAGTGGTGGAGGCCAGGGGTCTCGCGAAGGCCTACGGGGAGAACCTTCTCTTCGACGACCTTTCCTTCTCGCTCCCGCCGGGAGGCATCGTCGGCGTCATCGGACCGAACGGCGCTGGCAAGACGACGCTCATCCGCCTGATAACCGGGGCCGAGAGGCCGGACGCCGGGACGCTCCGGATCGGCGAGACAGTCAAGATCGCCCATGTCGACCAGTCGCGCGACTCGCTCCCGGGCCACCTCACGATCTACGAAGCGATCAGCGGCGGCGAGGAGATCCTGAGGATGGGGGGGCGCGAGGTGAACGCCAGGGCCTATTGCGCGCAGTTCGGGTTCACCGGCCCCGACCAGCAGAAGAAGGTGGGCGTCCTCTCGGGGGGCGAGCGCAACCGGGTCCACCTCGCCCGCCTGCTCAAGGCCGGGGCCAACCTCGTCCTGCTCGACGAGCCGACGAACGATCTGGACGTCAACTCGATCCGCGCGCTGGAGGATGCGATCGAGAACTTCGCCGGCTGCGCCGTGGTCGTCTCCCACGACAGGTGGTTCCTCGACCGGGTCGCGACCCACATCCTCGCATTCGAGGGAGAGAGCACCGCGCGCTGGTTCGCCGGGAACTACTCGGGATACATGGAGGACCTTCACCGCAGGCGCGGCAAGGATGCCGACCAGCCCCACAGGATCAAGTACCGGCGCCTGACGCGCTCGTGACGTCGTCCCAGGAGCTCAGGCGCCTCCGAGCAGGGATTTCAGGTCCGCGAGCGAAAGACGCTCTGCCGCCGCATCGCTCGCCTCGAAGACCCCGGCAAGGAGCGCGCGCTTGTCCCCCTGGAGGGACAGCACCCTCTCCTCCACCGTCTCCGGGCACACAAGCTTGTAGCTCGTTACGACGCGGGACTGGCCGATCCGGTGCGCCCGGTCCGTCGCCTGCGCCTCTGCCGCGGGGTTCCACCACGGGTCAAAATGGACGACCGTGTCCGCCCCGGTGAGGTTGAGCCCGGAGCCGCCAGCCTTGAGCGAGAGCAGGAAGACGGGCACGTCGGCCGACGACTGGAAGCGGTCTATCTCGAGCTGGCGCGCCGCCGGCGCCATCGAGCCGTCGAGGTAGCAGTGGGCGGTGCCCGCCGCCTGCAGCTCCGCGCGGAGCAGGGCGAGGAGCGAAGTGAACTGCGAGAACACGAGGAGGCGGTGGCCGCCGTCCGCGGCCTCGGCCAGAATCTCGAGGAAAGCGTCGAGTTTCGCCGACCCCGCGTAGGGTGCGCCGGATCCCCCCCCCGGAGGATCCGCGCCCTCGCTCCCGACGAGCCGCGGATCGCAGCAGATCTGGCGCAATCTCAGCAGCTGGGTTAGCGCCGCGAGGCGCACCCGCGCCTCCGGGGCGCCGGAGGCCTCGAGGTCGAGAAGCTGGCGCTCCGACCTCTCCTCGAAGGAGCGGTAGAGCGCGGCCTGCTCGGCCTCAAGCGCGCACCAGACGACCTGCTCGATCCGCGCGGGCAGCTCCGGGGCCACCGATCCCTTCGTCCGGCGCAGGATGTAGTGCGCCGCCTTGGCCCTCAGCCGGTCGTCCAGCCAGGCGCGCTCCTCGGCGCGGGCGCCCTCGGGAACCCGCTCGACGTAGCCCGGAAGGGCAAAATCGAAGAGCGCGCGCAGGTCGTCGAGGGAGTTCTCGACGGGAGTGCCCGTCAGCAGGAACCGCCCCCGCGACCTGAGGGAGCGCAGCGCCCGCGCGTTCTGCGACCGGCTGTTCTTCACGTGCTGCGCCTCGTCGCCGACGACGCACGCGAACTCGACCGAAGCCATGAGGTCGCGGTCCCGCGCAAGTGTCCCGTAGGAGGTGATGACGAGGTCCCAGTTCGCAAAGTCGCCCACCTCCCGCAGCCGGCGATCCCCGCGGTGGGCGAAGACCCGCAGGCCAGGTGCGAAGCGCGCCGCCTCGCGCCGCCAATTCTCGACGAGCGAGGCCGGGCAGACGACGAGGCCCGGGCCGGATCCGGCCGTCGCCGCGCATAGGAGCGCGAGGGCCTGCAGGGTCTTGCCTAGGCCCATCTCGTCGGCCAGCACGCCGCCCAGGCCGTTCCGATGGAGGTGCCAGAGCCACGCGGCGCCGATCCGCTGATAGGGGCGCAGGACAGCCTCGAGGCCGGGCGGCACGGGCGCCGGCTCGAGCCGGGAGAGGTTGCGCAGCGCCGCGGTCCACGCGCGCCACTCGTCCGGGGGCCGGAAGCCGGGCGAAAGCCGCTCCACCAACTCCTCGACGTCGGCGGCCCGCGCGGCGCCGACATGCTGGGTCCGGCGCGCGCAGGCGGCGTCCGGCCCACCCCCGGCGAGGGCCCGCTGCGCATCGGCGAGCCTTCGCACGCGCTCCGGGTCGACCAGGATTATTCTTCCATCGCACTCGGCGTAGGCGCGGCCGGCCGCGATCGCATCGCGGATGGCCCCGTCGCTCGCACCGGCGCCCCGGAGGCCGAGGGAGACCTCCCAGCCGTCGCCCGATGGCGAAACCTCGCACGTGATCTCCGCCGCGGCCAGGTGGGCCGTCCTCGCGGCGAAGTTTGGCGTGAACTCGGCCCCTAGTTCCCGCCGCAGGCGGTCGCCGTGCATCGCGATGAAGGACAAGGTCTTGTGGCGGTCGCGCAGCCACCATTTCCTGTTCGACGGCTCCAGGACAAACCCGGCGGCCCTGAGCAGCTCAACCACCTCGCCGTGGCGGGGGTCCTCGCGCGAGGGAAGGCTCAAAGCAAGGTAGTGCTCGGAGCCGTCGACGACCAGGGGCTCCCTTGCGGCGGGCCGCGGCGCGCGGCGGGCGGGTTGCGGCGCGGGGCTGGGGGCCGCCTCCGGCTCCTCTAGGAGCTCGTCGTGGCCCCAGGCCACCGGCCGCGCGTTCTCGACGAAGATCGGCCGGCCCGCCGCCGCGGCCGCGAGCTCGCGCAGCTGCCGGCGGCTCAGCTGGATGAAAGCGGGCGGCCTCGGGGTCGCGCACCAGCCTTGGAGCAGGGCTAGGGCGGGGGCGAGCCCGGGATCAGGCTCCGCCCCCGCGTCGAGCTCAACCCTGATGGCGACGGCGTCCCTTGCGGCCGCCGCGGGCAGGTTCGGCGGCAGGTGGAGTCGAAGGGCGGTCACGGCGTCCATGGTCAATGCTTTCAATTTTCCAGGAGAAATGGAATAAAACACGTGCAAAGCGGCTCCGAGACCCAGTAGCCCCATGACGAGCGAGTCCTTCACGCAGCTGGTTGACGCGCACTATGCGCCCCTCTACCGCTTTGCCCTGAGCCTCGCGCGCAACGGTTCTGACGCGGGCGACCTGGTCCAGCAGACCTTCTTCATCTGGGCGACGAAGGGCCACGGCATCCGGGAGCTTTCGAAGGCCAAGTCGTGGCTGTTCACGACCCTTTACCGGGAGTTCCTGCGCGGGCGCCGCCGCGACGCCCGTTCGACCTCGCTCGAGGAACTGCCGCCGGGCGGCAACGAGCCACTCGCGCACGACGTGGACCGGGTTTCGCGCATCGACTCGGCGGCGGTCATGTCCGCGCTGCAGTCGGTCGAGGAGCCCTTCCGTGCCCCGCTGACGCTTTTCTATATCGAGGACATGTCCTACCAGGAGATCGCCGACGCTCTCGACGTGCCCATAGGCACGGTGATGTCGCGCCTGTCCCGCGGGAAGGCGCAGCTCAGGGCCGCGTTCCTGCGCGCGGAGAGGCCGGTCGCCAAGGTGCTTCCGTTCCCGGGCGAGGGAGGAGAGCGCGCGTCATGACCATCGAGGAGGCCCGCTTCATCCTCTGCGCGTACCGCCCGAACGGGAGCGACGCGGGCCTGCCCGCGTTCGGCGACGCCCTGCGCATGGCGGCCGCCGACCCTGCCGTCGGGGAATGGTTCGCCCGTTCGACGGCCTTCGATGCGGCGGTCGCGGGCAGGCTCAGGCAGATCGAGCCGCCGGCCGGTCTCCGGGAGGCGATCCTCGCCGGCGCGCGCGCCAGCGGGCAGCAGAGGAGCCTAGGGCGCGGCTGGGCATGGGCCGCGGGCATGGCGGCGGCGGCCGCCCTCGCCTTCGTGCTATTCTCGATGAAGACGCCGGCGCGACCGGAGCAAGGCGCGGCCTCCTTCGCGGCGTTTGCGATCAGCGACATGGCCAACGCGAAGCACGGGGGCAGGGGCGAACCCGCGGGGGCGCTCATCGCGGCGCTGGAGGCGAACGGGGCGCGGATGCCGGGCCCCGGCCAGATAGACTTCGACAGGCTGAGGGAGACGGGATGCCGCACGGTCAACTTCGCAGGGCGCGACGTGCTCGAGGTCTGCTTCTCGCGCGACGGCGCACTCTTCCACCTCTACGTGGCTCGCCGCGAGAGCCCGCCGGGCGACTCCGCGGACAACGGCGCCTCGTTCATCTCCGAGGCTGCCGGCGCAGCCGCCGCCTGGTCCGACAGCCGCTTCGACTACGCGGTCGCCAGCAAGGCCGGCGTCGAGGCCATCCGGAGGCTGCTCTGAGCGCCGCGCCCGGCGGACCAGGGGCGCATGGGGCGCGATTTTTTTCGCGACGAGCGCGACGGCCTTGGCCAGCTTGTGGGGGCGCAAATAGCCGAGGCCATGCCCAGTCCAACATCCCCTAACGCCGAGCAGGCCCGACTGGCCGAGGACGGCGCGCGCGCAAAAAACTGGAAGCGCTGGGGCCCCTACCTCTCCGAGAGACAATGGGGCACCGTGCGGGAGGATTACTCCTCGGACGGCGAGAGCTGGCGGTACTTCTCCCACGAGCACGCCCGCAGCCGCGCCTACCGGTGGGGCGAGGACGGGCTCCTCGGCATCACCGACCGCGAGTGCCGCCTGTGCTTCGCGGTTGCGCTCTGGAACGGCAGGGACGCCATCCTCAAGGAGAGGCTGTTCGGGCTCACAAACTCCGAGGGCAACCACGGAGAGGACGTCAAGGAGTGCCATTTCTACACGGATTCGACCCCGACCCATTCGTGGATGAGCGCTCTCTACAAGTATCCTCAGGCCGCGTTCCCCTACGAGCGCCTGCGGGCGGAGGCCGCGTCGAGGACGCGCGACGACCCCGAGTTCGAGCTGTTCGAGACCGGCGTCTTCGACGGCGGAAGGTACTTCGACGTGACCGCCGAGTACGCGAAGGAGGGCCCGGACGACATCTGTATCCGCTTGACCGCTGCCAACCGCGGCCCGGAGCGGGCTCCGCTCCACCTCCTGCCGACTCTCTGGTTCCGCAACACCTGGTCCTGGGGGTGCCGGCACGAGGGCTGCGGCCTCAAGCCGAGGATGCGCGCCGTTTCCCCCGTGTGCGTCCAGTGCGACCACGATACGCTGGGCCGGATGTGGTTCGACGTCGAGGCGGGCGCAGGCACCGCCGCCGCGCTGCTCTTTACCGAGAACGAGAGCAACTTGGCCCTGCTGTTCGGCGCCGAGAACTCCTCGGCCTACGTCAAGGACTCAATCGGCGACTTCGTCGTCGGCGGGCGCAAGGGGGCGGTCAACCCGCAGCAAAAGGGGACGAAGTGCTCCGCGCACTTCGTCCTCGACCTCGCCCCGGGGGAGGAGCGCGTCGTGCGGCTCAGGCTCAGGGCCGGGGATCCCGGGCCGGGCGGGCCCTTCGGCCCCGCGTTCGAGCGCACGTTCGCTTCGAGGAGGAAGGAGGCCGACGAGTTCTACGCGGCGCTGCCCGGACCGTCCGACCCCGCCGCCCGCCTGATCGCGCGCCAGGCCAACGCGGGCCTCCTCTGGTCGAAGCAGTTCTATCACTACGTCGTCGAGGACTGGCTCGCGGGCGATTCCAACCAGCCCCCGCCCCCAGCAGAGCGGCTCACCGGGCGCAACAGCGACTGGCCCCAGGTCTTCTCCCGCGACGTGATGTCGATGCCGGACAAGTGGGAATACCCTTGGTTCGCGGCGTGGGATCTCGCGTTCCACATGCTTCCCATGGCAAGACTCGACCCGGTGTTTGCCAAGGAGCAGCTCAACCTCGTGCTGCGCGAGTGGTACATGCACCCCAACGGGCAGATCCCGGCGTACGAGTGGAACTTCTCGGACGTCAACCCTCCCGTTCATGCCTGGGCCTGCTGGCGAGTCTACAAGATCACGGGGCCGCGGGGCTCGCGCGACAGGGCGTTCCTCGCGAGGGTCTTCCAGAAGCTGCTCCTCAACTTCACCTGGTGGGTGAACCGCAAGGACGTCAGCGGGCGCCACGTCTTCAGCGGCGGCTTCCTCGGGCTGGACAACGTCGGAGTTTTCGACCGCTCGAAGCCCCTGCCCGGGGGCGGGCAGCTGGAGCAGGCTGACGGCACGGCCTGGATGGCGTTCTACTGCAGCACGATGCTCGCCATGGCTCTCGAGCTCGCCGAGGGCGACCCCGCGTACGAGGACATCGCCTCGAAGTTCTTCGAGCACTTCGTCGCCATCGCGGACGCGATGAACCGGCTGGGGGGAACGGGCCTCTGGCACGAGGAGGACGGGTTCTACTACGACCAGCTGCTCGTCGACGGCGGATCGATTCCCCTGAGGCTCAGGTCCATCGTCGGCATCATCCCCCTCTTCGCCGTCGAGTTCATCGAGGAGGGCCGGCTTGACAAGCTCCCCGGCTTCGCCAGGCGCACCCGGTGGTTCCTCGAGAACAGGAGGGACCTGGCCGGGCACATCTCGTACATGACGCGGGGCGAGTTCGACCCGGGCCGCAGGATCCTCGCCATCCCGACGCGCGCCCGCCTTGAGCGCGTGCTCCGCTACGTCTTCGACGAGTCGGAGTTCCTGTCGCCATACGGGGTGCGGTCCCTGTCGCGCGCGTACCGCCACCATCCGTTCATGTTGGATATCCGGGGCGGCGCCTACGGGGTCGATTACGAGCCCGGCGAGTCGCGGACGTGGCTCTTCGGCGGAAACTCGAACTGGCGGGGGCCCGTGTGGTTCCCCCTCAACTACATCCTCATCGAGGCGCTTCAGCGCTACCACCTGTTCTACGGCGACGGCCTGAAGATGGAGTTCCCCACGGGGAGCGGGCGAATGATGAACCTGGACCAGATCGCGCGGGAACTGGCGAGGCGGCTGATATCGCTGTTCACGGCTGATTCGCGGGGCCGGAGGCCCGCCCTGGCGGGCGACGCCAGGTTCGCAGACGACATTCATTGGCGCGAACTCGTCTGGTTCCACGAGTATTTCCATGGGGATACCGGCCGTGGCCTGGGAGCCAACCACCAGACGGGATGGACTTCGCTCGTGGCGCGCCTCTTAGAGGAATTCGTTGAATGAAAATGGATTGAGACAATTCCCGGCGGCGCCGGCGGGGCCGTGCATTGTGCAATACCGAAAGTGTTCCGCTTATATGTCCAAAAAAACTTGGCGCCCCGCTGAACTCCCATAAGGCGCCCCGGTCTGCGGCGGGCGTGAATGCACAGTCCAACCGATTCGCCCTCCCGCGTGCGCCGCTCGCCGCCCGACTGGCGGCCGTTTTCGTCCTTTCGTCCCTAATGCTCGCGGCGCTTGGGTCCGCCTCCGAGCGCTGGGCCACGCTCGAGGCAATCCACCAGCTGGAGAACCCGCGCAACTCCCCGGAGCCGGGCCAGCTGGGCGAGCTCGGCCCCTACCAGTTCCGCGAGCAGACGTGGAGGATGTACACCCAGGCCCCCTTCATCAAGGCGCTCGACCGTCAGTCGTCGGACGCCGTGGCGGTGCGCCACTACGACTGGCTGAGGGGCGAGCTCGAGCGCCGCGGCGTAGAGGCGTCGGCCTTCCGGATCGCGCTCGCCTGGAACGGCGGGATAGGCGCGGCTCTTGACAAGCATCCGGGCGCCTCGGTCGTCGACTACGCCACCCGCGCCGCGAATCTCGCGGCTGAGTTCGAGAGGAGCGGGCAGCCCGGAACGCGGTGAGGGGGGGCCGCCCCCCGGTTTCACTCCAGGAAGGCGGACTGCTCCGGCGCCTTTTGAACCTTGCGCGCCGCTTCTTCCTTCGGCGCCGCGGAGAGGTGCCGCGGCGGCCGGGTCGTCCTCTGGGCCACCGCGGCCTCGCGGTCCCTCACGATCCGGTCGCAGATCTCGTGGACCTGAAGGTGCAGCCACTTCGTCGTGCTGCTCGCCGCGGTGTAGTCGGCCGGCCCGTAGTGGTCGATCCGGCCCACCTGGCGGAGGCGGTCGTTCTGCTCGAACTCCGACTGCTTGGCCGGATTGTACACGCCGTAGGCCCTTCCGCCGTTGCCCTTGACCACTGAGAAGCACGGCACGTCGCTCGGGCCGTCGGCCACGTAGATCATGTTCTGGAACGGGATCCGGCGATCCTCGGCGGCGACCCTTGAATTCACGTCGATCGCGGGATTCCGGTTCGTCCCCTTGTTGATCTCGAAGAGCGCGCGCGTCTTGGTCGTGTTGTCGATGACCATGCCGATCTGGGCGATCTCGGCCTTCGCGTCGAGCTCGAGCTCCTTCTGCTGCAGGAACCCGGGCTGGAGCGGATTCTCGATGAACTCGCACCCCCAGATCCCGTCCACGTGGGGGGCGATTGCGCTGCCGTGGATCATCTTGGCGAGCCCCGTGCTCACGATGTAGTGCTCCAGCCGGATGTCGTGCCTGCGGTAGTCGGGCTTGTCCGCCACCCAGGCCTTTGACGCGCCGAAGAACTCCGGGAGGCCCGGGTAGAAGCGGATCTCGGCCCCGCACTTGGACAGGATCTCGTTGTTGAGCCCGCTCATGCGGCCCGACAGCACGTAGGTGAGCAGGTGGTTCAGGTAGCTGATCTCACCGGAGAGGGTGTAGCCGCGCCTGCGGTAGTTCTCGACCAGCGCGTTGGTCTCCGTCCAGAACGACGCCTCGTCGACGCCGTAGCGACGGAAGAGGGGCGACTGCATGTAGTCCGGGATTAAGGTCTTGTCGAAATCCCAGATGCAGGCGATAATGTTCTGTGTGAAGAGCGTCGCGGCCATGCGGTGCGTGAGGCGGCATGCTAGGCCTCCGGTCGCGGCCCGCGCAATTCGCAAATAGGTCAGGCATGGACGCCCTTCCAGATATCTCACCTTTTCAAAGGCGCCTCGAGGAGCTTGATGCGCAGATGGCGGAGCCGTCGTTCTACGCGAACCCCCGGCGCGCGGCGGAGGTCACCCGGGAGCACCAAAAGCTGCGCAGGCTCGTGGACGACCACCGCGCGCACGCCCAGGTGCAGCGCGAGCTCGGCGACGCCATCCTGCTCGCGAGGGAGGCCTCCGGCGGGGCTGACCTGCGCGAGCTCGCGACGGCCGAGATCGCCGCCCTCGAGAGGCGGGCCGCCGAGCTCCGCGACGCCGTGCTCCTCGCGATGATGCCGCCCGAGGCCTCCGACTCACGCAACACGGTGATGGAGATCCGGGCGGGAACGGGCGGGGAGGAGGCCGCGCTCTTCGCGGCCGAGCTCGCTCGATGCTACCAGAAGTACGCCGACTCGCAGGGATGGCGGGTCGAGCCCATGAGCAGCAGCCCGTCGGAGCGAGGGGGGCTGAAGGAGGTTGTCTTCCTGATCTCGGGCACGGACGTGTACAGGCGGCTCAAGTGGGAGAGCGGCGTCCACAGGGTCCAGCGCGTTCCGGTGACGGAGGCCAACGGTCGGATCCACACCTCGACCGTGACGGTAGCGGTGCTTCCCGAGGCCGAGGAGGTCGACATACAGATCCGGCCGGAGGAGCTGGAGATAACGGTGTGCCGCGCGAGTGGCCCCGGCGGGCAGGGGGTCAACACAACCGACTCGGCGGTCCAGATCCTCCACAAGCCCACGGGCCTCATCGTCCAATGCTCCGACGAGCGATCGCAGCTCAAGAACAAGGCGAGGGCGATGACGGTGCTTCGCTCCCGCCTCCTCAAGCTCAAGGAGGACGAGGAGAAGGCCAAGTATGCAGCGGAGCGCCGCACCCAGATCGGCTCCGGAGACCGGAGCGAGCGCATTCGCACCTACAACTTCCCCCAGAACCGGCTGACCGACCACCGCATAGGCTTCACGCTCCACGGACTCTCGCAGGTCATGGAGGGCGCGATCGGCCCGCTGATCGACGCCCTCCAGGAGGCCCACCGCCGGGAGCGGCTCGCCGCGCTGGAGGGCCGCTCCTTCGAGCTAGCAAGACCGTCCGCCGAGCTCGGTTGAGGCCCGTCCGGGGACCCGAGGCGACCGACCATGCTGACCGTGATCGAGGTCATCAAGAAGACCTCAGCGTTCTTCGCGACGAAGGGGATCGAGTCGCCCAGGCTCAACGCCGAGCTGCTCGTGGGCCATGTGCTCGGCCTTCCGCGGATGCGCCTCTACATCGAGTTCGAGCGCCCCGTCAGCGAGGCCGAGCTCGGGGCGCTGCGCGAACTCGTCCGTAGGCGCGGCCGGCGCGAGCCCGTTCAGCACATCCTCGGTTTCACCGATTTCTGCGGGCTCAGGCTCAAGACGGACCCGCGCGCGCTCATCCCGCGCCCGGAGACCGAGCTTCTCGTGGAGATCGTAGCGGCCAGGTGCGCCGCGCCCCCGTCGAGCATCCTGGACCTGGGCACTGGGGGCGGCGCCATCGCCCTCGCCCTTGCGCGGGCGTTTCCCGCCGCCAGGGTGACCGCGGTCGACAAGAGTCCGGAGGCCCTCCTGCTTGCGGCGGAGAACGCGCTGGCAAGCGGGCTGGCGGGGCGGGTGACCTTTGTCGAGTCGGATTGGTTCGAGCGGCTTCCGGCCGGGGAAGGCTACGACCTGGTCGTCTCCAACCCTCCGTACCTGTCGCCCGAGGAGACCGCGGCGGCGGCCCCCGAGGTGCGCGACCACGAGCCCGCGCTGGCGCTCTCGGCGGGGGACGGAGGGTTCGCCGACATCGAGAGGATCGTGGCGGGGGCGTCCGCGGCCGTCGCTCCCGGGGGCATGCTCGCCTTGGAGACCGGCGCCGGCCACCGCTCCAGGCTCGAGGAGGCGCTCAGGCGGGCCGGATTCGCTAGGAGCGAGGCCCTCCCCGACCTTGCCGGCCGCGACCGGTTCGTCCTGGCCTGGAGGTGAGCTCTCGCCGGTTCCGGGCCCGATCAGCCCTTGCCGGCCACCGTGAGCGGAGCGTGGTCGCTCGCCCAGTACTCGTGGTCCCGGCCCAGGTCGATCGCATCGTTGACGACCCGCAGGGCCTCGCGCAGGGAGACGTCGACCTTTCCGTAGGTATCGGCGCCCACGTCGTCATCCGGGTCGTCGAATTCCGAGTCAAGGCCGTCCTTCGCCGGGCCGGCCTTGGCCGCATCTGCCTTGGGAGCGACGATCCTCGGGGGGAGCGGAGGGCCCAGCCTGAACTCCTTGTACGGAAAATCGTCCTTCGCCAGCTCCTCGCGCCTCAGCTTGCCGTCCTTGCGGAACCCGTCGTCCGCCTGCTTCTGCTTGCGGCGCTCCTCCAGGTTTAGTGAGATCAGCTTCTGTGCCTGGCGGTCCTTGAACCAGTCGACGTACTTGCGCACGAATGCGAATTCCGGGAGGCTCTCCTGGCGCTGGGTGCTCAGGAGCTGCAGGCGGGCGAGGACCCTGTGGTCGATGGGCCCCCCGCGGAAGGAGCTCGTCCTGATCTTGTCCCAGACCAGCGCGTGGGGAAGGTCGGATTCGCCGATCGGTAGGAACTCGTCCACCGAGGGCAGGACGATGTCCGACACGACGCCGCGGAGCTGCGTCGACGATCCGTCCGGCAGGTAGAACTTCTGGATCGTGATCTTGGCCGCGCCCGTCTTGACGGGCGAGGTCGCGAGCTGGGGGGCGAATCTCCTCATTTCAACGACGGTCTGGACGCTGCCCTTGCCGTGCGTCGAGTTGTCGCCGATCACGACCGCCCTGCCGTAGTCCTGGAGGGCGCCCGCTACGATCTCCGAGGCCGACGCGCTGAACCGGTCCACGAGGACCGCCATTGGACCGTCGTAGGTCAGGTTCTCGGCCCGGTCGCTGTCGACCTGAATGTCGCCCTCGTAGTCCTTCACCTGGACGACGGGCCCTTTGTGGATGAACAGCCCCGCAAGCTCGATCGCCTCGCTGAGGAATCCGCCACCGTTGTGCCGGAGGTCGAGGACGAGGCCCTTGATGCCGGCGCCCTTGAGCTGCCCGATGAGCTTGGCGACATCCTCGCTCGCGCTCGAGTTGTCGCTGTCCGTGTTGCCCTCGTCGCCGGCCCCGTAGAAGGCAGGAAGCGTCACGACGCCGATCGGCAGGCTCTTTCCGCCGTCGCCGGGCACCTGGAAGACTGCCGCGCGGGCGCGCGCCGAGTTGAGCTTCACGACCTCGCGCGTGATGACGATCTCCTTGCGAACTGACGAGTCCGTCGCGCTGGCAGGCTGGACGATCAGGCGCACTTGCGAGCCCTTGGAGCCGCGGATCAGGTCCACGATCTTGCGCAGCTTCAAGCCGATGATGTCGACCGGCTCGCCGCTGCCCTGCGCGACGGCGATTATCTTGTCGTTGGGCTTGAGCTGGCGGTTGAGGTCGGCTGGCCCGCCCGGGACTATCTCCCTGACGACGCAGGTCTCGTCCTCCGTGCCGAGTATGGCGCCGATGCCGACGAGCTCGAGCTTCATCTGGATACCGAAGTCCTCGTAGGTCTCTGCCGAGAAGTAGGTCGAGTGCGGGTCGTACAGGCCCGCTATCGTGGTGAGGAAGAGCTCCGCGAGCTCGTTCCCCTCCGTCTCGCCGACGCTCTTGAGCATGCGCTCGTAGCGCTTGCGGACGACCTCGCGGGCCTGGTCGAGCGTCTTGTCGTTGAGCAGTTCCTCCAGAAGCTCGAACTTGAGGCGCTTGTGCCACAGCTCGTCGGCCTCCAGGGAGCTGGCCGGCCACGGCGACTTGGAGCGGTCCAAGCGGTACGTGTCGGTCGAGGTGAAGTCGAAGTCCTTCTTGAGCTCCCCGAACACCCAGCCGATCCTCGAGGTTACCCGGTCGTCGTAGACGTAGAAGATGTCGTAGGCCGCGTCGATCTTGCCGAGGTAGTCGACATTGTAGTAGACGTTGGTGCCATAGCGCTTCGCGAACTGGGCCTCGTCCGACTCGAGGAAGAAGAGGTGCTGGTTGTCCAGCGCCTTCATGTACTCGGGCACGACCTCCTTGAAATCCTCGCTGCGCACGGCGCCGCGGTTGTAATGGGCGTTTTCAAGGAGCGTCACCAGGGCCTGGGCCTCCGTCGAAAGCGTCGGGGGTGTCGTGAAATGCAGGTCCGCCGCCGGGAGACCGGCGGCCGACGCAAGGCCCAGAATCCAAGGCGCCAGCGACCTGCGAATATAGCCGGGACGGAAGGTCATGCGTTGATTGCCATAAGCTTCGATAATGGAAGATCCAATTGCGTTTACTGTCTCACGCCGGGGCGCGGAATTCAAGAAGGGAGGGCATATTGTCGTAGATTCGCCGGGTCTCCCCGAGTCGGTTAAGGTGCTCGGCCATGAAATGACCCGCGCCCGTGAAGCCCAGCCATCGCGCAAGCGCCTCACGGTCATCGGCATCCGGCGGAAGGTTGCTCACCGAGCGATTTGCGTCGAGGCGCAGCGCCGTCTCGATCCGGCGCAGGAAGCCGTAGTTCTGGCCGAGGACGGAGGAATCGCCGGCTTGGATCAGGCCGGCGGCCGCGAGAGCCCGCAGGGCGGGCCGCGTTCCCGTGGCCCGCAACTGCAGATTCGTCCAGCCTTGGCGCAGCTGGAGGGCCTGGACGAGGAACTCGATGTCGACGAGCCCGCCCGCGCCGGCCTTGAACGCCGCGCCGGGCGGGCCGGCCCCGAGTTCCTTCTCGATGCGCGCGCGCATTGCGCGGATCTCCTCGATCTGCGCGTCGGTGGCGGGCGCGCCGTAGAGCAAGCGGTCCCGCCAGGCGCGGAAGGACTCGGCCAGCGCCGCGGGGCCCGCCACCACGCGGGCCCTGATGAGCGACTGCCTTTCCCACATCTGCCCGCCGCCCCCGGCCATGTGGTAGGCGTCGAGCGCCGCGACGGAGGTCGCTTCCGGGCCGGACTGCCCGTGGGGGCGGAGGCGCAGGTCCAGCGCGAATGCGGGCCCGAGGGGTCCGCTCCCCCCGAGGGCCGCGCGGACCGCCGCGACGACGGCCGCCGCTTCGGTCTCGCGCCCGTCCTCCGCGACGAACAGGAGGTCCAGGTCCGAGCCGAACGCGATCTCGCCGCCCCCGTACTTGCCGAGGGCGACGGCGAGGACGCCCGAGCCGCGGGTCAGCTGCCGAAGCGCCGCGTCGGCGAGCTCCGTCATCGCGGCCTCTATCTCCTCCGGCGCGAGACTTCCCAGAATCCCCCTGATGGCATGGCGCACCTGCTCCGCCCGCACGAAGAGCCACAGCCAGTCGTGGAATCCGGGCGAGCCGGCGGCGCCCGAGATGTCGTCGTCCAGGTCACGGGCGCCCCTGCGCCTGAGCAGGTTCTCCGGGCGCAGCACCTCCTCGATGATCTCCGGGTGGGCGCAGAGCAGCTCCACGACCGCCTCGCTCCGGTCGCATAGGATCGAAAAGACGCGGAACAGCCCCGGGTTCCCTGCGCAGAATTCGAGGAACTGCCGGCGGGTGCCGTAGCGCTCGGCGAACCGCGCGAGCCTGGCCAGCGTACCGAGCGGGCGGGCGAGCTCGCGCAGGAAGCCGTCGAAGGCGCCGGCCACGTGCTGGAAGCGGACGACGAGCTCGCGGGTGATAAGGACGTGGCGGCCGCCGCAGGCGAACATCCGCAGCTCGTCGGCGGCCTTCGGGTTCGCGCCGAACCAGCGGCTGATTCGTGCTGCGACGGGTGCCGGGACGGAATCGGTGGTGAAGAAGGTCCACCATGCCTCGAATTCAACGTCTATGCCGCGGTCCGCAAAAAGGTCCGCGTAGATAGCGTGGGCGTGGTCGCACCTGGAGGCGAGGGTGGCCCTGAGGTCCACCGCCGAGGCGAAACCCAGCGAGACCGCGATCGCCGCCAGGTCAGCGGGATCGTCCGGCAGAAGGTGCGTCTGGTCCTCCTCGCGGATCTGCAGCCGGTGCTCGATCTTGCGCAGGAACCAGTACGTCTCGACCAGCCTCGCGGCGTCGGAGGCGTCCATGAGGCCGTAGCGGGAGAGGAGCCCCAGCGCCTGCTCCGTGGAGTTGGTCTGCAGGAAGGGATACCGCCCCGCGTTTAGCAGCTGGAGCGACTGGACCACGAACTCGATCTCGCGAATGCCGCCCGTCCCGAGCTTCACGTCCCGGTCGAGCGCGCCCGCCCCGACGATCTCGGCGTCGCTGCGCGCCTTCATCGCCGCGATCTCCTCGAGGAGGCTCGGCGGCGGGTGGCGCGGGTACCGGAACCCGTGCAGGCTCTCGAGGAGCTCCGCGCCGAGCTCGAGGCTGCCTGCCACGGGACGAGCCTTGATCATCGCCAGGCGCTCCCAGGTCTGCCCCGCCGTCGAGTAGTAGTACTCGAGGTCGGTGGCGGAGCGCACGAGGGGGCCGATCGCCCCCTCGGGGCGCAGGCGCACGTCCGCGCGGAAGAGGAATCCGTCCTCAGTGCGCTCGTTGAGGGCGCGGGTGACCGTCTCGGCGACCTTCGTGAAGAACTCCCCGTTGGACACGGAGGACTCGGCGCCGCCCCTGACGCACGCCCCCTCGCCATCGTAGAGGTAAAGGAGATCGATGTCCGAGGAGAAGTTGAGCTCGCGCCCGCCGAGCTTGCCGAGCGCTAGGACGCAGAACCGGGCCTTCTCGCCCCGGTTGCCCTCCATGGGCATCCCGAGGCGCTCCTGCCAGCGCCGCGTCGCCAGGTTGAGGCACTCACTGAGGCAGAACTCCGCCAGGATCGTGAGCTCCTCGACCGTCGTCCGCTCGTCGGCAATGTCGTTGACGCTCCGGTGGGCTATGCGCATCGACATCAGGCGGCGCCACCTGCGGAGCGCCCCGAGGAGGGCGCCGTCGTCCATGTCGCCGGCGCCCGGCGCGAACTCGATCCACGTGTCTAGGAACGCCTGGAAGCGGAAGGACTCCCAAAGGTTGCGAGGCTCCTCCAGCCAGCGCGCGGTCGCCGGGTTCCGCAGAAGCTCCTGCGCATACAGCGGGCTCGCGGCGGCCAGGCGCTCGATCCGTCCCGAGGATTCGAAGCTCAGGGGGCCCTCGTTCACGGTGCGCCGCAGGGCGCTAGCGCCGGCTCAGCAGATCCCGGGCCTCGTCGAGGACTCGCTTTTCGTCGGCGGACAGGGATCCGAACCCGTGGCTGTTGATCTTGTCGAGGATCCGGTCGACCTCGGCGCGCAGGTGCCCGCGGTCGCCGACATTGACACTGTAGGCCTGGGGAGGAGCCGAATTCGCGGCCCGGTTCCTCATCCACCGCGGGAGCTCAATCTGGGCGCGCCCCGAGGCGAGGCTCCAGTCGGACGCGTGCATGAACCGGTAGTAGATCCAGCCGGCGGCCATGCCGCCGAGGTGCGCCGAGTGGGCCGCGCCTACAGGCGATGCGGCGCCCAGCAGCTCGTAGAACACGAAGCCGAAAAGGTCGACCGCGACCAGGGTGTATGCGAGGTACTTGGGCTTTATCGTGACGGGCAGGACGAAGAAAAGGAGGAGGGTGATCTCGCGGTTGGGAAAGAAGCAGGCGTACAGGATCACTAGCGCGGCCACGGCCGCGGAGGCGCCGAGGAGAAGCTCGGGATGGCGCCAGTGCACCGCGGTCCAGAGGGCCCCGCCCGCGCTGAGGGACGCGGCGTAAAAGCCTACGAAGCGCCGGTTACCCAGAATCGGAAGCACCTCCCTGCCGAAGAAGTAGACGGCGAGGAGGTAGGCTACGACCTGGAGCAGGTTGCTCGTGCTGTGCAGGAAGCCGTAGGTGAGGAGGGTCCAGACGTGGCCCGCCCTGAGGCCGGCGGGCGAGAGGCCGAACTCCCACTCGAGCCCGATCGGCAGCCAGTGGGAGAAGACGTTCTGGATGACGAACACCCCCGCGATGGAGCACAGGATCCAAGTGACGATGCTCGTCTGGCGTCTCTCGTAGCCGTCGCGCATGTAGGGGCGATCCTGAAGCATCGCCGCACCTTAACCGTAGCGTTGGCAAACACAAGCCGCCTAAGCGGCGCCGGCCGGGGCCCGGCGCCGCGGCCGCCCAGGAGGGCGCCGGTGGGTGTTTCCCGCCTCCGTCCTCACTTGACAGCGCGCCCTCCAAGCGGTCCCTTCTTATGCACCTATATCTATGGCCAATAAAGCTGACAAATGGGCGCAGAACGCATCGGGCAAATTCTACGTCGACCAACAGTGCATCGACTGCGATCTGTGCCGCGAGACCGCTCCCAACTTCTTCACTCGCAATGACGAGGGCGGCTATTCATTCGTCCACAAGCAGCCCGAGAGCGAGGAGGACATCGCCCGCTGCATGGAGGCGCTCGAGGGCTGCCCCGTCGAGGCCATAGGCGACGACGGCGACAAGGAGTAGGGGAGGCGCCGCCAGGGGCGACGGACCGTTCGTTAACGGATTCGCGAGCCAGCGTTAACGAGAGGCTTGTTTTTTCGCGCGCGGCTGTTAGCCGTCGGCCCCTCATGAGGGCCGTTTTGATTGCGTCCGTCAGTTGGCTTGCGGCGATGGCCGGCGCCGCGCCGCCCCTCTGGGCGCAGGACGCGGCGACAAGCCTGCCCGCCGTGACGGTGTATTCGCCGAGCGTCGCGAACCAGTCGCCCGCGGCGGCGTTCGCGATGCCGGTGTCGGCGCTGCGCTACGAGCCGATGGTGGACATCGAGCCCCGGAACATGGCGGAGGCCCAGGCCGACGTGACGATCCAGGGAGACACGTTCGAGAGCACGGGGCTCGAGCTCGGCGCCCTTTCGATATCCGACCCTCAAACGGGGCACTACCTGATGGAGCTTCCCGTCGCGCCGGCCATGCT